>Ga0194133_10004300_pt1 | contig 19267 bp, 19 predicted proteins | sample TA2KigOf40mmetaG_FD_155448 | JGI IMG/M metagenome (GOLD analysis project Ga0194133, IMG submission 155448) | Freshwater microbial communities from Lake Tanganyika, Tanzania - TA2015055 Kigoma Offshore 40m | ecosystem: Environmental > Aquatic > Freshwater > Lake | place: Tanzania: Lake... | reverse complement strand
GGCAACCCGCTCATCAACCTCGTGGACATCGAGGCGCTGGCGCAGATCGCGCACCAGGCGGACATCCCGCTGATGGTGGACAACACTGTGCCTTCGCCGTACCTGTGCCGCCCCTTCGACTGGGGCGCGGACATCGTGGTGCACTCGGCCACCAAGTACATCGGCGGCCACGGCACCACCATGGGCGGCATCATCGTCGAATCCGGCAGGTTCGACTGGGGCAACGGCAAGTTTCCGGAGTTCACCGCGCCCTCGCCCGGCTACCACGGCGTCATCTTCCACGAGACCTTCGGCGACTTCGGCTACACCATGAAGGCGCGCATGGAGATCATGCGGACTTTCGGACCGTCGCTCTCGCCCATCAACGCCTGGCTCCTCCTGCAGGGGATCGAGACGCTCCCCGTTCGCATGGACCGGCACTGCGGTAACGCACTCGGCGTGGCGCGGTTCCTGCAGGAGCACCCGCGCGTGGCCTGGGTGAACTATCCGGGGCTGGAGGACAACAAGTACCACGCCCTGGCGAAGAAGTACCTCCCGAAAGGCGCCTCCGGGCTGCTCAATTTTGGCGTGAAGGGTGGCGCGAAAGCGGGTGAAAAGTTCATCGAGGCGGCGCAGTTCATGAGCCACCTCGCCAACATCGGCGACGCCAAGACGCTCATCATCCACCCCGCCTCCACCACCCACCGGCAGATGAGCGCCGAGGAGCAGCTGAAGGCGGGCGTGACGCCGGACATGATCCGCATGTCGGTCGGGATCGAGACCCTGGACGACATCCTGTGGGATATTGACCAGGCATTGGAACGAGCGGCACGGATCTGACCGTGCCGAGACGCTTCGGCTCAGCATGAAGGACATCCAAGCCCTCGAAGGCCTGCTGGCGGCGAAGATGCCCATCGTCGCCATCGAGTCGCACGAGGAAGCGAAGGTGCTGCAGATGGCCGAGCGCTTCGCGGCGCTCAACGACCGCACCCTGTGGCGCTGGAGCGTCACCGAGGGACTGCGGCGGGCGAACGGTTCGGATTCGGCCTACAACACCACCCGCATCGAGGACGCGCTGCGGCACGTTGAGAAGTCCATCGCCAATTCCATCCACGTGTTCCTCGACGCGCACCGGTTCCTCGACGACCCGGTGGTGCTGCGCCAGATCCAGGACATCGCCTCCAAGACCGAGTGGACGCACCGCATGCTGGTGTTCCTCTCGGCGAAGCTGACGGTGCCAGAGGAGATCTCGCGCCCCACCGCGCGCTTCCGCTCGTCGCTGCCGGACGCCAAGCGCATCACCGCGATCCTCAACGAGGAAGCGCGCAAGTGGCAGGAGAACACCGGCGACCGCGCCCGCGGCTCGCGCGAGGCGATCAGCGTCCTCATCCAGCACCTGGGCGGACTCACCGAGGACGATGTGCGGCGCCTGGCGCGCATGGCGATCCACGAAGACGGCGTGTCACCGCCTCGGACATTGCCGCGGTACTCAAGGCCAAGCACCAGGTGCTGGCCGCGAGCGAGGTGCTGCAGCTGGAGCCGGGCATCCCGGACATCGAGCAGCTGGGGGGCCTCGCGAACCTCAAGCGCTGGCTGAAGGTGCGGCGCGAGGTGTTCATGAATCGTTCGCCCGACTCTCCCCTGCCCGCGCCCAAAGGCGTGCTGCTGCTCGGGTTGCAGGGCGCGGGCAAGAGCCTCGCCTCCAAGTGCGTCGCCGGCGCCTGGCAGCTGCCCCTGTTTCGCATGGACTTCGGCGCCCTGTACCAGAAGTACCACGGCGAGACCGAGAAGAACATCCGCGAGGCGCTGGCGATCGCCAACGCCATGCAGCCCTGCGTGCTGTGGATGGACGAGATCGAGAAGGGCATCGCCGGCGACAAGGGCGGCGACTCCGACGGCGGCGTGTCGCGCCGCGTGCTGGTGACGCTGCTCACCTGGATGAACGACCGCGAATCGCGCGTGTTCCTGGTGGCCACCGCGAACGAGGTCTCGCAGCTGCCCCCCCGAGCTGCTCCGGAAAGGCCGCTTCGACGAGATTTTCTTCGTCGACCTGCCGCAGGCGCAGGGCCGGCAGGATATCCTCGGGATTCACCTGGCGAAGAACAAGCAGGACCCGAAGGCCTTCGACCTCGCGCGCCTGGCGGCGGCGAGCGAGGGCTTCTCCGGGGCGGAGATCGAACAGGCCATCGTCGCCGCGCTGTACGAGGTGCACGCCGAGAAAAAACCGCTGGATACCGGCGCGGCGGAACGGAAAATGAGGCGCACGCGGCCACTGTCGGTCGTGATGGCCGAGAAAGTGGCGGCGCTGCGCGCCTGGGCAAGCGAGCGCACGGTGCCCGCGGACTGATTTCAAGGGAGAGCGAACATGCAAAGCTGGGACGTCGTCGAGCACGGCAAGCCGCTGCAGCGGGTGATGAAGGAAACGCCGGTGCCTAGGGGCACCGAGGTGCTGGTGCGCGTCACGCGCTCGGGCGTGTGCCACTCCGACCTGCACATCTGGGACGGCTACTTCGACTGGGGCGGCGGCAAGCGCTTCTACGTCAAGGACCGCGGCTGCGTGCCGCCGTTCACGCTGGGGCACGAGGCCTTCGGCGTGGTCGAGGCCGTCGGCCCCGGGGTGGCAAAAGCAGCCAAGGGCGTCAAGGTGGGCCAGAAGCGCATCGTGTTTCCTTGGATCGGCTGCGGCACGTGCGCCATCTGCAAATCCGAACAGGACAACTATTGCGTCTCCGGCTCCCGGTTCCTGGGCGTCAACCGCAACGGCGCCTACGCCAGCCACGTGCTGGTGCCGCACCCGAAGTACCTGGTCGATCCCACCGGCATCGACGACGCCTTCGCCGCCACGCTCGCCTGCTCCGGCCTGACCACCTACAGCGCCACCGCCAAGTTGCCCGAGCTGGGCGCCAAGGACTGGGTGGCGGTGATCGGCTGCGGGGGCCTGGGCCTGGTGTGCATCTCGGTGCTGCGCGCCAAGGGGGTGAAGAACATCGTTGCCTGCGACGTGGATGAGGGCAAGCTCGCCGCGGCGAAGAAGCTCGGCGCCAAGCTGACCCTGGATACCCGAGCGCCGGAAGCGACGCAGAAGCTGCAGGCGCTTGCCATGGGCAGCCTCGCCGGCGCCATCGACCTGGTGGGCATGCCCGCCACCGCAGCGCTGGGGCTGGGCGCGCTCAGGAAGGGCGGGCGCTACGTGCTGTGCGGCCTGTTCGGCGGCGAGATCACCCATCCGCTGCCGCCCTTCGCGCAGCGCGCCATCGGCTTGGTGGGCTCCTACGTCGGCAACCTGCAGGAGCTGCGGGAAGTGGTGGCGCTGGCGAAGAAGAAGAAGTTGAAGCCCACGCCGGTGTCCACGCGCCCGGCCACCGAGGTGAATGCGGTGCTGGAGGAACTGAAGGCCGGCAAGGTGCTGGGGCGGGTGGTGCTGGCGTTCTGACGTAACCGATCGGTTACATTTGCGGCGCTCAGGCTACCGCCTGCACCAGATCCAGGCGGTAGCGGCCCCGCGCCGGCGCCGCCGCGGCGCCGCGGCGCACGAATTCATCATCCGGCAGCCGTTCCGCGACCGCCGCCGCCAGTACCGCCGGGTCGTAGCCTGTGGCCAGCAGCACCAGCGGCAGGTCCGCATCCCTGCCGCGGATGCTCTGCTCCTTTGTCATCGGCGGCTGCGCGGCTGGCGCGAGCAGGTGCGCGCTGGCGAGGCCCGGCTGCGCCGCCAGCGCGGGCAGCACCTCGGCCGCCAGCCACTGCTGCAGCCCGGCCTCGTCGCCTTTCCTCGGCTGGTAGCGCAGCGCGCAGAGTGAATGGCCCAGCGCGTCGCCCGCGCTCGCGGCGACGCCGCAAAAGCCGCGCACCATGCCCCGGAAATTCGGCATCGTCCGCGTGGTCCAGGGCGTCGGATTGTTGAGCCGCTGCAGGTACGGCGCGCCGCTCAGCACTGCCACCTCCTCCACCTCATACAGCACCAGGTAACGAGGGCTCGCGTCCACCGCCACCCAGCGGCTCGCCCGCAGGAAGCCCGGGATCCCCAGCCGCTCCGGGAAATGCTCGTGGGTGTGCCAGTGGTCATGGTCCGCGACCGCCTGTTCCTCGATGTCGTAGAAGAGAACCATCGCCGCGCTGCCCGAAAGTGCCATCGTCATCCCTTTACTTTCGCGATCCGGTGTAGAGCCACGCCCTTGTCAGGCGTACACCGGCGCGCCGTCCGCCACGCGCGCGCGCAATTCGGCCAGCATCTCCCGCTCGGCCATGTCCGCGGCCCATTCCGGGCGCAACTGGAAGTGCGACTCGTCGATGATCGTCTTCCAGCTGCCGCCCCACTCCAATCCCAGGTCCATCCCCAGGGCGCCGACGGCCTTGTACTTCGCCGACTCCGGCAGGTAGGCCGAGCCCTCGAACACGCCGACGTCGAAGGCGATGCCGAAGTTGTGGTTGGAGTAGCCGCCGCGCGCGTTGGTCACCTTGTTGCCCGGACGCGTGCGGCCCTGCGCGTAGAGCGCATCCTGCTCGGCGTAGCTGCGCGGCGCGCTGATGACCTTGATCCGGATCCCGGCCTGCGCCGCCTTCTGCACCAGGGCGCGCGCGATCGGCCGCACTTCCGGCAACAGGGTGGCGATGTTGCGCTCGCTCCGATCGTCCACCCGCTCGAGCGCCTGCGCCGGGGCAACTCCGCCGACGCTCGGCTTGACGATGTGCGCGTAGATCGCGCCCCAGGTTTCCGGGCCGGCGCGGCCGTCGACCTGGATGCCGAGCTGCTTCTGCACGCTCGAGATCGGTTGCTCGAGGGTCATGGGCGATAGTCTGCCAGCCAAACGGTACGCCCGCCGCAATCTGGATCCTCCACGAGGTGCGACAGCACCCGGAAGCCATGGGCGGACAGCAACTGCCGGTATTCCGCCGGGTCGAGGCTCGCGTGGTACAGCGGCTCACCGCAATATTCGCCGATCGCTTCGCCGTGCCCCGGACCGCTCGTGAACAGCAGCGGCGCGCCGGGCTGAGCGTGGGCCGCGAAGCGCAGGAACATCGCGCGCTGGTTCGCGGCATCTAGGTGGAAAAAGCTGTCCCAGGCGAGGAGGCCCTCGAAGCGCCTGCCCAGTGCTAGCTGGCGCATGTCGCCGAGGCGCCACTCGCCCCCCGGGAACCGGGCCTGGCACAGCGCGATCAGGGTTGGCGAGGTATCTACGCCCACGACGTTGAACCCGGACTGAAGGACGTGGCGGGCAATCGGTTCGCCCATGCCGCAGCCAATGTCGAGCACGGTGCCAGCGGCAGCCACGTGGCCGAGAAAGCGCTCGAGCTAGGCCTTCTCCTGCAGGCCGCGGGAGCGGTCCTGGTCATACTGGCGGGCGTGGCGCTCGTAGAGCGCGGCGATACGCTCGCTGTCCGGTACGGCGGCGGGAGGCAAATGTGTACGATCGTGCACATTTTCGCCCGTGGCGGCCTCGATGCCCAATGCGCGCAACGCACTCGCCGTCTCCGCCACGCCCTTCACTTGGAACGCCTGTATGCCCACCGCGCGCGCGGCCGCGACGTTGCCGGGCAGATCGTCGAAAAAGAAAACCTGCGCCGCCCCGACACCAAGGCGCCGCAGCGCGTCCTCGTAGGTCTCGCGATCAGGCTTGAGATACCCGGTGATGTGGGAGGCGATGCACAGGTCAAACACATCCTCGATCCCGTCCAGCCGCGCCCAGTGCGCCGAGTTGGTGTTCGACAGGCACGCGATGCGGTGGCGCCTGCGCAGGCCGGACAACAGGTCGCGCGCACCAGGCAGGAAACCGCGCACCCAGGTGGCGAATTCCACCAGGAACTGCGCCGGCGCCATGTGCAGCGGCCATTCCGCGAGGAAGGCACGCGCGAACGCATCCTGGGGAAGGGCGCCGCTCTCGAAACCGCGCACTGCGCTGGAAGCGAGCCAGCGGCGGAGGACCTCCTCGCGGTCCAGCTGCGGCAACAGGCGCTCGAGGGTAACGAGGCCCGTGGATTCGATGACGACGTTGCCCAGGTCGAACAGCAGGACGCGTTGGTCACGCATCCGGCGCGCCGATGGCCGCCCTGCGCATCCTCGCGCCTGCGCCCCTCACTCCAGCATCGCCCCGGAGATCACCTGCTCGCCCCGCTCGCGCAGCGCCTGCGCCGCGGCGATGCGGTCGCGCGCTTCCCTGTTCTGGCTGACCTTCCATTTGCCCACCATGCGCGTCACCTCGATTTCGATGCCGACGATGGCGGCGAGCATCTGGTCGATATACTCCGGCGCGGAGTCGGTCATTTTCCAGGGCTTGGGCGAACCCGTTCCCGCTTCGTGGGTGCGCGTCAGCCGCGCCACGACGCCGCACACGAAGCGCTCATCGTCACGCACGTGGATTTTTCCGTGGACGTGCACCACGCGGTAGTTCCAGGTCGGGACCGCCCGGTGGGTCTCATGCTTGCTGGGATACCAGTTGGGCGAAATATATGCGTCGCCCGCGCGGAAGATCACCAGCACCTCGTCGCCGTCCCGTGCCTCCGTACACAACGGGTTTGCGCGCGCAACGTGCGCGTGCAGCCGCCTCGGGCTGTGGCTCGCCTCATCGACCAGGAACGGCACATGGTTCGCGTCCAGACCATTGGGCCCGTTCACCACTAGCGTGCCCAGTGGGAACGCGGCGAGGGTCCGCAGCAGTTCTTCGTCGCGGGATTCATCGAAGTGTTTCGGCAGGTACATACGCAAACCCCACCACAGGCGCAAGCCGGCATTATACGAGCGAATGCGGGCGTGCGGGCCGTGTCTCGTTCATAGGACCTCATCCTACGGCGGTCTAACGTCCCGGTTTTGCCGCGCAAAACGCGTCGGCCAAAAACCGGCGGTGAGAACGCACCTTACTTGAGGTCCTCGAGCTTGACGCCGCGACCCGCACGAAAGCTTGCACGAGCCTGCTCGACGCGCTGTAAGAACCGAGGGTCGTTTTCAAGCCGATATTCAAACCAATCGTCCTCCGACTTAAACCCAATCAATACCCCGGCTGGCTTGCCGTGACGCGTAATGACAACGTCCTGCGTCTCCGCTTCTCGAAGGAAGCGAGACAAGTCGTCCTTGACCTCGGAAAGCGGCACCGCCTTCACTTTGGTTTTCCGAGCTGGGCTAGCCATGACTCTGCCTCCGGTTTGGGCACGATCGCGAGCACCTCGACGACCGTACTCGACACATCGTAAAACACGCGAACCTCCTCGACCCGCAGCCGGTACTGCGGCCGCGCGATGCCACGCAAACGCTTGATCCTGCTGCGGCTGGTCTTAGTCGGTTCATGTCTTAAATGGGTTTCGAGGGCCTCCTTGACCGCCGTCCGGTCGCCGGCCTTCAGCTTGCGCAGGTCCTCGACGGCCTCTGGGGCAAGAAGTATTTCGAACCGCATTCTGGCTATATTATAGCCATATTGCCAAACGCTGGATTGTGCGCTCTAACGTATCGCAATCTGCGATAGCCAGACCCCGCCTCCGCGAGCAGTTGCATCACGCCATCCGCCGCCGCAACTACAGCCGCCGCACCGAGCAGACGTACTGGTACTGGATCCGCTGGTTCATCCGGCACAACGGCGTGCGCCAATCGGCTGAGATGGGCGCCGGGGAGGTGGAGGCGTTCCTGTCGTGGCTGGCGACGGAGCGCGATATCGCGGCGGCAACGCAGAACCAGGCGCTCTCGGCGCTGCTGTTCCTCTACAAGGAGCTGCTCGGGCAGGAACTGCCGTGGTTCAAGGGGCTGGTGCGCGCGAAGCGGCCGGTGAGGCTCCCGGTGGTGCTGACGCGAGCGGATGCGCAGCGGCTGCTGGCGCAGATGCAGGGGGTGAAGTGGCTGATGGCGAGCCTGCTCTACGGCGCCGGGCTACGGCAGATCGAGTGCCTGCAGTTGCGGGTGAAGGACATCGACTTCGCCTACCGGCAGGTGCTGGTGCGGGACGGCAAAGGGGCGAAGGACCGGGTGACGATGCTGCCCGAAAAAGTGGTGTAGCCGCTGCAGGAGCACCTGGGCCGGGTGCGGGCGCTGCACCAGCGCGATCTCGCGGCGGGGCATGGCGAGGCGAGCCTGCCAACCGCGTTGACGAGGAAGTACCCGCGCGCGGGGCGCGATTGGGCGTGGCAATTCGTGTTTCCTTCAGGGAATCTGTCGGCGGATCCGGAGTCCGGTGTGATTCGCCGGCACCACGTCTACCCGGACACGCTGCAGCGCGCGGTGAAGGAGGCGGCGCGGGCGGAGCGAATCTTGAAGCCAGTGAGCTGCCACACGCTGCGCCATTCCTTCGCTACGCACCTCTTGGAGGGCGGCTACGACATCCGCACGGTGCAGGAGCTGCTCGGGCACTCGGATGTGTCGACGACGATGGTCTACACGCATGTGCTGAACAAGGGCGGGCGCGGGGTGCGCAGTCCGCTGGATGATGACGCAGGGTGGGTCGCGAATGGACGCGCTTGAGGAGATCTCCCGCCGCATCTTCACGCGCCGCGGGCGGCGTGTGATCTTGGACGCCGACCTCGCAGCGCTCTAAGGAGTCGAGACCCGGGCGCTGCGGCAGGCGGTCAGGCGCAATGCGGCCCGGCACCCGGATCGGGAAGCGCCTCGACGAACTGGAACGCAAGGCTGGCACTCACGACCGCGCGATCCACGAGATCCTCCAGGCGATCCGGCCATTGACCCTGCCGCCGGAAACGCCACGCAGGAAGCGGATCGGATTCGGCCCGCAATGTAACCGATCGGTTACATCGACCCACCCCTGGCGCAGCGCCTTGGGCGGTTCCAGCCTCAGCCGCGCTTTTTCTTCGGCGCGGACTTGAGATGCGCGAGCATCGCCTCCAACCCCAGGATGTACGAGTTGACGCCGAACCCCGCCACCACGCCCACCGCGGTCTCGGCCAGGATCGAATGGAAGCCGCGCTTGTCGATGTTGGTCATGTGGACCTCGATGTACGGGAAGGGCACCGCGCGCAGCGTGTCGCGCAGGGGATAGGCGCCGAACAGCCACCCCGCCGGGTTCATCAAAAGGCCGTCGATCCTGCCGATCGAGGCGTAGAGCCGCTCCATGGCGGCGGGCTCGCTGTGGGTGTAGAAAATGTCCAGGCCGTACCGGTTCCGCTTCGCGTGGGCGCGTACGATGGCGTCCAGCTGGGCGGCGGTGGTCTTGCCGTAGATCTCTGGCTGGCGCTTGCCCAGGTAGCTCATGTTGGGCCCCTGGATGAGCAGGATCTGGTGCATGGTCGGCATTCCCCCGGGTTGGCGTTGCGAGAGCGTGCTGGATAGCACGTTTGCGCGCCTTAGAATAGCGGTCATGAACGCGCCCGCGCACACCAGCACCCGCCCCCCCTTCACCTACGATTTCCCCTACACCTGGCCGCGCAAGCCGCTGCTGGCGAAGAACGTGGTCGCCACCTCGCAGCCGCTAGCGGCGCAGGCGGGGCTGTCCATGTACTACGCCGAGGGCAACGCGGTAGACGCGATCCTCGCCACCGCGATCACGCTCACCCTGGTGGAGCCGGTCTCCAACGGCATCGGCTCGGACCTGTACGCCATCCTGTGGGACGGCAAGCAGTTGCGCGGCCTGAATTCGTCCGGGCGCTCGCCGGCGGCGTGGACGCCGGCGTACTTCGGCAACGCCGCGGCGATGCCGCAGCGCGGCTGGAATTCGGTGAGCGTGCCCGGCTGCGTCGCCGGCTGGCGCGCGCTGTCGGAGAAGTTCGGCAAGCTGCCCTTCGCCAAATTGTTCGAGCCCGCGATCCGCTACGGCCGCGAGGGATACCTGGTCTCGCCCACCATCGCCAGGCAATGGGCGCTGCAGGCGAAGGAGCTGCACGTGCAGCCCGGGTTCGCTGAGGCCTTCATGCCCGGCGGTCGGCCGCCGCTGGCGGGCGAGCTGTTCCGCTTCCCGGAACACGCTGCGACGCTGGAGAAAATTGCCGCCACCAAGGGCGAGGCGTTCTACCGCGGCGAGCTGGCGGCGCTGATGGAAGCGCATGCCAGCCGCAACAGCGGCGCGATGAAGGTCTCGGACCTCTCGGCGCATGCCGCGGAGTGGGTGGAGCCGCTGCGCATGGACTACCGCGGCTACACCGTCCACGAAATTCCGCCCAATGGCCAGGGCATCGTGGCGCTGATCGCGCTCGGGATCATGCAGCACTTCGACCTCAAATCCCTGCCGGTGGACGGCGCCGACAGCCTGCACCTGCAGATCGAGGCGATGAAGCTCGCGTTCGCGGATGCGCTCGCCTATGTGGCGGACGAGTCCCACATGCCCTTCCCGCCGCGGCAACTGCTCGACCCGGCGTATCTCCAGTCGCGCGCGAAACTGATCGACATGAAGCGCGCCCAGCCCTTCGCCGCGGGCACGCCGCCGAAGGGCGGCACGGTGTACCTCACTGCGGCGGATGCCTCCGGGATGATGATTTCGCTGATCCAGTCCAATTACATGGGCTTTGGCTCGGGCGTGGTGGTGCCGGGCACCGGCATCTCGCTGCAGAATCGCGGCGCCACTTTCGTCATGAAGGAGGGCCACCCGAACCGCGTCGGGCCCGCCAAGCGCCCCTTCCAGACCATCATCCCGGGTTTCCTCACCAAGGACGGCCAGCCGGTGATGAGCTTCGGCGTCATGGGCGGCACCATGCAGCCGCAGGGCCATGCGCAGGTGGTGGCGCGCATCGCGGACTACGGCCAGAACCCGCAAGCCGCGTGCGACGGCCCGCGTTACCGCTGGGTGCAGGGCATGGAAGTGAACGTGGAAGGCGGCTTCAGGCCCGAGGTGCTGGCCGATCTCGCCGCGCGCGGCCACAAGCTCACCGAACTCAAGGAGGGCTACATGGACTTCGGCAGCTGCCAGGCGATCTGGAAGCTGGAGGACGGCTATCTCGCCGCCAGCGACCCGCGTCGCGACGGCCAGGCGGTGGGCTTCTAGGCACAACCCCCAACAAACCCGGGACAGTCCACATTTTCCAGCGCAAAAAGTCGCGAAAAATGGGGACTGTCCCTGTTTTCTGGTTTCCGTAAGGAGTCGGCATGTTGAAACTGTGGGGCCGGGTCAACTCTGTCAACGTGAAGAAGGCGCGCTGGTGCCTGGATGAGCTCGCACTGCCCTACGAGCGCATCGACGCGGGACTGCAGTTTGGCGTGGTGAAGACCCCCGAGTACCTGAAGATGAACCCCAACGGCCTGGTGCCCACGCTCGAGGATGACGGCTTCTTCCTGTGGGAGTCGCACAGCATCGTGCGCTACCTCGCCTCGCGCCACGGCAAGGGCGTGCTCTGGCCCATGGACGAGCGCGAGCGCGCCCTCGCCAACCAGTGGATGGATTGGGCCGTCACCTTTCAGGGCAGCGTGCGCGATGCGTTCTGGCACCTGATCCGCACGCCCGAAGCCCAGCGCGATGCGCAGGCGATCGAGGCCTCGCGCGTGAAATCCGGTCAATTGGCCGCGCTCCTGGACAATGCGCTCGCCGGCCGCCTGTACCTCGCCGGAAGCTTCTCGATGGGCGACATCCCCATCGGCACCGAGGTACAGCGCTGGATCCGGCTGCCGATGGAGCGGCCAAAACTGCCGCACCTGGAGGCCTGGTTCGCGCGCCTGTGCGCGCGCCCGGCGTTCAAGAAAAACGTCGACCTGCCCCTGTCGTGAAAATCGCGGTCGTCACCGGCGCGGCGAGCGGCATCGGGCTTGCCTGCGCCGAGCGCCTCGCCGCCGGCGGCATGAAAGTGGTGCTCGCCGACCTGAACGAGAACGCGGGCGCCGAACACGCGAAACGCCTGGGCGGCAGCTTCGTCGCCGCGGACCTGTCTCAGCGGGCCGGCTGCCGCAGGCTGGCCGATGAGGCGCTGCGCCTGCACGGCACGGTGCACGTGCTGGTGAACAACGCCGGCTTCCAGCATGTCTCGCCCATCGAGGCGTTCCCCGAGGATCAATGGGACCGGATGCTGTCGCTCATGCTGACCGCGCCGTTCCTGCTCACGCGCTACCTGTGGCCGTCAATGCAGCAGCAGAAATGGGGCCGCGTGGTGAACATTGCCTCGATCCATGCGCTGGTCGCCTCGCCCTTCAAGGCAGGCTACATCTCGGCCAAGCACGGGCTGGTGGGCCTCACGCGCACCGCCGCGCTGGAAGGCGGCGAGCACGGCATCACCGTGAACGCCATTTGCCCCGCGTACGTGAAGACACCGCTGGTGGACAACCAGATCGCCGACCAGGCGAAGGCGAACAACCTGTCCACGCAGGAGGTGATCGCGAAGATCATGCTCGCCCCGGCGGCGGTGAAGCGCCTGATCGAGCCGGCCGAGGTGGCGGCCTGCGTCGCCTACCTGTGCAGCGAGGAGGCCGGCGTCATCACCGGCTCGGCGCTGACCATGGACCTGGGCTGGACCGCAAGGTAGGGTTCGCCGCCAGCTGCTTCACGCGCTCGTAGAAGCGCGCCAGGTCCCCACCCTCTTCCGCGAGCAGCTGCTCGAATTGCGGCACCAGCTGCGTGTAGGTCGCGCGCGCGGCAAGGAACGCGTTGTTGGGCTCGATCGCGGCAAGGCGCGGAAACCGGGCCAGCTCCGCCTTGAGCGAGGCCATCTCGGCGGCCTTGCGCCGGCGCATGTCCTCCGGCTCGAGGCGCGCCTGGTACAGGCTGCGCAGGCGCCCGCGGATTTCCTCCAGCCGCGCGGTGAATGCCTCGCTGCGCTGCTCCAGGTCCGCCAGCGCCTTCAGGTCCGCCTCGCGCCCCGCCAGCCAGCGCCGCAGCCCGGCGCGCTCCACCGCCACCGCGAACGACTCGTTGAAGGTGGAATCGTCCTTGGCATAAGCCACCTGGTGCGCGAGCTCGTGGAAGATCAGGCGCGCCAGTTCCCCTTCCGGGTACTGGATGAACGTGGAGAGCAAGGGATCGTCGAAGCGCCCCAGCGTCGAATACGCCGGCACGCCGTAGAGGTAGACGTCGAGCCCCTCGGCGCGCAGCGCGCTCGCGTGCGCCTCGGCGTCCTCGCGCGTGAAAAAGCCGCGATAGGACACGCACCCGGCCACCGGGAAGCAGGATTTCACCGGCTGCAGCGAAAACGCCGGCGCCGCCACCACGTTCCAGACGACGAAGGGCCGCGGCAGCGCCGCATAGCTACGATAGCTGCCGTTGTCCGGCAGCTTCAGTTCGCGGGTGGCGAACTCGCGGATGCGCTGCGTCAGCTCCAGGCGCCGGCGCAGGTCCGCGGGTGTCTGCGGGTCCACGACCAGGCGCGCCACCGGCTGCGCGGCGGCCATGATCTCCAGGTGCCCGCCCACCGCCTGCGCGTAGTACGACAGCGTCTCGCAACCGGCGAGCAGCACGGCGGCCGCAGCGATGAGCGCGCTACGCATCATGGAGGAAGGCCCCCGTGCGCAGGAACGCGTCCGCCTGCGCCGCCACGCGCGAGGACAGCAGCATGGCGCTGTGCCCGATGCGCATGACCACGCGCGCGGCCATACCCTCGATTTCCGTCTCCTCTAGGCGGACCACGCCGTCGTTGATGCCGGGCAACCGCCCCAGCACGCGCCCAAGGCCCAGCGGCAGCGTGCCGGCGATCACGCCCAGGGGCTCGGGTCGCCGCCAGCGCGCGTGGCGATCGCTCTCGCGCCACAGCTCCTCGCTCTCGCCCAAAAACCAGCGCCCTGCGGCGTGGCACGCGAGGCGCCGACCGGCCATGCAGCCGCGCACCGGCGTCCCGAGCAGCAGCACGCGCCCCGCCTGCAACGCGCACTCCTGCTCCAGCGCCTCCAGGATCACGCGCCCGCCCATGCTGTGCCCGACATAGTGCGCGGGTCCGATGTCGCGCGCGAAGCGGGCCAGGCGCTCCGCGTGCGCGTGCAGCGGGCGCGCGCGGCCGAAGTAGCCGAAGCGGTGGCAGCGAAACCCGGCGCGCGCCAGGCGCGCGCCCAGCGGCGACATCACCACGCCGGGCACCCACAGGCCATGCACTAGGACGACATTGTTCATCGGGCGCGCACTCCAGCTGCGCTCACTTGATCAGCACGCGCCCGGCCCAGGCCGGATACGGCAGCTGCCACTTCGCGGTGGCGAGCGCTTCGGGCCAGACCACGTTGCGCCGGCCCTTCTGGATCTGCAGCACCAGGGGCTGCGCGGCCAGTTGCACGCCGTTCTGGTCGACCTGGTAGGCGCCAAGCGGCGTCGCGGTCTGCAGCGCAGCGAACGCCTCGCGCAGCTTCTCCTGCTCGAGCGTCCCGGCGCGCTTCACTGCCGCCTCCAGCACCTTCGCCGCGGCATGGCCCTGCGCGGCCAGCAGCGAGGGCTGCGCCGACCAGCGCTTCGCGAACGCGGCGACGAAGGCCGCATTGCCCGCGGTGGCCGCGCGCGAATCGTAGGGCGCCAGGCCCATCACCTGCTCGGCGTCCTGCCCGACCAGGCCGATGAACGCCGGGTCGGATGCGCCCTGCGCAACGAACAGGGCGGGCGCGTAGCCCAGGCGCCGAAACGTCTGCACCGTGCCGGAGGCGTCGGCTGCGTTGCCGAATCCGATCCAGGCCTGCGCGTCGAAGCCGCGCGCGCGCTCGACCAGGGCATCGAGGTCCGTCGACCCCGGCGCATGGGGCGCGGGCTCCGCCACCTGGAAGCCGAGTTTCACCGCCGCAATGCGCGCCTGGTCGGCCATTTCCTTGGACAGCGGATCCTGGCGGAAGGCGATGAACAGGCGTCGCAGGCCCTGGCGTTGCGCGATCTCCAGCGCACCGATGCCGTAGATCGCGTACGGCGTCGCGACCTGAAACACGTAGCGCAAGGGCTTGCGGTGCACCAGTCCCGAGGCGCCGGTGGCGTTCACCAACACGCGCCGCGCGCGCTCGGCCGCGCCCGCCGCGCCCAGCGTGGCCGCCGAGCCGACCGGACCGATCAACAGGTCGGCGCGCGCCTCCTCGATCAACCTGCGGTAATGCGCCGGCGCCTCGAAGGCTTCCGACCGGTCATCGTGCAGCACCAGCTCCACCGGCCGGCCGAGCAGCCCGCCTGCGGCGTTCACTTCATCGCGCCACAATTCCAGCGCCCGGGCGAGGTCGGCGCCGAGGGCGGAGTGGATCCCGGTGCGCGGCACGGCGGCGCCCACGACCACCGGTTGGGCGGGGGCCGCCGGCGCGAGCGCGAGCAGGAGAACGAACAAAAGCCGCTTCATGGTCCGGCCCCAAAGTAAGGTGTGGGAAAATCCGCGTCAAGGAACATGGACAGCGAGTTCATCAAGGCCTTGCGCGCCATTGTCGGCCCGGCGCACGTGCTCACCGAGGCCGCGGACACCGCGCCCTACTTCGGCGACTGGCGCAAGCAGTTCCGCGCCGCCGCCGAGTGCGTGGTGCGCCCCGCGGATACCGCGCAGGTGGCGGCGGTGCTTCGCCTGTGCGCGGGCGCCGGCGTCGCCGTGGTGCCGCAGGGTGGCAACACCGGCCTTTGCGGCGGCTCGGTGCCCACCGGCGCGGTGCGCGAAATCGTGTTGTCGCTGGGGCGGCTCAACCGCGTCCGGCGCGTGGATCCGCTGGACAACACCATCACCGTGGAAGCGGGCTGCGTGCTGGCGGCGATCCAGGCCGAGGCCGAAAAGGCGGATCGCTTCTTTCCGCTGTCGCTGGCGGCCGAAGGCAGCTGCCAGATCGGCGGCAACCTCTCCACCAACGCAGGCGGGGTCAACGTGCTGCGCTTTGGCAACGCGCGCGACCAGGTGCTGGGGCTGGAGGTGGTGCTGCCCGACGGCCGCGTCTGGAACGGCCTGCGCAGCCTCAGGAAGGACAACACCGGCTACGACCTGAAGCAGCTGTTCATCGGCGCCGAGGGCACGCTCGGGATCATCACCGCGGCGGTGCTCAAGCTGCAGCCGCGCCCCACCGCCACCGCGACCGCCTGGGTCGCGCTCGCCGATCCATCGGCTGCGGTGGAGCTGCTGAGCAACCTTCGCCGCCTGTGCGGGGACCGCCTGACCGCGTTCGAGCTGGTCTCGCGCCGCTGCGTGGATGCGGTGCTCGCGCACCGGCCGGCGACGCGCGATCCGATCCCCGGATCCAGCGCCTGGAACGTGCTGCTGGAACTCAACGACGGCGGTGGCGATGCGGAGCTCAAGGGCCGGCTGGAGGGCGCGCTGCGCGAGGCGCTCGAATCCGGCCAGGCCCGGGATGCGGTGGTGGCGCAGAGCCAGGCCGAGCGCCTGGCGCTGTGGGCGATCCGCGAGACGGTGCCCGAAGCGCAGTTCTCCAACGTGAAGCACGACATCTCGGTGGCCGTTTCACGCATCCCCGAGCTGATCGCGCGAACCGACGCAGCCCTGGCCGCGGCCTTCCCCGGCGCGCCCATCTACTGCTTCGGCCATGTCGGCGACGGCAACCTGCACTACAACGTGGGCGATGCGGCGCTGCTCGCGCGCCGCGCGGAGGTGAACGAGGTGGTCTACGCCGAGGTGAGCGCGATGGGCGGCTCCATCTCCGCAGAGCACGGCCTGGGGCAATTGAAGCGCGAGGAAATCACACATCACAAGGATCCGCTCGAGCTCGAGCTGATGCGCGCGGTAAAGGGCGCGCTCGACCCCAGGCACCTGATGAACCCGGGGAAGGTCCTCTAAGGCTTCGGTTCGAAGGCCTCGATGAAGCGCAGCAGGACGCGCGCGCCCGCCTCCGCGTCCGCCGCGGTGATCGCCTCGGCCGGGTTGTGGCTGATGCCCTTCGCGCAACGAATGAACAGCATGCCGATGCCGGCGATGGCCTGGATCGCCTGGCCGTCGTGGCCGGCGCCGCTGGGGAGGCGAAAATCGCGCAGGCCCTCCGCGCGCAACGCGGCGGCCATCTGATCGATCAGCCACGGCGCGCAGGCGGCCACGCTCTGCTGCTGCAGTTCCTCGATGTGCACGGCGACCTTGCGCCGCGCACAGATGGCGGCGAACTCGGTACGAATGGCCTGCACCGCGCGCAGGCGCTGCGCATCGTCGGGCGCGCGCGCATCCACGGCAAAGCGCGCCTCGCCCGGCACCACATTGATTGCGCCCGGCAGCGCCTCGATGCGCCCGACGGTGGCAACCAGCGCGGGCTCCGCCGACCCGATGCGCTCCACCGCCAGCGCGCATTCGGCGGCCGCCGCGAGCGCGTCCTGGCGCAGATTCATGGGTACGGTGCCGGCGTGGCCGGCCGTGCCGGCGATGGTGACCGCCATGCGCGTGAAGCCGTTGATCGCGGTCACCACGCCCACTGCCAGCCCTTCGGCCTCCAGCACCGGGCCCTGCTCGATGTGCAGCTCGGCGTAGGCGAGCACCTCCGCGCGCTGGCGCGCCGCCTCGCCGACGCGGGCCGGGTCCAGACCAAAGTCGCGCAGCGCCTGCGCGAACGTGACCCCGGCGCCGTCTTTCGCCTGCAGCACCGCCGGATCGAAGGTGCCCGCCACCGCGCGGCTGCCCAGCAGCGTGGCGCCAAAGCGCACGCCTTCCTCGTCGCAGAAGCCCACCACTTCCAGCGCGAACGGCAGGCGCTTGCCCGCCGCCTTCAGCGCGCGCGCGCACTCGATGCCCGCCAGCACGCCCAGCATGCCGTCGTACTTTCCCGCGTTGCGCACGGTGTCCAGGTGCGAACCCAGCAGCAGGCAGGGCGCCCCCGGCGTGCTCGCCTCATAGCGCCCGACCACATTGCCGATGGCATCCAGGCGCGCGGTCATGCCGGCCTCGCGCATCCATTCCAGCACCAGGTCCACAGCGCCGCGGTACTCCCTCGACAGCGCGACGCGCGTCAGGCCGTCCGCCAGTTCCGAATGCCGCGCCAGCGCGTCGGCCCGCTCGAGCAGACGCTGCCCCGAAATGTTACCGATCGTGCACATCAGCGCTTGAACACCGGTGCGGGCAGCCGCTGCAGGACGACATCCACGCAGGCGGCGCGGCCCGCGAGCGAGGCGCGCGCCAGCGCCGGGGCCAGTTCCTCGGGCACCGCAACGTGCTCGCCGTGCGCGCCGAAAGCCTCCGCCACGCGGTTGTAGCGCGTCGCGAGCAGCAGGCAGCCGTGCGCGCGCGCCGCGCCGTAGGCGCGCAGCTGGATCTGGTGCTCGGCGTTCCAGGCCGAGTCGTTGCCGACCACCGCGACGAACGCAATGTCGCCGCGCACCGCGGTGTCGAACTCCGAGGCATGGAAGCCGAAGGTGCCATCGCCCAGCATGGCGACCACGTTCGCCTCCGGCACCGCGAGCTTGGCCGCGGCCGCGAAGGGCAGCGCCGAGCCGATGGATCCCGCGACACCGTTGATCACCCGGTGCGGCGCGCGCAACGTCGCCTGCGCCCACTGGCCGAACTCACCGCCGTCGCACACCAGCACCGACGGTGCGGCATCAAGGAGTTTCTGCACCGCGCTCCCGACTTCCACCGGGTGCAGCGGGCCCTGCGCGGGCGAGGCGAGCGTCGCCCACGCCGCCGGACGCCAGGCGAGCGCCGCGCGCGCTTCGTCGCGCCAGCCACCCTTCTTCCAGCCCTTGCGCGCGGCGTGCTCCACCCACTGCCCGGTCACCGCATCGGTATCGAGCACCTTGGCGCCTGCGCCAAAGGCACTGCCGAACTTCAGCGTGAAGTCGCGCCGCTTGCCCGCGAGCACCACGGTGTCGGCCTTGGCGAGTACCTCCGCGAGCAAACCCAGGCTCGGATCGTTCACGCCGCGCGGGCTCTCCATGACGACGCACGGCACGCCGGTGGCCTCCTCCAGCTGCGCGAGCAGCCGGCGCGAGCGCGCGCCGGCCATGGCGGGCCCGGCGATCAGGAGCGGCGTCTTTCCGGCGGCGAGGTGGTCCAGCGCCACGTCGATGGCGCGGTCCTGAGGCGCGAGGGGCTCGGGAAGGAACGCCCCCGGCGCCGGCAACGGGGCATCCACTTTCCCTTCCAGCAGGTCCGAGGGCAGCGACAGGTGGACCGGCCCGGGACGCCCGCTGCGCGCCATGCGCATGGCGCGCGCGAGGTCCTCGCCCAGCGTTGCGGCCAAGCGCACCGTCCAGGAAGCCTTCGCCACCGGCGCGGCCATCTCCGCCTGCGCCATTTCCTGGAACGCGCCCTTGCCCAGTTCCTCGAGCGGCGCGTGTCCGGAGAGCAGCACTAGGGGCGACTCCGCTGCGAGCGCGGTGTAGAGCGCCGATACTGCGTTGGCGTGGCCGGGCCCCCCGGTCACCAGCGCGATCCCGGGCTCGCCGGTGAGCCGGCCCCAGGTGTCGGCCATATGCACCGTGGCCGCCTCGTGGCGCACATGCAGGAGTTCCAGGCCGGCGTCGAGCGCAGCATCGAACACCGACATGATGTGGTTGCCCGAAAGCGTGAACACGCGCCGCACGCCGGC
>Ga0194133_10004297_pt1 | contig 19279 bp, 16 predicted proteins | sample TA2KigOf40mmetaG_FD_155448 | JGI IMG/M metagenome (GOLD analysis project Ga0194133, IMG submission 155448) | Freshwater microbial communities from Lake Tanganyika, Tanzania - TA2015055 Kigoma Offshore 40m | ecosystem: Environmental > Aquatic > Freshwater > Lake | place: Tanzania: Lake... | reverse complement strand
TACAAGGGTTTATCGTTTTTTGAAGTGGTGTGGGGCGTGCAGCCTTTTCCAATTGATCATTAAAGCAAATCTTTCAATTTTTTGATTTTCATCCACTTTGGCATCAATCAAAATGAATATATGTTGATATAAACTGTACCAAAAATGAAAAAACTGCGCACTTTTCTGTGCACTTTCTGCGCACTGATTTAATGAATAAAACAAGGGGGTTTGTACACTGTCAAATATGAATGTTTATAACTGATGTAGTAAATATAACTTTCAGAATGTATTTGATAATTCAATTATTAATTTTCATATCGTTGTTAATCCCGTATAAAATACTTTCTCAATTATTTTTTCAGTATTATCGGCTAGATCTAACTTTTTAAAAATTTTATTACTTACCCAATCATAAAATTGAGTTGAAAATTTTTCATCAATTGATTTGATAGATTTTATTCCAAAGCTTTTCTCCAAAGCTGCCGCATTACACATTTGTTCATATTGTCCACTGATGGGTACAATCATCAATTTTTTTCCTAAGTACAAGGCTTCGGCAGGCGTCTCGAATCCAGCACTTGTTATCATACCATGGCAATTCATCAAGCTATGATTGAACAGTTCCTTGTTAACCGGGAAGAATTTTATGTTTGCTTCTTCATATACATTAGATACTTCCCCTGAAAATAATTGAAATTTAAATTTCGACAACTGATGAAAGTATTTTGTCAAAATTTCTAATGAGTATTGCGATAAATAAACTGTAAAATGCCCCTCATCTTTGGGATCAGCGTGAAGTACCGACTTTTTTATAATTGGCTGAAAAATAAACTGATCATACTTTTCAAAGTGCAGACCAATATTGCTTGAGCCTTTTGCATAGTTGGATAAAACAAATTCACCCAATAAGTTTTTGTTCTTTGGTCTTGGAACAAGTTTACTCGCAAAACTCGCTTGATGACCGAAGTGAACTGAATGTTTTCCCTTTAATATACATGCCAGTGATGTGATGGACTCAAAATCATTGATGATTAAGTCATATTTTTCAATGGGAAGATGCTTAGCCTCTCGCCAAACCTGTTTAAAACTAATATTATTAATCGTTTTTTTGATATCAATACTACCGTTTTGCTGGTTATACGCAAGACTGATGCCTTTGCTTTTATAGGCGATCGGGAGCTCACATTTTAAGTCATAATTAGACCCACTCAAAAAAATATCAACTGTCCCATATTTTTGAAGATAAGGATATATCTCAACGGCACGACTGATATGGCCATTCCCCGTAGCTTGAACCGCATAAAATATTTTTAAATTTTTAGCGTGCAGCATAGACTGATTTAAAAAACAGACTAACTTCATCTGTTATAACATTGATTATAGGTATTTCGTTATTCTGTTTAAGTTTAACAACATCTGTTTTTGTAATGGCTGTTTCATTGTAATGATATATTCCCCAATACCCCTCATTGTATTCTAAACAAGTGAGATTCTCAATCCAATCTCCACTGTTTAGATATGTCACTGAACCTTTCTCGGTTTTGACTTCACGAATCTGAGGTTGATGAATGTGGCCACATATTACATTGTCATATCCATTCTCAATGGCAAGTTCTGCTGCAGTCTGTTCAAAATTTCCAATCCATGCAACCGCCTTCTTTACCCCATTTTTGACTTTTTTACTCAAACTCATCTTTTCTTTACCAATTAATTTCAATACCCAATTAATGGCTTTGTTCAATAAAATCAGCAAATCATACCCATGACCCCCAAGCTTGGCAATCAATTTAGCACTGCCCTTCGTAGTGGCATCAAAAACATCACCGTGAAAAATCCAGGTTTTATGCCCATCAATTTCAATGACAAGCTTGTCAACCAATTTCATATTTCCCAGCTGAAGTCCGCTGTATCTTCTTAATGTTTCATCGTGATTGCCTGTAATGTAAACAACTTCTGTTCCCTTTGCCATTAAGCTGAAGATTTCTTTGATGACTTGCATATGCGAAGCAGGGAAATAGTGTTTCCTGAATTGCCAAATATCTACGATATCTCCATTTAAAACCAGAAGTTTGGGTTGAATGCTGCGCAGATAACTTACCAATTCAGTAGCATGGCAACCATATGTTCCTAAATGTATATCACTTAAAACGACCAGATCCAGAAACCGTCTGTTCATATAGATGTTTATCAAAGTTCCATCTATATGCCTGACAAATCAGAGAATCAGCATTAATAAATTTTGAACTTACTTTAAAGCAATTGTTATTGGCTGAATTCAGCATACAGGTGTTGAATCAACCCATCAGCCAGTCCGATTTTAGGGACAATTATCTCCTCGATATCTGCCCATTTCATGATTTGTATATAAATGAGAAGTGCCGGGACTATCACATCAGCACGGTCTTCCCGTAAATTGTAATTACGAATACGATCTTCCAATGAACAGGATGAAAACTCTTTATAATAATCTCTTAGTAAATCAATATTTAGTGACTTGCCATCTTTTTTCTTGCTGAGAGAAAATACCTTGTTGATATTACCTCCGGTTCCTATAGCAATGATGTTCTTGATACCTTTTACATTGTTGCGTATCTCATTTTTCATCACTTCCCAATCCTCATCCACTAACATTTCCTTCAAAAGCCGAATGGTACCTATGTTGAATGACCTTTTATATACAAGTTGATTGTTACTGAAAAAAGTGACTTCTGTACTCCCTCCTCCAACATCTATATATAAATAACTGTTATCCTTGTTTAAGTTTTCTGCTACATGAGATTCATAAATCAAGGAGGCTTCAAAATCACCACTGATGACTTGAATATTAATGCCGGTCTCCAGAAATATTTTTCTTACAACCTCTGTTTTATTCTTTGCATCTCTCATTGCACTGGTAGCTACTGCAATATGTTTATCCACCCGATATGCATTCATCAGGTGTGCATAGGCTTTCATCGTCTGAAGGATCATACCCTTCTTGAGCTTTGAAATTTCACCTGTTTCAAAAACGTCAAACCCGAGTCGCAAAGGAACTCGAATAAGATTCAATTTATTGAATCGGGGACCCCCCTTCGGTGGCGTTATTACTTCGCTGATAAGTAATCTACACGCGTTGGTACCAATATCAATTGCTGCTAATCTCAATGATACTTCACATTATTTTCTTGATAAGAATCGGTAGATTTCGTGTTGAGATCTTACCGTTTTGTCTTTGTGTGAAGTTACATAGTTGTTGTGAAAATCAATATCAAGTAGACGGGCTTTTACATTATCTTTCAATTGAATTTGCAATATTTCAATCAGTTCATTCTTGAGATGTACATCGAGTATAGGGCAAGCTGCTTCTACACGATGATCGAGATTTCTTACCATCCAATCTGCACTCGAAATATATACCCGTGGGTCACCGTCATTATGAAAAACCAATACACGGGCATGTTCTAAGTATTCGTCAACAATACTAATAGCATGAGGCGTTTTTTCTTTTTTCTTAAGTAATTTTTTAGCACTGTAAATTCCCCTGATGATCAAATCTACTTTTACCCCTGCAGTTGTTGCTTGACACAATTTATCAACCAATGTTATATCGCTCAGTGAATTCAGCTTCAATAATATTGAAGCAGGTTGACCTTTTTTTGCAGCCTTGATTTCTCTGTCAATCAATTGATTGATTTGTTTTCGCATTCCAACTGGGCTCACCAACAGGGTATTGCAATCTTGTAGGGCTTCCTTATGTACCAGCGGATTTTCCAGATAGTAAAATATCTTATTGATATCCGCCATGATGTTCCTGTTGGAAGTCAATAAACAATGATCGCCATAAAAATTAGAAGTACGTTCATTCAAATTACCGGTACTCACAAAACCGTATTGAATTGTTTTATTTTTGACGCGCTTCTTGATTACACAAATTTTGGCATGTACCTTCATATTGGGTATTCCCAAAATAACTTTTACCCCCTCTTCCTCGAGCACTGATTTCCATTCAAGATTTGCTTCTTCATCAAATCTTGCTTTCAATTCAAGCATTACTTCAACTTTTTTACCATTGCGGGACGCATTGATGAGTGCATTGATGATGCGTGATTCTGAAGCCAATCGATATGCAGTTATTTTGATGGATTGCACCTCAGGATCCATGGCAGCCTCTCTGAGTAAATCAGTAATGGCATTGAATGAATGATAAGGAAAGTGCAAGAGAACATCTTTCTTGTGGATGATGTCAGCAACCCTGATGGCACCTTTCAAATCCGGATGGGTAAAAGATATTTTTTTTCTTCTTTGCGCTGAAAAAACATCAGGGAAGTCCATGAAATGCTTGAAATTATGAATCCTTCCTCCGGGTATGATACTGGAGTAATTATCAATTTTTAATTTTTTTGTCAGAAACATCAGCAACCCACTGTTCATTTCTTTGTCATATACAAAGCGTACCGGTTTCCCTCTCCGTCTTTTTTTTAATCCTTTTTGCATTTTTTCCACCAGTGTCATCTGCACATCACTATCCAGATCTATTTCTGCATCTTTTGTAACCTTGAAAATATGTGACTCGAAGTGATCAAACCCGAAATAAGAAAATATATATGGCAGGTTGACGCGAATGATATCTTCTAATAAAATGATGTGGGTTTCATTGCGCTTGGTAGGCAATTCAATGAATCTTCCCAGTGATCGGGAAGGAATTTCAATGAGTGCATACTGCTGTTTGTAGGCTGAATGCTTTTTTCGCATGACAACACCCAGGTATATACTTTTGTCACGCAGGTATGGTAGTTCAGGCAGGCTCTCAATCATGAGGGGTATGATGTTTGAACGGACTTCCCTATCAAAAAATTCAATGACGTAAGTTCTCTGTTCTTGGGTGAGCTGTGCATCGTTTTTGAGAAAAACCCTCTCTTTTTTCATTTCAAGATGAATACTTCTCCAAATACGGTCAAACTCATTCTGTTGATTCAGCACAGTCAAGAGTATATCGTGGAGAACCTCTTTGGGACGTTCTTCCAGATGAAAATTCAATTTTGATTTTTTTTCAGAAAATTCCACCATCCTTTTCAATGTGGCTACTCGTACCCGAAAAAATTCATCCAGATTATTGGAAAAAATTCCCAGAAAACGAATGCGCTCCTTCAAAGGAACAGACGGATCATTTGCTTCCTGTAAAACCCTGGCATTGAAACTCAGCCAGCTGATATCTCTTGCTACAAAAGGATATTTCTGCATGCATCGAAAGATAGCGATTTCGCGAACGCAAATGAAAGTCTTGATTTTAACAAATAGTGAAATTTTAAATAGATTTAAAAGCAAGGTGCTTTAGAACCTTGAGGAGTTGAATTAACATGTTATAAACATATAGTTTGTATAAACAGTCCTTTAATTTTTAATTAATAATTAGATCACAATACAAATCAAACTTGCTGTAAATATTCAAATATGGGCAACACATTCGACATCATTCTTCACACAAAGAAATTACTGCAATCTGGCATTTTCAACCACCTGACGGATGAAAGCATTTCAGTTTTGCACCACTTGATCATGCAATCATCATTTCAAAATTTCAACAAAAAGAGGTTCTTTGCAATTTGGAGAAAAGGAGATTTCAGTGAACATTTTGTAAATATGCAATTGCTTCAAGAAACGAATTTCATTCTTCAAAAAAATGGAGAACAGATCATTGAAGAGAACTTTCTGGAAATGGTATATTAAAATGTCAAATAGAATTAAATGAATCGTCTGAGAATAATTCTGTTATAAATACTACTGTATCGACCCCTTAATTCTTGGACAAAATGGGTTGGATGTATGTTGTCTATTTCGTATTTTCAAATGAAGATTGATTTACGTTTTATGAAAAAGCCTATTCTATTTATTTTAACTATTTTAATTATCGGCACGCATTCATTTGGACAAACTAAAACTCCTCAAGATTTTGATTTTAGATATATTGTATATAAGTACAAAACAGATAATGTTGACGTTTTAATCAAATCAAAAAAAGGGGAAGAAGATGTTTCAAAACCGGTTTTCTTTTTTTGTCAGGGAAGTTTGCCTATCCCATTAATCAAATTTCACGGAAAGGATATTTATGATGTTTTCCCTTTCAATCCAGACAGTCTTACTATAAAATATCATTTAGTCATTGTGAGTAAACCATTCATACCTGTAATGGCTGACTACAATACACTTACACCCAGCTTTACATTTATTGATAGTTCAGGGAAATTTCCAAAAGGGTATTCTGATAGAAATCTTTTAAGCTATTATGTTTCGAGAAATATTGAAGTAATAAAATATTTGCAAAAACAAAAATGGGTATCAACAACTCAGCTTGTTGTAGCGGGACATTCGGAAGGCAGTACTGTTGCTGCAAAAATGGCATCAGACTATAAAAATATTACACATTTAATTTATGCCGGTGGCAATCCATTGGGAAGAATAATGTCAATGGTTGGCCAAGGCAGAGAAAATGAAATTGACACAGACAGTACAAGATTTGGTGAAGATGAAATAAAGTATTGGGAATCAGTCGTAAAAGACAGAAACAATATGGATGATTCACAAGGAGATACACATAAAGCAACATTTGAATTCTCTCAACCACCAATCAATTATTTAGAAAAATTAAAAATCCCTGTTTTAGTGTCTTATGGAACCAAAGATTGGAGTGCCCCCTTTAACGACTTTATGCGTGTGGACTTTATCCGCCAAGGGAAAAACAACTTCACATTCCAGCCTTATATCGGAACGGAACATAATTTTTTCCCATTGACAAAAGACAATAAACCGAATTATGAAATATTCAATTGGGACAAAGTAGCAAACGATTGGCAGAATTGGTTGAATGACAAATAAACTTCCTTCAATTTGACACGAAGTTCAACCCTTTACTTTCTCCCTCTCCTCACTTATCTTATAATACGGATAAGTTAAACGAGAAGAATTTAGGGAACCCAAAAAAACTGTGCACCTTTCTGTGCACCATAAATAAGAAACCCTTGTAAGTATTTAATTTACAAGGGTTTATCGTTTTTTGAAGTGGTGTGGGGCGGGATCGAACCGCCGACACAAGGATTTTCAGTCCTTTGCTCTACCAACTGAGCTACCGCACCATCCCTTTGAATAAGGACTGCAAATATAATCATAGCCCCTATAATGGCAAAACATCCGGGGAAATGGTGATTTTATGCTATTATCGATGCGGTTCATTGTCACTTTGATGACAATCAAAAAAGAACCATAAAAAAGCTTCATCAAACGAATCTCCTATCTTTAAACAACTCAATTCATGGCTATGCCTGCATCCAATCATTTCGACGCTATTGTAGTGGGCTCCGGGATTTCCGGAGGATGGGCCGCTAAAGAACTCTGTGAAAAAGGCCTCTCTACCCTCCTGCTGGAACGCGGTCGCAACGTGGAACACATCAAAGACTATACCGATACAGAAAAACATCCCTGGGAACTCCCCCACCGCAATACCCTCACCCTCGAAGACCGCACCAACTCGCCCATCCAAAGCGAATGCTACGCATTCGATGAAGTCTCCAAAAAATTCTTCGTCAACGATAACGAACATCCCTACAACCAAGTCAAGCCCTTCAAATGGATCCGCGGCAACCACGTTGGCGGAAGATCGCTGATGTGGGGGCGACAATGCTACCGGTTGAGCGACCTCGACTTTGAAGCCAATGCAAAAGATGGTCACGGAATCGACTGGCCCATCCGCTACACCGATATCGCCCCTTGGTACAGCTACGTTGAAAAATTTGCTGGCATCAGCGGCTCACGCGATAACCTTTCCATGATCCCCGATGGCGAATTCCAACCGGCCATGGAAATGAACTGCGTGGAACAACTCATGGCGAAAGAATTGAAAAATAAATTAGGCCGACCCATGGTGATCGGTCGCGTCGCCAACCATACCGCAAAAATCGGAACGCGCGGCCCCTGCCAATTCCGAAACAAATGCCACCAAGGCTGCCCCTTCGGCGGATACTTCAGCTCCAACGCGGCTACCCTCCCGGCCGCAGCAGCTACCGGTAACCTCACCCTCCGCCCAGATGCCATCACCACGGAAGTGCTGTACGACAAAGAAAAACGTCGCGCCATCGGCGTCCGCATCCTCGACGCCAACACCCTTAAAACTGAAGAATACTTCGCCAACATCATCTTCCTCAACGCCTCCACCCTGGGCACCACACAGATATTATTAAACTCCACCTCCGATGCATTTCCGAACGGACTGGGAAACACGAGCGACCAAGTAGGCCGCAATCTGATGGACCACCACTACGGCGTGGGCGCATACGGAACATACGACGGCTTCCAGGATAAATACACCTTCGGCCGCCGACCCAATGGCATCTATATCCCCCGCTTCAGAAACCTCGACGGCAAAAACTCGGCCGGATACGTGCGCGGATTCGGATACCAGGGCGGCGCCTCGCGCGGGCGCGCTTCCTCCGACGGCATCGGCATCGAACTCAAAGAGGCTTCGCTGGAACCCGGACCCTGGTCGGTCTGGATCGGCTCATGGGGCGAAATGCTCCCCTACGAAGACAACCGCGTTACACTCAATCAAGAGAAAAAAGATAAATGGGGACTCCCTACACTCGACATTGATTGCGCATTCAAAGAAAATGAATTCAACATGCGCAAAGACATGCGCAACTCTGCCGCTGAAATGCTCGAAACTGCTGGTCTGCAAAACGTGGGTTCGTTCGACGACCTTCCCGCACCCGGATTCTGCATCCACGAAATGGGGACCGCTCGAATGGGCCACGATCCCAAAACATCCGTGCTCAATAAATGGAACCAACTCCACGATGTGAAAAATGTATTCATCACCGACGGCTCCTTCATGACCTCATCGGCCTGCCAAAATCCTTCCGTGACCTACATGGCATTCACCGCACGCGCAACCGACTATGCCGTGCGCGAACTGAAAAAAGGAAACCTCTAACCAACACCCCGCACCATTCAACGTACAACCTATAACCTGAATTTCATCTCCTGCCTCTCCATCGTGATCGGCAGTGTCATCGGCAGCGGCATCTTCATCGTGCCTTCACTGATGATCAACATTCTTCCCTCACCGGAACTGCTCCTGCTGGTATGGATCTTCTCGGCCGGGATTTCAATAACAGGTGGACTGGTAGTGGCGGGTATGGGACTGGCCTACCCACAAGCAAAAGACCTCATCGATTATTTTCGATCACTCTACCCGCGCTGGCTCCATTGGACCTTCATCCAAATCTTCATCTGGATCATCAGCTGCTGCGGTACGGTCGCCGTTACCTTCGTCTTCGCTGAATACCTCGGCTATTTCCTCCCCATGAACGAAACAGAAACTAAAATTTCTGCAATCGTCCTCACCCTCTTACTCGGCACCATGGGCATCACCAACATGAAAGCCGCCGATCGCTTTCAAGTCCTGTTCACCGGCGCTAAAGTGGGCGCGCTGTTTCTGATCATCGGTCTCCTCCTCCTTCCTGGTAAAGGCAATATGAATAATTTTCAAATGACCGCAACCCAGAACTGGAGCACCTTTCAATTCATCGCTGCATTTGTGGCTGCCTGCACGGGCGCACTGAGCGCACTGGACGGATGGTACATCATCGGTCACATCACCCCAGAAGTCAAAGGCGGAATCCATACAGTGAAAAAAGCAATCGTATGGGGACTCCTTCTCTGCACTGCTCTTTACCTGCTCACTGCCTTCGCCTATCAATATATTCTTACTCCCGAAGAAATCGGTGCCTCACACCTCGTTGCGGTTCGTGCACTGGAAAAAGAACTGGGAGGCATCGCTCCAAAAATAATCGCAGTACTGGTGCTGATCTCCGCATCCAGCTGCGTGAATGCAAACCTCATTGCTACATCGCGACTCATCGCGAGCGCCGCTGAACAAAAATCCATCCCCTCCTATTTTGCTCAACGTTCTGCTAACAACATCCCGGTGCAAGCGTTCATCCTGATGCTCATCGTGGAATGCATCATGATCATCAGCGGCTCATACGAACTCTTCCTGAACCTGACCATTCACGCCGTATGGAGCTTCATTACCCTGCTCACCGCAGGATTTCTCTATGTGTACCTGAAAAAAGATTTGCAACTGCCGGGCTTCAAACGCATCCCTCTGGTCATCGCTTGCAGCACACTGATTCTTTTTGGAATCGTATTTTTAATATCCGCTTTTATCTGATCCGCCACGGCGGGCACGCCCGCCCAACGTACAACCTACAACTTACAACCTCTTAATTCTACTCAACCACATGATCACTCCCGTGATGGGGAATGTTGTTCCAAATAAACAAACGATGAATCCCAAGATTTTGGTTGGCAGTCCCCACAACGACGCTATGTGAATGGGCTTGAAACTCGCCCGCACACGCTGTCCCAATGGCCGATCCCCCCACGATACTGTTTTTACATATGCTCCACTGTACTGATCGTAATAATGATTGTCGCTTGCATTTTCATGCACAGCCGACCTCGACAATGCACTTACTCCATATACCGCCGTTGAGTCCTTTGGAAAACTCACGTTATAAAAAACACTGTTCGGCACACGGGTATACACATCGCTGAGCACATCATCAACCGGCACCGCCTCCTGCAATGAATCCGTGATAACCGACTTCGGAGGCTTGATGGGTTCTTTGGAAGAATTGGTCACTTTATAGATGCCATCGTTGAACCACTGAAAACTCCAGGCCAATCCGGTAAACGCAAAAATGAACAGGAACAGTACAGAATAAATTCCCAAGGAATAATGGAGGTCGCGCGTGATCCGCTTCCAGTTGGCCGACCACATCACACTGAGTTGTGATTTCAACATCGCCTTGGTCTTCGGCCACCACAAAATCACCCCGGTAATCATGATGAACAAAAACAACAAGGTGCTGATCCCCATGATGAGCTTCCCGATATCATCGCCCAATAACCAACGGTGCATGGCCATCACCGTATAAAAAACCGTGTCGCCATAACTGAATACTTCAATGAGCTTGCCGGTATACGGATCCACAAACGCCGTCACCCGCTTACCCTCCTCCTTCGGTCCACCAGGCTTATTGGTCTCCGGAAGGGTCACCGAATACTCGAGGGTCCGCTCAGGATCGGTATAGATCTTCACCCCGTTCACCTTTACCCCGGGCAATTGTACCTTCAACCCGGCCGTCACTTCGGAAACCGGCAATTGGACCTCCCCTTTGTTCGCTACATAGTAACGATCAGGGTTCGTGGCCTGCATCAACTCATTCTCGAATACCAAAACGGCACCGGTAAAACAGGCAATCATGATGAACAGACCGGAAACAAGACTGAGGTAGAGATGAATGGTGCGGAGGAAGGGTTTCATGAACGTTGTAGGTTGTATGTTGTAAGTTGTAGGTTATTAGGGGTTGATTGGATTGAAAACTTGCTCAATTTATGGTTTTATTGATATTTATCTTTTATTTGCTTTAGTTAATCACCCATTCAATTCTTATCGTGAAGAAGCAGGTCAACTTCCTGATGGCGACCATCATCTTACTGCCCATCGCCGCATATTTTCTGGGAACTCCTCCCAACGACAAACAGGTTGATGTTATTTTCAAAACGGCATGGGGACTCGCAGCGGTAGTGCTGCTGACGTTTGTGGTGGGACAACTAACAGGCAACGTTTCCCAAACGGATAAACTCTGGAGCATCGTGCCCGCTCCCTACGCCTGGTACATGACAGCCCTGGGCGACTGGAACGAACGCATGGTGCTGATGTCAATCGTCGTGACCATTTGGGCAACTCGACTCACCTTCAACTTTGCACGTCGCGGCGGATACTCCTGGAAATTCTGGGAAGGCGAAGAAGATTACCGCTGGGAAGTGCTGCGTCAACGACCGGGTTTCAGCAACCCCATCGTGTGGATGCTCTTCAACTTACTCTTCATTTGCTTCTATCAAAACACCTTGATCTTCCTCTTCACCCTTCCCATCGTTACCTCTCTTTCAGAAAACGCACAACCGATCGGCATGATCGATTATGCACTTGCTGCTGCGTACGTTGGACTGGTACTCATTGAATTCATCGCCGATCAACAGCAATACAATTTTCAAACCGAAAAATACCGCCGCATCCATGCAGGCGAAGAGATGGGTCCCTACGCGGATGGATTTGTGCAAACAGGACTATGGTCCGTCGTTCGCCATCCGAACTACGCAGCAGAACAAGCCATCTGGATCGTATTCTATTTGTTCAGCGTTGCGGCAACAGGCGAATGGATCAACTGGTCAATTGCCGGTTGCGTGCTGCTGGTGATCCTCTTCAAAGGCAGTTCAGATTTTTCAGAAGAAATCTCCGCAAAAAAATATCCCAACTATACAGCGTATTAACAATCGGTCGGTCGCTTCTTCCCTAAACTATTCAAATGAACCACAACATCCCGCTCCACAACGTATCCATCTACGTACTGGCACCTCACCTGGAGTCGGATGACAACAACATCAATTATTATTACGACTTCTCGCAAAGCATTGCGGAGTTCACCAAGATTTTTTCAGAGCTGGCAGTCGACTGGAAATGGCAGCCCGTTACCATGAAAAATTACAACGCTGTCATCGACGACATCGCTGCACAACACAAAGGCACAGATAAACAACCGGTGTTTCTGAATTTATGCGACGGCGATGAGGTCAACGGTACACCCGGCGTTTCTGTCGTGAAGAAATTAGAAACCGACAACCTCATCTATACAGGATCCGAAGAATATTTCTATACGATCACCACATCGAAGATCCCGATGAAAGAAGCCTTCGATCAAGCAGATGTACCCACCGCCAAATGGAATACCATTCGCTCACGAGAGGAACAGGTCGATGCCCTCCTGGATGATCTTCGCTCTCCGGTTATCCTCAAACCATCGGTCTCCGGAGGAAGCATGGGCGTTGGTGTGCGCAACGTAGTAAACGACAAAGAAGCATTGAAAGAACAATTGCACCGCATGTTCGAAGGATACCGCGGATGGAATTTATCAATCGATGGCATCGTTGCAGAAGAATTCATCAGCGGTCGCGAATTCACCACCATGATCACCGGATCTGCACGCAATCCCGATTCGTGCCGCGTATATTACCCGGTCGAACGCGTGTTTCATGAATCGTTACCGGACAACGAAAAGTTTTTATCGTTCGATCGCCTCTGGGAAATCTATGAAGAAGAAACTCCCATGCCGGGCAATGCCAATTTTTACGAATACACGGCAGTGGATCCAGTGCTCGCAGAAGAAATTTGCCGCATCAGCTTCGATGCCTACCGCTCCGTGAAAGGAACAGGTTATACGCGCGTAGACATCCGCATGGATCAACGCACCGGTAAATTATATGTACTGGAAGTGAATGCACAATGCGGGTTGAGCGAGGACGAGGACTTCACTTCCATCGGAGCCATACTGCGAGTTAATGGAACCTCATTCAAAGAAATGATCCTGGAAATTCTTCAGGATGCATTCAACCGAAAAAAATAATGATGCCACTAAAGATCTGTGTACTTCAGCCGGACTATTCCACTTCTCAAGTCGATTACCAGCACTATGATCCGGTTCGCGATCTTTCACCTCTGATTCCCGATGCAACAGTTGAAACTGTATTGCTGAACAAGACGCGCTCCTATCAGCAACTGCAGGAACTTTCCAAGAAGAATTTCGATATCTATGTGAACCTCTGCGAAGGATACCTCGAGTGGGAAGTGCCATCTGTGGAAGTGATTCATTACATGGACCTGCTCAATCTTCCGTATACGGGTCCCCCGCCCACACTCTACGACGTTCCCAAACCAATCATGAAGTACCTCGCGTATTGCGTGAATGTGAATACACCTCCCGCACATACGGTGAAATCAATCGAAGAACTTGAATCGCTTTCTTCATCTCTCAGTTATCCGCTGTTTGTGAAACCGGCAAAAGCAGGAGATAGTCTGGGCGTCGATCATCAGTCGCTCGTCCACGATCAACCCGCACTCTTCTCTAAAGTCGCTGCCGTTTTAGTCGACTACCCCGAAGTGCTGATTGAAGAATACATTGATGGACGAGAATTTACGGTGCTGGTAGCGGGACTCCCCGATGGAAAATCTTGCCGCTCGTTTAAACCTGTTGAATATATTTTTCCGGAGGGGTTTGCATTCAAGACCTATGCACTGAAGACTTCAGAACTGCATCCCGGCGCAAACATTCCTTGCAATGATCCTGCGCTGGAAACAGAATTGCGTTCTGCAGCAGAGCGCATCTTCAACGGGTTCGGAGGAAAAGGATATGCCCGCATGGATTTTCGGGTGCGCGGGACTTCCATCTATTTCTTGGAAGTGAATTTCAGTTGTTCTGTTTTTTATACCGATGGATACGAAGGATCCGCCGATTACATTCTCAAATACGACGGCACTGGTCAATCGGGGTTCCTCAAGATGATCATCGAAGAAGGAATGGCGCGTCACCAGCGCAAGCAGAAAGCATTTGTGATGAAAGGCAACTCCATTGCGGGATACGGCATTTATGCTGTGCGCAACATTCATCAAGGAGAAATGCTGTACTGTGGAGAAGAACGTTCCACACGGATTGTTTCCAAACAGCATGTCATGAAACACTGGAATCCGGAAGAGAAAACATTTTTTGGTCAGTATGCCTATCCGTTGGGGGGCGATGTGTATGCGATATGGGATGAAGAGCCCGATAAATGGTCGCCTCAAAACCACAGCTGCGACGCAAATACACAAATGAGGGGATTGAACATGTATGCCACGCGCAGCATTGCATGGGGTGAAGAGTTAACGCTGGATTACGCAGAGCTACTGGATCGAGAAATGGAACCCTTTGAATGCAAGTGTGGTTCCCCCAAGTGCAGGGGCACCATTTCGTTTGCAAAAAAATAACCGAATACCATTCATATATGAAAAAAACAATGGCCGTATGGAGTGCTGTGTTGTTCCTGCTCGTTTCGCAGGCTTACCCAGTGCGCGCACAAAAGGAATCGAAACTCATTCAAGTCAAAGAAGTCAGTCGAATCGAAACCGTTCTCGCCTCCGATGAAATGCAGGGTCGACGTGTATTCACACCTGGAATTGAAAAAGCGGCCAAGTTCATTGCATCGGAATTTGAAAAAATCGGATTGGAGAAATGGAAGGGCAGTGATTCGTATCTCCAGCCGTTTGTGATTTCCCGGCAACGGAATGTGGCACCGCATGCGGCAAGCGACAGTCTGCCGGCAAATGCCTCCAACGTGATCGGCGTACTGCCTGGAAAATCAAAACCGAACGAATACGTAATCTTCTCCGCGCATTACGATCACTTGGGCATCAACAGTCGCAAAATGATCAACAACGACTCCATCTACAACGGAGCCAACGATGATGCAGCAGGTACCACGGCCATGATCATGTTGGCCAAGTATTATAAGAAGATGGGGAAAAATGAACGCACGTTAATCTTCGTTGCGTTCACAGCAGAAGAATCCGGTGGATTTGGAGCGCGTTATTTTTCAAAACAATTCGATCCTGCACAGGTGATGGCGATGTTCAACATCGAGATGATCGGGACAGAAAGCAAGTGGGGAAAGAACAGTGCGTTCATTACCGGATACGAGCGCACCAACATGGGAGAGCTGTTGCAGAAAAATCTTACCGGCACCAATTTCACTTTTTATCCTGACCCGTATCCTGAGCAGCAATTGTTTTTCCGATCCGACAATGCAACGCTTGCGCGGTTGGGAGTGCCGGCGCATACCATTTCTACTGCAAAAATGGATCAGGAGCCGCACTACCACAAAGCCAGCGATGAAGTCGGCACACTCGATCTCGAAAACATGACGGCCATCATTCGTGCAATCGCATTGAGCGCAAGAGGCATTGTTGCAGGCAAGGAAACTCCATCGCGTGTGGACACCACTGCGTTGCGGCCTCAACGCAGAACAACGGTTGCGCAGGCGCACTCGCATAACGACTATGAGCAAGTGCGACCATTTGCATTGGCTTATGAGCGAGGCTTTGGATCCATGGAAGCGGATATTTGGTTAAAAGAGGGAGAGCTGTATGTAGCACACGATGCACAAGGCATGCGCAGTGATCGTACCTTATCATCGCTGTACCTCGATCCGTTGCTCGGTAAGGTGCGGTCAAACAATGGACGGGTGTATGCACGCGAAGGGCAATCATTACAGCTATTAATCGATATAAAATCATCGGCACGCGAAACGGTGAATAAATTACAGGAAGTGCTGGAGCGGTACCCCGAGTTGATAGGGAACAAAGGAATTGAATTTGTGATCAGCGGAAATCGTCCCCCATCTGCTGAGTGGTCGATGCTCCCTTATTATGTGTATGTAGATGGTCGACCTAACGAACAGTACGATGCAAGTGCGTTAAAAAAAGTAAAGCTCATCAGTCAGTCGTTTTTCATGTATTCCCGCTGGAGCGGGAAGGGAGCGATTCCCCCGGCAGAAAAAGCGGCGATGAAGCAGGTGGTGGATGCTGCACATGCAAGTGGGAAGCGGTTTCGGTTCTGGGCTTCTCCCGATACCCCCGAAAGCTGGAAACTGCTGATCGAACTCGGAGTAGACCACATCAATACGGACAAAGTAGCCGAGTTGGCGGATGCATTGAAGGGCTAGGGATTGGAGGGGAAATAATATCTTTGAAAATTATACAATATGAACTACACCCTCAATCAACTGCACATCTTCCTTAAGATTGTTCAGACCGGAAGCGTCACCAAGGCTGCAGAACAACTTCAGTTGACACAGCCGGCCGTTTCCATTCAATTGAAAAACTTTCAGGATCAATTTGATATCCCACTGACGGAAGTTGTGGGAAGAAAAATTCATGTTACCGATTTTGGCAAAGAAATTGCGTTGTCGGCAGAGAGCATCATCAATCAGGTAAATGAGATCAACTTTAAAAAATTATCCTTCAAGGGATTGTTGACGGGTAAATTAAAAATCTCAGTGGTGTCGACTGGTAAATACGTCATGCCCTTTTCTTGGCTAGTTTCTTGAAAAAAAATCCTGGTATTGAATTGATAATGGATGTGACGAATAAATATCACGTTTTGGAGAGTATTACACGGAATGAAGTTGACTTTGGGCTGGTATCCATTTTGCCTTCTAACATGAGGGTTCATAAATTGGATCTGATTCAGAATAAATTATTTCTAGTTGGAAACTCAAAGTACAAAATTGAAACAGCTGAGGAGTTAAAAGAGTTGTTGAACAAGGTTCCATTGATTTATAGAGAATCCGGTTCGGGTACTCGGCAATTAATGGAACGGTATGTCGAAAAAAATAACATATTCATACCAAAAAAAATTGAGCTCACATCGAATGAAGCGGTTAAATAGGCTGTCATTGCTGGATTGGGACTATCCATTATGCCTTTGATTGGGATCAAAAATGAACTGCTGAATCATGATTTACAGATCATCCCATACAAAGGGTTACCTATTAAATCCAACTGGAGTTTAATCTGGACAGAAGACAAAAGGCAATCACCGGTTTTTGCTGCCTATTTAGCACATTTGAAAGAAAATAAAAGTCAAATTGCATATTCTGAATTTAGCTGGTATGAGCAGTATTGATATGGATAGGCGGATTGAACGGTGATATTTATTTAGAACAGGTATTTCTTTATATTTGCAATCCCCCGCCCAGGTGGCGAAATTGGTAGACGCACCGTCTTCAGGTGGCGGCGCCGCGAGGTGTGCTGGTTCGAATCCAGTCCTGGGCACAAACCCCCAACTAAATGGGGGTTTAATTTTATATATAACTTTAATTTTCATTGAGTTATAAACAATTTGTCGATAACCTATTTCTTTTGTTTTCGCTTGTTTTCATGAATTTTGTTCCACTAATGTTCTAACTAAAACATTAAATAAGGATATAAAATCATGAGTGTAACTCTCAGAATTCGAGAAAAAAGAAATGGTGAGAAAACTTTACGTCTAGATATATATCACAATAATAAAAGGCGCTATCAAGCTCTTAAGCACTTAGTGTTATTAAAAGAAAATAATCAGAGAAATAGGGAGCATAATAAAGAAATAATGCGACAAGCTGAGAAGATAAGAATTCAGTATGCCGCAAGACTGGAAGCAAATGACTATGAGGTTCCCTATGATATGGGTCGAAAGACAATTGTAGTTCATTGGTTTCAATCATTTATTGATAAATACACAAAGAGTGATAAGAGAAATTTTCAAGGAGCATTAAATAAATTTAAAAGCTATCTAAAAAATAATAATATTATAAATATTACTTTTTCAGAATTAAATCAGCATGTTATTGAAGAATTCATGGAATATTTAGAGAACACTGGGACAGGCGAAGGACCAAGTTCATATTTCAATAGATTTAAAAAGCTTATTCGCTATTCACAAAGAAATAATTTAGTAAAAGAAAATTTTTTATCTCTAATAAATAAAAAAATAAAGGGTAAGGCTAAAGAAAAAGATATATTACTAATTGAGGAGTTAGAATTGCTATCAAAAACGTCAATAAGTAATTTAGAAGTGAGGAATGCTTTCATATTTTGTGCTGTAACTGGTTTAAGATGGTGTGATATAAAAGGGCTTAAATGGTCTTGTATCGATGATAAAATAAAATATTTAAAAGTCTCACAGTTGAAGACAAAACATCCTGTTTATATACCATTAAATGTAATTGCGATTAAGATTTTAGAAAAATGTATAAAAGATAAAGAATTTGTATTTGAGTTACCAAGTGCCAATGGGGCAAACAAGCTATTGAAGTGTTGGGTTAAAAGAGCTGGTATAAATAAAAAAATAACATGGCATAATGCTAGACATTCTTTTGGCACTAATTTAGTTCTTAACGAAACTGATATTGTCACAACCTCTCTATTGCTTGGCCATACTTCTATAAAACACACCCAACGCTATATACATATCGCTAATCAACTTAAGGAAAAGGCTACAGATAAAATTAATTTTAACTATAATTAATTACTGATTAATATTTGTTGATAACTTCTTCTATTTAATCTGATAATATTTTCATTTTTTAAGATTTATATATGAGCAGAAAATAAGCTCATATATGACTCATTTAGATAAATCATTCTTAACATTTAGTGAAGCAGCTGAATTTTTAGGTATTGCAAAAAGTGTATCGACCCCTTAATTCTTGGACAAAATGGCGTTAAAATTTGAGACAATATCGGTGTTTTTTTCAGTTTTATAGGGTATGGATTTTTGATTGAGCTGCTGCAGGAACTGTTCTGGTGATTTTCTTCCCAGTGCTCCATGCTTTCGGTGATTGTTGTACC
>Ga0194133_10004296_pt1 | contig 19285 bp, 13 predicted proteins | sample TA2KigOf40mmetaG_FD_155448 | JGI IMG/M metagenome (GOLD analysis project Ga0194133, IMG submission 155448) | Freshwater microbial communities from Lake Tanganyika, Tanzania - TA2015055 Kigoma Offshore 40m | ecosystem: Environmental > Aquatic > Freshwater > Lake | place: Tanzania: Lake... | reverse complement strand
TTGGAAAAAAGGGGTTCTTATACACCGGAAATTACGGTACTTTAAGTTTGACTTGATTAGCCGGGGAAAAATTTTGGAATCCTGAGAAGCTAAAAGTATCTGTTGGTTCGGCTTCTAATTTGGCTTAGTTTTATCAACCTTACTTAAAACAATACATTACAAGTAAGCTTGTGTTTGGATGGTTTTTATATTTGTAATAATGAGTCCAGTTCTCAAACAAGAGCAGGATAGTGTGATCTCAGATGAGCTCGTTGACGCAGGGGTAAACTCTTGAGAGACTCGAGCAGAAACCTATTGATGGCACGCTTCCTAAACAAGAAATGCACCAATTTGACTTAATAAAAAGAAAAAGTTTGGAATCCAGAGGACTAAAAATATTTGTTTGTCCGTATTCTAATTCAGCTTAGTTTTACCAACCCTAGTTTAAACAACACCTTACAAGCAAGCTAATTGTGTTTGGGTGGTTTTTATATTTATTCTCTAACAATGGCGTGATATCTGATGACTTTGGGGTGAACTATTGAGAGACTCGAGCAGAAACCCATTGATGACCTTCCTATACAAGAAAAGGATCAATGCTGGGCAAACTAGCTTGAAATGGTGGTAATGTGAAAGAATGTCACATTTGCATTAAAATTTTGCAAATTGAGGGAATCGAAAACAACCGAATCAGTGCAATAGATACAATAGTAAGTACATGCCTGAACCTTGGAAAATGGTCCCTTAAACTTTTCATAGTCAGTGCTTGAAATCTGTAACACATCCATGATGGCTCAGAGGCATCTTGGTTCAATTTGTATCCCAACTGACCAGATCATTCCAAGACTCCAACGAAAATCCATCTTCATTAGTGTCATTCTGTTTACAATGATCTGATGACATGATATATAGCAAAAATTATGACAGCTGACAAATAATGATAAAAAGAGGTTGAAAAAGACTTGCTATGACAAATGATTGGATTTTTCCACTGGTTAAGGGTAAACATTTTCATCAAACCCCCTGTTTTTTCACTCTAAGGTGTTGGCTGGGATCTTCAACAACCCTATCATATTCAACAAAGTGAGTGTGTGTGAAGATGAAGCAATTATTTGACAACTGCGAATTTTTAAATACGGGCAGACATTTCGACTCTTATTAAGTATTGTACAAGTATTAATGAATGAGCCAATAAAAGTCATCTGAATTCATTCTACCTTTTCGTTTGAAAAGTTTGCATGCATCGGCTTCTCTTAATGAAGTAAATGTTACTATTCTTCCTAATTTTAGTCTAACATGGGTGAAGACAGCAACACTTAGAAACATTACTATACCCATACCAACTGTTACAATTTATTGCTTAGGCTCCAGATACGGGGTCTCATCAGTAAAAGACAAGTCAGGGGACTGTGATTACTTTTATTTTACCAAGTTTTGAGGCTACCTCAATAAAAATATGATATATGTTCACAGTAAAACATATTACATTTCCAGAAAATACGACTAGGTATCTCTCCGTTGACAGGTAAATATCAAAAGATCAAGAGGTCTGTTGGGAGGCTTCACTAATAGCTCTTTATTTCTCCAATTGTCTGGTTACTTCAAGGATATCTTGGATACTTTTCAGAGAATCTTTTCTCCATACTTGATATCTCAGCTCATGATGAATTTTTACTCATATTTCTTAAAAGGGTTTAAAAGGATTTCATAACTGAAGTGAGCCCATTTTGATTGCAAATTTGGCTTCTAGATCATGTTTAGTTTTAGTATACAGGAGAAAGGAGCTGGTGCTATGCCAACATCACCACAGTATTATATCCTTGTGCTGAGTTCCTGCTAGCTGATTGGCTGGTTTGAATTCCCTCAATTAGTCTTACTGTATCTTGATTCGATAATTTCTCCCCTATTATTTGGCAAAGAATTGCAGGGGATTCTAAACAGCTGTCCAATCTCTTGTCATTTTCCCAAAGCAATTTTTTGAGATTGACCTCTTCAAAGATGTTGACTCTTTTGTGATTCTCCAGGTCTTCCGTCTCTAAATTTCTAAATTTCAATTTAACTTTTTTGTGATTTCTCAGGTTGAAATTTAAATCTACTGACATCTTAATTTATGACTTACTAAAATTGCTGAATCACTTATAAAATTAATTCGCGCAGTGCGTCTTAAAAACTTTTACTAAAATTACTGTATCAAAAATATTGAATAAAAAAGTTCTTATGTTGTAAGAAGAGTCAAAAAATTTGAATGAATAGGAATATCATTTTCATCATAGTAATAACCTTTGAAAATGGCTATTTGTTATAATAAAAAATGTGTCAAATAATGAAAACTAATGAAAGGGACAGTTGATTGAAATTAATAATTTAAGCAGCATTTCCAAACTTGGTTATTGACAAATCCTCGTTTTTTAATGTTTTGGTTACCATTGTTATCTGCATTGCATTCATTGATTATTCACCGCATGCGCATTCTAAAAGTAAATTTTTCCCTTTGGGGCCCTCAACTTTGTCATTCAATTAAAAAGCATGAAATTTCTAAAGATGTTACAAATTTGGAAATTTATTCTTGAACTAAGTCTATTTTGTAAAAAAAAAATTTTCAGGTTGAAGCAGTGGCCAAAGCTTGGGTCTTCAATCTTCAAATGTCGAACTGGATTGGCATGTCAAAAAGCTCCAGATAAAATAACCAACAAAAGATGGAAAAGGAGGACAAAAGGGGTAATAAGGACAGGTTTTGTAAAGCTAAAAAACCTGAAAAACAAAGTTTTTGTTGCTTACAGGTTGATTCCACAGACAAAGGTTATATTGATGAGGAGGAGGATTCTGAAGTGATATCAGGGGGTAACCTAATACCCATTGAAGTTGAAAACACAGGGGAAAATAGATTCTCTTGTTTTGAGTGTGATTTCAACATCTGCAGCAAGTGCATTGAGTTCATTGAGAGTGAGACCAATAAAAGTCTCGATTCTGATACCAATATACAGTCGATGAAAAGAAATGTACTTGAAGGAGGTGGAGTTGCTTGGCAAAATGAGGTGAGGACGCTATCCAAAGAGGTTGAGATGCGTCAAATGAACTCTAATCACCGAATGCCAAGAAGGAAAAGTACCTCTAAAGTCATGCCACAAAACTGAGTCTATTTATGCTCTGTACAGGTGGGATTTCAACATCTGCAGCAAGTGGACTTAGTTCACCAATTGTAACATCTGCAAAGTAAATCATTCAGGCGCTAAAATCTGTTGGACAAAAAGAAATGTATCTTACACAGATGCAGCTGAGGGGTACAGCCACAATCTAAAAAGGTTGAGATCCGTCAAATGAACTGTTATCACGGTATGCATTAAAAGAAAAGTACCTTAACTGCCCAACCACAAATCTGATAATTTTTTGCATAAATTAAGTGTTATATCAACTGTTCAAAAGTGATTTCCACATATGTGACAAGTAACGGTAGTGAGGCCAGAAAATGTGACCATATAGGAACCAAAATTTATTTGACAAAAAGAAATGTATCAGACAAATATGCAGCTTGGAGGAACAGACACTGACCAATAATAAGGTGGAAAAGGGCCATATAAACTCCAAACACTTTAGGGCTTGGAGGAGATGTACTTCAAGCATATTACCTCAAATCTTAAAACTTAAGTGCTCAAAAAATCAGTTGCTCTTCCAAAGTTTTAGTCCATTTTGTAAATAACCAAGTAAAAAAGTATTTTGGGTACCTATTGCCTTTCATTTCAAGTGGATTTTTTTTATAGATTACAAAACCATAAGGCCAAGAGTTGTAAGAATATTTTTTTGACAAAGCTTTGAGCCTATTTTCCCAAGTGAACTATAATGGGAATATAGTGCAATAGTAAATGACTTTGCTCATCTTTTCCCTATTATCTTTAATTTCATAATATTTCCTTTAAAATACTTTATGAACAATTCAATGACCTTTTATATTCATTAAGATCCCTCTTGTTGATCTCAACCTTTAATGGTATTCTCCTTTGATAATACACGACCACTATTCCCTTCTGGTACTAGAATACTTTCCTTCCCCTCTAATCAGTAAATATTGATTGAACCCTGACCTTCAACTCTGATCCTCGGATCAGCGAGACTTTTATTTTGACAAACGAGCAGATCCATTTTGTTATGTTTACTGATCCGTCTTTAATGGTTACAAATCCGCCTCTTCCTCAAATAAACAGTTAATATACGATTGGTCTTGTTTCTTGATGTTCTAATCTCCTTACCTCGTTTGACTAAAGTGGGAATATTGCAGTACCACAAAAGAGTGCTAGCTGTTTTATTCAATCAAATACACTTGTTTACAAGGTTTACAATTCATATATGATTTGGCAGGCTAACATTTTCTGGATGGCTACTCCAGGAGGCTGGAAGTGGGTGGAACGATACTATTTACCTACCCCCAGTTCACCTACCCCCAGTTCACCTACCCCTAGTTCACTTACCCCCAGTTCACCTACCCTACCGGTTCATCTACCCCCAGTTCATCTACCTACCAGTTCACCTACCCAGTACATAAGAATACCAGTTCACCTATCCAGTACATAGGTATAAAAATAACCTCCGACCCCTCAAACTAACCTAACCTGACCTAACCAACCCCCCATAACTTCCTACTTCTAAACTAACCAAAAGATATTTTATTGCTTAACTAACCGAACCTAACCTGATTTAACCTCTTAACTCTATACTAACCAAAAAGTATTTTGTTGCTAACCTAACCTAACCTGACTTAACCAACCCCCATAACCTCCTACCTCTAAAATAACCCAAAAAGTATTTTATTGCTAACCTAACCTAACCTAACCTGACTTAGCCAACTCCCGTAACCTCCTACCCCTTAAACTAACCAGAAAGTATTTTATTGCTAACCTAAGTTAACCTAACCTGATCTAACTAACCCCCCCCCATAACCTCCTACCCCTAAACTAACCAAAAAGTATTTTATTGCTAACTTAACCTGACCTAACCAAACCCCTGTAACCACCTACTCCCAAAACTAACCAGAAAGTATTTTATTGCTTACCTAACCTAGTCTGATACAACTGGCTCTCCAAAATATGTTTTCCCTTTCCTAACCCTGCAGGGCATGTTTCTCCCTCACCAATCCCAACCAAGCCCCCTTAAAACCAAAACGGATTTTATTGCTACCATAACCTTACCTAACCAAGTAGTGAGAAGGTGAATTGGTAATGTTATGTAGTGGGCAGGTGAACTGGTAATGTTATGTAGTGGGTAGGTGAACTGGTAATGTTATGTAGAAAAAAACTGACGACAGCTAATAATGGAGTGAAACTCATTCGCAGGAGGCTCGACGCGAAGCAAGCCCTAGTAGTGGTAACGGCACAAGCCCTATCAATCTTGTACTAGTAGTTTGGTTTTAGTATGGGTAATCTAATTATGTTCCCTTAGCACTGAAACAATTTATTAAGAAACCCAAATAATCCAAATCCACAGAAATCCAAATAGGAAATATTCATTTATTTGGAATACAAAAAACTGAACAAAAGTTACACTGTAATTCTGTTACAAATCTGAACTGACTGGTGTGGTTGCTGGTAGGGACAAGACTGAATTCCATGTGAATTATTTTTGAAGGGCAATAGAAAGGATTTGAACAAGTTGGTTTGGTATGGCAATGGGGTGTGTGAGCAGGTTATATACATGACAACAACGGGAAGCAAACTTATATTTGAACAAGCTGGCTTGGCTTGGTTAGACAAAGGGTTATAAAACAAACTTACATAAATGGTCAAGAATGAAAAGATTATGTAATTTATTTATTGCAAAACTTGTGAAATTTATGTATTCCATTATTAAATCTTATTTCCTTTATTTATCCAATCATTCAATCATTAAATGGTTAACTCCTGGGTTGGCCAAATCCCTCTTAAGGGTAATCGAGAGCCTACACTACAGATGTGTCAGATTAGTGATAAAGGATTACAGACAAAGAGTCAGCAGAGAGGTAGTGGACAGGTCAACAAACAGCCTGCCTCCTACGCTGTGGATGGAATACTCGGTCTGCAACCTTTACATTAATGCTAAGATGAGCAATCAACCTGCGAGGCTGCTGAGTGAGGTGGAATCAAACCTGTACACTAAGAGAAGACAACAAGGAGTGCTTTTTGGTTATGATAATGCGAGAACTAAGGCTACTCGGCAAAGGACGAGGAACTGGCTGGGCCAGTCACTGAGTAAAATCACAGCTCCCTGGACCCAATCAGTGCTGAGTAAAGACCAAATCAGGGTATTACTAACAACCCATCTCTACCCCAGTTCTTGGAGGGGTTAATCAAAGTGAGCTAAGAGCAGCAAAGCAATGCTACAGCCAAGTGAATTTAGTGTTTGTTCATATCTTACTAGTTTTTTCCTGTTTTGTGTTGTTGATTTATTTTATCAAATTAATCATGAGTTATCTTATTTGGATTGTCAGCTATCTGATATTAACCTGAGACTCTTATAAAGTTATTGTACGTGTATAATTAACGGATGAGTCAAATAAAGTAATGAATGAATGAATAGTGGATAGGTGAACTGGAAATCTTATGAAGTGAGTGGGTGAACTGGTAATCTTATATAGTGGGTAGGTGAACAGGTAAGTAGATGAACTGGGGGTAGATAAATTGGTAGGGTAGGTGAACTGGGGGTAGGTGGCCTAGGGTTAGGTGAACTGGTAGGTAGATGAACTCTCTTAAGCTTAAGTGGTTCGAGCACTGAACAGTCATTTGGTATGTTCGATTGTGAAAAATTATTTAAATATCTTGGGTTTCAGTCATAAATCAAGTTGATAGGGAATCAACACTGATATATTTAAATACAAGTAAAGGAAACATTTACTTTAGGTGCAAAATAATTGAGACTATCTGTATGTCACACAGTTTTTGGTAAGATAAAATATTTATCGATCAGTCCAATTGGTGAGAATAAATTAATTTCTTAATAGGTGGGCAATTTATTTAGTGATACTCCTATGAAAGTTGAATGATTAGAAACATTACTTGCTGTGGAGGGTCAAATATATCAAATTTTTATTATGAAAAAATGAATAAATTTGATACTTTAAACAAAAAAAAATTGTATAGAATTTCAGATTCCAATGGTACATAACACTAATTCTAGGGTCCCCCTGTACTGGCACAGATTCTCTTGCGTACAACACTGTTTTGTAATGGTCACACATAATTATTAATTAATCTAATCTTATGCCAGAAGTGAAAACTATCAACATCTGAATCCTTACAAGTAAAGGGAACCATGAATTTCATCTGTACTGCCTGCAGGGACATGAATACTCCTCACTCCTTGGGTACGTGGCATGGCCAGAAAAAAAATTGGAGAAGTTTAATTTGGCGTTTCTTGCATAAAAAGTGGAAAATATGTGCGTACATATGTATTCATAGATACATATAGGTAAATACAGTAGAGATCGGCTCTGACCCTACCAGACCTGAGCACACTTTTGACCCTTAAGTAAATAAGAGGCCAATCTGTCTTAGACCTAGGTATTTTTTGACTGACCCAATAAGATTTTTTTTGATCCGAAAAAATTAAAAAAATTGGTATTTTTAAAGAGAAATTTTCCAAACTCAGACATGGCTGACCCGACCCCGGGTCAAATATTTTTGACCTGGACCTGTCACTAACATACATTCTAGAGATGGGCCTTGACCCGACCCAACCCGAGCCTACTTTTGACCCGCAGTAAATAAGAGGCCGACCCGGCTTTGACCCGGGTACTTTCCGACCCGACCCGAAGCGATTTTTTTTGACCTGAAGGAAAAAAAATTGAAAAATTTGACGTTTTTAGCTGAAATTTTCCGAATTCTAACCCAAACCATAAATGGCTGACCCGACCCGACCCGAGCCACAAAAAATTGACCCGACCCGACCTGGGTCAAAAATTTTGACCCGAACCCATCACTAATACATTCTGACACATAAACATAGATTTATGAGAAAAATTATAATTTTGACACGGTTGGTTATTTCACTTTTGAAAAAAGGTTAATTGGCTATTTTTATTGCACTAAAGCTTTTCATGGATTATAGTTTAAGATGTACCAAACAATATCAGTGAAATATTAATTTTTGAATTGAAATATATTTGAATATGAAGAGAAAAAGCCACCTAAGAAGTAAAGGAAAGGTAGATTAACTACATGAAGCCATAGTAGTTTAACAGAAATCTTTTATAGTTGACAAAAAGTTTGCCTCAGCCATAAAACTAGAATTTAAAATGTGATAAATCTGACAATAACACAATCTTTTGTCAAGGAAATTGATACATCACAATATTTTACGGTAAATTATACTGATTGCATTATTCGTGCATTGATGTGGACTAGTTTGAGTTCAGGAATCTGGGGTTTTAAAATAAAATGCAGCAAGGGTTTGGGAAGCAAACAAATCAATTTTAGTATTGGGAATTACTATTTTCTATTTCACTCATACGAATCTATGAAAGACAAAAAGACAAACATAACTAAACTTTAAATTTTTTTAAATTCACACCAAATTCTTAAGCTCATTTTACATTTTCACAAATTTTGAAACATTCTGGATGATGATAACTTTTTAGGCATTTAAATCAAATGCTTTGAAAAAATAGTTACTTAATCATAGATAATTTTTGAGCAAAAAAATTTAGAATAAACTCATGATTAAATCTTGTGAATAGCGAAGTATAATATCAAGATAAACAAAATTGAATAGTGTTTTCATGATGTCCTCTGCCATTGACATGATTTTTTCTCCCTCTACTACGGCCAAAGTGGAATTTGTGTTCAGTCCTAAAAGACAAGAATATAATCTAGAAGATTAAAAATATATATAAACTAGCTAGCGTGCGTTAAAAATGACTTAATGTAACAAGGCGTACTTAAAAAATATCAAAAAAATATCAACCATTTGATTTTGATAAGATAGTTACCTGAGCAAACACCACTATGATTAAAAAGACATGTTGAGGTTTCATTGTACCAAAGCATCATTCCAAGGAATATCATTACATGCCACACCTAAAAATTAAAGACTTTTGTTACTGATGTAGACTATTCCTCAGAGCACATTCGCACGAGCCTTATACGATCTTTTAAACAGAACGGTGCTTACCTGGTATATTCACACATGCCACTTTGTTGACAGTAAACAAACTTATTGAGTAAAAGTCTGACTAAATGCTCAAAATATTTTATTGAAAATTTAAGGGTATTGAATCTTATCTACAATATGAAAGGTGTAGATATATGTAGACTATTCCTGGGAGCGCATACATTATGCTTGGATCCGATCACAAACGGAACAGCAACGTCCAAGTATAATCACACATGTTTATGCCGTCTGATCTTATGACGTTTAAAAATAAAAGGCTTGGATGACAATGCTCGTAATACTTTATTTGTTAAATATGAGTGAACTTATAAGCTAAAACTTAAATCTAACTCTAATTATCTACTTACATCCTTACATCTATAAGCACAATGAAAAAAACTAGGTAACATGTAAAGGCGAGCAGGCCTTTTTATAAACATGTGAGGCAGGATCGCTCTGATCAGAATTTACCAAGATCAACAAAATCAACAAAATGACTCTATCCCCAAGATGCAGTCCCAACCAGAGTACCATAACCATTAGGTTATAATATTTAACTATTTAAATTTACTTGATGTGAAGATCCCAGGATGTCAACTGATCCAGCTCTAAACAGTTTCTCTGGAAACCTTGTCACATAAAATACAAGGCCTATTCCACCACTTAGAAAGGGTAAGATGATTTGTCTCAGTCTCTCCTGATAAAATGGAATTGACAATTAAATCTTGACAAACCTGACGAAAAAAGTGACCATATTTTGTACAAAATTTGAAATAAATAACATCATTGGTGAAGTGTGGGATTTTATGGTCCAATCCGATGACAAATATTGGGAAAATTACCAATATTTGAAATATTATTTCAAAAATATTGCTAGAAAATTACGCATTTGATAAATATTTTTGGACATTACTGTTTATACAACAAATGTGTAATTTTATGTCTAAACTGTGGGACACTTTTTCAGTCGAGATATGGTTCCAATAATTCGGATAGGTTACTTGGACAACATTGTTTGTAATGCCACCATGAAGCCAAATCCAGTGTGAAATAGGCACAACTGAGTACAAAGAGACAGCCAAAAATATGCTCAATGGTATCCTGCAAATATTTTTTTTTTCATTTCTCAAAAGATCAGATTTTGATAATATGATATTCTTACTTTGGAGAGGCAGATGCTGACATTGAGCTCATTGATTGTTGGGCTAAAATAGGAAAGTATCTTGCAGACACAACAAATATGAAGATGATGACAACAATAGAGAGATGAATCAACTTGAAAGTCTAGTAAAGAACAGTTATGATAATCGTCATTCAACTTGAATATCAAAATAATATTTTTCTTACAGGAAAGCAAATGAAAGTGATGGACAAAAGTGAAATGTAAGTTCCAAACAGAGCACAGAGGATTCCAAGATGGTCAGTTTCTTGCCAAGAATCATGAGCCTCTTCTGAATGGCAAGAGAATGTATGGAAAAGAGTTGAGGACAGCATGCAGACCTGAAAAAACAGTTATTACTATGATTTCTAGACAAATAATGTGAAAAAGTAATGCTAAAACCTGGTAAGAAATCAACTGGATGACAAGTGGAAAAATAGAGATGTAAGATTCTTGAGCAGAATTATTTGGTGGCCAGAAGATTATCAATGCTAGACAGTAAAGGAAGATGAAAAATCCAATCTGAAAGTAGAGTATTCAAAAAATTATCCAAAGTCATCTTTACTATCTTTCTGTAATAGATCCTCTCAACTTGCCAGACAAGGGTAAGGGGGTCTGGGTAACATTTAAAAAATGGGAAAAACAAACAGAATATCGTTTGAAGATTGAGAACAGAGTTTGACGAATGAGAATGAGATTGCTGTTGAGCTCTCTAGATTTTTTGACAAAAAAGTAATAGAATTAATTGAATCTAGTCAACCTCTAAACTTACCAGTGAATGTTAGTTATATGAGGCCAACAAACATCACTTTGGTGATTACTTTAGTGAGGAAGAAGTGGCAGTAGCACTTAAATCTTTGAAAAACAAAAAATCACAAGGGATTGATGAAGTCTCTACTTGTGTGCTAAAAGGCCTAGAACTGACCTTAATTATACCCCTAACTTGGTTATATTCAATAACAATCTTGATTTAGGGACGATTCCAAAAGCCTGGAAGTGCCACTGCATAAAAAGGGTGATAACACAACAGCAACAAGTTTTAGGCTTGTTAGTAACATCGCCTCATTAAGTAAGGTCTTTGAAAGAGTGGTTACTAATAAACTGATGAAATTCGATGTTAACTTGCTCTTTGGGTCTCAACAACATGGGTACAGAAAGGGTTCCAATACCACAACAGCCTGTGTGGTGTTACGGGACTTTCTATGATGAGAATTATATCAAGGTAGGGTGGTTCTTTTGTATTCAGCAGATTTATCATCAGCATTCGACTTGTTGAGTGAATGAGCTCATTGACATAGGCAACCCCTATTTGCAATCCGGGGATGAAAAATTGCTGGCATGGGGGGAGTGAACCGACAACCTTTGATCTTTATTCTCAGCCAAGGCGTCCTTGAAAACTTTTAAAACAGGTATTTTTTTCACTCGTCAACCCACTTGACGTGGGGTTGGTTAACCTCAATTTAAGAGGTTTTTGCTCCAACGAGATGGAGGATATGGGGCTGAAAAGCTACAAGTGGATGTGCTGATCAAAGGTTTGTTGTTCACAGCTTAAGTCTTTGCTGAATTTGTTGTTAACAGCTCAAAAGTCTTTGCTGAATTTGTTATTCACAGCTCAGTAGTCTATTGCTGGAGTTACTGCCCACAGCTCAGAGTCTATGCTTGAGTTTTACTGCTCACAGCTCAGCTCACAAAAGTAGATTTCATCTACCATGTGATGGAGTATTTTCCAAAAAGTCTGATTTTTTGGAAAGGTGAGTCCTCAGCACTTGCTATCCTGTTGAAAGCGGAGGGGGAACCTCTTCCAAGAAAAATAATCTACAAATTTTTCTCTCAGAGGACCCCAGCACATGCTGTCCGGTCAAAAGCGGAAGAGGAACTTTTAAAACGGGTAAAAGCTCTGTTTTTATACAATTGTTTATGCAATGTTTAAAGAAAAGTAGTTTCTAATAGATAAAGCTTTACTCTACCAAGTGTGACCAGATGTTGACTGTTTCATTGTGAAGAGAGAACCAGCTGTTAAAAGTGAGATTAACTTAAGAAAAATTCTTCACCTTTAAACCTATTAATATTTACCTGAACAAACAATCTTTGTAAGTTAACCTTTGCCTGTAACCAGTAGTGATGGAAGTCTCTCTCATGTATTCTGGAGCTTCCTTGTCTTTCAGCAACACTGACCTTCCTAGGATGAATTCCATTTTGTCACCTGTTTAGATTATGTGATTCATGAAAAACAGTTTCTTTAAGTGAGTTGATTTATGTGGAGAGAATTTTCATGCTTGTGTAAAGTTTGGATCAACTTTTGCAACTTTGCCGTTATTCTCCTAGAGATGGGCTCTGACCCAACCCAACCATACTTTTGACCTGCAGTAAATAAAGGGCTGACCCGTCTTTAACCCTGGCTATTTTTAGACTTGAAAGGACGAAATTTTTTTGATCCAAAGGGAAAAAAAATTTGGGAAAATTTTCCAGATTTAGAGTTGGCTGATCCCACCCTACCTGAGCAATAAAAAATTGAACCAACCCTGGTTAAAAGATTTTGATCCGGACCCATCTGCCTCTTGCAATCATGTTCTTCTGCACTATAGGTTTTTTTAAAGAAATGGCCTATTTTTTCTTTATTGTTCATGACACCTCCTACTTGTAATCATATTCAGGGATAAACTTTTTTGTGTCAATAACCTTCTCTTTTCTGCTAATGTTAAGTTTAATAAAAGAGCCCTGAAAATATCATGAGCAGAAGCATTAGGTAATGTTATAGCTATTTCATTTTTTTCAGTTGGGTATAAAAAGTGAAAATGATAGTTTTTTCCTGACACGTACGGAATACGAAACTGCCTTAAGATGTTAAGTTTGTCTGATAGAAGTTTTAAAAATGCATTGATAATGGGATAAAATTTATAGTGATTGGCTTTAAATTATATTTTGAGACATATCTTGTCATAGAAACTTTGAATTGTGAAGAAAGAATAGCATTTATTCAACAGAAAGGGGTTGCCATGGCTTAATGGTCATGGCATCAAGCAGGGGACTGAAGGGTCGTGCGTCTGAGCTCCACCACCTCCATAGGCAACCTTTGACCCCAGGTTGTCAGACCAACAAGAAAATTCTTCTGGCCAGGTTGATGCATTTTATGGCTTTTTAGCCTCCGAGTACTAAGGTGTTGAAGGGTTTAGCTCTGGGTCAGGTCAGGGTTTAAACTTACCCTAACTATCTTTGCTACCTGCTGCACATCTTTTGTTTTGTAAGCACTTTTCAAAAATATTTCCTTCAGCTTTTAGGGTTTCAGGCTTCCCAGGCCCAGGATGGGAGGGAGCCGGGGGTCAAAACTGCACCAAAACCTTCTTCAGGTGGTAATGGATGTGCAAATTTTCATAACGATCTGGTGCAGGGTTTTGGATTTCCATTAACCTTCCACATACCAATAGACTAACACATTTATACACCCATTTTTAGATAAAGCAACAAAAGTATGATTTTTACCAATTATTTGTAAAAGTTTGTATGTAAAAAAGTTGTAAATAAGATAGTCTTAAAAGCAAAAAAAGTTTGCATTTTTTAGTGTTAAATAAAAAAAGCTCATGTTTCTTTTGCAAGGTACAAGTTTTTACGAATCTCCTCATATTACAATTCTTCAGAATCAAAATCAAGGAGATTCCTAGAATCCAGAGTCTTAAAATTAATTTAAAAAAAGCATTATTATATTTGTCAATAATCTGGCAAATCTATTTTGCAATTAAATATTACACCATGTTTTTCTAATCCTCATCTTTGATATTTGACAATAGAAATGAGATTTGAAATTTAGCACTCTGGCTTGATCGATTGTATCAAAGCAATGTATCAAAGCCCTCTCGTTATCAGTGCAAACAAATCTGATAAGAGCAACGGAAGAACAGGAGGGATAGGTTAGAGGTGTGTAAGGAAGGAAGCAGATATACCTTGAAACTCTTATCACAGGAACAAAGTGTAAAAGTAAATAAGTTTGATAAACCTTAGGTGTTTGTCACAAAGACAAGCTCAGGCTTGAAATCAATTTTCATAAACTTAAAAAGATTGCCTGATTCAAAGTGAAAAATGAGTTTTTATGAAGGCAGTGAGAGTTTTCAAGAAACTGGATGGATAAAAAGAGATCATGATAGTGAAACTACAGATATGGAAAACAATTTCATTGGAAGTCAAGATTTCAAGTAATGTTTGTTTGATGATTTTTTATTGCTTTTTTGAGTTTTCCCAATATCAGGAAATGAATCTTTACTAAAATATCAAAGATGCTGAAGGCTAATTTTGACATCTTTGACATCATTGGTAAATGATAAAAACCATTCTTCCTTTTTTAAGTGTATACAAAAAATTTTCTATGAAATAGTCATATTCATGTGGGAACGGACATTATGGCCCAATTCTACTGACTGGCAGTTAAAATCTTAAAAATTTCCAGTGATCACACTTGATTTTTGTGATAATTGTTAGATTTTCTCGAATCATAACTATTGTCGGAATGCCCTTAAAAATGATGTTTCCAAAAAATTGATTACAGCTTTTTTTGATCAACAAACAATATTTTTTTAAAAAAATTCAACTCTTGATTTACTTCAAAGATTTAACATCTCGAGAGCTTTTTTGCCTATTGAACCAAACTTTCTTTATTCAAGCAACTTTTGGAAAGCATTGGTTTATAAATTTTATCTTAAAGTTTTTTCCATAATCAATTTTACTTTTTTCATATTATTGAATCCAAGAAATAATGATTTTCATTATATCAATTATATTTCTTTTACCTCTTACACAAAATAAAGATTCTTTTGTTCAAAGCTACCCTACAATATTTATTATTAATTAAGTAGACAGGGAAAAATACCTAACCCTCCCAAGCGACTGATTCAATCATCTTTACAATCAGATCCTCTCTCTCTTTTTTGCTATTGACCTCAAACCTTCTTCCTGAGTTTCAAAGCAGGAGAGCCAAAATTTTGCATGAATTTCTAGACATCCTCACTTCGCTTCGGTTGCTCGGGAGGGATTAAGGATGAAAGCTTTCAGATTATTTTTAAATGCAATTATGGTACTTTTTTTAATACTGGAGTAGTTTGTGCAGGCACACAAAAAATCAAGTAAGTCTTGAATTTTATGTCACATTTTGGATTAAGACAATATTTTTATTAGCAAAAAAACATTTTTATGTAAGCAGATGCTTTGAAGTTTTTAAGAATATAAGCATCAGAAAGAGGCAAAAAATTATTCAGTTATTATAGCTTTACGTCCATGTCAAAATTAACCTTCCACGTCCTGTTCCTGTTCATGTTTATAATGGATATGTCCTGTTTCTTAAAATCTCCTTTCACTTGGTTACTAAAATAAATTTGAGAAGCTTTTTTATGCAAGATAAGTGCTGCTTGTCAGGAAAGGGTATTGAATTGCAGAATAATGAGCCCAGGGCAGTTTTGTGGAAATTATTTATCTAATTTAGTATGAGCATTGAATTGGTTAAGTGCTATCTGCATCTCACTCCTAATATATATTCATTTTGTAGAAAAAAAATTGATTCTGAAAACTTCTCCTGAATTGCATTCATTTTAGCTCATCTTGCTACACCATACAAGGGCAACATTGCTCCAGACCTTTCAACTTGAATGAGAATCATCCCCTCGGTCCACTTGGGGAAAGCCATGTTGGAATAGGGTTAGTAAAAGTAAAGATATGGTTTTAAAATTATTCTGTTTTTGTTAAATGAATTCAATTTACGTTGTATTTATTATCATAGAGAGAAAATATACAACTTTTTCTTAACAACTTTGAACATCAATCTTTTTTATAGGAGGCCATATTACCCTTTCAAGAGGGCTTCTTTTATAAAATTTTGGAATTTTACAATGCCATCATTCTAAAAGATTAAGTTTTTGCTTGGAGAAAAGATGTAGCAGGCACTGTCTAGCCACCGATAGCGAGTACAGTACTATGGTTTTAGAGAGAGAGCTTATGAGTGAGATGAGAGTGTGTGAAAACCGATTGATAACCTTCCCAATCATAAAAAGAATCAACACAGAACTGTTTATTGATAGAATGGCAGGGCCTTCATCAAGGAAAGACTTGCATCAGAGTTAGATCCAATGAAGGTGATTAACAAGTGGTACTAGCTGATAGGAGGATCAAGTATACCTTACACTGAAATCCCATCTTGATATCAAAAAGGTGTGGGAATGAGAGGCTATGTGTGAACCTTCCTCAAAATGAGTTTAATCATCAAAATATTGTTGAAGTGAAAGAATGAAAAATAGCTTGAATTGAATGAATTAAACACTATTAATGGCCCAAAAGGGAATTTCTGAGAAAGAAAAAAAAATTAGCAAGGGAATTTTTAAAATTATATCTGGGGGTTGAGATATGGGAGTTTTTCTAGGCTTTGTTTTCGTGCTTTTGAGGGGTTCGGGTAGCTCGTGCAGGGTTCTGCATTTTTTAATGCACGTCAACTTAATTGGCTTGAGTGTAAATTTGAATTACTTTTTTAGCACAACTCAGCAATCTATAGATGAAAGGCTTGAAAAGAAACGGGAAAGGAATAGGATAGCAGCAACAAAATGCAGACAAAGGAAGCTACACAAAATTCAAACTTTAGGTAAGCAAAAGCAATTTATTGGCTTATATGCTTCAAAATTATCTTAGAATTTCCATTTTTGATTAGAAATTCAAGTAAGCAAACTATCGGATGATTGCTGTGCGTTAAAAAAGACAGTAGCGGAGCTAAGAAAAACCAATGAATATTTGCGTGGAGAGTTTGAATATCATCGGCAAAATGGATGCAGCATTTCAACACAGAGTTTTTCAGTAAATACTTTTTTATCTTATACCAGTAGACTAATTGCCATTTGAGTTTTCAAAAAATAACTTACTTTAGAATAGGGATGGGTCATAAAAGGTCATTTTTTGTTGGACAGGTCAGGTCGGGTCAGCCACCTCTGGGTTTGGAAAATGCCAAATTTTTGAGTTTTTTCCGTTCCAGGTCAAAAAAAATCTTATCGGGTCAGGTCAAAAAATACCAAAGTCAAATACGGGTCGGCCTCTTATTTACTGCAGGTCAAGTTTATGCTTGAGTCAGTTCGGGGCTCATCTCTACTTTAGAAGATCTTTTTCAATCTGATATAAGTTGAAAAGGGAGTCAGGGTGGTAATATGGCCTCAAGCCAAAATTCTATCCTGGCAAACCGAATTCATCTCCTGGCCGGGTAAACCACAGAAAAAAGACCACAAGCGTGACTTTAATGAGCATGACTAGCAAGGTGTACAATAAATAAGAAATTCTTGACAGTACTTTTTAACATCTTTAGTGTTGTGTGTTGGAGGTCTGTTCAAATTTGGTCCTTCGGTTCTCGCGTGAAAGAGGTAACCCGACCGAAAATAAGCTTACCCTTTTTTGGGAAAACGGGTGCAAAAAAAGGGTGTAAAAAGACACCATTGAAAAAAGGGTGAAAACGAGTGCAAATGGTGAAAAATGTTGTAAAAAGTTGACTAACTGGCAAAAATATACTTGTTCGACGAGTTCGGAATCGACGATTTCTCGTAGCCTCTATTAATGAGCTCATCTAATCATCTCAACTAAAAAAGGTTTCTTTAACTTACAAAATTACCTTGAGATCATTGAAACCTGGTTAAACTAACTTGAATAAAATATCATCCGTGCCAATAACCCTAACCCAACTTAATTTAAAAATATTCCTTTGCAGTAAAAAATTGTTATTTGTAGAATAGTGATTATTAAGTAGTTCGACGAATTGAGAATTCGGTAAAAATGTTATTCAGTTAAAAGTTGATTTGATAAATCATAGTACCAATCTTAGGTCAATCTTCATAGTACCACAATACTGTCCTTTTTTTGTTGGTTTTAGGGACCTGAGATTTCAACTGACATAGCTGGTATTCAGTCATTACTCAAGTAAGTATGACTTTTTCTCTTATCTAGAAATCTTTATAAAATCTTAAATTTCATCATTCAAAATTAGTCTTTAATTCATTTTAGCTGCTCTGAAAGTCCTTCACCTATTCAAGGAAACTTCAGCCCTGGTTAAAACTATATTTAAAAGTTATTTGTCTGGTTCAAAGAGTTTAGTAAGATCTCCCTTTACAAAGTATACAAACCTTTTTCAATCAAATTTGCATCTCTTTTTAACATCATAGTCATTTAAAAATCTTTCTTAATTATTGACCTACCCTGATCGGAAAAGTGTGGCATAGTTTAGGGCAAAAATTACAAAATGTTGAAAATGTTGTACAATATACAAACAACAATATACCAATAGCTAGTAATCAGTATTGGTAAATTTTGGGATTTATTGGGACTAAAAAATTGCGCCAAATATGGTCATTTTTCCGGTCAGGACTGATGATTATGATTTTCAGGTCAGTTACTAATTTTTATATCTGACATCTCAAGCGAATCGAAACAAAATTCTTTTTAGTCATCAAACAGTTTTTTGTGATTTTTTCTAATAAATATGTAGAATCATACATCATTAGAGTTTTTTTAAAACTCAATTCTTTTCATCCACAGGGAGACTAAAATGTTACTTATTATTTAAAGTTTAAGAAAACTAAATTCTTGTTCATAGATTTACAGGGAGACAAAAATGTGTTACTGTGTTAATTATGGTAAATAGGGAGTAAAATTTGGAGTCGGATTCCCGACAGATCCTGACTTAGTTTTCAAACATTTTTGTCTGTCAATTAAGTAGATGGGTATTTTTATAATATCTAACCGCCAGCTTGTGAAGATATAAGGAATAAGGCTAAAAGGGATATTTGTTTTTTCAATATTAAAAAAGTTTCGGAACTTGACCTCCTTCAAAAGGTAGCTTTTTTTTAACCACCCATGATCCAAGAATTGAATGAATGGGAGGTTCAATATTCAAAAAGTTTCCTAAACTAAATTTATATTTATTATTTTCTTCACAACAAAGTTGCTGTGTGGTCTAGTGATTAGCAAACTAGTCTGCTAATCTGGGGGAATGGGGTTCAAATCCCAGTGAAGGCATAGTCTTTTTTCAAT
>Ga0194133_10004294_pt1 | contig 19299 bp, 17 predicted proteins | sample TA2KigOf40mmetaG_FD_155448 | JGI IMG/M metagenome (GOLD analysis project Ga0194133, IMG submission 155448) | Freshwater microbial communities from Lake Tanganyika, Tanzania - TA2015055 Kigoma Offshore 40m | ecosystem: Environmental > Aquatic > Freshwater > Lake | place: Tanzania: Lake... | reverse complement strand
GGACATCGGGCTAGAGGACGGCGGTTCAGGGCGTCACGGGACGCGTGCGGGGCGTGGCGAGGTTTACCTCGTCGAAGACCTGACCCTGGTCGTTGACCGCCCCGATCCGCGCCTGGCCGGAGGGCTGCAGCGTGACGTGGAAGAGGTGCCGGGTGGGTTCGGCCTTAGCGAGCCACCAGCCTTCGGAGGGGCTGGGCACGGTCCGGGTGCGGACGCCCCACGCGCCGTCTCCGAGGAACAGCAGCCCGTTGTCGTCGTCCCGCCGGTGCCCGCGCAGGCGGTGGGAGCGCTTGTAGTTGTGGTGGTCGTTCTCGAAGACCGCCGTGGCGCCGTAGCGCTCGAGGTGCGGGAGCCAGTGCTGGCGGATGGCGACGGAGCGGGGGTTGTCGATGGGGAGCTTGCCGGGGCCGGTGGCCTTGGCGGTGCCGTAGGCGGGGAAGTGGTAGCAGGCGAAGAGGAAGGTCTGCCGGGTCCGCGCGGCGAGGGTTTCCGCGAGCCAGGTGGCCTGCGGGCCCTCGATCGTCTCGGTGTGCTCCGAGTCGAGGTTGACCAGCGACAGGTAGGAGCCGAAATCGAGCATGTGTCGGGCCTTGCCGCCGGGCAGGTCGAAGAGGGTGTAGAACTAGGAGGCCTCGACCTCGGGCCGGCCGCGGTAGCCGCCCACGACCTCGTGGTTGCCGATCACCGACACCATCGGGATGAGCCGGCCGTTACGCCCGCGCGCTTGGAGGAGCCCCGACTGGAAGAAGTCCACGAGGCGGGTCGCGTCGACGTTGTTGGCGTAGGCGAGGTCAACCCCGATGAGGGCGAAGTCCGGGTCGAGGCGGCCCGCCTGCTTGTTCATCACGTCGACCATCTCCCGCGAGTGCATCAAATCGCCACCGGTGACGAAGCTCAGCGGGCGCCCGAATTCGCGGGGCATTGTGCGGAACGGGTAGCCGGTTGCGGTGCCGGCGGGCGGTTGCGCGCCGAGGGCGACCTCGTAGCCGGTGTCCGGGGAGAGTTCGCGGAGCTGCACGCGGCGGACCCAGAGGCCGGAGGGGCGCACGGGGTGGGCGGTACCGCCGACGCGGCGCCATTCGCCGCCGGGGCGCCGGTACCAAGCGGTCGCGGGTGCGTCCGCGTAGAGGTTGAGCCAGTTGACCGTGATGGTCGTGGCGGGGTCGTCGCGCCAGGTGAGGTAGACGCCGGAGCTTTCCGCCTGGGCCCGGGCGAGGCCGGGGAGGCAGGCGCAGAGGAGCGTGAGCAGGAGCAGTCGCGGAGCGGGCATCGTTGGCGAGTGACTAAGGATTGGAGGAGATGGCGGGAGGTTGGGGCAGGCGGCTGGGGCGGGCGAGTGCGGAGTGCGGGAAGGTTTTCCAACCGGGTGGTGGCGAGGCGGGGGTCGACCCCCCAGCTCGATGTAGCTCGGGCGCACCGCCCCGGTCGGAGGGCGGGAAACACTGGCCGCGCCGCGCGCTGCGGCGGGCGGGGGAGCTGCGCAGGCCGCGTTACCGGACGCTCGACCCAGCCAGCCTGCCGCAGCCTTGGCGAAGTCGGGTCAGGATTACCTAGCTAAAACCAAACCGGCGGGCTGGATCCTTGCTCCCCCCCTCCTCGCTGCCTCCCTCGCCCAGGATGGGCGCTTACTGGCGCAGCCAAGCCTCGTTGCAGACCGCGTGCTTGATCGCCTTCCGGTTGTCCGGCTGAAAATAACTGTAACTTACGTGGATCAGGCCATCCGCCCCGATGATCACGGCCGGGTAATGTGATCGCGTATCGGCCTCGTCGGCCAACCGCCTGTGGTGGCGCCAAGTCTTCCCCTCGTCCTCGGAAAGCGAGAGGGTCAGGCGGTGACGGCCGGTTTCGGTGTCGTTGTTGACCAGCACCCAGTGGCCATTGGGCAGGGTGGCGAGGTCGCAGGCGGTGCCGGAGTTGGGCAACGCGCTGTCGCGGACTCGCGACCAAGTCTGCCCCTGGTCGGTGGAGCGGCTGAGATGGAGGCGTTTCGGCGCCGGGCCGTTGTCGCGCATCAGGGCCACGAGGTCGCCGCTGGCCGTAGCGGCGAGGGCGGGCTGGATGTTGCCCGCAGCCACGAGGGGCGCGCTGGTGTGCCAGGTTTCGCCGGCGTCGTCGGTGTAGGCGATCAGCGAGAAGCTGAAGCCGTCCGAGTACAGCGGGAGGATCATCCGGCCGGCGCGCGTCAGGAAGGGCTTGTTGCGGGTCTGCCAGCCCATCCGGCGGAAGTAGGGGTAGCCGAGGCGTGTCTCGTCGCTGGAGCCGTCGACTGCCTGGATACGGCCGGCCCGGAGCATATCCTCGCCGCGGGCGAGGGAGACGAGGCGTTCGGCCTGGGCGGTCCAGCGCTCGCGGGCGGGGGCGTGGACGGGATCCGACGCGAGATAGGCGGCGTAGGCTTGGGCCTGGTCGCGGACGGAGGCCACAAAGGGATCTCCGGGCTGGATGCCGCGCTCGGCCTTGCCGCCGGGCTTGAGCAGGAGCGTGTCCTGCCAGCGCCAGACGGGCGCGCCGTCCCTCGCTTGGAAGTCCTCGCTGATGCAGTACTTGATCAGGGCGGTCTCCCATTGGTTGGCGAGGATCGTGATCCACATCACCCAGAGGCGTCCGCGGGGGTCGAGGAAGAGGACGGGATTGCAGTCGGGGAACTCCTTCACGTCCGCGAGGACGAAAGGGGCGCTCCACGTGGCGGCGCCTTTCCGTTTGCGGGCCCCGAGGATGCGCACGTCGTCCGCCCAGCGTTCGCCGCTGCCTTGAAACCAGCCGACCAATAGGTCGCCGTTGGGAAGCTCGACCAAAGTGGAGCCGTGGGTGTGTTCCGCCTGCACGGGGAACACCAGCTCGGTGCGCAGGAAGGGCGCGTCCGCGGCGGGCGGCGTCGCGGCGCCCGTGGGGGCGGGTAGGCTGGCGAGGAGCAGTCCAGCCAGCAGCGGGCGGAAGGCGGGGCGAGTAGCAAAGGGCATAGGGGGCGGACGGGCCGAAGGGGTTGCGGGACCGCGAGGACCGTAGGCCAAAGCGCGGGCGGCGGAAGCCGTTTTTTGCGGGTTCCGGGCGTTTCGGGCTTGCCCCCGGCGGCCCGCCCGCAGCGGGATCGCGGAACGTTGCTCGCTGGTCCATTGCGTACCGGCGGCGCCCCCTTGCCCCGACATCCGTGCCCCGCTGCTCGCCTGTTTTCGCCCTGCTGCTTGCCCTGCTGTTGCCCGGCGGGGCTCTGGCCGCCGCGCCGGGCGCGATTGCTGGGGCGGTCAGCAATGCCGCCACCCGCAACCTGCTCCCGGGTGCGCGGATCGAGCTGCCGGCTCTTGGGCGCGGGGTGTTGGCCGATGATACCGGCCGCTACGAGTTGCCCGGAGTGCCCGCTGGGCGGCACGAGCTGCTGGTCTCCTACATCGGCCTCGATGCCATGCGCCGGGTGGTCGAGGTGGGGCCGGGCAGCGGGTGGCGCAGGATTTTGAACTGTCCACAGCCATCTACCGGATGGACCAGTTCAAAGTCGTGGGGGAGCGCGAGGGCGACGCCGCGGCGATCACTGCCCAGCGCAATGCGGACAACGTGCGGAACGTCGTGGCGGCCGACTCGTTCGGCAACCTGCCGAACCTTAATGCGGCCGAGGTCGCGATCCGCCTGCCGGGGATTGCGGGCAATCCGGACGAGGGCGGCACCTACACCGGCTTCACCATCCGCGGGATGGGCCCCGGCCTGAACGCGGTGACCCTCGACGGCGGCCCGCTCACCGGCCAGGGCGGGATGGCCCGCAACACGATGCTGAACAACTTCAGCGGCACGATGCTCGAGCAGATCGAGCTGATCAAGGGGCACACGCCGGACAAGGGCGCGGACTCGCTGGGCGGGACGCTAAACCTCCGCAGCCGCTCCCCTCTGAGCCTTCGCGAGCCGCGCCGCACGACCTACAGCCTTAACCTGCGGACCGCGCCTCCCTTCACCGAACAGATCCCTGCGCGGGAGGCCCACCGCGTTCATCCGGTGTTCAATGTCGCCCACCAGCAGGTCTTCGCCACGCGGGGCCGCGAGCGCGACCTAGGAATCTCGGTCAACGCCTTCTACAGCGAGAATGTCATCGCGTATTTCTCCACGGTCCGGGACTTCGAGAACACGACGCGTGAACCGGCCTTCCTGTGGGATTACCGCACCAACGATTTCTATGCGAACCGCAAGCAGTGGAGCCTCAACCTCAAGGCGGAGTGCCGGCTCTCGGCCTCCACGCGGGTACGGATGAACGCGATCTACAACGACACCAACGTCACCGACCGAAAGACCCACGAGCTTCGCGCCTACACCAACCAGGTTATCGGGACGACTGGCACCGCGGGCATTCTGCCGGGCTACACCAGCCGCATCACCGAGGTACGCCTGGTGGCCGCCTCGATCATCGACGTGACCGGCGGGATGGTGACTACGTGGAACCGGCTCCGCCATCTGGACGTTGGGGCGGAGCACACCCTCGGCCGCTGGCACCTCGACTGGGGCGCGCGGCGGAGCCAGACGCGCATCAACTCCGGCAACGGCGGCGAGGCGGCGACTCTCACCCACCGGCTGGCCGGCTTGGGTTGGATTCTCGACCGCACCGCCTCGGACCTGTACCCGCGCTTGATCCAGACCGCGGGGCCAGATCTCACCAATGCCGCCAACTACCGTCCCGCTCCGGCGGGCCTGGTCAACGCGAACACGGGCAACAACATCGCGGTGGGGGAGTTGTTCGGGGATGCGCGCCTGACCCTGCCGTGGAGCAGCCCGCTCGCGTTCAAGACCGGCTGCAAGCTCCGCGAGACGCTGGCTGATGACCAGAACGCGGCGCGCCGCTGGAACTTCGCGGGTACCGCGGCGCTGCCGGCCGATCCCTCGATCCGGACGTGGGCTGAGCACAAGGCCGGCCTGCGCCTGCCGCGCTGGGAGGCCGGGGCGGTCCTGAAGGCCCGCGAGCCCATCGACCCAGCCCTCTGGCGGGAGGACCTGTATTACCGCGAGCAGGTGCGGTACACGGGCACCCGTGGAGTGACCGAGCGCGTGACGGCCGGCTACGCGATGGCGCAGGGTCGCGCGTTCGGATCTGGTTTCCTTGGCGGCGTGCGGCTGGAGCGTACCGAGACGTCCAGCTGGGGCTGGGTGCGGGCCCGGGTCGCCAGCACCGCGGCGCAGCAGGCGGCGGACCCGGTGGGGGCGGCGCAGCGCGATTACGCTGGCACGCGGCGCGAGCTTGCCGGCGCTTACACCAAGGCGTTCCCGAGTGTCCACCTCACGCGCGACCTCACGCCCAACCTGAAGGGGCGCGTGAGCTGGTCGACCAGCTTTGGCCGGCCCGCGCTGACCAATCTGTTGCCCAACGAATCCGCCAATGAGACCAACCAGACGGTCACGACCAACAATCCTTCGCTGCTGCCGCAGACGGCCCGCAACTGGGATGTGACCCTCGACTATTACTTTGAACCCGTGGGCAACCTTTCCGTGGGCTGGTTCCACAAGGAGATTCGGGACTACATCGTGTCGGGCATCCTCGCGGGGACGATCGGCACGGGGGCCGACAATGGCTACAATGGCGAGTATGCCGGCTTCAGCCGGCTCTCGTCGGCGAACGCGGGAAGCGCGGTGGTGCAGGGCTGGGAGCTCGGCTATCGGCAGCAGTTGACGTTCCTCCCGGGGTGGCTCCGCGGGCTGGCGGTGTCGGGCAATTACACGTTGCTGGACACGCACGGGGACTTTGGTGGCCGCACGCAGCTGTCGTCGGGCCAGGTGGCGGGTTTCATCCCGCGCACGGCAAACGCGGCGCTCTCGTGGCGTCACCGGGCATTCAGCGTGCGTTATCTGCTCAACTACACGGGCGACTATCTCCAGACCTATTCGCCGGGGAGTTTGGGGCGGAATCTCTACCGGTTCAGCCGGACCATCCAGAACTTGGGGTTCGCGTGGCAGGTGCGGCCGGAGCTGAACCTGACGTGCGACATCGATAATCTGGCGAACGAGCCGCAGCGCCGGTATCGGGGCATTCCGGATCAGTTGCAGTCGCACAACCTGACCGGGACCACCGTCACGGTGGGAGTCAGCGGGCGGCTCTAGGCTAGGGGGCTTTGCGCGTGGAGCGCTGCGCCGGGGTAGCTGCGGGCGGGGTGTGGAAGTGGGCGTGGGCCTCGAGTTTGAGGCAGTGCACGGCGAGGCTCAGGTCCGCATAGAGCGCGTGGGCCGCGGCGTCCGCCGGGTCGGCTTCGAGCCGCTCGGAGGTGCGGTGGAAGCGTTCGTCGAGGGCGCGCTGCTCGTCGTGGTCCCCGAGGGCGCGCAGGAGGTGCCGGACCTGGTTCGCCCGCCGTTTGGCGGTGGTCACGCGGCGGGCGGCGGCGGGGAAGCTCAGACGGCCGGCCTTCGCCTCCTGCAGGAGCCGGCACTCGAAGGCGCGGCATTGGCCGGGGCGGTCCGCGTAGAGGCGGCACGAGCCATCGGCGCAGAGGGCCGCGCAGGGTTGCGGGAAACGTGCCGCTTGCCGGCCGCGGGCGGCGGCGATGGGAAGGCCGAGCCGGGCGAGGCGGCGGGCATCGTCCCCGGGTTCCAAGCGCACCAGATCGAACAGCGTGCCGTCGCAGCACAACCCGCAGGCGCGGCAGAGGTCTTCGGCGGGTTTCACGGGCGGCACAATCCGCGGGCCCGGGCCAGTTTGGCAAGGCGGCGTCGCGGACCCGGGCCGGCGAGGCTTCACGGGCCGTCCGCCGCGGGGCGGGCGGGCGGTTCGGTGAGGCAATCGTCGGGGAAGGCGGAGCGTTGGCGCAGCCAGTCGTCCAGGCAGCACGGGTTGGTGAGGGCCTCGTGCAGGGCCGAGCCGAAGTCGTAGGCGCGCTCATCGTAACCCGCGGCCTCAAAGGCTTCGTCGACCCCGAGCATCACCGAGAACATCCGGGCCCGAATGGGCGGGATATAGACCTTTGTGATCTCGACGGTGGGATCCTCCAGATGGGCGTCGCAGGCCGCGGCGTCGCTGGTATGGTGGGAGCGGCAGGGCTGAGGCCGACCGGCGTAGATCGAGCAGGACCCCGCCTGGAGCAGCGGACAGGGCTGGCGGCTGTCGTCCCGTTGGTTATCGGTGAAGGCGGCGATTCGGCCGCGGTGGGCGGCGAGGCGGTCTACGGCGTCGGCGAGCGCTTGAGGTGAGAAGGTGAGTTGCAGGTGATCGGCGGCGAAGAGGACCTCGTGGGCCTGGGCGTCGACCGGTACGTGGCAGCAGGCGGCGCAGCCCTCGCGGCAGGCGACGGCGGCGCGGGCGGCCGCGGGGGCGGAGGCGTAGGCCCGCTCCAGCTGATCCGCACTCCAGCGGAGGGAGTCTCTCAGTTGCCGGGGCGAACGGAGGCGTCGCAACCTGGGTCCGAGATGGGCGAGGGTGTATTCGAAGAGTTCGGAACCGTCGGCGGCGGGCGAGGGAGCGGGCATCGGTACCCTGAGCCGTCGCAGGAAGCCGCCGAATGGCGACTGAATACCGCCGGGCGCCTCCGTCGCGGTTGCGTTCGCGGGCGCGGTGCGTCAGCTCTCCCGCCGTGCAGGCTGCCGCATTACTCACCCTTTCCCCCTCGCTGGCCGCCTTTGCCCCGTTCTTCCGCCCCGAGGCCACTCCGTGGGAATGGCTGCGCCGAATCCCCGAGGCGCTCGCCAGTCTCCCGCTGCCCCCTCCGCTTACCGGCCTGCCGCCGGGAATCCACGCCGAGGGGCCGGTTTGGCTGGGGGAAGGGGTTCGGCTACCGCCTTATGCGACGTTGCTCGGGCCGACCTGGATCGGACCGGGAACGGAGATCCGCCCCGGGGCGCACCTGCGCGGCAACGTGATCGTCGGGGCGGGGGCGGTGCTGGGGAACGCGTGCGAGTTCAAGCACTGCCTGCTCCTCGATGGGGTGCAGGCGCCGCATTTTAACTACGTGGGCGACTCGATCCTCGGGGAGCGCGCGCACCTCGGGGCGGGCGTCATCTGCTCCAATCTCCGGCTCGACCACCAGCAGGTCACCTTGCGCACCCCGGAGGGCGTGGTCGCGACCGGGCTGCGCAAGTTCGGTGCGGTCCTCGGCGACGGGGCGGAGGTCGGTTGCAACGCGGTGCTGAATCCGGGTACCATCCTCGGACGGCGCGCCCTGGTGATGCCCGCCACCGCCTTCGGGGGCTTTTTGCCCGCCGCGACCATTGTCCGGACGCGCGGCGTCCTGCAGACGTTACCGCGCCGGGACTGAGCGGGTCCCGCCTTTCCGGGCTTGCCGGGGTTTGCTCGGGCCCCCTACCTGACCCCCCCTTCGCGATGCGCACGCTCACCGGTATCCAGCCCTCCGGCACCCTCCACATCGGCAACTACTTCGGCGCGATGCGCCCCGCCATCGAAGCACAGACTCGGGGGGAATGCTTTTACTTTATCGCGGACTACCACTCGATGACGACCGTCGCCGACTCGGAGGAACGGCGCCGCCACACGCTCGGGGTCGCCCTCGACTGGCTCGCCTGCGGCCTCGACCCGGCGCGAAGCGTCTTCTGGCGCCAGAGCGATGTTCCGGAGGTGACCGAGCTGGCGTGGATCCTCGGGACGCTCACGCCGATGGGCTTGCTGGAGCGCGCGCACAGCTACAAGGACAAGACCGCCCGCGGCATTTCGCCCAACTTCGGCCTGTTCGCGTACCCCGTGCTGATGGCGGCGGATATCCTGCTTTATGACACCCGGCGCGTGCCGGTAGGCCGGGACCAGAAGCAGCACCTGGAGATGACCCGCGACATCGCGATCAAGTTCAACCAGACCTACGGTGAGGTCCTCGTGGTGCCCGAGGCCGAGATCCGCGAGGATCTGGCGGTCATACCTGGCGTGGATGGCCAGAAGATGAGCAAGAGCTACGGCAACACGATCGACCTTTTCGGGGACGAGAAGGCGCTGCGGAAGCGGATTATGGGCATCGTGATGGACTCGCGCCCGCCGGCCGAGCCCAAGCTGGACGCGGACCGCAACCTGGCCCTCCAGCTCCTGCGGTTGTTCGCGCCGGCGGACGTGACCCGCGATTTCGAGGACCGGCTGCGCGCGGGTGGGCTGGGCTACGGCGACCTCAAGAAGGCCTTGTTCGAGCATTACTGGAACACCTTCGCCGCCGCGCGCGCCCGCCGGGTCGAGTTGGCTGCGAACCGCGACCACGTCGAGGCGGTCCTGCGCGAGGGGGCCGAGCGGGCCCGGAAGGTCGCGCGCGAGGTACTGGGCCGGGTCCGCCGCGCCAGCGGGCTCGATTAAGTTTGGTGCCGCTTCGCCCGCCAACGCAGAGTCAGGCGGAAACGCGCCGGCCTACGATCACAAGATCGCGCGCCTGGCCGTCGAGGATCGCCACCCCGGGGAGGTGCGCCCACCGTGCGAATCCCTCGGCGGCGAAGAGTTGGAGGCTCGGCTCGTTGTGGCCGAAGATGTAACCGAGGAGCGTGTGCAGCCCGAGGCTCGGCGCGTGCGCCAACGCCTCCCGCACCAGGCGCCGGCCGAGCCCGTGGCGCCGCCAAGCGGGATCGACGTAGACGGCCACCATCGCCGTGCCGTCGTAGGCTGCCCGGTGGTAGAAGGCGTCAAAGCTGAACCAGGCCGCCACGGCGCCGGAGGGGTCGGCGAGGACCCAGACGGGGCGACCGGCCTGCGCGTGGGCGGCGAGCCAGCCGCGGCGGGAATCGACCGTGACCGGCTCCAGGTCAGCCGTGACCTGCCGGCTGGCGATGGTCGAGTTGTAGATCCTGACAATCGCTGGCAGATCGCCCGGCGTGGCGTCGCGGCGCTGGAGCGTCGCGGACCGGTCGGGCGGCGCCGGCGCGGTCACTTCTTAGCCGGGGTCGCGGGCTTCAGGAAGGTGATCTTGTCCACCATCTCGAGCAGGCGCTTGCGGAGGATCTCGTCCTGCTCGGCGACGCTCTTACCGAAGCTCTTCCCCTCGATCACCTTCTCGGCCAGCTCGATGCTGATTACGAACACGTGCTCGTTACGGATGAAGAGGAGGTTGCCGCGTTTGGCCACCGGTATAACTTGGTTGGAGACCGCGGGCAGGCGGTCGGGGAACATTGTGCCTCCGGGGACGAGCAGGTAGGTCAGCAGGGACCCGTCGAGGACGCCGGGGACGAACTTGGCGCTCTCGATCTGCACGCCCTCGAAGTTCTGTCGGAAGTCAGTGAGCACGAAATTGCTGAAGAAGTAGATCAGGTAGTCCTTGGCGCCGCGCGTGGAGTTTTCCCAGCGCTGGGTCGCGTCCTGCGGGAAGGCGGCGATGCTGACGTGGACGTTGAAGTCGTCCTGGAAAGTCACCACGTTCGGGGTGTCCGTGAGGTCCCCGCCTAGCTCGGGCAGCACCGGGATCGAGACCTTGAACAGGCCGGTGGGCGAGACGTAGGTGCGGCCCTCAATGCGGCCCTCGATGCCTTGGGCGGGCAGGAGGCAGGGGCTGAGCGCGAGGATCAGCGGGAGACGGAGGCGAAACATAAAAGAAGGAGTAGCGCCCGCGCGCGGGCTTTCAAGTCAAGGGTTCACGGCGGCGACAAGCGCCTGCCAGCAGGGTATCGGGACTTGTTCCGCCCGGACGCGCTCGTCGAGGCCGTGGGCGGCGAGAATTTCGCGCCACGGTAGGGTGGCGGGCAGCCGTAGGCGGAGGATGGCGCCGAGTTGCTTCCGGCGCTGCTGAAAACAGGAGCGCAGGAGGGCCCTAGCGGGCGCGGGGAAGCGGACGGGGGCCTCCCGGAGGCGCAGGTTGAGCAGGTGCGATTCGACGTCGGGCCGCGGGTGGAAGCAGGCGGCGGCGACGTCGTGGCCGGGGAACACCTCGAAGGCGGAACGGAGAAAGATGGAAATCGCCCCGAAGGACTTGCTGCCGGGTTCCGCGAGGTAGCGCTGGGCGGCCTCCTGTTGCAGCATCAGCACCATCCGGGAGGGCAGGGGGCCGGCAAGGACGGCATCCATCCAGGGCGTGGCGATGGCGTAGGGGAGATTCGCGACGACCTTGCATGCGCCGTCGGGCCCGGTCCAGCCAGCGAGCGGCAGCTCCACGGCGTCGCCCTCCATGAGATGCAACCGGCCGGGGAAACGGGGGACGAGTTCGGCCGTGAGGTGGGCGTGCAGGGTGCGGTCCTTCTCCACGGCCCAGACTTCCGCGCCGGTCTCGAGCAGGGCGGAGGTGAGCGTGCCGAGGCCGGGGCCGATCTCGATCAGGGTGTCCGCCGCGGTGACCTCGGCAAGGGCCAGGGATTTCCGGACGATGTTGCCGTCCACCAGGAAATTCTGGCCGAGGAAGCGCTTCGGGGCGTGCCTGAGGCGCGCGAGCGTCTCGCGGGTGGCGGAGGGCGACAGGGGCATCGCTCAGGCGTCGCGGAAGTCCCGCAGCAGCGCCGCGGGATCCGCCGCGCGCATCAGCGCCTCGCCGACCAAGACCGCGTGGGCCCCGGCCGCGCGGACGCGGCGGGCGTCGGCGGCGGTGAAGATGCCGCTCTCGCTGACCGCGGTGACCTCGGCGGGGAACCGGGGGATGAGGCGCTCGCTGAGGCCGAGGTCCGTGCGAAAGATGGCGAGGTCGCGGTTGTTGACCCCGATGATCCGGGCCCCGTGGCCGACCGCGCGGTCCAGTTCCGCCTCGTTGTGGATCTCGTAGAGCGCGTCCAGCCCAGCGGTGGCGGCGGCCTCGTGAAGGCTGCGGATCTCGTCGTCGGTCAGAGCGCGCACGATGATCAGGATCGCGCTGGCGCCGGCGGTGCGAGCCTCGAGTACTTGGAGCGGGTGCACGAAGAAGTCTTTCCGCAGGCAGGGCACGGCAAGGGGACGGGTGGTGAAAAAGGCGGTGACCGTGCGGAGGTCCTCAAGCGTACCCCCGAAGTACTTTTCATCCGTGAGCACCGAGATGGCGTCGGCCCCGGCCTGCTGGTAGCGGGCGGCTTGGTCGGGGGCGGAGACCCCGGCGCGGATATCGCCGGCGGAGGGCGAGCGGCGCTTGATCTCGGAGATGACGGCGAGGCGGGCGTCGGTCCGGCGGAGGGCGTGGGCGAAGGGGGGCGGGCGCGGGTGGCGGGCGCCCGCCGCGGCGAGCTCGGCCGCGGGCACGCGCCGGAGCAGGGGGGCGAGTTCCCGGCGTTTCCAGGCCATAATCTCGGTCAGCTTGTCGGACATCCCGAGCGACGAAACACAGCGCCCTCCGGAAAACCAGACCAGACTTCGCCGGTTTGGGCGTGAATCCGGGTGCCATTTGCGCTCTGCTGCACGCGATGAGCGCGATCGACGAACTGCGGCGGACCATGGTGCGGCTGCGGGCCCCGGACGGGTGCCCGTGGGACCGGGAACAGACCCACGCAACGCTGGTGCGGTGCCTGATCGACGAGGTGAGCGAGCTGATCGACACGATCGACCGCGGCGATGTGGAACATATGCGAGAGGAGCTTGGCGATTTGCTGATTCAGATCGTGTTTCACGCGCAGATCGAGGCAGAGGCGGGGCGGTTCGACTTCGACGACGTGGCGCGGGACATCAACGACAAGCTGGTGCGGCGGCATCCTCACGTCTTTGGCAAAGCCCGGGTGGGGAGCTCGGCCGAGGTGCTCGTGGAGTGGGAGAAGATCAAGGCGCAGGAGCGCAAGGCGGGCCCAGCGCCCCGGGCGGGGGCGGTTTTCAAGGAGCTGCCGCCGCGGCTGCCGGCGCTAATGTTCGCCGAGGCGGTTTGCCGGCAACTCGACCAGAAGAAATTGCCTGCGGATGGGGTGGTGGACCGCGCGGCGGTGGCGCGGCGGGCGGAACGGCTCGAGGCGGAGCAACTGGGGCGGCAGCTCTTTGAACTGGTCGCGGCGGCGCGGGCGCGCGGCCTCGATCCCGAAGGCGCCCTGCGGCGGCACACCGCGGGCGTGATGCAGGCGGTCGAGGCGAAGGTCGCCGCGTTGGCCTGACCCAAGCATGAAGGCGCAGGAGATGTCGGAGGCGGTGCGGGCGGAATGGTGGCAGCCGTTCGCGGAATTCCTGGCGGGCGAGCGGCGCTATTCCCCCCACACCGTGCGCAATTACCGGCAGGCGTTTGCCGGGTTCCAGCGCTGGCTGGCGAGTCCGGGCCTGGACCGTTGGTGCGAGGGCCCCGGTGCGGTCAGCCCACGGGAGGCCCGGGACTTTGTAATCGAGTCCCAGCGAAAGCTCGGCCGGCGGACCCTGCACAACCACGTCTCGGGCCTGAGGGCGTTCTACAAATTTTGGATCCGGCGGGGTCGGCTCCAGCGGGACCCGTTCGCTGGGGTGGCCCTGCCGCGCCTGCCCAAGCTGCTGCCGCGGTTCCTGACCGAGGAGCAGATGAAGCTACTGCTCCTGTCGCCGGACCGGTTGGCGGCCGCGGGTGCCCTAGACGAGCGGTCGGCGGCCCGGGATCGGCTGGCATTGGAGCTGCTCTATGGTGGCGGGCTGCGGGTGAGCGAACTGGCGGGGCTGAACCTGGGCGACGTCGTGGACTGGGACGAGGGGGTGGTCCGCGTGCTGGGCAAGGGCCGCAAGGAACGCCTGTGTCCGATCGGGGCGGTGGCCGCGGAGGTGCTCCGGCGGTACCGGGCACGGTGGACGGAAGGCGCGGGGCCCGATTCGCCGGTGCTGGCGTTGCCCGGGGGGCGGCGGACCTCGGTGCGGGACATCCAGGTGCTGGTGAAGCGCCACTTGGAGGCGGCGGGCCTGCCGCTGGACCTGAGTCCGCACAAGATCCGGCACAGTTACGCCACCCACCTCCTAAATGCCGGCGCCGATTTGCGGCTCGTTCAAGAGCTGCTCGGTCACGCGCAGTTGGCGACCACCCAGGTTTACACGCATGTCAGCCTTGAGCGTCTGCGGGGCATCTACGACCGGGCGCATCCGCGGGCGTAGGCGGTTTGATGGGGAGAGGTGGGGGCGGCAGGCCAACCGTCCCGCCACCCCCGGGGACTGCATTTCCCAAGTTGAGGTCTCGCGAGGTTAGAGTGGAATCGAGGAGCGGTGCGCCCCAGCCGAGTAAAGGCTCAAGGTTCGAGGAGACCATTGCCTTAGCGCTGATGGTTGCAGCCGCGATGCCTCGCTCTTCGCCTCGAGAATGCCAAAAAGGAAAAACGTGTATGTTCTGGGCCAAGGTACGCTTAACGGAGACAAAGATGACAGATACACATAGTATTGATCCGCAGAAATATAAACTTACAAATCACGAGAAAAATCAGAGGCGATTTAGCAGCTTTCGGATTTTCGTTTCGGCGCGCTCACTTAAATTCTTTGAGGTGGAGGTGCTTGGCTATTCGAGGAAGGATTTTCTGAGGGCGCGCGGGGTGTTGGGATACGCGTCCTTGAATGGTGTTAACGCCCGACTAAAGCGGCGCGCTTTTTACGTTCGGCGGCGACGCGCGGGGCGCGCGACGCCGGGTGGTTGGGCGCCAAAGGCTTGGACATTTGGCCGGTCCGGGCTTTGGTTATCTAATCGCGGATGAAGCCTTTCTACATCACGACCGCCATTGACTACGCGAACGGCTCACCGCATCTCGGCCACGCGTACGAGAAGGTACTGACGGATGTGATCGCCCGGTTCCGCCGGCAACTCGGAGACGCGGTGCACTTCCTGACGGGCACGGACGAGCACGGCCAGAAGGTGCAGGCGAGCGCGCGGGCCCGTGGCATCGCCCCGCGGGCCTTCGTCGACGCGGTGTCGCAGGAATTCCGGGATTTGCTGCCCTTGTTGGACGTGCGGCCAGACGACTTCATCCGGACCACCGAGCCGCGTCACCAGCGCGTGGTGCGCGACCTGTTGCAGCGGCTGTACGACCAGGGGGAGATTTACCGGGCGGAGTACCGCGGGTTCTATTCAACGCGCCAAGAGCAATTCTTGCAGGAGCGGGACCGCAATCCGGACGGGACGTGGCCGGAGCTGTTCGGGGACGTGACGGAGATCAGCGAGGCCAACTACTTTTTCCGGCTGCGGAAGCACCAGGACTGGCTCGTTTCCTTCCTGCAGGCCCACGCGGGGTATGTGTTTCCTGCCTTCCGGCAGAGCCAGGTATTGGAGTTCCTCAAGGAGCCGCTGAACGATCTCTGCATTTCGCGGCCCCGTGAGCGCCTCGAGTGGGGCATCCCGCTGCCCTTCGACGACCAGTATGTGACCTACGTGTGGTTCGACGCGCTGGTGAACTATTATTCGGCAGTAGTCGACCGCCCCGGCATCTGGCCGGCGGATTACCACGTGATCGGCAAGGACATCCTCGTGCCGCCGCACGCCGTGTACTGGCTGATCATGCTGCACGCGGCGGGCATAGAAGTGCCCAGGGGGATCATCGCCCACGGCTGGTGGCTGCAGCGAGGCGCGAAGATGTCCAAGAGCGCCGGCAACGCCCTCAATCCCTTGGATTTGGTGGGCCAGTTCGGGGCGGACGCCTTCCGTTACTTCCTGATGCGGGAGATGAACGTCGGGCAGGACAGCGATTTCACGCCGGAGCAGTTTTTGGTGCGATACAACAGCGAGCTGGCGAACAACCTCGGCAACCTCGTGAACCGCACGCTCAATATGACCACGCGCTTCGCCGGCGGGGTGCTGCCGGCCGCGGAGGTGGCGGAGGAGCCGGAGACGGCGTTGCGCGAGCTTTGGACGCAGGCGGGGCCGGAGGTGGTGGCGTTGGGCGAGCGGTTCCAGTTCCACACGGCGCTGGAGCGCACCATGGCCTTTGTCACGGCGACCAACGCCTACGTGGAGCGGCGGGCGCCGTGGAAGCTAGGCAAGTCCGCCGATCCAGCGGACCAGGCGCGGTTGCGGACGGCGCTTGCGACGATGGCGGAGGCGCTGCGGCTGGCGGTGGCGGCGATGCAGCACGTCATCCCGGGCACGACGGCCAAGGTCAACGCGGTCCTCGGGCACGTGCCGGACCCGGTCTGGAAGGCCGAGCTGGTCTGGGGGGGGCGGCTGGCGGGCAACTCCGTCGCGCCGGCGTTGGTACTGTTCCCGCGGCCCGAGAAGCCGGCGGTGGTGTAGTCGCGATCCTGCGATGACCATCCTGCCGTTACATCCGGCGGACAACAGCTCATCCCCGGAGGCGCTGCGGGATTTCCTCGCGCGCTGCCAGGCGGAGGTGCGGCGGAGCGGACGGCCGCGGTTGGTGAGCATCTCGCTGGCGGTGGAGGCGCTGGATCCGCTGGCGGTCTTGGAGTCGATCTTTGATCCGCGGGCGCCGCACTTTTACGCGGAGCGGCCGGCGGCGGGGTGGGCCTTGGCGGGGGCGGAGGTCGCGGCGGTCTGCGCCGCGGAGGGCCCGGAGCGGTTCGCGCGGGTCAAGGCGTGGGCGGAGGTCCTGATGGCGGACGCGGTGGCGCTGGGGGATGTGGCAGCCCGTTTCGGCGGGCCGCACATCTTCAGCGCCTTTGGGTTCCAGCCGGAGGCGGAGGCCGGCCAGCCGTTCCCGGCGGCGGCGGCGTTCGTGCCGCAATGGCAGGTCGGCCTTGAGGGGAACACCACCACCGCGGTGGCAAATCTTCTCGTCACCTCCGATTCGGACCTCGAGGCGCTGGCGGTCCGGGTGTGGCGGGCGCACCGGAAGTTCCGGGCGCTGGAGCCTGCGGAGTTCCCGCCGGCGGAGGCGGGCCCGGCGATCTTCCAGCGGCGCGAGGCGGGGGATTATCCGGCGGCGGCGGGCGCGGCGCTCGGGCTGATTGCGCGAGGGACGTTCCGCAAGCTGGTGCTGGCGCGGGCGCAGGATCTGCGGGCGGATCGGCCGTTGCATCCGCTGCGGATGCTCAACGGCCTGCGGCAGCGCTTCCCGGACTGCTACGCTTTTTCTTTCGCGTGGGGTGGGGGCCCGAGCTTCATCGGGGCGAGCCCGGAGCGGTTGCTGCGGGTGCGCGGGGGGGAGCTAGAGACGGAGGCCTTGGCCGGTTCGATCCGGCGCGGCCGGGGCGCGGCCGAGGACCTTGCGCTGGCCGGTGCGCTCCTGCGCAGCGAGAAGGACCTGCGCGAGCACGCCGCGGTGGTCGAGGATGTGCGCGCGCGCCTCGCGGCGCTCGGCGTCCCGGCCGGTCCCGCGGTGCCGCCGAGCGTGCGGCGTTTGGCGAACGTGCAGCACCTGCACACGCGGCTCGCGGGGGCGTTGCCGGCCGGAGTGCATCCGCTGGAAGTCGCCGCCGCCCTGCATCCGACGCCGGCCGTCGGAGGGGAGCCGCGTGAAGGGGCGGGCGAGGTCATCCGCCAGTTGGAGGGGTTTCCGCGGGGGCTTTACGCGGGGGCGTTGGGCTGGTTCGACGCGCGGGGCGAGGGGGAGTTTTTCGTCGGCATTCGTTCCGCGCTGGTCGAGGGAGCAGCCGCGCGCGTTTACGCCGGGGCGGGGCTGGTCGCGGGGTCCCACCCGGAAAAGGAGTTGGCCGAGACCGACCTGAAGTTTAAGGCGATGGTTGAAGCTATCACGGCCTAAAGGATGCACCCATTCCAGCCTGACCCACGCAATCTGAACACCCTCTGGGCCGGCGTCCTCGTGGAGAGCCTGGTGCGGGCGGGGGCGGTGGCGGCGGTCGTGTCGCCCGGTTCCCGCTCCAGTCCTCTCGCGGTGGCGGCGGCGACCCATCCGGGCTGGGAGGCGATCCCGGTGCTCGATGAGCGCTCCGCAGGCTTCTTCGCGCTCGGGCTGGCGAAGCGCGCGGGCCGGCCCGCGGTGCTCATCTGCACGAGCGGGACGGCGGCCGCCAATTTCCTGCCGGCGGTCATCGAGGCGGCCGAGGCCGGCGTGCCCCTGGTGGTCCTGACCGCGGATCGCCCGCCGGAGTTGCGCGGCTGCGCTTCTGGCCAGACCATCGACCAGCAGAAGCTCTACGGAGCCTACGTGCGTTGGTATCACGAGCTGGCGGTACCGGAGGCGGAGGTCGCGCGGTTTCGTTACCTGCGCCAGACGATCGTGCACGCGGTGGCCCGCAGCCTCGGCAACGTGGGTGGCCCGGTGCACCTCAACGCGCCGTTCCGCGACCCGCTGGCGCCGACGCCGGACGGCGGGGAAGCCGCGGCGCTGGCGGCGGCGATTGATTGGGAGCGGTTCTTCCGCGGGCTGCCGGCGCCGGCGCCGGTCACCCGCCTCACGCGCCCACCGGAGATCGCCCCCGAGGTGCACGGCGTCATCGTGGTGGGGCCGGTGCAGACCGCGGAACCCGAGGCGTTCGCGGCGGCGGTGGGCGAGTTGGCGGGGCGGCTGGGCTGGCCCGTGCTGGCGGACGCGCTTTCGCCCGTGCGACAGTGGGCGGACCGGGTTCCGCATCTGGTCACGACTTACGATACCATCCTGCGGCACCCCGCGGCGGCGGAGCGGTTGCGTCCGGAGGTCGTGCTGGGGATCGGTGGTTGGCCGGTGAGCAAGGTGCTCCGGGCGTGGCTGGAGGAGGCGGATGCGGACACGTGGCTGGTGTCGGAACGTGAGGACAACCGCGATGCCCTGCACGGCCGGACGCGGGTGCTGGCGATGCCGGTCGCGGTGTTGGCGGGGGCGTTGCCGCAGGTGGCCCCGGATAATGGCTACCAGCGGATGTGGACCCGTTACGAGGCGCGGCTGCGGCCGGCGCTGGAGGGGCGGCTGGAGGCAGAGGCCGGGATTTTCGAGCCGAAGGCGGTGTGGCTGCTCGGGCGCGCGTTGCCGGAGGGGTCGGATCTTTTCCTGGCCAACTCGATGCCGATCCGGGACGCGGAGTACGTGTTGCCGGCGGGCAAGCGGCGGCTGCGGCTCTGGTGCAATCGCGGGGCCAACGGCATCGACGGCACCTTGTCCACGGCGTTGGGCCTGGCGCACGGGTCGGACCGGCCGGCGGCGCTGCTCGCGGGAGATCTCTCGCTGCTCCACGACACCAACGGGCTGCTGCTGGCGCCGCGTTTCCGCGGGTCGTTGACGGTCGTGGTGATCAACAATCGAGGGGGCGGAATCTTCGAGCACCTACCGATCGCGCAGGTGGCGGGGGTGTTCGAGGATTTCTTCGCGACGCCGCAGGCGGCGGATCTGGGGAGGTTGGCGGCCGCGTACGGCATTGCCCACGAGTTGGTGACCGATTGGGCCGCGCTGGCGGAGCGGGTGTCGGCGCCGGCCCCCGGAGTGCGGATGCTGGAGCTGCCGGCTGATCGTAAGCGGGATGCCGCGCAGCGGAAGCGCTGGTTCGCGGAACTGGCCGCGGGGCTGGGCTAACTTCTCCGATCGGCCACAGACGGACCTCTCGCCCTGCGGCAGGCCGGGCGATCAGGACCGGCTCACGGCAGCCAAGGATATTTCCGGGCGTGGGGCGCGCGTTTCTCGCGCTGGGCGGTCATGAAATCCTTCGCCTCCTCGCTCATATAGTAGAGCAGGGTGGCG
>Ga0194133_10004293_pt1 | contig 19308 bp, 13 predicted proteins | sample TA2KigOf40mmetaG_FD_155448 | JGI IMG/M metagenome (GOLD analysis project Ga0194133, IMG submission 155448) | Freshwater microbial communities from Lake Tanganyika, Tanzania - TA2015055 Kigoma Offshore 40m | ecosystem: Environmental > Aquatic > Freshwater > Lake | place: Tanzania: Lake... | reverse complement strand
AGATCAAAACCTTGATTATAGAATTGTAATTGCACAGGATCAGAAGGTGGATTAGATGTGCCTTGTAAACCATCTTGATAACCACGAACAGTTTCTGTATTCACTTGAGTAGCAGGTGTGCCTGTTTTCATCATAGCCATAATAAAATCCTTTTTGTATCTCTTTTATTGTATGTATAATATAAAGACATTATACACATAAGAAAGGTCAATATGAAATATTTATTAGGATTGCTTTTATTAGTGAGTTTGATACTCAAATCACCAGCACAAGACAAACATAAAGAAGTGAAATCAAAAGCTGATTGGTGTGCATTAACAAAAGATGAAAAAGTAAAGTATTCTAATTCGCCTTTTAAATGTGAATTGCCAAAATGTGATTGCAATAACCAATGTGATACAGAACCTGAAACCTGTGATTTTGAAGAGAAACCTGAAGGGATTAAATAAAATGAGTAATATCTTTGGTGGTGGCAATAATAAGCATCTCTATATTCCACTTACAGAAGTAGAACAAGAATTTATTAGCAGGTTAGTAGAATCAAAAGACTTGCAAATAGTGATACATGGCTGGCAAACCATCACAGAAATTAGACCTGTGTTTGGTGATAAGAATTTGCATTTGCATTTTAATTTTCCATTTTTGAATGTTGAGCCAAAGGAAGTATATTTCTTTGATATGGAATTACAGACAGGATCAGGTGCATCTTTATATAAAGAAAAGATGCCATGCGAATATGATGGTAAACCATTAAAGGTATGTTCACCAATGGTTTTAGCAATGGTATGGGATATATCAATTAATATGATAGATCCAAAGCTAGTGAAAGCATTGATGCCGGGGGTAATAGGATTGACATCAAGACGAATAGATAAAGACAGTGGATTTGCTACAATAGAAGGGAATATGAAATTAGATGCGAAACAAAAGTTTCATGCTTATGATTTAATGCAAAGAGAAAAGAAATTAAATATTCAAAGAAAAAAGAAAGTTCAATCTAAAATTTCTAAAACTCGTTGATGGAAAACAGGATTAATAGATGCAAGTTTAAGAGTTTCTTTAAAGACAGCAATTTTAATTGGAATAAGTTCTTCATCTGATCCAAACCATTCTTCAAAAAACTCAACAACATTAGAAACAATATTGCTAAAGAAAGCAGTGATTTTATTCCAAGACCATTTTAATACACGAATGAAATCATTAATAAGCACAATAGGTATAGCTTTAATTAGAATATCTTGTTTGCGAATGAATTGGGCAGAATCTTTAATATCTAATAATAAAACAGACAAGATGACAATATAGAGAACTTCTTTAATGCCATGTCCAATACTATGGAGAATATCCATAAAAGAACCACCACCAAAAGTCATAACTATAAAACTAAGAATACTAGCCTCTAAAATTGTGACTGCAAGTTCAACGGTATATAACTTATAGACCTCTTTAATTTCAGCAATTGCAGAGTAAAACTTTCTCCAACCACCACCAATAAGACCTACAACTTTTTTATTTAAAATTACAGAAAGGTATCCTTCAAATTCATCCATAGAAATATCAAGTGCTTTAACAATTTCTTCAGGTGATTCTGCTTGAGTTATGCGACCTAGAAAAGCAATGCTATCCGAAACATTTGCATAACTTTTAGCTTTCTCACTAATCTTTTTTTCAAGTGGGTTTGAGGGTGCAGTAATAATCTTTTCACCTCTACGGATTTTATTAGCAAGACCCGTTTCTTGGATTAAAGATTGAAAAGTAACTAAAGCATCTGAACTAATGGAATTTTTTAATCCTTTAACTACTTTATTTACAATTTCACTTAATACTCCTACTTTGACTTCTTTTTGTTCTTGTGTGGAAAGATTGCTAAGTGCTTGTATGTGGTCTTTGCTACTGCCTGTTTCATTAGCTTTTCTTTTCATATTAGGTTTAGATGTTAATGCTCTTAAACAAGCCTTTTGTAAAGCACTACTGCCGTTGGTTTGTTTTGCGATACGATAGATTTCATTGATTACCATTTTGGTTCTCCTTTTCATATTCATAAAGAAATCAAAGATATAAATAAAGTATTAAGATCAACCTATAGCTAAAACATGACCTCTTGGGATTAAACCTAATGCTACATATGGTAAGCCTGTGACAGTATCTCTATCTGATCCACACATAATAAAACCAACACTTGTACCTTTACTAGATAAGACTAAAGCACCACCACCACGAATAGTAGTAACAGCTTCACTATTAACAACTGCACTAGCAACACCATTAAGAGTAGCAATGCCACTTAAAGCATTCACAGTAGCAACACCTGTAGTAGCATTTATTATTGCACTAGCTGGAGTAAGATTAATAGCATTTGCACCAACAGTCATATTTAAAGCACCTGCACCAATGACAGTATTTTTAGTACCTGATGTAATAAGATCAGTAATATTGCTAGTAGTCAAATAAGTATTAAGTTCATCACCAAAAGCAACAACCTTTTCATCTACAATACCTGCGACTTGACCTGTGGCAGGTGATGCCAAAATCTTTGTAGATCGTGGCGGTCCACTTAACATATTAAAGTCTTTGGGTCCACTAATGGTAGTACTTGAACCACCCATAATGGTTTCATTTTTACCTTTAGCTGAAATATTGATTGATTCAGCACTACCAAAATTTAAAGCACTTTGAGATTTAAGTACAACTTGACCAGCATCAGCTAAATTTACAACAGGAGCAGATAAGTTTATTCTTTCATTAGAACTAAGATTGATCGTATTGACTGCATTAATATTAATAACTTTATTGGATTTTAAATCTACATTGTTGCCAGCATTAAGAGAAACCTGTTCACCTAAGTTCATATCCAAATTACCTGTAGTTTGAACATGAACTTTTTGTGCAGATAGACCAACACCACTATTGACTTTAGCTTTAATGCCATATTCAGTAGTAGCATTACCTATAAATGCTCTTAAAGCACCACCTTTGGTAAAAGAAATAAAAGATGCAGGATCACCACCAACAACAGGTTGTACTTTTAATAAAGTAGCAGAATGTTCTTGTAAATCTAAAGTAGAAGCATCTACAAGAGAAGAACCTGCACCAAATTCAATTTTAGGTGATAAAGGTTTACCATATAAATCTTTACCTGTTAAAGTAAATGCTTCATTACCAACTACAGAGCCTAAAACAAATTCAACAAAAGGTAGTTTATCTTTGCTTTCTTTAACATCAGGTAGTCTATCAGAATCAAAACCATCTGTCTGTTCAGATACAGGTAAAGTACCATCAGTTAAGTGATTAAGTTCGATACGATATTCGGTAGCCATGTTAGTATTAAAAGATGCTTTGCCTTCTGTATTTAATCTAAGAATAGCTTTGCCACCATAAACAAGACTTCTAGTTTCACTTTCATTTTCAAAAAACTCATTAACAAGATTAGCATTGTAAACGAATTTATATGGATCAACAGTAATAAAGCCACCATCATTCTCAAAGTTGTTTTTTTCATTAAGACTTTCTTTTCTAAAAAGATGATGTGGTTTATAGTTATCCTGTGAAACAGTATCATTTTTAAAATTTCTTTTAGGTTTGCCATCTACATCTAATTGATATGGATCAGACCAATCACTACCATCAGAGATAAGTTCTTTAGGTAAAGTTCTAGCATCTCTTTGAACAATGCCACCATAAATTCTAGCACCACTCATTGTATGGAATTGTTGTTGAGATCTTACAACAAATGCTTGATCTTGATCTCTCAATCTAATTTCATTTGCTCGCCTATTAGATAATAAAACACTTTCATCTAAAACAAGATCAGAGCCTTGAGAAGAAGATGCACCAATATTGCCAGCTTGAAAATGTCTTAATTTATTTCTAATACGATGAGAAATGCCTTTAAGTTCAATTCTATCTTTAGGTGTATTGAGCATACCTTCTTCAGTAGTAGTAGATTGAGTAGGCAACCAATCATGTCCTAGAAAAGGTGATTTAGGAAACCAACCTAAAATAGCAGGTTTTCTTTTACCGTCTTGATCAGCAGACATCCAGCCTACAAGACAAAGATCATTAATATCAGGAATAGCACCTAAGAAATGCCTAGCACCAAAAGCAGGTAGGATAATTTCAACACCTGAATAAATAGGTTCATCTTTTTCACCTTGCACAACTTTAATATCACATCTAAGTTCTTCAGCATAAACTTTAATAATGCTTGCAAGAGAGATAGAAAGTTTAGACCATCCTTGAGAAGATGATTTAGGAGCAAGTTCATTTCTTAAATTATTAGTGAGAGTAGTATTACTCATTTGCCACCACCTATTAATTTGCTTTGGTTGGATTGCCAAACTTCAGCTTTAGAAAAGTTATCATTAGCCATTTTCTTAACGAGTTGTTCTTGACCAACATTAACATAGTTATATGCACCATCAAGACTTATACCTAAAAGCTGTAAATCTCTATCATAAGATCTACAATCACAGACAGAACCTTTTTTATCATAGTTAGGAGTAATATCTTGAAGTTTCTTTGGAACGGATTCAATAATAAGACCTTGATCAACGGATGTTTGATTTACAGGTTGGTTAGCAAGACCACTATCAATAATATTTGTAGACATTTCTTTATTAAGATTAACATCTGAACTGACTGCATTTTTAATTGTATTGCTACCTTCTTGAATAGTGACATTAGCAAGTTCACTGCCTGCAACATCTTCTTTAGTATCTTCTAAATTTACAGAAGAAGTTTTATCTTTCTTTAATAGTTTTTCAAAAGATCCATTTTTTCTTAAAGTCAATCCTCTGCCGTAAGGATAACTGCCAAAGACTTCATAACCATATTCATCAGATACAGGGAAAACAGGCATAACAGTAGGATCATTATTATAAGCACCAGCACCACTAGCAAGACTATTACTTGGAGTGAGATTAAAACCACCTATAAGACTTAAAAGGATTTTTAAATCTTTTTGAAGTTTATCAATATTTTCACCTTGAGTATTAAAGACATTTTGAACAGCTTGTGGATTTTCTTTAGTTTTTTTAAGATCAGTAAGTACGGAATGTTTTTTTTCTAGTTTAGTCATAAGGTTAGTAACAATGTTATTAAGTTTAATTTTATAGACACTGTCATTAGGATTAGCTTTTGTTGTTTGAGTAGGTGGGATAAAATCTTCAGGAAGGAAACGATAAAGATACCAAATAATCTTTTTATTTCGTTTAGTTTTAACAACACCTGTACCTTCTTTACCACTAGGATGTTCGCCTTTTGAATTACCATCTACACAAATAATATAATCTGTATGTACACCTATACATAAAGCGATGTGTGTACCATGTTTGGAAGATGTTTCAGTGGGTTCACCTGTATTACTACTGATACCATTAAAGATAACAATATCACCTACTTTGATTTCTGCATTTTTATTTTTATAGTAATCGATAAATCTAGGAGTATTTCCCCATTTACTAAAAATGCCTCCACATCCACCTAAAAATCCGCCATCGTAAACACTAGGTTTAATAGCACCACTTTCTTTAATGCAATATTTAAGAAAAAGACCACACCATGCGACTTGACAATCATAACGATAATCAAGACCTGTATAAATATCTAAATATGTTTTACTTGGTGTTAAAGCCCATTTTTGATTAGCAGGATCGTTGATAGCTTGTTGTTTAGTGATACCATTTTGATTTGCAATAGGTGCATCATAAATATCTCTTGACCATTCTCTAATCGCAACACCTATAATCCTTTGGATACCTTCACCATTAATTTCTACATAATCACCTACAAGAGATTTGCCATCACCATCACATAAAGAACCATTTGCATATGCTTGGAAAATATCCTCATTTACATCATCTATTTTATCTTTATCAAATAAAACCTCGCAAATATTCTTATTGATTTGTGGATCATTAGCACCAATCTTCTTTTCTCTTAATAAAGGTCTACCATTACTAAATAATTGATCACGGATAATTTTGGCAATTTGAGAATAAGAAATACCTGTCATTTTACCCATAGGTGTGCCTTGAGTTTGTTCAGTTACCACAGTAGTAGGTATTTCTAAATCTATCTTTTGAAAAGCAAGACCTTTGATTTCACTTGTAGGTACAATTTCCTGTGGTTGACCAATATTTTTAAAGATACGAATACCTGTCTTAACAAAATTAGGATCATCTACAATTTCAATAAGATTACCATCAGTATTAGCATTAGTAGGATCAGGCAAAACCATATTCACATTTTTGAGATTAGGATTAGCTTCTATTCTAGGTGGTTGCTTAAAATCTACTTTGCCTTTCTTTGCCGATATTTCAATTGCACCTTGCATTTGAACATCAGGATGAGAGCAACTATAATATCTATAATGTCCAGCGACTGCACCACCAAAGGTAGATTTTCTTGTTGCTAAATTTGCAAGGATATTTGCTTTACTGCCTTGACCAAAAGCTGTTGTATTTGATGATCTGTATGATTTAACAAGATTTACTAATTGAATTAAAGTGACTTTCTTATCTGCAATAGCTTGTTGTTGTCCAATATCTACAGATGTAGTAGGTATTTCAGCAGGTGTAGATTGATTTTGTACATTAATTTCATTACTAGCAATTTGATCTTGACCCAAATCATTACCTTTAATAGAACTGTCTTTAGGTTGAACTGTATTAGTAGAATTATTAGGTGATATACTAGCTTGTGTTCCTAATTGACTTGTAGCATCTTTAACATCAAGAATACCTATGATTTCACCTTCACCATCTGTAGTAGCAGGATTTCTAACAAAGTACGGTCCATTAAATAGTGGATTACCTTTATTTAAATCACTAGATGCTTGTGGTGCAATTTGCAAAATACCAGCATTATGTGCTTCAAGGATAAGCATATTAAGATGTTCAGGTGTAGAGATTTCAATATTGTCTTGACCTGATGGCAAAGAAGTGGGATTGATTTTCGTTTGGTCAATAGCCATAACTACATTGGGAAAACCACAGACACGAACATTACCTTCTGTATCTAAAGTATTAAGATATTTACTAGGTTGAGAGATATTAGCTAGATCAACAGCTTTACTACTGTCTTGTGCATAAGAAGTATTAGAACTGCCCGGCAAGATAAATTTCTTTCTTCTGCAAACAAGAGTTAAAGAAGTAGTGCAATCACCACCAAAAGAAAAAGAATGACTAACAGCTTCTACATAATAAAAGCAATCTATATGTTCAATATAGATAGGATAACCTGCTTTTAATTCAGGTCTTAAAGGTATAGTGAGTGTACAGCCTTCGACATCTTTATTAATAAGATCAAGTCTAGCAGATGCCATATAGAAAGCAGATTTTGGATCTTTAATATGAGTGGCATCAAATTGATTTTCTCTCCATCCAAATTTAGCAACTAATCTATAATCTACATATTGTGCTTGAGGTGCAATTTGTTGATTATCTACAAGACCTGTCATATTGCCAAACATACTACCTTTACAGACAACATAGGTGGCATTAGGTTCTTTTTGAGTAAAACCTAAATCTATAATATCTTCAGGTTTAATAGTATAGACACGATTACCTTTAACATTAAGATTAAACATAGGTGGTTTAAAAACTAGATCACCATCTACATCTTGAAAAAATTCCCAATGTGTCTTTTCTACAACAGTATCTGCAATACCTAGTTTAGTTTCATAAGTAGATTGATAAGAATCTAATTGACCAACTTGACCAACATCTAAAGTAAAAGGTTGTATTTGTTCTGTGTCTGTACCTGTCAAAGGAACTTCAATTAAATCAAATTGTCTAAGAACTCTAGGATCAAGAGTGTTATCTATTTTCTGTTGAGAGTTCATAGAAGGTAAACCATTTTGAGATCTAGGACTTAAAGAACCACTATTAATAATAAGAGAATCAATATAGGCATCTGCACCACTAGTAAGAAGATTGCCTGATGCACCATACATTCTTAAATTATAAAGACCTTGAGAAAATCTAGTTTCCCAATATTGTAATGCTTGTTGCCAAAGTTCATCACCACCTTGAGAAGATAAATTACTAACATTGTTAATGCCATAACCTAAATCATTTTTTTGAGCCCCACCACGATCTTTAAATAGGTATTTAATAATTTGATGTGGTGTCCAGCCTGTGAACACATGACCTGTAGGTTGCATTTGAGCATTAGGTACAGATTCAAGTGCCGCCGCTTGTGTGATAATATGTTGATATTGCCAAAAATGTAATAAACCATTACAAGACAAACTACCTGAATAAAAGCCACCATTATATGTGTAATTTACACTTGTAACAACACCATGAAAGACAGGATAATAAGGTTTCATTTGTAGATCAGCTAGATCATATTCTTCATCACCATAATCAATGATTTCTGATTCAACTAAATTTTGAACATTAAAAAAACCACGATAATAGACATTGATCTCTAAGCCTACACATAAAATAAAAGTACCATCTTTAAAGATGCTATCACCATGATGTTTAGGAATAGAAAAGTTAATAGAGGATGAAGATGATGAAGATGTATTACCTGCTTCAACATTAACAGATGTAATGAAAGGTTGGAAGTCTATTTTATTTTTACATTCTTGACAGCCTATTAAAGCAGTATCACCATTGATATAAACAAGAGCATCAGGCGACCATGTATGTACTTTTCTAAAATTAGGTTTCCATGATCCAGCATAAGGTCTATTTTCAATTCTTGAAGTATTAACAAAGCTAGTGCCTTTGGTAGTAGTACTCATGTTATTGTCCTTGTTGGGATGAAGTAAACAAAGCATTGACTTGAGTTTGTTGGCTTTGCTCTGTAGGAAGTAAAACACCTGATCCAACAGGTTTAGTAGTTTGGTTATCCTCAATAATATCGTTTTGAGTAAGTTCTATCTTATCTGCATCAAAAGAGATTTTAGGTGTGGCAGAATTTTGTGCTTTAGTAGGCTCAAAATAAGTCATTTCATGAACTTTCATTTTAAAGTTAAAATCCATACCACCAAGCATTTGTGCTTCATCATAACCATAGTCAAAGGATTCAAGACTGCCTTTATATCTAGTACCATCATATTCAATAACAAAGCGACCAACTTCATGTATCATTTCAGATCTACCAACACGATCACGGATGGTAGCACCATTACGATACATGGCAAGGATAGCAAGTATTTGTCTAAAGCTGGCACTATCTCTCATAGATGCGAATTGCAAACCTGTGGCAGTTTTATTTGGATCACCATAGGCAATAAAAGCACCTGATTTACATTGAATATCGAGATCAGGTAAATCTTCACCCCATGCTTGAAAAACATAACCAAATCTAGTTCTTTCTGAATATTGTTGAACTTTAGTAAAGGTTAAGCCTAGTGATTGTGGATTAGAAAGAAAAACGAGTGGTGGTAAATCTCTTAATTGTTTAAATTGATCTACAATATCTAAAGCCATTAAACGATCTGAAAGACCAGCTTGTGAAGTATTATTTTCAGTAACTTGACTATTAAAAGAGTAAATAGGATTTCTAGCATTAGAAGAAATAGATGCACCATTAAGACTATTAACATTAGTAGCTAGATATGCTCTATTTCTTAAAGGTGATGCAAAAGGTGGAATTTTAGTAGAAGAGATTTCACTTTGTTTTCTTATTGTTTTAGGAAAGATAATATCAGGTGGTTCAATATACATAACAAAAGGTGAATAAGAACGAGCAACAGGATCAGCAGTATCTACAGGATAACCACCATTAGATACTTCATTGCTATACATTTGAAAGAGTTCACCTGTTGCCAATTGGGAAAATTGACTAATATCAAGAGTAGGTTTCATATTTTAAAAACCTCCCATTTGAGTTCGGATTTCATGTACTTCTCTTTCGATTTGAAAGCCAGCACTTAAAGCAAAGCTATATGGAGTTTCAACACTATCAGTAACAGTAAAGGTTTGAAACCAACCAAACCATGTACCACCATTAAAAGACATTTTAATTCTACCATGCACAACGATATTGCCAAAGGCATCATATAAAGCACCATTGTTATGGAATAGGGCAAGGAAGTCTAAATATTTATCATAGGCAAGAGTATCCATTCGAGTACCTGTATCTAAATTAGAACCACCAACACTAGGAACAGCACCTGTGATAGCAGAAAGACCTGTAACTACACGGATAAAACCACCTGTAGCAGTTTCGATATTAGTGGTGATAGGTTCATCGCCCCAATGAGTTTCAATAAATCCACCAAAGGTTTGAGTACGAGTGATTTTTTTAGTGTAAGAGAATTTAAGATTGGATGGATTGACTTGAAGAACAAGTCTAAGATCAGATTGACCATCATTTAAGAGAGAAGTGTATCCATCAGGAGCAACAATATCAAAAATGACAGGTCTAACACCTGATCCATTATTAAGATCATTTAAGCTAGGCATTTAAACATATCCTTTCTTTCTATTAAGCATAAGAAGTTCGTTCAGTAACAACACCAGCTCTTTTAAGAGCATCAGTAATAGTTTTAAGAACTTCATCTTTATTACCACCATTGATATTGATATTAAACATAGCACGAGCATTATTGTTATTATTAGTAGTATTGCCTGCCATCATAGAATTGATAGCAGAACCCATTTTACCTTGATCTTTAAAACCAATGACATTATCTTGAGGTGAGAAGGCTTGTAGACCACCTTTTTCTCGCCAAATAAAATCCTGCATAGGTATAGCAGGTATAGGATTGCCACTTGCATCAAATTGAGTTTTACTAAGTTCGTGTTTTTCTAAACCTTGTTGAATACCTTCAGCAGTAGTATCAACAGTTTCTTTTCTATTTTTTTTATTTTCTTCTGTTTGTGCTTTAGCAAATAAAGCTGGATTAAAAGCCTCTTTCATTGTTTCTGATGTCAAAGACATTGCATCAGTGGTTTGGAAGACTTTTTCATCACCTTTAGATAGACCTAGATAAGATCTACCAATGCTTGACTCAAATTCAGTTTTGATGCCATGTTTTTTCATAGCCTCTTCAATTTTCTTTTTTTGTTCTTCTTGTTCTTTAGTAAGTTTATTAAAGAAAGGATCATTTTCTTGTTCTAAAATATCACTACGATAAGACTCTAAGATTTTTACTGCATCTTCTTGAGTTTTAGCACCAATTTCTTCAAAGAAACCTGAAAGTTCTTTTTGATTATTTTGTGAACTAAGAAGTTCTTTATGTAAAACATCTGTGTTCGCTTTATTTGTATCACTCATATAACCTTCAATAGATTCAAATAAAGCTCTACCTTGATCATCAAAGATTTTAGCATATTCAGTACCTAAAGTAGAATCGAGTTGTAATTGTAGACCTGATGCTTTAACTTTTTCTTCAAAGTCAGCAAGTTTTTTTAATTCTTCTTCAGTAGCATCTTTCTCATCTTTGTTTTCATAAATATCTCTCATTTCATCTAATAAATCTAAAACTTCTTGATCTGTAGATTTGCCTAAACTTTCTTTCAAAGCACCAAGTTTTGCACCTGCTGTGCCTGCACCAAATGCTTTACTAGCAACATCTCTTTTAGTAGTAGCAAGTTGGAGTTCTTGTTGTTTTTTAGTACCTAATAAAGTAGCACCTTTTTGTAGAAGTTCTAGTTCGCTTTGACTAGATTCTTTAAGTTTATTAAGTTCAGCAATTCTTTTTTCACTTTTCGCAACTTCATCTGCACTGCCACCTGTCTTTTTAAGTTGAGCGATTTTATCTGTTTCTTCTTTAATTTGTTTATCGTATCGCTTTTGTTGGTCAATTTTTTCTTCTTGTAGTCTTTGTTGAGTTTTCATTTCTTCATCAGATTGACTGCCAAACCATGCAGTAATATAAGATAAGATTTTAGCAACATAAGTATTAAGTTGTTCTAGATAAACACCAAGAGTAGCTTCAAGACGGTCACCTAAACCCCAAGTAGCATTTATTTGATCTTCCATAAGTTCTTGTTCGGATTTAACTTTAGGTTCTAATGCTTTTTGTTCTTCACTAAAAATTTCACCTGTTGCGACATACATATCTTCAGTAGATTTAACGAGTTGATTTGTATTTTTAGTAACAAGTTCACCTTGAGCATTCATCATTAAACCCATTTTAGCTAAATCTGCATCCATTTTTTGTTTGTCCTCAGCACTAGCACTTGCATATTTAGCTTGGATACCTTGTGCTTTGCTAAAATCACCTCTTGCTCTTTGATCTAAAGAAATTAAAGTATTGATTTCTTTTTCAGTTTTGCCTTGACCTTTGAGAGCAGTTTTAACTGTTTCTAAAACTTTATCATCTAATTGACTAATTGTTTTACCTTTACCTGCACCTGTTTCAATAATAGCTTTTGCTTCAGCAAATTTCATTGCATATTGACCACCCATAGAAAGTTCTCTTAAAGCTAATGCCTGTTCTTCATATCCTTTATCTTTACCAACACCTTTAGCAGATCTAACACCTGCTTGTACTTTTTCAATTAAAGCAGATGCATTACCAAGACCTGAATCTTCTAAAGTACTTATGAATTTAACAAAAGCATCGCTTGTTAGATCAACACCTTGTAATTGTGTCATAATTTCTTCATTACTTTTAGTGAGATCGAGATTTAAACCTGATTCTTTAGATGCTTTTTCAAATGCTTTTTTTTCTTCATCACTGCTAATTGCTTTTTGAAGACCACCTGCACTTGTAATAGCATTTTGTTGTATAATTTTTTGCATCGTTTCGCTTGCGGGACCACCAGCCATAGCAGTCATTTTAATAAGATCACCATATTCTTTTTCTTTCATATCCTCAAATCCTTCAAAGAAGTCTTTTGCTCTATTTGCACCTAATGCTTTATTAACTTTAAACATAACAGATGCAGTTTGAACAATAGACTTATTAAAGCTAGTAGATTTAGCATTAGCCTCTTTAAGCTGGTTGGTAAATGCTTTGGTAGAGATATTAGATTTGCTTGCAAAGAAACCAATACTTTGAAAAGCAGAAGATAAAGTTTCCATACCATCTTGTGTAGATGTATCGATAGCCATACTATCAACAAAAGATTCAGCTATTTCTGTTGTTTCGGAAATAGAAAGACCAAGACCTTTGGAATAAGTATTTAATGTTTTAAATGCTCTTTCAAAACCAGCAAAATCTTTAAGTGTTTCTTTATTGAAGAAAGTAGTGTCTTGTAGAGCAATAAATTGAGATTTGATCTCATCAGATTTCATACCTACAGTGTTTGCCATCTTAGCAAAACCTTCACGATAGGTATTTAAACTATCAGCTAAACCTTCTTGACTATGTCTAAGAAAAGATAAAGAACCACCAGCCTCGTTCAACATATCTTTATTAAATTCTTTAACTTTAGCTTCAGCATCAATCATCATTTTAAAGGCAGTAACAACACCCATTACACCAATGGATAGCATCTGCATACCTTTACTCATAGCTAACATACCTGTAGCATCTTTTTCAGAACTAACTTTACTTGTTTCTAATGCAGTAAGTTCCTTATCGTCATCGGATGAACCACCTGATTTAGCACCTCTTTCTTTTAATTCTTCAATTCTAGCTAAATCCTTTTTACCTTGTTTAGCTAGTTTTAATGCTCTCATTTCAAAGACTTTAGTGATGCCACCTAAAGAAGATTTAAGTATTGCTTCCATTCCAGCTATGCCACCTTGCATAGCACTTTCTAAAGTATCTTTAAATTCTTCACCTATATAAGAAATCTTTTTGAAGATATCTCTTCCTGTTAATGCTTTATCTAAACTGTCTTGAATCTCTTCAATACCATCATCAAAATCTTTAAGTATCTTTAAATTTTCTTTAGCTATTTTTTCATATGCTCTTGATTCTAACATTAGCATTTTTTGATGCTCTTCATGTAGATCATCTAGAAACCTTTTTTGTTGTGCGATTTCTTCAGCATTTTCTTGAGCATTCTTTTTTTGAAGATCAGTTATCTTTTTAAGTACATCTAATTGAGTTTTTTGAAAGTCATCATTTTTCTTATTTAATTCATCTAATTGTTTTTTTTGGGATTTATAATCACCTAAAGTTCTACTAGCAACTTTAGCAAGTGTGCTGTCAAAAGATGTTTTAGTTTTCGCAACCATTTCTGTTTGTTTAACTAAAGTCCCCATCACATCTGCAAGGGATTCATCGGTTTCCGTGATTTTTTTGGTCAGATCTCTAATTTGATCTATTGTCATCTGCATCTTTGGAATTGCCATGTTCTTTACCTATATCTTTGGTTGCCTTTGTGTAATTTTATCCATTAATGATGTTTTTGATTGATTGAAAATTGAATCTTGTTCTGGATTTAAAGGCTCAGGCACAAAAACATCGCCTATAATCTTATCCAATATTTTTTCCGTGTCTTTTCCAAATTGTATACCTATTGTTGTTGCTTGTCCTACACCACCTACTTTTTGTTTTATATCATCTAAGGAATAACCAACCAATGGTATAGCTTGTATTTCTTCCTTTTTCTCAATAGCAATTTGTCTTTGTTCTTCTGCATAGGTTTTAGCTTTAGTGATTTGCTCTTTCATAAAGTCTTTATGTTCTCTAATCACTTTATCATGTTCATCTTCTTCACCAGCTAACCATCTTCTCATTTCTTCAATCAATTTTTCATTTTGATCTAGGACAACTTCTTTAGCATCTTTAGGCATAGGTTTTCCCATGCGAGCATATTTCTTTACTTCTTCTCTTCTTTTGTTTTCCAATTCTTCTTGATTTTTCCATTTGTTTTTGATTTTATCTACACCTGATGCCATAGCACTAGCTACGAATAAAGACCTTTGCCAATGTGCATCTTCTATAGCTTTTAAATCTTCGCTTTCATTCCATATAATCCAAGCGAGTTGCAAGGTATCAAAATCACCATCAGATACTTCTTTTTGAAATCTATTTTTAGACATCCAAGTTTTCCAAAGTTGTCTTGATTCAGTTTCATAGCAAAATCCTTCAAGTAAAATACCTGCATTTCTTAAACGATTAGTGATTGCATATATATAAAGCACAATCTTATTAAAACATGACATAGGAATAGTTTTACAAAATTCTATCATTTGGTAGAAATCTCTGTCTTGATTGATTTTGACATAACCAATAGAATAGATACACCTTGCGATAAGAATAAGATCTCTTACAGATCTTAAAGAATAAGATTCCATTAGTTCAAAATCTTTAAGAGATGGTGATCTGAAAGTAATATATCTGTGATTGATAAGTATTTTAAAAGAAAGAAAGCCATATTCAATGACTTGTCTTAAATCTTGATAATGATCTATCATTTTTATTCAACAGATCCGATTTTCTTTAAAGCATCACTAAAATTTGGTTGCTTAATATTATTTAAAGTTGCCAAACTTTGCTTGGTCTTTTCTTCATTCTTTTTCTGAATTTCTTGTTGTCTTAAATTATTTGCTCTATTTTCTAATAAATCTGCCTCAACAAGATTATCTTTTTCTTTGACTTGCAATAAACTTTCTACTTGTTTTTCAGCTTGCTCTGTTAAAAGAGTCATTTCACTAAATAGGTGTGCAAGAATACCTTTAGGTAATTTCTCCAGCATTTTGATCATAGCTTCTTGTTTGGTGATCTTAATGGAAACACCATTATCTAAATTTTCTTCAGTTTCAATGACTGTGAGATTTCTTAGATTTTTACCATTCACTTCAATGATTGCTCTTGAAAGAGTTTCTTTTCTAAACACATCAATAAACTCAACTGCGAGTGTATCATCATTTCTAAAAGCACTAATGACTTTTTGGATTTCAATTTCATCAGCTGGTGTGAGTGTTTTAAGCACTAAAGAAATACTACCAATAGTAACTTGTCTTTCGAGATTACCAATTTTAATAAGATCATCAAATGCAGATGCGATTTCATTTAAAAACATATTTATATTCTCCGTTTATAGATCGTCATCTATATCATACAATAAAATTATGGACGAGATGCAGGGAATCGTTTAGATGCTACTTGACCAAGATAAGGACAATTACCTGTAGATAAGAACTCACCATAAGTAGAAAGACCATCGTGTACATCTGTAACACCACAAGCAACATTTTCCATAATATGTGCAGTACTAATATCAACAGAGTGATCAATAGAGTGCAACCAACAGGTTTCAAAATAAGTTAAAATAGCCTTGTGTACTTTTTTAGAATATTTAAATGCTGAGACATCAGGTTCAGTAACATTTTGAGCAGAGTAATCTACCTTAACAATACCTTGAGTATAGGTATTGCCATCTGTACCATCTGATTCATTATCTGCAATATCACTAAACACAAGTTGTTCTTCAACATCAAAGGGCCAGCGAGTATGCTTAACACTTCTTACGGGTCCATCTACACCACCAGCAAAACCAATCGTTTGGAAAGCATTAGATAAATAAAATAAAGCACGAGTGAAAGAAATTGTTGGTGGATCAGTGAGCCCGGGTACGAGTTCTGCAATCTGATCACCAAAACCAATACCTCTTCTAGCTTCTGTAGATCTACTATTACCTTCATAAGAAAAAGTTTCTACAACACCTAATTGATATTTCTTTAAAGAATTTTGTGGTGTTTTACCATAAGTAGGTGCTAGGATTCTTACCTTTTGAGAAAGAGCAACACGAGTATTTGGTGATGTATTAAATTTGTAAAGTTCGCTAGTACCTTGAATATCAAAGCCACCCACATTTTGTGGGTTTTGATCTGGATTCTTAGACATGGTGATCTATCCTTTTTTTCTGAAATTAGAGTATTTAATACTTAAGAAAATAATAAAATATTTATTGAAAAGTACTTTTGCATAAAGGAGTTTTAAAATGAACAGATCAGAAAAAGCCTATGGTGGATATTCAACACATTCTTTACCTACAAGAAATGCTGAAGATAATATAGCAACCTTATTAGATATATATGCTACGATTGAAAAGTTTGATGATCCAAAGATTGTAGATGTCTTAATGGCAAATGACTATGATACTGCTATTAAGATGGCATCAAATGAAACTTGTAGAATATTGATAGGCAATATTCAAAAGCATAGTGCAAGAGTCAAACAAGCAAGAGATAAAATCATTGCTACAATTCTGAATGAAAAAAGAAGAAATAAGATCATGATTCATGAACCAATGAATGGTGATGTAGTCATTCAACTTTTATTATCTGGTGATTGGGATGAAGCATTAGATCAAGCAGATCATCCAAAAAGCAAAGAAGTCGCAATCGAAGTAAAGAATTTATACATTAGACTTATTAACAAACTTGGACTAAGGATGGTAGGTTAAAATGAATATTTTTAAATTTATGAAAGAAGAAACAGATGTTCTATTTGATTTCATTTTAGAGTTTTTTGGTCGTGATTCAGATTCAGCAGAAGTTGCATGGTATTTTTTTATCAAGAGAAGAATAGCTCCAAGTGAACAAACACAAGCATATAAAGTTTTAACGAGAATTGCTAAACTTAAATATGGTACTATTAAAAGAAAGCCTGTCTATAATGGTCAAATTTATTTAAAAGCAATCACAGCTGTTCGTAAAATTATTAAATGGATTCAAAGAGTATGGATGAAAATAAGAAAGCAACAAATTATTCTTAATTCTGAAAACATTCAAGAGCAAACCTTTAAACTTTTAAATTTGAATAAGCCTTTGACTACAGAATATGCTATCTTGTTTAATTTAATAGAAAATTGGAAACCAATGACAGGTATCGTAAAGAAACAAGTGCTTTAATAGATGTAAAGCATAGATAAATATCTTATAAGTAGATCGTTCATTATCCTTTTGAAAGATGACTACTTAAAAATGAATTATTTAAAAGATCCAAAGCTACTTGCTACTATTGAAAAATTAAGAGAAGTTCGTGTTAAACAAGAAATCAAAATGCCTGCAAACTCATTTTTGAGAACTCATTTGGCAAATGGCAAACCTTTAACATTAAGAAACTATCAATTACAAGGCATTCTGCATTTACTTGCAATGCCACGATTTGTACTTGGCGATGATACGGGACTGGGCAAAACACTTCAAACTATTGCATCTCTATGCTATGTATGGGAAAAAAGACCTGATATGCCAGCTGTCATTATGACTACTAAATCTGCTTTAAACCAATGGTTAAGTGAATTTGAGAAATTTACCAATGGTAGCATCTCTTGTTTTGTTGTCAGTGGTGATAAAAAGAAAAGACAAAAGGTTTATGATGCTTACTTTGCCTGTACTACTACTAAAGTTCTTATCTTAGGTTATAGAACAGGTGTGATGGATTTTGATATTATTCAACCTATCACAGGTAATGTTATGGTCTTTGACGAGGCAACTGCTTTTAAAAATGATACTTCTCAAATCCATCAAGTTTGTTCTCATTTATCAGGTAGTGCAGAAAAGGTATGGTCTTTATCAGCTACTATTATTAAAAATAGACTTATGGAAGCATGGGCAATCTATAAAGTAACTGTCCCCGGACTTATGCCTAGCAAGAATGTTTTCATGTCTAATTACTGTGTATGTGTAGATAAGCAAATAGGTAGAAAGAGAATTAAGTTTGTAGTAGGTCATAGGAAATCCGATATTGAAGCATTTAAAGAAAAGATTGATCCTTTCTTTGTAGGTAGACCAAAACATGAAGTAGCTAGTGAATTGCCACCTTTGACTACTAAGAGAATTGAATGTGAATTATCTGATCAACAAAGATCAAAATATAAAGAAGCATTGAGTGGTCTATTAGAAAAATATGATGCTGAGTCAGGTGAGATCAAACAAAAGGAAGTAACAAAACTCACAGCAGTTATGTATTGTCAACAGATTGTAAACCATTTAGAACTTGTAGATGCCACAGGTGATAGTGGCAAAATGGATGCTTTATTTGAGTTACTAGAAGAAGAACTAGATGGTGAAAAGGTAATTATCTTTTCAAGGTTTAGAAAGATGATTGATGTTCTAGAAAGAGAACTAACAGCAAAGAAAATTAAGAGTGTAAGAATTACAGGTGGTGAAAAGGATGATGAGAGAAAGAAATCACAAGAGGCATTTCAAGATGAAAATTCTGATGTGAAAGTAGTTTTGATTACAATGGCGGCGGCAGAAGGTATTAATTTACAGTTAGCGAAAGCAGTTATCTTTTATGACTCCCCATGGAGTGCTGGTGATTATTTACAGATTATTGGTAGAATGATTCGTATTGGTAGTATTCATGATCGTGTATTTTGTTATCATTTAGTTTGTCCAAAAACTATTGATGATCGTGTAATGAAAGCCTTAGCAAGTAAAATGGATTTAATTGAAAATGTTTTAGGCAAAAGACTAAAAAATGATGAA
>Ga0194133_10004287_pt1 | contig 19332 bp, 16 predicted proteins | sample TA2KigOf40mmetaG_FD_155448 | JGI IMG/M metagenome (GOLD analysis project Ga0194133, IMG submission 155448) | Freshwater microbial communities from Lake Tanganyika, Tanzania - TA2015055 Kigoma Offshore 40m | ecosystem: Environmental > Aquatic > Freshwater > Lake | place: Tanzania: Lake... | reverse complement strand
AGCCGCACAACCTCGCGCCGATCCGCGCCTATCGCGCCGCGCGCCCGGGCGTGCCGCAGGTCGCATGCTTCGACACGGCCTTCCACCGCGCCCAGCCCGCGATCGCGCAGAGCTTCGCGCTGCCCGGGTGCTTCGCGCAGGACGGCGTGCGCCGCTACGGCTTCCACGGCCTGTCCTACGAGTACATCGCGCGGCGCCTGCCCGAGCTAGATGCCGCGCTCGCCGACGCGCGCGTGGTCGTCGCCCATCTCGGCAACGGCGCCAGCCTCTGCGCGATGCGCGGCGGCCGCTCCGTCGCCTCGACGATGGGGTTCACCGCGCTCGACGGGCTGGTGATGGGCACGCGCTGCGGCAGCCTCGACCCGGGCGTCGTCCTGCACCTCATGGACCGCTACGCGATGGGGCCGCGCGAGATCGAGGCGCTGCTCTACCGCCAGTCCGGCCTGCTGGGCGTCTCCGGCATCTCGAGCGACATGCGCGTGCTGCGCGCCTCCCCGGACCCTCGCGCGCGCGAGGCCATCGACCTCTTCGTCTACCGGGCGGTGCGCGAGATCGGCTCGCTCGCTGCGGCGCTGGGCGGGCTCGACGCGCTTGTCTTCACCGCGGGCATCGGCGAGAACGACGCCGCCACGCGCCGGGAGATCGCCGCGGCCTGTGCCTGGCTGGGCGTGCGGATCGACGAGGCCGCGAATGCGGCCGGGGGGCCGCGCCTCTCCCCGCCGGGGGCGGCCGTCTCGGCCTGGGCGGTCGAGACCGACGAGGAGCAGATGATCGCGCTGCACACGGTGGCGGCACTCCGCCTCGCCTGAGCGTTCCCGCGCATCGGCCAGGGGAGTATCATCACCCCTGCCCCCGCCCCGTCGCAGCGCCCCGCCCCATCCCGCGCCATGGCCTTCCCGCCGCAATTCCTGGACGAGATCCGCAACCGCCTCGCCTGCTCGAGCGTGGTGGGACGGCGCGTGCGCCTGGTCAAGAAGGGGCGCGAGTTCTCCGGCCTCTGCCCCTTCCACAACGAGAAGAGCCCGAGCTTCTTTGTCAACGACGACAAGGGCTTCTTCCACTGCTTCGGCTGCGGCGCGCATGGCGACGTGATCGGCTTCGCGATGCGCATCGACAACCTCGGCTTCCCCGAGGCCGTCGAACGCCTCGCCGAGGAGGCCGGTCTCGAGGTGCCGCGCGCGACGCCGCAGGACGCCGCGCGCGAGGAGCGGCGCAAGTCGCTTGGCGACGCCGTCGAGGCGGCGGCAAAATGGTTCGAGCAGCAGCTCTGGTCGGCCACCGGGCGTCCGGCGCTCGAGTATTTCCGCCGCCGCGGCCTCGGCGACGAGACCATTCGTTCCTTCCGCCTCGGCTACGCGCCGGATGGGCGCGAGCAACTGAAGCAGGCGCTGGCCAAGCAGGGCCTCCAGGAGCCGATGCTCGTGGAAGCGGCGCTGCTGGCCAGGCCGGACGACGGGCGCGACAGCTTCGACTTCTTCCGCGGCAGGGCGATGTTCCCGATCACGGACCGGCGCGGCCGCGTCATCGCCTTCGGCGGCAGGATCCTGGGCGACGGGCAGCCCAAGTACCTCAACTCGCGCGACACGCCGCTCTTCGACAAGGGCCGGAACCTATACGCCCTCGACCGCGCGCGCGCCGGGATCCGCGATGGCGGCGACGTCATCGTGGCGGAGGGCTACATGGACGTGATCGCGCTGCACGAGGCCGGGCTGCGCGGCGCGGTGGCGCCGCTCGGCACCGCGCTGACCGAGGGCCAGCTGGAGCTGGTCTGGCGGCTGGCGCCAGAGCCGATCGTCTGCCTGGACGGCGACGCGGCTGGCCAGCGTGCCGCGCGCCGCGCCGCCGAGCGCGCCCTGCCCCTGCTAAAGCCGGGGCGCTCGCTGCGCTTCGCGACCCTGCCGCCGGGCGAGGACCCGGACACGCTGCTCCGCCGCCATGGCCGGGCGCGGCTCGACGAGATCCTCGCCCGCGCCCAGCCGCTGGTGGACCTCGTATGGGCAGCCACGCTGGAAAGCCGCCCGGTCGACACGCCGGAGCGCCGGGCGGCCCTGCAGGCGGAACTCGACCGGCAGGTCGCCACAATCGCCGACGCGACGGTCCAGGAACTCTACCGGCAGGAATTCCGCTCGCGCCTCTGGAATCTGTTCCGGCCGACGGAGCGCGGGCCGCGCCAGGCGCGCAGCCGGGACGGGGGGCGTGGCGGTCGCCCGGGCGACGCGCGCTCGGCGCCCCCGGTCTCCTCCTTGCCGCTGCCTACGCCAGACCCCGACCGCTCGCTGGAGATCCTGGTCGCCATGGCCATCCGATTCCCCGAGGTGCTCGAGAGCGATGCCGAGCTCTTCGCGCGCCTGGAGATCGCCGACCCGCAGCTCGACCGGGTCAGGCGAGCCATCCTCGAGGCCCATGATTCGACGCCGCGCCTTGACCGCGAGGGGATACGGCTCCACTTGTACGGCTCCGGGATCGGGGGCATAGTCCCGCGCCTTTTGGGTTCTAGCATTTTCAAGGGTTTAGGCTTCGTGCGCGGCGACGACGTCGTGGTGGCGAAGGAGAACTGGCGATTGATGCTCCTCGAGCTCCACAAGCGCGGCGCGCAGGAGGAACTGCGCCGGGCGGGCGAGGTCGGCGACGAGGGCCTGACCGAGCTCTGGCAGACGAGGGTCGACGAGATGCGGCGGGACCTTGCTCGCACGCGCGCGCTCGAACTCGACGACGAGGCGCCGATCATCGACCTGTCGGCGCGGCGCCCGGGAGGGCGCAAGCGCTGAGGCTTCCGAACGAAGGCAATCCGAGGACGAACCCCGACATGGCATCCAAGAGCAAGCCGATCGACCCGCCGGCCCCGCCCCGCGACGAGAGCGTCGACGGCCCCCTGATGGACGGCACCGCGGCGGCGATCAAGAAGATGATCACGCGCGGCCGCGAGCGCGGCTACGTCACCTACGACGAGATCAACGCGATCCTCCCGATCGAGAAGGTGTCCTCCGAGCAGATCGAGGACACGCTGGCCCTGCTCTCGGACGCGGGCATCAACGTCGTCGAGAGCGAGGAGACGGAGGAGACCGAGAAGCCGCAGCAGCAGGTCCGTCCCGCGACCAGCGATGGCAGTTCCGAGGAGGCGGAGACCGAGTCGCCAAGCGCCGGCAACGTCGACGAGGAATCCCTCGGGCGCACCGACGACCCGGTGCGCATGTACCTGCGCGAGATGGGCTCGATCGAGCTGCTCTCGCGCGAGGGCGAGATCGCGATCGCCAAGCGCATCGAGGCGGGCCGCGACAAGATGATCGGCGGGCTCTGCGAGAGCCCGCTCACCATGCGCGCGATCGTGCAGTGGCGCGACGCCCTCATGGAAGGGAAGATGCTGCTGCGCGACATCATCGACCTCGAGGCGACCATGGGCGGCGGCCCGGGCGCCGAGGGCGCCAGCGGCGGTAACCTCGACCCAGCGGATGCGCAGGCCGACGCCGAGGAGCGCGAGCCCGCGGAAGGCGCCGAGGGCACTCCGGATGGCGGCGACGCCGGCGACGGCGACGAGGCCAACCTCTCGCTCTCCGCGATGGAGATGCAGCTCAAGCCGCAGGTGCTCGAGCAGTTCGAGAAGATCGCCGCGACCTACAAGCGCATGCACCGCATGCAGGAGAAGCGCCAGGAGGCGCTGCATGGTGGGCGCGTCTTCAATCCGGTCTCGGAGAAGACGTACCAGAAGCTGAAGACCGAGCTGGTCGAGATGATGGAGGGCGTGCGCCTCAACAACGCCCGCATCGACCAGCTCGTCGAGCAGCTCTACGAGTTCAACCGACGCCTCGTGGGCTCCGAGGGCAAGCTCATGCGCATCGCCGATTCCTGCGGCGTGAAGCGCGACGAGTTCCTTTCGAAGTACCAGGGCAAGGAAGTCGACCCGCGCTGGTACGCACGCGTCACCAAGCTCGAGGGCAAGGGCTGGCAGAAGCTCGGCCAGGCGCGCTTCCGCGAGGAGATCGAGGCGCTGCGCGGCGAGGTCGCCGAGATCTCGGAGCGCTCGGGCCTGCCGATCCCCGAGTTCAAGCGCATCGTGCAGACCGTCCAGCAGGGGGAGCGCGAGGCGGCGCGCGCGAAGAAGGAGATGGTCGAGGCCAACCTGCGCCTCGTGATCTCGATCGCCAAGAAGTACACGAACCGCGGCCTGCAGTTCCTGGACCTCATCCAGGAGGGCAATATCGGCCTGATGAAGGCGGTCGACAAGTTCGAGTACCGCCGCGGCTACAAGTTCTCGACCTACGCGACGTGGTGGATCCGGCAAGCGATCACGCGCTCGATCGCCGACCAGGCGCGCACGATCCGCATCCCCGTGCACATGATCGAGACGATCAACAAGCTGGTGCGCACCTCGCGCCAGATCCTGCACGAGATCGGCCGCGAGCCGATGCCGGAGGAGTTGGCCGAGAAGCTCGGCATGCCGCTGGAGAAGGTGCGAAAGGTCCTGAAGATCGCCAAGGAGCCGATCTCGCTCGAGACACCGATCGGCGACGAGGAGGATTCGCATCTCGGCGACTTCATCGAGGACAAGAACGCAGTCCTGCCGGTCGACGCCGCGATTCAGGCCAACCTGCGCGAGACGACGACCCGCGTGCTGGCGACGCTGACGCCGCGCGAGGAGCGCGTGCTGCGCATGCGCTTCGGCATCGGCATGAACACCGACCATACGCTCGAGGAGGTCGGCCAGCAGTTCAACGTGACGCGCGAGCGCATCCGCCAGATCGAGGCGAAGGCGCTGCGCAAGCTCAAGCACCCCAGCCGCTCGCGCAAGCTGCGCAGCTTCCTCGACACCTGACCGGCGCGAGCCGGGCCGCGACGCGACGCGCGCGGCCCCGGTTCCGCCGGGCGGCAATCTGGCCTATAAGCCGGATGGCGTGGGCCTGTAGCTCAATGGTCAGAGCGCGCCGCTCATAACGGTGTGGTTGCAGGTTCGAGTCCTGCCGGGCCCACCACGCCCGCCCCTCCATGCCCCTGCACCGTCCGTCAGCCGATGCGGCGCAGCCCGCGCGCGAAGCGGCGCCAGTTCTCGACGTAGTGCGCCGCCGATTCCCGGATCGCCTCGATCGCGGCCTCGTCCAGCTGGCGCAGCGCCTTGGCCGGCGAGCCAACGATCAGCGATCCGTCCGGGAATTCCTTGCGCTCGGTCACCAGCGCGTTCGCGCCTACGAGGCAGTTCGCGCCCATGCGCGCGCCGTTGAGGATCGTCGCGCCCATGCCGACCAGGCTGTTCGCGCCGATGGTGGCGCCATGCACGATGGCATGGTGGCCGATCGTGCAGTCGGCCCCGATCGAGACCGGGTGCCCCGGGTCGGTATGGACCATCGCGCCTTCCTGGATGTTGGTGCGCGCGCCGATGGAGATGCGCTCGTTGTCGCCGCGCAGCACGGCGCCGAACCAGACCCCGGCATCCTCGCCGAGCTCGACCTGCCCGATCACCTGCGCGTCGGGCGCGACCCAGAAGCGGCCCTCGGGCGGGAGGAGCGGGGCGAGGTCGTCGAGGGCGAAGATGGGCATGAGTTCGGATCCTTTCCGGGGTTTCGACGCGACGACGCCCCCCGCGCGCGACGCTCGATGGCGGCCTGCGCGAGCAGCCAGTCCCCCACCGCCTTGATCTCCGGGCGATTGCGCGCGCCGGGACGCATCACGAGGTAGTAGGAGCGGCTGGGGACGAGCTCTATCGCGAAGGGCTTGAGCAGCCGGCCTGCGCGCACGTCCTCCGCCGCGAACGGAAAGGGCGCCAAGGCCACGCCCTGTCCATCGATCGCGGCCTGCAGCACGACATTCGCGTCAGCGATGATCGTGGACGCGCAGAACTCGAGCTCCGGCCTGCCCGCCAGCGCGAGCCATGAGTTCCATTCGGCGCGGTCATGCTGGTGGAGGACCGGGAACCGGGCAAGGTCGCCCGGCAAGCAGAGCCCACCGAGGGAGCGTGCGAGGCGAGGGCTGACCACGGGCTCGTAGCTTATCGAGAAGAGGTATTCGCTCTCGAGCCCGGGCCAGTCGCCATCGCCCCAGTCGACCGCTATCGGGGCGGGCATGGTCGCGGGCCCCGTGATGCGCGGCCGTCCCAGGAGGTTGAGCTCGATCGCGGGAAGCGACTTCCTCAACGCATCGAGCCTGGGGGTGAGCCAGCGCGCCGCGAAGATGGGCCCGACCGCGAGATCGACGCGCCGCGCCGACGCGGCGGAATGGTTCTCCAGCTCGCGGGCTATGGACGAGAAGGCCTGCCTCACGACATTGCCGAGGGAGCGGCCGGCATCTGTCAGCAGGACCTCGCGCGGACGCCGGACGAAGAGCCTGCACGACCAGTCGCGCTCGAGGCGGCGTATCTGGTTGCTGACAGTGGTAGGGCTCACGCCGAGTTCCACGGCGGCGTCCTTGAACCTGCCAAGGCGCGCAGCGGCCTCGAAGGTACGCAGCGCCGTCAGGGGCAGTCGCTTGACGCGGATCTTCATCGCCGCCTCCGGGGGGAATGGATAAACCCGCGAGCACCCATAGGACAGGGTTTTGTCGCTTGTCGATCCGGCCAGCCACTCGCCACTGTCGCGCTGTCGAAGGCAAGTCGCGCGCGGGTCGCGTCAGGGGGGAGGCACGGCATGGAAGGCAGGCGGAGGATGAGGGGCGGCGCACTGCTCGCTCGGGCGCTCCACGAGAAGGGCGTCGAGCATGTGTTCACCCTGTCGGGAGGGTTCTGCAACCCGGCCCTCGAGGGGTTCATGGAACTGCAGATGCGGGTCGTCAACTGCCCGCACGAGCAGGTCGCCGGGCATCTCGCCGACGCCCATGCGCGCATCTCCCGCAAGCCGACCGTCTGCCTCGTCGGCCCGGAAGGCTTCGCGAACGCCGTCCCGGCGATGATGGAGGCATGGGGCGAGCGCTCGCCGGTCATATTCGTGACCGGCTCGAGCACTCTGAAGCGCCGCGGCGCAGGCGGGTTCAAGGAGATCGACGACGTCGCGATCGCGGCGCCACTCACGAAGTACAGCGTCAGCGTGACAGACGGCACGCGCATCAGCGAGTTCGTCGATCGCGCATGGACGATCGCCACAAGCGGCTATCCCGGCCCCGTGCATCTGAGCCTGCCGGTCGACATCATGTTCTCGTCCTTCGACGAGGATGCCGGACGCGAGGAGCGTCCCTTCTCGCGCGGGCCGCGGCCCGTGGCCCGGGCCTGGCCCGAGCCAGCGGCGCTCGCGGCGGTCCTCGACCTCGTCGGCTCCGCGCAACGCCCGATCCTGATTGGCGGCCATGGCGTCTGGTGGGCCGGCGCGGAGCGCAGCCTCGAGGCGGCGGGAAGGAACCTCGGCATCCCGGTCTTCAACATCCCCTACCACCAGAAGCTGCTCGGCGAGGAATGCGAGGCCTACATGGGCCTCGCGGACATCCACCAGTACCAGCCATCGCGCAACGCGCTCGAGGAATGCGACGTCGCGGTGATGGTCGGTGGTCGCCTCGACAACCAGATGAACTTCGGCAACCCGCCCCTCTTCCCGGCCTCGGCGAAGCTGGTCTGCGTCAGCGGCTCGCACGAGGAACTCGAGTTCAATCGCGCGGCCGACCACCTGCTTCTGAGCGATCCCGGGGCGTTCCTCGACGCGCTCTCCGGCATGCAGGCCGCCGGCAAGTGGCGCCTCGGGCGCGCGTGGTTCGACCTGAACCGAAGCAGGCGTGGCGCCTGGGTCGAGGCGACGCTTTCCGACCTTGCGCGGGATACCCACGAGGCCGCCGCCAGCGGCGGCAAGATCCACCCGCTCCAGCTGTCCCTGGACGTCCAGGCCGAGATGGGCGACCGGGACTGGCTCGTCTTCGACGGCGGCAACACGCATTTCTGGTCGGAGATCGCCGTCAACCTCGCCGGCTGGCAAGGACGCAAGCTTGCCGGCATCCTGCACCCCGGAAGCTTCAGCCTGCTCGGTGTCGGCGTGTCGCTCGCCCTCGCGGCAAAGAACACGCATCGCGATTCCAACGTCGTCCTGATCAGCGGCGACGGCGCCTTCCTGTCCGGCGGATTGTCGATAGAGGCCGCATTTCAGGAAAAGCTGCCGATCGTCGTGGTGATCGACAACAACGGCGGCCTCGACTGCATCTCCCAGCAGCAGGAGCGACTCTTCGCGAGCGGCAAGCACTTCGCCACGGATTTCCGCGACATCCCCTTCCACAGAATGTTCGAGGGGCTGGGCGGGCATGGCGAACTCGTCGAGCGACGCGAGCAGCTCGGGCCCGCGCTGCGCCGTGCGATCGCAAGCGGCAAGACCGCCTGCGTAAACGTGAAGGCAAAGGGCGTCATCAGCCCGATCGTGCTCGCCACGACCAGCAAGCGCGACAAGGCGTCCATCGAGTGAGGTGGCCATGGCAATCGTCTCTTCCCATACGCTAGACGCCGTCGAGGGCCTGCATGCGGGAGGCGTGAGGGTCACGCTGCGTCGGCTCGCCCGGGACGGCACCGCCACGGTGGTGTTCTGCACGCAGACCGATCCCGGAGGGCGCCTGAGCGAGGCGGTCGACATAACGCCCGAGCATGCGGATGCCGAATACGAAATGGCCTTCGCGACGGGCGCGTATTTCGACGCGAGGCCCGCGCCATCGCCGGGGCGACGGATAGTCAGGGATGTCGTCCTGCGCTTTTCCATGCCCGACCCCGAAGGTCGCTACCACCTGCCCGTCATCCTCGCGCCGAACGGCATGTCGGCGTGGTGGTCGAACTGACGCCGAGGAGAAAACGCATGTCCACGTCGGGACTGAACATGTCGCGCCGCATCCGGCGCACGCCCTACACCGACCGCGTGGAAGCGCATGGCGTGACCGGCTTCTCGGTGGTCAACCACATGCTCCTGCCGAAGGCGTTCGGCCGGTCGGTCGCGGAGGACTTCATCCACCTGCGCGAGCACGTGCAGATGTGGGACGTCTCCTGCCAGCGGCAGGTCGAGATCGCGGGGCCGGACGCCGGGCACCTCGTCCAGTGGATGACGCCGCGCGACATCTCGCGCGCCGTGCCCGGCCAGTGCCTCTACGTCCCGTTGATCGACGAGCGCGCGGGCATGATCAACGACCCGGTCCTGCTCAAGCTCGCCGATGACCGCTACTGGCTCTCCATCGCGGACTCCGACGTGCTGCTCTGGGCCAAGGGCCTTGCGATAGGGCGCGGCCTCGACGTGTCGGTCGACGAGCCGGACGTCTCGCCGCTCGCGGTGCAGGGGCCCAAGGCAGAGGACCTTATGGCATCCGTGTTCGGCGACGCGGTGCGCGAGATCCGCCATTTCCGCTTTGGCATCTTCGACTTCCGCGGCACCAGGCAGGTGATCGCGCGCACCGGCTACTCGCGGCCAGGCGGCTTCGAGGTCTTCCTCAGGGACGGCAGCCTTGGCCCGGCGCTATGGGACACGATCTGGAAGGCGGGGATGCCGCTGGGAGTCGCGCCGGGCTGCCCCAACGTGCCCGACCGCATCGAGGCCGGCCTGCTCTCCTATGGCAACGAGATGACGCGCGCCAACAACCCGCTGGAATGCGGGATGGGGAAGTTCTGCAGGACCGACGGCCAGGTCGAGCATGTCGGGCGCGACGCGCTCGCCAGGATCGCCCGCCAGGGCGTGGAGCGGCAGATCAGGGGCATCGTCTTCGATGGCGGTCCCTGCCCTCCCTGCGGCAAGCCATGGCCGGTCACGGCCGAAGGGCCAGACGGCCCTCGCATCGGCCAGGTCACGTCTGCCGGATGGTCTCCACGCCTCGGGCGCAATGTCGGGCTGTCGATGGTCGAGCGTGGACACTGGGATCCAGGCCAGCCGGTGACCGTCCTCAGCGTCGACGGGGCGGAAAGGCCGGGCGCCGTCTCCGGCCTTCCCTTCGCTTGAGGCCATGCCCGCCGGGATGCCCGACGCCAACGCGCTTGGTCGCGCCTGCGCACATCTTGCCGGTACCGCCAGCTTCGAATTGCTGCCCGGCGCGACGGACCAGATACCCGAGCTCGCCCGCCTGCTGCCTGTGGGCACGCGCATCTTCGTGCCACACCTTCCCGGGCCGCCCCTCGGCAACGGCGTGCCGACGCTTGCAGCCCTGCGCGCGGCCGGCTTCGAGCCGGTCGCCCACGTGGCTGCGCGACGGATCGCCAGCCGGAGCGAATTCGGCTCGTTCATGGAGGCGGCGTCCACGGCAGGCGTCCGCGAGATACTTGCGCTCGGGGGTGACCTCGATCCTCCTGCCGGCCCGTTCAAGGAGGCGGCCGACCTCCTGGCGGCGGACATGATCCTCGGCACGGGGATACGGGCCGTCCATTTCGGGGCTTATCCCGACGCGCATCCGCGGATCACGGTGGCGGCGCTTGCCGCCTCGATGCAGCGCAAGTTCGACCTCGCGGCGCGCCTCGGCATCGCGGCCTGGATCGTCACGCAGTTCTCCTTCGAGCCCGAGAACGTAGCCGCGCTCGCGCGGCGGATGCCTGCCGGCAGCCAGGTCCGCCTCGGCATCGCGGGGCCATGCGCCGTCACGACACTGATGCGCTATGCACGGCTCTGCGGGGTGGGGAACTCGCTGCGGGCGGTCGCGAACCTTCGGCACCGGTGCGCTGCAACTGGCCGGGAGCGCGGACCCGACGGCCAGCCTCGAGGCCCTGGTCGCCGCCCTCGGCACGAGCGTGGCGAGCGCCGACGGCCATGGCCTGCATGTCTATACCTTCGGCGGCGCGCGAAGGGCGGCGGCCTGGCTCTCGGCGATGTCGCGGCCACGCGCGGCCCCCTAGCCTCGCGCACTGATCTGGGACAATGTCTCGCTCCTACATAGACGAGACAGGGAACGGCCGCGCAATGTCCGACGCAAAGATCATCGAGACCCTTTCCGGCGTCTCCACCGCCACGATCACGACCATCCTGCTCAAGAAGGGCCTGCGGAACGTCTGGATGCGCGGCACCAAGCCGATCGCGCCGGGCCAGAAGCGCCTCGTCGGGCGCGCCTTCACGCTGCGATTCGTGCCGGCGCGCGAGGACCTCGCGACGCCGGAATCCTGGTCATCGCCGATCTCGACCCGCGCGGCGATCGAGGCGATGCCCGAGGGCTGCATCGCCGTCGTCGACGCGATGGGCCACACGGATGCAGGCATCTTCGGCGACATCCTCTGCGCGCGCATGAGGAAGCGCGGCGTGGCGGGCCTCGTCACCGACGGCGTGGTGCGCGACCTCGCGGGCGTGCTCGGCACCGGCCTGCCGGTGTGGTGCAGCGGCGCCGCGGCGCCGCCCTCGGTCGCCGGCCTGACCTTCGTCGCCTGGCAGCAGCCGATCGGCTGCGGCGGCGTCGCGGTCTTCCCGGACGACTGGGTCCTGGTCGACGACGACGGCGCGGTGCTGATCCCGCAGAAGCTGATCGACGAGGTCTGCGCAGCCGCCCCGGAGCAGGAACGCATGGAAGGCTGGATCATGGGCGAGGTCGAGAAGGGCGTCGTGCTGCCCGGCCTCTACCCGATGAACGCGGAGACCAAGGCGCGCTACGAAGCGGGCCGCGGCGGCAAGGGCTGAGCAGGCGAGGACCGCGACCGATTCGTCACCGCGACAGCAGGGCGAGCGCCAGGACCCCTGTCCACATTCCAAGGGCGAGTGCGGCGGACAGGTCGGCGAAGCGCCAGTAGGCGTCGGCCAGGATCCCTGCGATCACGGCCTGGGCCCTCTCCTCCGCGATGCCATGACGGCGCCCGAGCAGCACCCATGTCTCGGTGCGCCGATATGGTTTCCGATGCGCACGCGACGCGCGCATGACCAGGATCGTCGTCATCAGCATGGACAGCAGCGCCCCCATCCTGAGGGCGCTTACCGGCCAGCCGATCATCCCGGCCACGCCCGTGGCGATGGCCAGCAACGCGAAGAGGAAGCCGCGTCCCACGGAATGACGCGCGCAGGACCGGATGCGTTCCAGCTCGGGCTCCATCTCGCTCCTCCGCCACCGAGGATCGACGCCGTCCCGGCCAGCGTCAAGCGCTGGAGCGCCGCGCCTCAGGCGATGCGCCAGGCGAGGCCCAGCACGACGAGGAGCACCGCCGACCCGGCCCAGATCCACATGGCGACGGGGCCGGCACGGTCGCCCGTGACGCACTCGTAAAGTGCGGCCGGCACGCCCGCGAGGAGCAGCGTGCCGGTGGCGGTGACGATCATGGACGCGAAGAAGATCGATCCGGCCGAGCCAAGCAGGTAGGGCGGCATCCACACCCAGCTGAAGATCGCGACGATCATCATCGCCGGCGAGATCATGCCATTGAGGGTGGAGACGACGAGCGCCACGGAGAAGATGTGGTGGGGCTTCATGCGCCGTCCGCTAGTTGCCGAGGCTCGGGCTCAAGCCCGCCTGGACGAAGGCGACGAGGAGCAGCGGCCTCACGCCCCAGTACAGCCAGAATGCCGCCACGAGGGGCATGAAGGTCGGGACCACGTAGGAAGGGGTGAGCGCGCCGAAGACGCGCACGGCCCATTCGGTGACCAGGACGAAGCCGCGCCAGATATAATTGCCGGGCTGGATGGCCGGCACGAACCACGACAGCAGGAACCGCCCGACGCAGGACCAGACGACTGCCGCCAGGGCGTAGTTGAGCACCGAGAAGATGATCTGGGCCGCGGTCATCGCGTTCGCCTCGCGCCACCAAGAAGAAGGGGCGGGGCACCGGAGTGCCCCGCCCCACCATTCAGCCGCTACCGCCTCGGGTCAGTGGGCCGGGCCAGCGCCCGGCGCGAGCTTGACCTCGCCCGAGGGCACGCGGATCGAGTCGATGAACTCCTGCATTTCATTCGTCGCCGGCGCGGCGAACCTGCCGACCAGAAGCTGCGCGATGAACGCAGCAGGGATGCCGAAGATGCCGACCGAGATGTTGTTGATGCCCCAGATATAGGCAACGTCGCGACCACGGATCTTCACGATCTGGATGTCACCCAGCCAACTGAACGCCTGCTTCACCCAGGGGCCGTGGAACTCGGTCGTGTAGAGGAAGAACATGCAGACGAAGAATCCTGCCGCCACTCCCGCCACGCCCGACGCGTTTCCGCAGCGCTTCCACCAGATGCCGAGCACAAGCCCGGCGAACAGGCCGGACGCGGCGATCGAGAAGGCCCAGGACACCAGGAACAGGATGTCCGCGCCGAGCGATCCCGCGGTGTAGGCGGCGATCAGGGCGACGACCATCAGCAGCGCGCGGCTGATGACAAGGCGACGCTTCGTGTCGGCGTTGGGGTCGATCATCTTGTAGTAGACGTCGTGGCTGAGCGCGTTGGCGATCGCGAGCAGCAGGCCGTCCGCGGTCGACAGCGCGGCCGCGAGGCCACCCGCGGCCACCAGGCCCGAGATCACGTAGGGCAGGCCGGCGATCTCCGGCGTCGCGAGAACGATCGCATCCGCGTGGATGCGGAACTCGTTCAGCTGGAGGATGCCGTCGCCGTTGCCGGTGACGCCGCGGCAGAGCGGGAACTGCTGGACCGCATTCGCCGCGTCGCAGGCCCCGACCAGCGCGAGGCCCGGGCGGCCCCAGCTCTTGACCCACTCCGGAAGGTTGGCGATCGGCGTGTTGATCAGCCCCTGGTAGACCTCCAGCTTCGCGAAGGCGGCGTAGGCCGGCGCTGTGAAGTAGAGCAGGAAGATGAAGAACAGGCTCCACGCCACCGACTCGCGCGCCTGGCGCACGGACGGGGTGGTGAAGTAGCGCATCAGAATGTGCGGAAGCGACGCCGTCCCGACCATCAGGCAGAGGATCAGGGCGAAGTAGTTCCACATCGCCACCGCGCTGAACTGGCCCTGCGCGTTGACGAAGGCGGCGCTATGCGGCTGCGTCACCTTAAGCGTCTGCTCCAGCGCCGCGATCTTCTCCAGCGCCGTGCCGTACATCAGCTGCGGGATCGGCACGCCGGTGACCTGGAAGGACATGACGATCGCCGGGATCAGGTAGGCGATGATCAGGATGATGTACTGCGCCACCTGGGTCCAGGTGACCGCCTTCATGCCGCCGAGGAGCGAGCAGACCAGGATGCCGATGAGGCCGACGAAGCACGCGACCTGGAACGAGATCCCGAGGAAGCGGGAGGTGATGATCCCCACGCCCACGATCTGGGCCACGACGTAGACGAAGGACGCGGCAATCAGGACGAGGACCGCGAGCATGCGGGCGACGTGGCCGCCGTAGCGCGCGCCGAAGAAGTCCGGCACCGTGAACTGGCCGAACTTGCGCAGGTACGGCGCCATCAGGATCGAGACAAGAACGTAGCCGCCAGTCCATCCCAGGATGAAGGCGAGGCCGCTGTAGCCGCCGAAGTAGAGCGAGCCGGCCATGCCGATGAACGACGCAGCGCTCATCCAGTCCGAGCCGGTCGCCATGCCGTTGTAGAAGGCAGGCACCGATCGCCCGGCGACATAGTACTCCGAGACCTCGGCGGTGCGCGAGAGCACGCCGATCAGCGCGTAGACGCCGATGGTCATGAAGATGAAGAGGTAGCCCAGCCAGCGGTCCGGCACGCCTATCCACTCAAGGATGCCGAGCACGACCACGAAGCCGAGGAAGCCCCCCGTGTAGAGGGCGTAGATGCGACCGAGGTTCTGGAGGAAACCCGAGCCGCCGACCGAATAGCCAGCCATTTTTATGCCCTCACTCGTCCGAGACGCCAAATTCGTCGTCGATCGCGTTCTGAGCCGTGGTGTTCCAGACGCAGAGCGCGACGAAGACGATCAGGGAACCCTGGGCCGCCATGTAATAGCCCAAGGGGAAACCGAAGATACGGATGCCGTTCAGCGTCGGCGCGAAGAAATGGATCACGAAGCCGAAGAAGAACCAGAGCGCGAGGATCGTCCACATGAGGGACGACGTCCTGCCCCAGTATGCCTGCATCTGCTCCTGGGTTAGTTTGGCTGCCATGCCGTGTCTCCCTCATCGACTGCGGATCTGCGGCGTCCGCTACCGGGTGGCCGGTTTCCCGGGTCCAGGACCCGTGTTCCAGCCGCGACTCGCTAGGGTTAAATATCCGTATCCCTGCTAGGTTTCGGAGATAACATCGAAACCCGTGGCGCGGCAATAGCCTATCCTCGGACCGGGCGCGTGGCGCTCCTCTAGCCTTGCTGGGTGCCCGCGATGCTGACTGCCGCCTACCAGTACTTCTTCCCGCCCCCGATACGCGATCGCTCCGCGCTTACCAAGTTCATGTCCGGCGAGGCCTCCTACCTCGCCCAGCGCTCCACCTACGAATTCACCCGCAACACGCTCGCCTGGCATGGCCAGGCGGCCTTCGGCGACACCGCGTTCAACGACGCGTTCCGGATCTGCCGCTGGGAAGCATTCGCGGCGGTGCTGGCCGGCTTCAGCGTCCTGGCCTTCACCCGCCTCGCGTCCGGGCCGGGTGGCCGCCGGGACGAGCTCGAGGCGGCGCTCGTCCGGCTCTACGGCGACATGCTGGGCGCGTACGAGACCCCGCGCCACCGGACGGACTGGAACGACGAGGTGGCGGACCTCGCCATCCGGTTGCGCGCCATCCTGCCAGGCGATTCCCCGAGCGCCGCCGACGTCGTTCGCCCTGCGGCCGCGAGGGTCTACAAGACCCTCCCGGCGCGCGCCGGGAACCCGCGCGAGGAGAAGGACGTGATTGCCAACGCCCTTCGGTTCGGCACCATCGGCTTTGGCGAGCGGCTGGATCGGCGGCTGCGCCCGGCGGAGACCGCCGCCTCGCTTCTGGCGGGGTAGCCCGGTGGCGCCGGCCCGTTCGCGCATCGAGGTCTTCGGCCAGCGCGCGCGCGACTTCATGAGCCCGCGCATGCTTCGCGCTGGGCCGGCAACTCCGCTCAGCGAGGCGATCGCCGGCCTTGCGGCCGCCGATGCCTCGGCGGTGGTGGTGGTCGACGATGCCGGGCGGCTGGTCGGCATCCTCACCGAGCACGACATCGCGCGACGAGTCGCGCTGAGGCTGCCGCCCGAGACGCCGATCGAGCGGGCGATGACCGCGCCGGTCAAGTCGGTGGGCGACGACGACCTGCTCTACCGCGCCATCGGCCGGATGCGCCGCGAGGGACTGCGCCACATGCCGGTCGTCGATGCGGAGGGCCGGCCGGTCGGCATGCTGGGCCTGCACGCGGCGCTCGCCGCGGCCGCCGGCCGCATCGTCAACCAGATCGACCGGCTGACGCGCGACGACTCGATGGATGGGCTCGCCGAGGTCAAGCGCGCCCAGGCGGAGCTCGCCCGCGACCTGCTCGACGACAACATCCCCGCGCCTGAGATCCAGGCGCTCGTCACCGACATCAACCTCGACATCCATCGCCAGCTGCTCGACGCGACCATCGAGCGGCTGCGCGCCGAGGGCTGGGGCGGGATGCCCGTGCCCATGACGATGCTGGTCATGGGCTCGGGCGGGCGGGGCGAGAACTTCCTGTTCCCGGACCAGGACAACGGCTTCATCCTCGCCGACTACCCCGACGACGACCATGGGCGCGTCGATGCGTGGTTCATCGCGCTGGCGGACCGGTTCACCCGCGCGCTGGACCGCGTGGGCTTCCCGCTCTGCAAGGGCGGGGTGATGGCGACCAACCCGCTCTGGCGCAAGACGGCCTCGCAGTGGCGCGAGCAGGTCTGGCTCTGGGGCGAGCGCCGCAGCCCGGTCGCCGTGCTCTTCGCCGACATCTTCATGGACTTCGCGCCCGCCTGGGGCGACCCCGGCCCCGCGCTTCAGCTGCGCGCGGAGGTCGCGAGGATGCTCGAGCGCTTCCCGGCGCTACTGCGCGCCATGGCCGAGGACGAGACGCGCCGCGGCGTGGCGCTCGGGCTCTTCGGCGGCCTGAAGGTCGAGGACGACGCGGCGCATCCCGGCCGCATCGACCTCAAGCTGCAGGGGACGCTGCCGCTGGTCGGCGCGACGCGCCTCTACGCGCTGCGCGCGGGCGTCGCCGCGACCGGCACGCTGGCGCGGCTCGAGGCGCTCGCGGGCGCCGGCGGGCTGGCGCGCGACGACGCCGAGGAGCTCTCGCAGGCCTTCGCGGCCGTCACGTTCGTCCTGCTGCGCCAACAACTCGCCGATTTCCACGCGGGACGGCTGGTCGGCAACCACGTCGACCCCGGGCTCCTGACGAAGCTGGAGCGCGAGCGGCTGGTCGACGGGCTGAAGTCGATCGACAGGCTGCGCAAGCGCGCGCGCGCCGACTTCACCGGGGCGTTCTGGTGACCTCGCCGGCGTAAGGCAGGACGACCGAGAAGCGCGCGCCCTCGCCCGGCGGCGATTCGGCGGCGATGGCGCCGCCCAGGTGCTCGACGATGCGCCGGCAGATGGCGAGGCCGAGGCCCGAGCCCGCGGGCTTGCCGCTGCGCTGGTCGTCGAACTGGCTGAATTTGTCGAAGAGCAGCGGCAGGTACTCCACCGCGATTCCCGGCCCGTTGTCCTGGACCACGAGGCGGATGCCGCCCGCCTCGCCGCGCAGCGAGACCGCGACGCGACCCGTGCCGGCGGGCGAGAACTTCACCGCATTCGAGAGCAGGTTCACCGCGACCTGCACAAGCTGGTCGCGATCGGCGAGCACCGGGGGGAGCCCCGCCCCGATGTCGGCGTCCAGCGCCACACCGCGCTCGGCGAAGATGCCGCTGGTGGCGGCGATGGCGGCGGAGACCGCCTCGCCCGGGTCGGTCGGCGCGATCTGCCACTCGTAGCGACCGGCCTCGATCCTCGCGAGGTCGAGGACCTGGTTGATCAGGCGGGTCAGGCGCTCGCTCTCCGCGATCACGATGTCGAGGAAGGCGCCGCGCTCCGCGGCCGGCAGGCCGGGATTGTCGCGCAGGATCTCCGAGAAGGAGCGGATCGAGGTCAGCGGCGTTCGCAGCTCGTGCGTGACCGTCGTCAGGAACTCGTCCTTGAGCCGGTCGAGTTCCTGCAGGCGGAGGTTCGCCGCGCGCAGCTCGGCCGAGGCGGCCTCGAGCGCCGCCGATTTCTGCTCAAGCTGGCGCGAGTACTCGATGACCGCGGTCGCCTCGTCCAGCACCGCCATCACCTCGTCGAGCCCGACATCCTCGCCCTTCACCGCCGTCGCCAGCATGACGCGCGCCGAGGCGGCGCCGATCGCGCCGGCCAGAAGTCGCTCGGCGAAGCGCACGATGCCCGCGTCGGCGCGCTCGAGCCGCGCGGGATCGATCCCGCGCGCCCGGGCATGGCCGTCGAAGGCCTGGCGCGCGCGCTCCGGCCCGACGAAGCGGCCGACGAGTTCCACGAGGTCGGCGACGCGCGCCTTCACGCCCCAGCCATGGGCGCGCTCCGACTCCTCGTGGCTGAAGGCCTCGACGAAGCGCGTTGCCTGGACCCGCTCCGTCGCGCCCGGCCGCGTCGCGAGCGACAGGCCGACGAACAGGCCGACATTCGCGACCATGGTCCAGAACAGGGCATGGGTGAGCGGATCGCCGAGCGGCGCGCCGAAGAGCGCGTAGGGCCTGAGCGCCGCGATGCCGAACGGGCCCTCGGAGATGAACGCCGCGTCGATCCAGCCGGAGCGCGCGAAGGCAGGCAGCAGCAGGGTATAGGCCCAGACCGCGAAGCCGCCGCCAAGGCCGCCGAGCGCGCCGTGGCGCGTCGCGCCGCGCCAGTACATCCCGCCGAGGATGGTCGGCGCGAACTGCGCGACCGCGGCGAAGGACAGCAGCCCGATGCTGACCAGCGCGTAGGAGCCGCCTATCAGCTCGAAGTAGAGGTAGCCGAGGGTCAGCACGAGCACGATCGAGCCGCGGCGTATGCCGGCGAGTAGCCCGGTGAGGTCCGCGCGCGCCGCGAGGCCGAGCCGCCGGCTGCGCAGCAGGATCGGCATGGCCAGGTCGTTGCAGAGCATGGTCGCCAGCGCGATCGTCTCGACGATCACCATTCCGGTCGCCGCCGCGAGCCCGCCCACGAAGGCGACCAGCGCGACATGCGTCGCGCCCGCCGAGAGCGGCAGCGCCAGCACGAACAGGTCGACATCGACGCTGCCGGCGGGGAAGGCCAGCAGGCCCGCAAGCGCGATCGGCAGGACGAAGAGGTTGATAAGGAGAAGGTAGAGCGGGAACATCCACGACGCGTGCGCGAGATGCCGCTCGTCGACGTTCTCGACGATCGCGACCTGGAACTGCCGCGGCAGGAAGAGGATCGCCGCCATCGACAGCAGCGCGAGCGTGACCCAGCCCGCCGGCCCGCCGGCCCCGGCGCTGCCGAGCAGCGGCGCGATCGCGGGGTCGGCCGCCGCGCGCGCGAAGATCTCGCCCGGGCCGTCGAACATCGCGAAGGCGACGTAGAGGCCGACGGCGAGGAAGGCGACGAGCTTCACGATCGACTCGAACGCGATGGCGGCGACCATGCCCTCGTGCCGCTCGGT
>Ga0194133_10004283_pt1 | contig 19351 bp, 13 predicted proteins | sample TA2KigOf40mmetaG_FD_155448 | JGI IMG/M metagenome (GOLD analysis project Ga0194133, IMG submission 155448) | Freshwater microbial communities from Lake Tanganyika, Tanzania - TA2015055 Kigoma Offshore 40m | ecosystem: Environmental > Aquatic > Freshwater > Lake | place: Tanzania: Lake... | reverse complement strand
GGCGCCACCGTGCGCACGATGCTGGTGGAGGCTGCGGCCCGCACCTGGAAGGTTCCCGCCACCGAATGCCGGGCGGTCGACGGCACGGTCGTGCACGGCTCCGGGAAGAAGCTCGGCTACGGCGCCCTCGCCGCCACCGCCGCCACCCTCGAGGTGCCCGCGAAGGAGGCCGTCCGTCTCAAGGAACCCAAGGACTTCAAGCTGCTCGGCCGCCGCATCGCGCAGGTCGACACCCCGCGTATCGTCACCGGCCAGCCGCTCTTCGGCCTCGACCTGCAGCTGCCCGGGATGCTGCACGCGGTCTACGAGAAGTGCCCCGCCTTCGGCGGCAAGGTGGTCAGCGCGAACCTCGACTTCGTCAAGACGCTCCCCGGGGTGAAGGACGCCTTCATCCTCGAGGGCAACGGCAAGGTGAAGGAGCTGAACCCCGGCGTCGCGATCATCGCCGACTCCACCTGGGCGGCCTTCAGCGCCCGCCGGCAGCTCAAGGTCACCTGGGACGAGGGCAAGGTGGCGGACGAGAGCTGGGATAAGTTCGTGGCCGAGGCGCGGGCCAAGGCCACCAGTCCCGGCCAGCGCACGCTGCGCCGCGACGGGGACGTCGAGCAGGCGCTCGCTGGCGCGGCCAAGAAGGTCTCGGCCGAGTACCTCTATCCGTTCATCTCCCACGCGAACCTGGAACCGCAGAACACGACCGCCCATTTCCGGGACGGCCGCCTCGAGGTGTGGTCCCCGACCCAGGTGCCCGCGGCGGGCGTCGGGATGGTCACGCGCGTGCTGAACATTCCGGCGGACAAGATCACCCTGCACCTGACGCGGGCGGGCGGCGGCTTCGGTCGCCGGATCGGGGCGGACTACCTCGTGGAGGCCGCGGCGATCGCGCAGCGCGTGCCGGCGCCGGTGAAGCTGACCTGGTCCCGCGAGGACGACCTCCGGCACGACCAGTACCGCCCGGGCGGCCTGCACTTCCTGCAGGGCGGGCTCGATGCGCAGGGACGGGTGACGGCGTGGAAGAACCACTTCTTCACCTTCGGGGAGGGCGGCCAGCCGGGCAGCGGCGGCTCCCTCAGCCCCGACGAGTTCCCCGGCCGCTGGATCCCGAACTTCCTCGCCGAGCAGACGATGTTCGACACGGGATGGCCGATGGGCCCGTGGCGCGCCCCGGGCAGCTGCGTGTTCTCCTGGGTCTTCCACTCCTTCATCGACGAGCTCGCCCACGCGGCGGGCCGTGACCCTCTGGCGTTCCGGCTCGAGCTGCTGGGCACCCGCGACGAGATGCCGGCCGGCGGGGGCGGGGGCGGCAAGGGCAAGCAGGGCGGCGGCTACAGCGTCGCCCGGATGCGCAACATCCTGAAGTTCACGGCGGAAAAGGCCGGCTGGGGGAAGAAGAAGTTCGCCCGCGGCTCCGGTGCCGGCATCGCCTTCCACTTCAGCCATCAGGGCTACTTCGCGCAGGTCGCCGAGGTGACCGTCTCCAAGGACGGCCAGCTGCGCGTGGACCGGTTCGTGACGGGCGGCGACGTCGGCCGCCAGATCGTGAACCTGAGCGGAGCCGAGAATCAGGTGGAGGGCTCGGTGGTCGACGGCCTCGGCGCGCTCCTGACCCAGGAGCTGAACATCGAGCGCGGCCGAGTGGTTCAGGGGAACTTCCACGAGTACCCCCTGATCCGCATCACGGAGGCTCCGGCGAAGATCGAGACGCACTTCCTGTCGACCGACCACCCGACCACGGGCATCGGCGAGCCGGCGATCCCGCCGGTGGCGCCGGCGGTGTGCAACGCGATCTTCGCGGCCACCGGCAAGCGCGTGCGGCAGATGCCGCTCTCGCGCGTCGACCTGCGCTGGAGCTGAGCGGGCTGGCCGGTCCCGCGCGGGCGGGGCCGGCCGGGCCGCGGCTCAGAACGGGCGGGTGTAAACCATCAGCACCGCCACGAAAACGAGGGCGATGGCGGCGATCGCGAGGGCTCCAGCGGCGCCGCGGCGGCGGTAGCCAATGCCCGCGAGCGCGGACAGGGCGAGCCAGCAGGCGAGCTTCACGAAGAGCCAGCCGGGCCAGCCGACCTTGAGCTTGGCCTGCAGGCCGAAACCGCCGAGCAGCACTAGAAAGCTGGCGATGCCGGTGATCATCAGCACGCGCTTGCGGGTCTCGGGCGCGGCGGCGAAGGCGTAGAACGTGTAGCCGGTCAGCACCAGGACGGAGACCAGGTGCAGGATCTGGTAGAAGGTGACGCTCATAGGTGGCACGGAAGTGAACCCGGTTCCGCCAGGCGTCCACTCTTTTCCCCACCGGCGCGGGGGGAAAGCCCACCGGCCTATTCCACGTTGGCCATCTGCTCGCGCACCCGCTCGAGCTCGTTCTTCAGCTCAAGGACGGCGCGGGAGATGGTGAGGTCGTTGGCCTTGCTGCCGATTGTGTTCACCTCGCGGCCGATTTCCTGCAGCAGGAACTCGGCCCGTCGGCCGACCTCGCCCTCGGCGCGCAGCAGGCCGGCGAACTGCTCGAAATGGCTCCGCAGGCGGGTGAGCTCCTCGGCGACGTCGCAGCGGTCGGCGAAGAGCGCGATCTCGCGCAGGACGCGCTCGTCCTCCAGGTCCAGCTCGAGCCCCGCCTCGCGCAGGCGGCGGTGGAGCTGCCCGCGGTACAGCACCGGCACCTGCGGCGCCCGGGCCGCGATCACCTCGAGTTGCCGGTGCAGGTTCTCAGCCCGCTGGATGAAGTCGACGAGCAGGGCCTCACCCTCGCGGGCGCGCATCGCCGCGAAGCCGCGCAGGGCCTCCCCGAGGGCCTCCCGCACCACCGGCTCGGCCACCTCCGGCGACGGCAGGCGCCGCGCGCGCCGCTGCGAGCTCAGGATCGACCACAGCAGCTCCGCCGAGGGCCGGAACTCCACGCTCTCGCGCAACGCGAACGCCTGCAGCCGGTCCAGCGCCGCGCCGGCCGCCTCGTCGTCCCACGCCGCCGTTTCCGCTGCGGGGTCACCCGTGACCTCGACGTCGACGTGCACCTTACCGCGGCTCGCCGCGCCCCGCACCAGCTCCCCCACCGCGGCCTCGAGGGAGGACCACGATTCCGGGAGCGCAACCGTCAGGTCGAGGCTGCGGCGGTTCACCGAGCTGACCTGCACGGTAAGCGTGTGGCCTTCGAGCTCGGCGGTGGCCCGCCCGTAGCCGGTCATGCTGCGCATCGCGGGTCAGCGCCGGCCGAGGAGGGCCTGCACCTGTTGGACGTCCTTGTCGCCGCGACCGGACAGGTTGATCACCAGCACCTCGTCGCGCCGCATCGCGCGGGCGCGCTTGAGCCCGTGGACGAGTGCGTGGGTGCTCTCGAGGGCCGGAATGATGCCCTCCAGGCGCGAACAGAGCTGGAAGACCTCCATCACCTCGTCGTCCCCCGCGTGCGCGAACTCGATGCGGCCCTGCTCGCGGTAGAAGGCGTGCTCGGGGCCGATCGCGGCGTAATCGAGACCGGCGCTCACCGAGTGGGTCAGCTCGATCTGGCCGTCGTCGTTCTGGAGGATGAAGGTCTTGCAGCCCTGGAGGACGCCGAGCTTGCCACCCTCAAAGCGGGCGGCGTGTTCGCCGCGGCGGATGCCGCGGCCGCCGGCCTCGACGCCGACCAGCCGGACGCCGGGCTCGTCGAGGAACTCGAAGAAGAAGCCCATCGCGTTGGAGCCGCCGCCGACGCAGGCGATCATCTCGTCGGGCAGGCGGCCCTCGCGGGCGAGGATCTGCTCGCGCGTCTCCTGGCCGATCACCCGGTGGAAATCGCGGACCATCATCGGGTACGGGTGGGAGCCGAGGGCCGAGCCGAGGATGTAGTGCGTGCCGCGGACGTTGGTAACCCAGTCGCGCATCGCCTCGTTGATCGCCTCCTTGAGGGTCTTCTGGCCGGCCTCGACGCCGCGGACCTCAGCACCCATCAGGCGCATCCGGAAGACGTTGAGCGCCTGGCGCTCCATATCGACGGCGCCCATATAGACCACGCAGGCGAGGCCGAACTTCGCGCAGACCGCGGCGGTGGCGACGCCGTGCTGGCCGGCGCCGGTCTCGGCGATGATGCGCTGCTTGCCCATCCGGAGAGCCAGAAGGGCCTGGCCAAGGGCGTTATTGATCTTGTGGGCGCCGGTGTGGAGCAGGTCTTCGCGCTTGAGGTAGATTTTCGCGCCTCCGCAGTGGGCGGTCAGGCGCTCCGCGAAGTAGAGTTCGGTGGGGCGCCCCGCGAACTCCTTCAGATGATGGCGCAGCTCGCGATGGAAAGCCGGGTCCTCGCGCGCCACAGCGTAGGCGGCGCCAAGATCCTGCAGCGCGGTCATCAGCGTCTCGGGGACGAAGACCCCACCGTAGCGGCCAAAGTGGCCGCCCGGGTCGGGCTGGCGGAGACGGGGGGCGGGCGCGGCGGCGACGGCGGACATTGGGAAAGACGCAACGCCCGGTGCGCGGGATGGCAACCCGTTTCCTAGATTCAGCGAACCGCGTGGGCGCGGACGTAGTCGCGGATCGCACCGACTTCGGCGGGCAACCGGTGGCGGACGATCGGGCGGGACTTGAGCGCCTCGAGGCTCGGGTGCACCGGCTCGAGGCCGATCGCGGCGCGGAGCGTGTCGGGAAACTTGGCCGGGCTGGCCGTCGCGAGAACGACGCTGGGCCGGTCGGTCGCCAGGTTCTGGAAGCCGCAGGCGGTGTGCGGGTCGGCGACGTAGCCGAACTCGCGGTGGACCCGGGCGATGAGCCCTGGGATCTCGGCGTCCGTGGCGCGGGAGGCGCGGAGGCCGTCGGCCCGGAAGCCGGGGAGGCGCACGGCACCGTCGCGGCGGAAGGCCGCCATCACCTCGCGCACCCGGGCGGGGTCGCGGTCGACGGCGTAGTACAGGAATCGCTCGAAGTTGGAGGCGACCTGGATGTCCATCGAGGGGGCGAGGCTGGGCTGGACGGCGCCGAGCCGGTATTCGCCGGTGGTGAAGAGCCGGTGGAGGATGTCGTTCTGGTTGGTGGCGACGCGGAAGCCGCCGAGGGGCACGCCCATCCGGCGGAGCAGCCAGCCCGCGAACACGTTGCCGAAGTTGCCCGTGGGGACGACGAACTCCGCCGTGGCGCGCTCGGCCGGCGGCAGGCGCAGCCAGGCCCAGAGGTAGTAGACGCACTGGGCGAGGATGCGCGCGAGGTTGATGGAGTTCACCGCCGACAGCCGGTGCCGGACGCGGAAGTCCTGGTCGGCGAAGATCTCCTTCAGGGCGGCCTGGGCGTCGTCGAAGGTGCCGTCGACCGCGAGGGCGTGCACGTTGGCCGCGCCGGTGCAGGCCATCTGACGCTCCTGCAGCGGGGAGACCCGGCCGAAGGGATAGAGGATGAAGATGGCGGTGCCGGGCCGGCCGAGCAGGCCGTGGATGGCGGCGGCGCCGGTATCGCCGGAGGTGGCGCCGAGGACGTTGATCGCCTCGCCCCGGACGCGGCACTGGTGGCCGTAGAGCTCGCCGAGCAGCTGGAGCGCGAAGTCTTTGAAGGCGAGGGTCGGCCCGTGGAACAGCTCGAGCACGTGCAGTCCGGGCCGGAGCGTGCGCAGGGGGGCGATGTCCGGGTGCGTGAAGCGCGGGTAGCTCGCGGCAACGAGCGCGCGTAGCGTGGCGGGCGGAATGTCGGTGGCGAAGTGGGCGAGAAATTCCGCGCAGAGCCCGGGGTAATCGAGCGCGGCGAGGCGCGGGAGGTCGCCAGAGAGGTCTGGGAGCGATTCGGGCAGGTAGAGCCCTCCGTCCGGCGCGAGGCCGGTGGCGACGGCGTCGCTGAAGCCGAGCGGCGGCGTCTGCCCGCGGGTGCTCAGGAACCGCATCGGACGGTCCTCAGCCGGCGTCGAGGCCGAAGGCGGCGTGGGCCGCGCGGGCCGCCTCGTCAGCGCGGTCCCGGGCGATGATAACCGAGATCTTGATCTCCGAGGTGCTGATCAGCTCGAGGTTGATGCCGGCGCGGGCGAGCGCCTCGAAGAGCGTGGCGGCGACGCCGCTGTGGGTGCGCATCCCGACGCCGACGACCGAGAGCTTGGCGATGCGCTCGTCGAAGGAGACTTCCCCGCCGGTCTCGCGGAGGGCGGGTGCGAGGGCGGCCACGGCGCGGTCCTTCTCCGAGAGGGGGACGGTGAACGACAGGTTCGCCAGCCCGCCGCGGCCGACGTTCTGCACGATCATATCCACGTTGATGCTGGCCTCGGCCAGCGCGCGGAAGACGCGGGCGGCGGTGCCGGGCTTGTCGGCGATGCTGCTGACGACGACCTTGGCCTGGTCCTTGTCGACGGCGACGCCGCGGACGACGACCTTCTCCATATAGGCGACTTCCTGTTTCACGATGGTACCTGGGTTTTGGTTGAAGGAGGAACGGACCTCGAAGATGACCCCGTACTTAGCCGCGAACTCGACCGAGCGGGTCTGCATCACCTTGGAGCCGAGCGAGGCGAGCTCGAGCATCTCGTCGTAGCTGATCTCGGGCAGCTTGCGGGCGGCGGGGACCACGCGGGGGTCGGCGGTGTAGACCCCGTCGACGTCAGTGTAGATCTCGCACTTGTCGGCCGAGATGGCGGCGGCGAGGGCGATGGCGGTGAGGTCGGAGCCGCCGCGGCCGAGGGTCGTCACATGGCCGTCGTCGTTGATGCCCTGGAAGCCGGCGACGATGATGACGTTGCCGTCGGCGAGGTCCTTCTCGAGCGGGGCGGCGTTGATCGTGCGGATCTTGGCCTTGGTGTGGACCTTGTCGGTGAAGATGCCGGCCTGCGCGCCGGTGTAGCTCACGGCGCGGACGCCGATGCCGTGGAGCGCCATCGCGGTGAGGGCGATGGTCTCCTGCTCGCCGATGGCGAGCAGCTGGTCGAGCTCGCGCTCGCTCGGCAGGGGGCAGAGGGCCTTGGCGCGGGCGATGAGCTCGTTGGTGACGCCGGCGCGGGCGGAGACGACGACCACCAGCTCGTTGCCGGCGTCGCGGGCGGCCTTGATGCGGGAGGCGACGTTCTTAATTCGGTCGACGTCACCCACGGAGGTGCCGCCGTATTTCTGAACGATGCGAGCCATACGGGGAAGGGTCAGGCGCCGAAGTCGCCGATGCGCAGGAGCACCGGGTCCTCGAGGACGGCCGCGAGCGCGCGGAGCCCGCGCAGGGTGCGCCCGAGCGCGCGTTCGTCGCTCTCGTGGGTCGTGAGCACGAGCGAGGCGGCGCGCGCGCGCTCAGAGGGGCCCTGGATGACGGTAGCGATGCTGACCCGGTGCCGGGCCATCGCGGAGGCAATCCGGGCCAGCACCCCGGGTTCATCGCGCACCGTGAGGCGCACGTAGTAGCGGCTGCGGATGCGCTCGGGCGGCGCCGGGCGGCAGGCCGAGGGGGCCGGCGCGGGGGCGAGGGCCGCCGGTGCGGGGCGGTCGCCGCGGAGCAGCAGGGCGGCATCCGCGAGGTCCGCCAGCACCGCGCTGGCGGTGGCGTCGCGGCCGGCGCCGCGCCCGCTGTAGAGGGTGGTGCCGACGACGTCGCCGGTGACGGACACCGCGTTGAAGACGCCGCTGACCCGGGCGATCACGCTGCCGACAGGGAGCAGCGTGGGATGGACGCGTACCGAGAGTTCGTCGCGGGCGTGGTCGCGGGCGATGACGGCGAGCAGCTTGATCCCGTAACCGAGCGCCGCCGCTTGGCGGAAGTCGGTGGGCGTGAGGCGGGTGATGCCCTCGACGATCATCCGGCTCGTGGGCACCCAGACGCCGTGGGCGAGCCACGCGAGGACGGCCGCCTTGTGGGCGGTGTCCCAGCCCTCGACGTCGAGGGACTCGTCGGCCTCCGCGTAGCCCAGTCGCTTGGCCTCGGCGAGGACCTCGGCGTAGGGGGCGGCCCGCTCCTCCATCTGGGTGAGGATGTAATTACAGGTGCCGTTAAGGATCCCGTAGATCAGCGGGAAGCGGTTGGCGACCAGGCCCTCGCGGAGGGCCTTCACGATCGGGATGCCGCCGGCAACGGACGCCTCGAACAGGAAGTGGCCGCCGTGACGGCGGGCGGTGGCGAGGAGCTCAGGCCCGTGCTCGCAGATCAGCGCCTTGTTGGCGGAGACGACCACCTTGCCCAGCCGCAGCGCGGCGAGCGTGACCTCGCGGGCCAGGCCGGTGCCCCCCATCAGCTCGCAGACCACGGGCACGGCGGGATCGCGGGCGATCGCCAGCGGGTCGGTGCCGAGCACGCCGCGCGGGAGGCGAAAATCGCGCCGGCGCCGGGCATCCCGCACCGCCACGCGGGTGACGCGGAGATCAACCCCGAGGCGGGCGCGGAGGAGGGCGCGGTTGGCCTCGAGATGCTGCCATACACCTTGGCCGACCGTGCCGAAACCGCAGAGACCGAGGGGAAGGACGGGAAGGGAGCTCATCGCCGGTTCAGGTCTTGGGTCCGGAGCCCACCCGCGGCTCCGTGCCGGCGAGAAGCCGGGAGATGTTGGTCCGATGGCGGAGGATGACAAAGCTGGCGGCGCCGCAAGCCACGCCGATCAGGAGTCCGGAACGGCCCAGCGCGACGGAGGCGGTCGCGAGGGCAACGGCCCCGAGCATCGAGGAGAGGGCGACGTAGCGGAAAAGCGCGAGCGAAAGCCCGAAGACGACGAGCGCACCCCCGGCGCCCGCGGGGAACAGGACGGCGAACCCGCCGGCCGCCGTGGCGACCGACTTGCCGCCGCGGAAGCCGGTGAAGCAGGAGAAGCTGTGGCCCAGCAGCGCCCCCACGAGGCAGATCGTGCTCAGCAGCTCCAGCGCCCCAGCGTCGAACGGGCAATGCTGCGGCCCCATCCAGTGTAGCAGCGGGAACAGCCCCGCGGCGAGCGCACCCTTGGCAGCGTCGAGGAACAGCACCAGCGACCCGGGGCCCGGCCCCAGCACGCGGCGCACGTTGGTGGCACCCGCATTGCCGCTGCCCACCTTGAAGATGTCCACCCCCTTGGCGCGCGCCACCACGTAGGCGAACGGCAACGCCCCCAGCAGGTAGCCGGCGCCGGCGGCGAGGAAGTGGACGGGGCTCATCGCGGGGAAAGGGCGCTCAGAGCTGCACGAACTTCGCCATCCGGATGGCGGCGTGCCCCTTGATCTCGCGGCGGGCGGCCTCGCCCGGCTCGGTGTCGACGCGCACCACCATATAGGCGGTGCCGCCCGGGGTGAGGCGCGAGAGCGACATATCGGCGATGTTGACGTCGGCGCGGCCGAGGATCGAGCCGACCGTGCCGACCATCCCGGGCTGGTCGACGTTCTCCAGCACCAGCAGCTTTCCCTCGGCGGCGACCTCGACCTCGCGGCCGTTGATCCCGACGATGCGCGGCACGTTGGCCTTGCCGATCAGCGTGCCCGCCGCAGAGTGGGCCTGCCCCTCGGGCGTGATCGCCTCGACCTGGATCAGCTCGCTGTAATCGGCCTCGTCGGCCGACTGCGTCACCTCGGCGCGGATGCCGAGGCGCTGAAGGAGGACGGGGGCGTTGACGAAGTTGACCTCCTCGCCGCTGATGCGGCGCAGGAAGCCGCGCTCGATGGCGCGGGTGACCCCGTTGGTGTCGTGCTGGACCAGCTTGCCCCAATAGGTGATGCGGAGCTGGGCGATCTGCGGCGGGGCGATCTGCTGGACGAGGGTGCCCAGCTTGGCGCCGAGGTCGAGGTAGGGCCCGAGCACCTGGAGCGTGGCCGCGTCGATCGAGGGCACGTTGACGGCGTTGCGGATCACGCCCCCCCGCAGGACATCCGCGATCTGCTCGGCGATCTCGATGCCCACGGATTCCTGGGCCTCCGCGGTGGAGGCGCCGAGGTGGGGCGTGAGGACGACGTTGGGCAGGGCGCGCAACTCGCTGTCCTTGGCGAGGGGTTCGTCCTCGAAGACGTCAAGCCCGGCCGCCGCGACCTGGCCGGACTTGAGCGCGGCGATGAGGGCGCTCTCTTTGATGATGCCGCCGCGGGCGCAGTTGAAGATCCGGAGCCCGCGCTTGCAGCGGGCGAACGCCGCCTCGTCGATCATATACCGCGTGTCCTCGGTGAGCGGCATATGGACCGTGATGTAATCGGCTTGCCGGAGGACCTCGTCGAGCGAGACGCCCTCGACCTGCATCGCCTTGGCGCGGCTGGGGGCAAGGTAGGGGTCGTAGGCGAGGACGCGCATGCCGAAGGCCTGGGCGCGCTTGGCGACCTCGCCGCCGATGCGGCCGAGCCCGACGATGCCGAGGGTCTTGCGGAAGAGCTCGATGCCCGAGAACGACTTGCGGTCCCACTGGCCGGCCCGCATCGAGGCGCAGGCCTGGGGCACCGGGCGCGCGCCGCAGAGGAGGTGGGTGAAGGTGAGTTCGGCGGTGGCGATGGTGTTGCCCGCGGGCGTGTTCATCACGACCACGCCGTGGTTGGTCGCCGCCTCCACGTCCACGTTGTCGACCCCCACCCCGGCGCGGCCGACCACCTTCAGCAGGGGCGCCGCGCGGAAGACCTCCGCCGTGATCCGGGTCTCGGAGCGCACCGCGATGGCGTGCACGTCGCGCACGAGCTCCAGCACCTTCTCGGGGGAGGAACCATAGGCCTCGACCACCTCAAAGCCCGGCTGCTGGCGCAGAAAGGCGACTCCCTTGGGTGAGATCTTGTCGGCGACGAGGACTTTCATCAGGAAAAATGACCCGGAGCGAAATCCCGGCCGACGGCCCTAGCAAGGAAAAGGTTTGGCCGCGGACGGGTGAAAAAAACACCCGGAACGACGCGCCCCGTCTTTGACAACGGCCGGCGCGCGCGACCAACTCACCCGCGACCGGCCTCCGGCCGTCCCGCCCCCTCTGCCAGCTTATGATGATGATTTGTCCCCCACCCCTGCTTCGCCTCCGGTTAGTTCTCGCACTCGCCCCGGCGCTCCTGCTCCTCGCCGGCTGCGGCGGCCAGGCTCCCGCCGGCGGCGGGGGCAAGGCGGGCAAGGGCGCCAAGGGCGGCACCGCCCCCGTGCTGGTCGCGACGGCGGAACGCAAGGTTGTCCCCCTCGCCATCGAGGCGATCGGGGCCGTCGAGCCGATCCGCACCACCGCCGTCCGCTCTCAGGTCACCGGCACCCTCCTGAAGCGGGTCATCCGCGAGGGGCAGGACGTCAAGCAGGGCGAGCTGCTGTTCGAGATCGATCCCCGCCCGTTCCGCAACGCGCTGCAGTCGGCCGAGGCCGAGCTCCAGAAGGTGCGGGTGCAGCTGGAGACCGCCCGGGCGCAGGTAGCCCGCTACCGGGGCCTGACGGCGGACCAGATGGTTTCGAAGGAGCAGTTCGAGAAGATCAACGACGCCGCGCGCGCGCTCGAGGCCGAGTCGCTCTCCGTGGAGTCGCGGCTCGCGACCGCCCGGATCCAGCTCGAGTACTGCTCGATCCGCGCCCCCCTCGCCGGCCGCGCCGGCCAGATCACCCTCCACGAGGGCGACATCGTGCGCGGCAATGACACCGGCGCCCCCCTCACCACCATCCATCAGCTGAGCCCGATCAATGTCACCTTCGGCGTGCCCCAGCAGTACCTCGGGGCCCTGCAGCGCTACCGCGCGGCCGGCCAGCTCGCGGTCGCCGCCACCCCGCCCGGCGCGGACGAGAAGCCGGAGCAGGGCGAACTGACGTTCCTCGACAACGCGGTCGAGTCCGCCACCGGCACCCTGCGCCTCAAGGCCGCCTTCCCCAACGCCGCGCAGCGGCTCTGGCCCGGGCAGTTCGTGACCGTGGCGCTGACTCTCGCGAACCCCGAGGTGATCGCGATCCCCGCCAGCGCCCTCCAGACCTCGCAAGCCGGCCAGTACGTGTACGTCGTGAAGGCCGACCGCACCGCCGAGCTCCGGCCCGTGACCGTCGAGCGCACCGTGGGCTTGGAGGCGGTGATCGCCAAGGGCCTGGCGCCGGGCGAGACGCTCGTCACCGAGGGCCAGCTGCGGGTGGTGCCGGGCCGGGCGGTCGACATCCGCGACCCGGCGGGCGGCCCCCGGCCCGCCGCGAAGTCCGCCAAGGGCCCGAAGGAGGGCAAGGGCGGGAAGGAGGCGAAGCAGCCGTGAACATCCCCGAACCCTTCATCCGCCGCCCGGTGATGACGACCCTCGTCACCGCCGCCATCACGCTCTTCGGCTGGATGGCGTACGACAAGCTGCCGGTCAACGACCTGCCCAGCGTCGACTTCCCCACCATCTCCGTCTCGGCCAGCCTGCCCGGGGCCAGCCCGGAGACGATGGCGGCCTCGGTGGCCACCCCGCTGGAACAGCAGTTCTCCAGCGTCGCCGGCATCGAGGCGATGACGTCCGTCAGCGCCCTCGGCAGCACGCAGATCTCGATCCAGTTCAACCTCGACCGGAACATCGACGCGGCGGCGCAGGACGTGCAGTCGGCGATCGCGGCCGTCCAGCGCCGGCTCCCGCGGGATATGCCGAACCCGCCGACGCTGCGGAAGAACAACCCGGCGGACGACTCGATCATGCTGCTCTCGCTGACCTCCGAGACGCTGACCCTCTCGGAGGTGAACGAGTACGCCGAGACGATCCTCGCCCAGCGGATCTCGACCGTCGACGGCGTCTCGCAGGTGGGCGTGCTCGGGGCCCAGAAGTACGCGGTGCGGGTGCGGCTGGACCCGCGGGCGCTGGCGGCGCGGGGCATCGGCATCGACGAGGTGCGCTCGGCCCTCGACAACAACAACGTCAACCTCCCGGCCGGCACCCTCGACGGCGCCCACAAGACGACGACCCTCCTGGCAACCGGGCAGCTGAAAAACGCGGAAGGCTTCCGCCAGGTGATCGTGAGCTACCGCAACGGCGCCGCGGTGCGCCTCGGCGACGTGGCGCGGGTGGAGGACGGGGTGGAGAACGAGAAGTCCGCCAGCTGGTTCGACCAGCGCTTCCGCGAGGACGGCACCGAGGATCCGGGCTTCGCCGCCGGGGGGACGCCGCGCCGGGCCATCCTGCTCTCCGTCCAGCGCCAGCCGGGCACGAACACCATCGCGGTCGTCGACGGGATCAAGGCGCTGCTGCCGGCGTTCCAGGCGCAGCTGCCGGACTCGATCAAGCTGGAGCTCTTACTCGACCGCTCGGAGGCGATCCGCGAGTCGGTGCACGACGTGAAGTTCACCCTGCTGCTGGCCATCCTCCTCGTCGTGCTGGTGATCTTCCTGTTCCTGCGCACCCTCTCGGCGACGATCATCCCGAGCATCGCGATGCCGATCGCCATCGTCGGCACCTTCGGGGTGATGTACTTCTACGGGTTCAGCATCAACAACATCTCCCTGCTGGCCCTCACGCTCTCGGTGGGCTTCGTCGTCGACGACGCCATCGTGATGCTGGAGAACATCGTCCGCCACATCGAGGCGGGCGAGCACCCGATGACGGCCGCGCTGAAGGGCTCCCGCGAGATCGGCTTCACCATCATCTCGATGACCATCTCGCTGGTGGCGGTGTTCATCCCGGTGCTGTTCATGGGCGGGATCCTCGGCCGCCTGCTGCACGAGTTCGCGGTGACGATCGGCGCCGCGATTCTGGTCTCCGGCGTGGTCTCGCTGACGCTCACGCCGATGCTCTGCAGCCGCTTCCTGCGGCCCCGCGCCGCCGGCCACGCGCCGGGCGGCTTCTACGTGGCGATGGAGCGGGTCTTCGACGCCAGCGTCCGCCTCTACGAGCGCACGCTGCGCACCTCCCTCCGCTTCCGCGGCACCGTGCTGGCGGTGTCCGCGGCCACGGTCGGCCTGACCCTCTGGCTACTGGTCATCGTGCCCAAGGGCTTCATCCCGACGGAGGACGGCGGCCGCCTGATGGTCTCGATCGAGGGCGCGCAGGACGCCTCCTTCGAGGCGATGGTGCGCAACCAGCGGGCGGTGATCGCCGCGGTGCGGCGCAACCCCCACGTCGAGAACGTTTCCGGCTCGGTGGGCTCCTTCGGGCGCTCCGGCAGCGGCAGCGGCAACACCGGCCGGATGTACATCGGCCTCGTGTCGCGCGACCGGCGGCCCCACGCCAGCGTGGTCGCGCAGCAGCTTCGCGCGGAGACCGCCGCCATTCCGGGCGTCAAGGTGTTCCCGCAGGTGCCGCCGGCCATCCGGCTCCAGAGCCGGGGTGCCTCCTCGGTCTTCCAGTACACGCTTTACGGCAGCGACCTGCAGGAGCTGTACAAGATCACCCCGGAGATGCTCGATCGCGTCCGGGAGATCCCAGGGGTGATCGACGTCAACTCCGACCTCCAGATCACCAGCCCGCAGCTGATCATCGACATCGACCGCGACAAGGCCTCGTCGCTCGGGCTCAACGCCCAGCAGGTCGAGGACACCCTCTACAGCGCGTTCGGCTCCCGGCAGGTCTCGACCATCTACACCTCCACCAACCAGTACGCGGTTATCCTCGAGCTCGACCAGAAATACCAGCGCGACCCCGCCGCCCTCTCCCTGCTCTACCTGCGCAATCGCGAGGGGCGGCTGATCCCCTTGGAGGCGGTCTCGCGCATCCGGCCCACGGTGGGGCCGCTGACGGTGGCCCATATGGGCCAGGTGCCGGCGGTGACGATCACCTTCAACCTCGCCGACGGCACCGCGCTGAGCGAGGCGACGACCGAGATCGAGCGGATCGCCGGAGAGGTGCTGCCGCCGACGGTGTCCGGGACGTTCCAGGGCGCCGCCGCCGCCTTCACCAACTCGCTCAACGGCCTCGGCTGGCTGCTGCTGGTCGCCGTGCTGGTGATCTACCTGGTCCTCGGGATGCTCTACGAGGACTTCATCCACCCGATCACGATCCTCTCCGGCCTGCCGGCGGCGACCTTCGGGGCGATCGCCACGCTGCTGGCCTTCGGGCAGGAGCTGAACATCTACGGCTACGTGGGGCTGATCATGCTGATCGGCATCGTGAAGAAGAACGCCATTATGATGATCGACTTCGCGCTCGACGCGCAGCGCCACCACGGCAAAGCGCCGGCCGACGCCATCTTCGAGGCCTGCATCGTGCGCTTCCGGCCGATTATGATGACGACCTTCGCGGCCCTCGCCGGCACGCTGCCGATCGCGCTCGGCTGGGGCGCCGGCGCCGATTCGCGCCGCACCCTCGGGCTCGCGGTCTGCGGCGGGCTCGTCGTCTCCCAGCTGCTGACGCTCTACATCACCCCGGTCTTCTACCTCTACCTGGAGCGCTTCGCCCGCCACCTCACCCCGCGGTCCGTGGCCGACTACGAGCGCGAGGCCGCGGCCGCCGCCCAGCCCGGGATCGCCAAATGAGCCTGTCCCGCCGCCGCCTGCTCCTGCTCGCCTTCCTCGCCGCCGGCGCCGCCGCGGCCGCCGCCCCCGCCAAGTGGGCCGCGTCGATCGACGCCTTCACCCGGGCCGACGCCGCGAACCCGCCGCCGCGCGAGGCCGTCCTCTTCGTGGGCAGCTCCTCGATCGTGCGCTGGAAGAGCCTCGCCCGGGATTTCCCGGACGTGCCGGTGATCAACCGCGGGTTCGGCGGCTCGGAGCTGGCCGACAGCGTCCACTACCTCGACCGCCTCGTGCTCCCGCACCAGCCGCGCGTGGTGGTGCTCTACGCCGGGGAGAACGACCTGCAGGCCGGCGCCACCGCGGAGGAGGTGCACGCGCGCTTCCAGGCCTTCCGTCAGGGACTCCACGCCGCCCTGCCCAAGGCCCGGCTGGTGTTCATCGCGATCAAGCCCAGCCCGTCCCGCACGAAGATCCGCGCCCAGATCGACCGGGCCAACGCGCTCATCTCGGCCACCTGCCGCAAGGATCCGCGGCTGGCCTTCGCCGACGTCGTGCCCCCGATGCTCGACGCCGCCGGCCAGCCCCGCCCGGAGCTCTACGTCGCGGACCGCCTCCACCTCAGCGACGCCGGGTACGCCCTCTGGCGGCCGATTGTCGCGCCCCTCCTGCGCTGAGCGCGCCCCCGCGTCACGGCGCGCTTGCCCGGGGCGGCGACGCGCCGCTGAATGTCGCGTGGTCCCGCCCCCCGAATCCCCCGCCGCGCGCCTCGCGCGCCAAGTCGAGTTCCTGGTCGAGTGCGACCGCCTGAAGGAGATCTGCCGGCAGACGCTTGTCACCGGCAGCCGCCGCCGCGAGAACGACGCCGAGCACTCCTGGCACCTCTGCCTCTGCGTGCTGGTGCTCGCCGAGCACGCCAACCACCCGGGCTTGGACGTCCTGCGCGTCCTGCAACTGCTGATCGTGCACGATCTGGTGGAGATCGATGCGGGTGACACCTTCGCCTACGACGAGGCGGCGATGGCGACCCAGCGGGAGCGGGAAACGCGGGCCGCGGAACGGATCTTCGGCCTCCTCCCGCCGCCGCAGGGGGCGTGGTTCCGGGAACTGTGGGAGGAGTTCGAGGCGCGCGCCACGCCGGAGGCACGGTTCGCCGCCGCGGTCGACCGCTTCCAGCCGATGCTCCTCAACTGCCGCACCGAGGGCGACGCCTGGCGGCGCCACGACGTGACCGCGGACCGGGTGATCGCGCGCAACCGCCACATCGGTGAAGGCTGCGCCGAGCTCTGGCGTTACGCGGAGCGGATGGTCGCGGAGGCCGTCGCGCAGGGCCATCTGGCGGCGGGTCCCGCGACGCCCACGCCGCCGGGCTAGGGCGAACCCCCTTCCCGCGCCGCAAGGGCGCAAATATCCTGTCTCCGCCGGCCCCCTCCGAGCGTCTATCCGCTCACCCCGCCGCCTCGATGACTCTCCCCGCCGCGCTACCCCTTCCGACCACGCTCCTCGCCCTCTGCCTGTGGGCGTTGAACTGCGCCCACGCCGCGGCGCCGTCTCCCTCCCTGCCCCTCTGGCCCGAAGGAGCGCCCGGTTCCGCGGCGCGGCGCCTCGAGCCGGAGAAGGTCGCCGGCAGCAACGTCTCGAACATCCATCACCCTTCGCTTACGCCCTACTGGCCGGCAAACCCGGCGCCCGGCGGACCGGCGGTGATCATCGCCCCGGGCGGCGGGCACGCGCGGCTCGCGGCGCAACACGAGGGCCATAACGTTGCCGCTTGGCTGGCCCGCCACGGCGTCGCCGCCTTTGTGCTGAAGTACCGGCTGGCCAAGGACGACGCGAACCCCGCCGGCCAGCCCCAGCCCTACTCCGTCGACCGTGACGCGCTTGCGGACGCCCGGCGCGCCCTGCGCCTCGTCCGCGCGGGCGCCGGTGGCCCGGTCCCGGGCAGCGTCGGGATCCTCGGCTTCTCCGCGGGTGGCGAGGTCGCCCTGCTCGCGGCCACCCGGCCGGAGGAAGGCCGGCCCGCGGCGGCGGACGCGGCCGACCGGGCCCCGGCCCGGGCGGATTTCTACGCTTTGGTCTATCCGGGCGGCCTTCCCCGCACCGATCTCGAAATCACCAGCCGCACGCCCCCGGTCTTCCTGACCGCGGGCTATCAGGACCGGGCCAACATCTCGGAGGGGCTGGCCGAGTTCTACCTGCGGTCCAAACGCGCGGGAGCGAGTGCCGAGCTGCACCTCTACGCCGGGGCCGGGCACGGCTTCGGCGTCCGCGACACCAACCGTGGCCCGCACGCCGCGTGGATCGAACGCTTCGTCGAATGGCTGGCCGAGCGGAAGTTCCTGCCGTCCGCCCCGCGCCCGAACGGCTAGCCCGCTTGACTTAGCGCCCGCCCCACCCTCATTCCCGAGCCCCCGCACCCACCTATGGACCGGAACACCCGCCTCCGCCCGCTTCCCCTCGCCCTCCTCGCGGTCGCCGCGGCCCTGGCCCCGGCCCGCGGCGCGGCGCCCGCCGCCCCGGAAACCGTGATCCTCAGCCCCTTTGAGGTGAAGAGCGCGCAGGACTTCGGCTACCGCGCCGGCGCGGCCGTCACCGGCACCGGCACGGCGGGCCTGATCAAGGACACCCCGCTCAACATCAGCATCGTGCCGCAGGAACTGGTCGCGGACCAGGCGGGCAACCAGCTGGTCGACGTCCTCCGGGCCGCGAGCTCGGTCGCGCTGCACGTGAAGGACGAGGGCCAGATCCTCATCCGCGGCTACACCGGCCCGCAGTTCGTCAACGGCCTGCCCGCCGGCCAGGGCCTTGCCCTCTACGACGTGGACCGGGTCGAGGTGGTGAAGGGGCCCAATGCCGTGTTCGCGGGCATCTCCAATCCGGGCGGCACCGTAAACCTGATCAAGTTCAAGCCCTCCTTCACCCCGCGGAACTCGCTCGATCTCAGCTACGGTACCTACGACCACCGCCGAGCCGCGCTCCGCCTTTCCGGCCCGCTGCTCGGCTCGCAGCTCGCGTACAGCCTCGTCTACGGGACGACGGACGAGCAGAGCGCGATCGACTATATGTTCACGCGCGAGCAGTACTACTCCGGCGCGCTGAACTGGCGCCCGCTGCCCGCCCTGCGCCTCACCGCGCGCTACGGGCTCCTCGACCGCGAGGGCGGCCGCCGCCCCCACACCGTGGTCAGCCACCCGCTGTTCCAGGAGAAGGACCGCGAGGCCATCCGGCTCTTCGACCAGCTGGGCCTCCCGCGCCCGGCCAGCTACCCGCAGTTGGAGAATGGCGCCGTGCGCACGCCGGCCGGGGCGCCCATCAACACCGGGCGGCCCGCCCCCGAGGGCGTCGACGCCTACATCGCCCGCACCCTCGGCGCGGCCGTCGCGCCCTACCCCGGGATCTATTCCCGCGACTTCTTCCCGGACGACTCCTTCAACTACAACGGGCCCGACGGGCGAGACAACTACCGCAACCAAAACAGCGGCTTCGAGGCCGAGTGGGTGGCCTCGCCCACCCTCGCGCTCCGCGCCCTGTTCCAGCAGGTCGACAGCCACCGGATGCGCCGTGAGTTCAACGGCCTGCGGCCCGTCGCCGGGCAGCGCCTGCGGAGCACGATCTCGGACTTCAAGCCGGGCGGGCTCAACTTCTCCGCCAAGGTGGAGGCCGCCTCCAAGCTGAACCTCAACCGCGCCGGGCGGCACGACCTCCTCGCCGGCTTCCAGCACGACGGCGGCAAGGAGGTCATCAGCCCGATCACCGTCGCCACCACCCGGATCCTGACCTGGGTGCCGGGCTCGCCTCCGATTCCCAGCCTGCTCCAGCTGATGCGCGACCAGTACGGACCGACCTACACGGAGCCTGGCGTTATCCGCAAGGGCGGAGCCCACTCGAACTCCTACTACGGCGTCGTGCAGTCGTCCTTCCTCGGCGACCGCCTCCGCACCCTAGTGGGCGGGCGGCACATCACCAACCACCGGCCGACCGACGACAACCGCGACGGCCGGGACGAGAGCTTCAAGGTCAGCCGCTTCGTGCCGCAGTTCGGCGCGCTTCTCCGCGTGACCCCGGGGGTCAGCCTCTACGCGAGCACCAGCCGCACCTTCGTGCCGCAGCGCCAGCAGACCGCGGACCTCGCCGCGATCCGCGCGAGCCAGGGCGATCCCACCT
>Ga0194133_10004281_pt1 | contig 19366 bp, 11 predicted proteins | sample TA2KigOf40mmetaG_FD_155448 | JGI IMG/M metagenome (GOLD analysis project Ga0194133, IMG submission 155448) | Freshwater microbial communities from Lake Tanganyika, Tanzania - TA2015055 Kigoma Offshore 40m | ecosystem: Environmental > Aquatic > Freshwater > Lake | place: Tanzania: Lake... | reverse complement strand
GGGTCAAAAAAAATTGCTTCGGGTCGGGTCGGAAAGTACCTGGGTCAAAGCCGGGTCGGCCTCTTATTTACTGCGGGTCAAAAGTAAGCTCGGGTCGGGTCGGGTCAGGGCCCATCTCTAACAGAAATACTCTATCCTAGAAAATAGATGAAAGAGATGTGAAACCCTTTAGCAAACACTACAACCATGTCTATGGTGAAAAACACCACTCCTCTGCTCAACAATCAACTAATCAGATGATTTGAGATCAGGGTTTTGTCTATCCAATCATAGAACAGTGAACATAGAACCAATTGTAAAGTGGTCCACAGATGGTGACATCACTTTCAAAAAATCAAAGAAATATGCCATCAATGAACCAATCATCATACTCCGCGTCTACAAGAATACCTAATGGCAAAACATGAGAGAAGCAACCTACTACCTATCAAGAAGGAGGGCCTTGAGTCCTCTATGCGGATATTTTTGAGGAGCACTAGCATTACTTTTTGCTCTGGTTCAAGGACAGACATCCTAAAGCCAATTCCCATATAAACTGACGAATTAGAAACTCCAATAGTGTCTGTTTAGATCCACCTGCTGAAGTGGACACAACTTATAATAGTGTTTTTCTTAGATCCCAAACTTGAATAATTTCTATGTGTGTGCGTAGATACAAAGATGTATTTTTGTTGGACTATGACTATGCCATTGATAAAAGGAATATGATGCTTTGACTATTTTTATTCTAATGAGTGGGATTAGGAAAATCCGGCCTAGCCTTAGCATTCTGTATGAGACTCAATAATCTCAGCATTTGAGAGATTATTGACCTGAAGGTTCTGATAAACTGGGAACAGCGCACAAATAAAAAAGGGGGATAAAAGAGCGTTAACAATATTGCGACTAACTTAAATCTCTTGACAGTTCTGCTTAGTTTTATATCTCAGTGGTGTTCTTGTCCAAAAAATGCACTCCTTTCTATTCACCTTTTAAGCTCAGAATGGGCGTCTAGGTTCCCTTCCATTCTTGGCACTCTTTAACAAGTAAGAGAAATCTCACTGCGATTGAGAAGTCAGTAATGAAATAGATTCAGACTAAAAACAATGTGTGTTTTATTTCTGACAATTATTCACAATATTACCAATTCAATCATCAAACTAAAGACCTGAGAACATCTCAAATCATTAGTTGTTTCTTTTCTGAATCTATTTTGTTGGTTACATCTGAAGAGTAATGTGATCGTTGTTGTCACAGGTAGGTAAGTGCAAAGGCTGGATGGGACTAAAGCGAACCTCTCTGACTAAGTAAAGTAAAATACAAAGAGCATCTGTATATTAATAAAGACCCATAGGTATGTAAAACCATGCAAACCTACCAAGAGATTTACGATGTAAATTTTCTTACCTGGATCTGAGGGTTGATCCTGTGGGTGGTTGAGGCAATGGAGGTGGGATTTGACCTGTCTGTTCATGAAGCTTCTTGTGATAATCAGCTTCAATTTCATGTAGCTTCCACTCAAAGTCTTCAATGAGACTTTGTTCAAGATCAGCAGCAATGGACCTATGATATTCAATCTCACGTTCGGCAGCCTCGAGAATTTCCTGACGTTCTTTGGCAGCATCTTCAAGTGCACGCTCCAAACTAGATATCTTATCTTTATGATCTGAGCTAACTCCTATCACAGTCATTTCAGGTTCTGGCTCAATTGCAAATTTCACAGACTTCTTGCGAGCGCCACCTGATGATTGGGTGGCATCCATTAATTGCTTCTTAAGGTGCTCAACTTGATTTTCAAGCTCACTGACATTCTTGCTCCCAGCTGAAATTAAAATAGTTTAAGCCATTATTCTAACTGTTTGCCTAAAAGTTTAATCATTAATGTGACAAGCAATATATTTGCTACTCTGACAAATTTGTCCAGTTTTTGCCGACTTTCCTTGCTGACTTTTTAAAAATTAAATAACTCAGAAACAAGGAATTTGGTGGTCTTTTTTAATATCCCAATTCTTTTTACTATTTTACTGAAAATTATTGGCTTACTTTTCCTAATAACCTAATCTATCCTGAAGAAATGACCCTGACCCTGACTCCAATGGGGTTGGGGTGGGAGTTAAAATTTTCTTTGGTTTTGAGTGAGTTTTATTATTTTTAGACCTTAATGACCCAGGCCTCAGCCTTGATCAAGGTCATCCCTGCACGGTTAGGTTAGCTTAGAAAAGCCTACATGGTCCATAAATTTTAAGAAAAAATTTGAAATTGGGAAAATAATGATTGTGAAATTGTATTTGGGAAAACACCGCTCAGCCTTTTTCGGTGATTCTTCATTTGTGAAAACCTCGTAGCGCTTGAGGTATATCCTCTTTTCTTTTGATTTTGTTAATTAATTAATACAAAAGTAGCAATGTGTATACCTGAACCTGAAGAATTTTCAATAGCTGTAATATGTCTACTTCTATTCAACAATTCATCTGACAATTGAGCATTTTTTTCCTTGATTTGGGCCAAATCATCCTCAACTTTTTTCAGCTTTTCCACTGCATTGTTGCTGTCTTGTTTAGCTTTGTGCAACTGAGAATTCAAGTTCTCAATTTCTGAAGTTCTCTCTGCCATATCTGATTGCATTCTCTCAAAGTTCAACTTGTAGTTTTGAACCTCTGAACACTTCACTTCCAATTGAGTAGCAAGTTCTGCAAGTTCATCCTTCAGATCATCACATTCCTTCAGAAAAAATAATTTAGTTTGAATGAATTGTATCATGTTATGCGCTCAAGTCAAGCTGTTACTCTTCTTTCACGTTACAATTTTTCAACTTTAATATTCTATTCTCATTACGTTCCCATTAAAATCATTTCATAACAGGGTTCCGTTATTGTTTCTCATTATCCCACCTATTGTGTTCTTTGACGCCTACAATTTTATCTCTTCTCATTAGCCCTTATTTTTACTAGCAACCCTTTTCAATAAACATTTCAGAATCGATTCTTTTCTTGAATGGGAAAGTCATCACCGAGTTTTCATCTCTATTCTTCAGACCACACCTTAAGACTCGTTATTTGACATGGCAGTTCTTCCCTTCTTATCTTGATCGGTATCTAGGACAACACACAACATGGCTGATAATAGTGCTCCCATAAATCTGCCTCATCCCTCACCGCCTCCAGCTAATCTAAATGATCTGCCTCTAGTGGTTCCAGAAGTCCCCGCTTGTAATATTTCATATAAAAAAGGTTCTCACCTGGTCAGATTCATCTTGCACAAGTTTGTTTTTTTCTATGGCCTCAGCCATTTTTTTGAAGGCTGCTTGCAATTTCTTCGGTTGAATGTCCTTCACAGTCTTCTTAATGTCTTTCTCAATAACTTGAAGTGATTTAGACAAATCATCACGTTCTTTGCGAACCACAGAAAATTCTCTTTGAAGTTTTTTAAGCTCTTCGCTGGACTTTGAATCATTGGATTGAGAACTATTGAGTTTTCTGTTGGGATGAAAAATAATATAAATTATTTTAGATCTATAAATCTACCATCAAAGTGATCAATTCAAGCTTTTATATTAAAGTAAATGTTTCCTTTAGTTGTATATAGATATCTGTGTTCATTCCTTATCAATTTGACGAGACCCTTTGATGTTTTCACAATAGACCTGCGCCAATTGACCAGGGCAGTGTTTGGACCTCTTTCACTTATTGTTTTTATGTGTTCCTCCCATTTAACGCCTTTTGGCTAAGCTACCCAAGAAATGTTAATCCGCCATAATGCACTGTAAATCTCTACAAACCTCTTATCAGACCCCTTGGTCTTTTGACCCGTACCTGTACAAAAAGAGATACCTAGTCTGATCGTACCAGCTCATACATCTGGATACAGAATAATATTGATTGTGAAAGAATCATATTTTTATTGACATTCGTTAAAACTTGATCAAATAAAGATAATCAGTCTTGTATTTTAATAATGAGACCCAGTTGTTCGAGCCCTATTAAATTACAACAGCTGGTGAGGAGATTAGTGTTTCTAAGTGTTGTTGTTTTCACTTACATAAGACAAAACTAAGAAGAGAAGATACACCTACTTTGTGGTGGGAAATCACCCCCTTCATTCAAACTTAATTTTTTAGGATTTTTGCCATATTCCACCATTCCCCCTTTTTATATGCCTCAATAGCGAAGGTCCACACCCACATGCCACTCTACACGCCCCCATTTTGGTCCTCGCCCTGCCTGCATCTTCAGCTGACAGAGCAGACATTAGGGTTTTTATATATTTCACTATCCACCCAGGCCGTTTGATGTACAGGAAAAATGCTGCCTGGGAAATGGCATTTTTTGTCGAGTTTGTGATATTGCCATGCCCCCCTTAACTTCTCGACCCATCAGATTTGTTTGAATATCATATTGCCATGCCCCCTGAACTGCTTGACCATTCAGATTAGTTTGAATAGCCATGCAAATGACCAACAGACAGACTCTCCATTCTCATATATAAATTACTAGGCAACCAGGGCCTGGCACTGCCCGGGACAAAAAAATTTTAAGGGTACCCATTGAAACATTTTACATTACACAAAGTTTTTTCTCCTGTGATATGCTAAGGTTTTGGAGTTTGGGGTACCCTGTGGTCCAGGGGTCGGCTTGGCAGGATCAAAGTTGTGTTAAGAACCTTCCCCGAGTGTGGAGGTCAGTGCAAAATTTGATTGATTGATAAATTACCTTGACAATTCATTGTTTTGTGTTTCAATGGATGTGACACGTTTTGCAATGACTGCCAAATCATCTCTTTCTTTTTTCAAAGCATTCAATTCTTTCTGAATTTTCATCCCTTCAGCCTGTGACTTTTTCAAATCATCCCCTAATTTATTGGCATTAGCTGTCTCCACTGACTTGGCCTTATTGGCAGACTCCAAGGAGGATATTCTGGCCAAAAGACTAGTTTTTTCTTGCTCAACCTTCTGATACTTCACTTGAACTTGTTGCAATTCTATCTGAACCTTTCTGAGATCTTCAACAGCTTTATTTCCATTTTCTTTACCTTTTGATGTTTTTGAGGTTGGGGAAGTTTTACTATTAGCCTCTAATTGTGAAACTCTAGCCAACAAACTTGTCCTTTCAATTTCAAATTTATCTTCCAGCTGTGACTTTTCACTTAGCACAGTTTGAAGTTGAAGTTGTGTTGATCTGAGATCATTTGCCACCATATCTTCACTTGTCCATTTTGCAGCTTCCAAATCTTGCTTTTCTTGCTCCAAAACAGCAATTTTCTCCAACAAACTACTTTTTTCTTTCAAAAACTCCTCAGCTTTTTCTCCAAGTTCTCTGGTCTCTTTTTCCAAGCTTGAAATTCTATTAACAATAGCTTCATCATTGACAGATTCTAAATCAATTAGTTTTGAATTGAGACTCAAGCATTCAGTTTCTTTGTGTTGGAGAATCTCTTCCAATCTTCTCACTTCCTTCTCATAACTTTTTGAAGTGGAAAGGTCAGCAACCAGGGTTAGATTTTTAACAGACAGATCTTCCATTTCAGCTTGTAGATTTTTCAACTTTTCCTTCTCAATTCTGAGACTTTCCTGAAGTGATTTGCATTCTGACTCCAGTTTTGCCACTTGTGTCACCAAAGAAGTGTTTTTACTTTCCAATTCCTGCTGGGTTTTCTCACCACACTTTCCCATTTCTTCAACCCTGGATCCCAGAGCTTTGTTCTCAGCTATGGCAGAGTCCAACTTTGATGCCAGCTTTTGTCTCTCTTCCATGGCTTTTTCAAGCTCAGCTTTCATCTTTTCTTTTTCATACTTACCAAAATTGTTGGCTTTTTTCTCAGACTCCAATCTGGACAAACTTTCTCTGATGGTTTCTTTCTCTTTCTCAACACTTTCCATTCTCTTTAATGTTTTATCTTTTGTAATGGCCATTTCTCTCTTGTCCTTTTCAAGCTTTGATGCATGATCCTCTTTCTTAACCAACTTTGTCCTCAAGTCATTGATTTCCAGCTTGAGCTTTTCCACCTCTGATTCAGATTCTCTCTCACCTCTGGCTATTTCAGCCAGAAACTGCTTCTCTTTTTCAACCCATTCTGCCATGAGGTCAGCCTTTTCCTGTTCTTTTGCAGCAACCTCAGCCTGGTGGACTTTGTCCAGCCCAGCCAATTCCTTATCTCTACCTTCTAGGAAGTCACTTAACTTCTTAGAAGCATCTTCTCTTGTCAGCACAGCAGATTTCAGGTCCTCTCTGAGCTTTTTCAAGGTCCTCTCAAGGTCCTCCACATCAGCTTTCAGCTTTGTTTCATTTTGTCTGGAAGTGTCTTGCAATCTGATGATCTTCAAAGTTGCCTCTTTCAACTCCTTCTCAACTTTGACCTTTTCAGCATTGATCTTGCTTGTGGCAGTGTCCAAGGTCTCCTTCATAATGTTGACCTCCCTTCTCAATGTGGATACATCGTTCATCAAAGTCTGCTTGTCACCATTAGCCTTTCTCAAGTCAGACTCTGTTTGTTCAAGTTTCTTTTTGATTGTGTCAATGTTTCTTCTGGCATCTGTCAGCTTCTCCTCCACAACCTCCAGGTCTTTTTCATGCTTGTCTGTGTCAGTCTTACTCATCAACTTGTACTTGTTCAAGTCCTTCTCCAACAGCTGGGCCTTTTTGTTAAGATTTCTCAGATCCTCATCTTTCTTATCCAACAGAGACCTGCAAGTGGAAATACAACATAATCATTTAAGTTATCCATCAGCGAGCGCGAAGCGAGAAAGTTAGAAACACCACCACAGGTCAGGAAAAATAGTGTTTGCAACAAAATTTGCACCATTAACACGTATATTCCGGTTTGCCACTTGTAAACAAGGGCGGTACACGTGAAAGCAAGTGGATACACCTGAAAGTTGGCATACAGGGTGTCCTTTTTTTGATAGGGAAATGAAAATTTACATTGTCTATAATGTAGTTATAAAAGTAGATTTGGTTAGAAAAGGCTTACATTAACGTAGATAACCCAATGAGGATCTCGGGATTTGATAGCACTTTACCACAAAAGCTATTTTCTACGCGAGATTCCTGAGTGCACACAATCACTGAGCTACTGCTTCAAATTTTGGCAAACAGGCATGCGAACTTTGAAATTTTAACTGGTTAGTCTCTATAAATCTTGGACAAAAGTTTAGATTGAATACTCAACCCTAAAAGAACTGGCCTTCTAGCAATAGACAGTTCAGTCTCTCTAAGCCTTAAATTTGGAAAGGAAGCCATTACATCTCTTATAAATATTCAAGAGAAAGCATGAAAGGAAAAAATTCTTCCCTAATATTTCATTCATGATGATATTTAGGTGAATAAATTTGTAACAGCTATTAATTTTGCCTTACCTTATGTCTGACAACTCATTTTGAGCAGACTGAGCCTCATCCTCCAACTTTGACATTTGCTTTTTGCTCTCAATGGCTGCCTTCTCAAACTGGAGACTCACCTTTGACAATTTGTCTTCAAGATCTTTCTTCTCCTGTGAAAATCATGGTAGAAACAGATGTTTATTAAGGTATTGGACAAGTTAGACCAAATATGCACTTAGGGGTGGCAGTAGCCAAGTGGTGAAAGGCACCAGACCGGGAACAAGATCATAAGGTTGTCGGTTTGATCACCAGCCATGCCAGCAAATTTTTCAGACCCGAATTGAAAAAAAAGTCAAAGGCACCCCTAGTTATGGTCACAGTGACTACAACAAAGGAACATGTATATAAGTAAAATTTGGAATAATATGATAATGATTATAGGAGCATAGACTTTATCCAATCTTGATGTCTATACCCTTAAAGGATGAATTTTTTTGTAGTCGGAGATGAAAATTTAAATTACTAGCAAGCCAAACATTGGAACAATGGTGTAATGAAAAACCTCTGAATTACATAATGTTAAATTAACCTTTTATCAAATTTACGATTTACTAATATTTGTTGAATGATTTTTTTTTCACAAAAATCTACTATTTCAAGATTTTTTTTTTACAAAAATTTGAACAGGTTAAGCCATACGTAGGGTAAGGCCTACCTCCAAGCCTGGCCCAGAAGATAGGCCTGAATGATAAGCCCCGCAAGATTAAGCCTGTAAGATTGGGTTAGGTTTCATTGGCAAAAATGGCCTTGTATTGGCTAGAACGGCTTAAATTTGACGAATAGTGAATTCGATAAAAAGTCATTTTTTGAGTCAATGATAAGTGATTCAACGAATCGTGAATTTAGTAAAAAGGTGATTCGACATTACTGATTTGACAGATTTTTCTAACACCAAAACCACAAACTTGGATCTCAAGTCTCCATCAGATTCATTCTGCCACTTGGCTATACGCTAACCATGACAATCATTTTTGTCAATATGGCAAATAGTAATTTTCAAACTTACCTGTTCATGTTTCAACAATGCATTATCTCTCTTTGCTTTTTCCATTTTCACAACTGATTTCTTTTCATTGTCATATTTATCTAGCTTTTCTTTGAGATCTTTCACCATGTTTTCCAATTCCTTTTCTGCTTGCTTCTTCTTTTCAAGTACCAATGTTAGGCCTTTGTAATCCTAATTATTAATCAGCAAAGACACATTAAAGTCATTTTTAAAACATGTTCAGTTTAGCCTAACCTGTTCAACCTTCTGTTTATCTTTTTTCAAAGCTACAATTTCATCTTGAAGACTTTTCTGATTACAATCAGCTTTAGAAAGAGCTGATTTTTCCAGATCTAAAACTTCCTGAAATCATCAAATTGAATCAATTATCAAAGTATGTGTGTGGTCAATTCAAGCTAATACTTTTCTTTCCCTTTATGATATTTCGACGTTAATCCTCAACACTCATTACATTTCCATCAAAAGCCATTCCAAAACAGACTGCTTTTAGTGCTTCTCATTCCCATCTACCTCAGGTGATTTCCAAACAGGCTAACATTATGGTTTTTCATTCGCACCGTTTGATGTTCTTGGCACCAACAATTTTACCCTTGTCTCCTAAGCGCTTATTTTTATGAAGTACCTTTTTGTATATAAAGCCACAATATGGCTGACACTTGGACCAGTATTATCATAAAACACTACAGAAAAGAAATGAGTTTGAAATTACAGACTCCTCAATACATTGCATGTACATATGCTAGTCTTTCACACACTTCAAAACAAATGTCAGAAGGGTTATGCTGCATAATCCTTCCAAAGAGGAAATCAAGGATGCTGCTGCTTAACATTACACACCTGAAAGAACAGCCTTATCATCATTCACTTTGAACAATAACCAAAATCTGTCAATCTTTTTTATAAAAGTGAACCCCGCAGCTTCACTTGACCATCATTGGAACATATACTTTGACTGCCATAAATTCCCAACCGCTAAAACTATAGATCCGAGTTTCTTGTATTTAAACCCTTTTCTATCTCAAATAAACAGTTAGTATATCATTTGTTTTATTTCCAGACGTTTGGCCCTCATAACACGGTTTGTTAAAATTGAATAAGTGATGTAAAACTAACTTGAGCTTTCTTGTTTGATTTGAGAGTTTCTGTGAGAGAGTCCTCCAGCTTCCTAATTTCAACTGCTTTGTTAGCCTCAAATTCCTCCAACTTGTTCTTTAAGTCTCTAATTTCCTGAATGGAGATTTTGCCTTTTTTATGTTTGAAGTTGTAAAAAAGGCTTGATAATCTTACTTGGTGCATGGTTTGTATCTTTTGAATGCCTTCTTTCTTTTCTTTCTCCAATCTTATCAGATCATTTTGCAACTTTGCAAGATTGTCAGTGGTGGTAATAGATTCTTTTCTCAGCCTTGTAACATTAATCTTCAGTTCTCCTTCTGATAGCTTCAGCTTTGTCAATTCCTTCCAAAAAATTGAAAACTTTACTAAGATCTTTTTTTCAATTTAAACTCTGCATTCCAAAACTGTGATAACTAAAAGCAGTCTGTTACTGGTCCTTTTTTCTGTGAGTTATCCAAGGCAGGACTCAAACCCAAGTCGCAGGGATCCTGGCCGGAAAAGCGAGACACGAATTTGGCAAAAATTGCACAATTGTTAAATATTTTGGGACACACATAAAAAATTGTGGAATTGATAAATATTTTGGGATAAAATTGTGCAACTGTGACATGAAAAATGTACTTTCTTCATAAAATAGTATTTTTTGTGTATATGTCCCAATTTATACCAATTGTGAAATGTCCTTATTTAGAAAAAAAAATGGCACGAACTATGGTCATTTTTCCGGCCAGGATGGAATTACTGCATGTTCCCCGGCTTTGCTATAAAAATCTGCCAAATCACGATTCCTGGAATGTACGATTCCTCAAAAAATTGGTACGTCATATTAACAAATCCCGCATGATTAGGGATTTACTCTAGTTAGCAATAAATAGCCCCGTAGGATTAGTTAGTTTAACAATTTTTTTTAGTAATTCGATGAGTTGTGAAGTCATTAAAAGATGACATTTTTTGATCTAACAAATGGTGACTCAACATATCGTGAATTTGATAAAATGTGATTCGACTGACCAAATTTTTGATTAAAAAGGTAATTTTACAGACAGAATTTTTAGTAAAACCTCAATTCGAGCAATTGTGATTTGGCAGATTTTCAAAGCCCTTGTTACCCAACTGGACCACCCTGTCTCCCACATATTCATATTTATAATTCTAAATGGCAATCAGAACTAACCTGTTGTGCAGTTTCAAAAGACTTTTTGACATTGTCATAATTATCAGATAATTCACCAAACTTGGATTGCAGCTGCTTCACTTCAGATTCTGAGTCCTTAAGTTGCATTTTTGTACTCACTAGCTTGTTGCTAATGTCATCTTTTTCCCTTTAAAATATTTATAATTAGTAAAGATAAGACCCTATAACATCTGTCTGTAACTCAAGGGCGCAGGAAGGCTTGTCAAGGCGCAACAAGTTTTTTTCAAACAAGTTTTTCCCAAATGCACTTTTCCTGAACACATTTTTTCCCAAAATCCAGTCAGGCCCAGATGATATGCCCCTCAGGTTTGTGCCCAGATAATAAGCCCAGCAGGGTTAGGCACAGATGGTTAGGTTAGGTTGTCGATAAAATAATATAGGCCTTTTTGATAAACTATTTTCTAACCTAACCCTTCTTCATCAGCTGGGCCTAAGGTTAGGCTTGATTTTTTTGGGCAAACTGCATTATAGAAAATATTTTTTGGAAATCTTGTTTTATCATTTTCAAGCAAAACTCGACTACGTTGTAATGCGCCTTGCCAAACACAGATGTCTTGATTTTAGAGAAAAGTTTTACACAATAAAATGTTGCAGCATGTCTTATTGACTCTACGTGTCTATACTTTCAGCTATGATTTGCTTAAGGCCAAAACTCTTTCTGTACTCCAGTAAAGAGGGACTAAATTGTAATGATAATTATTGGTGAAATGCAATAGTCCTTCAGTGTGGCCTGATAGACAACATTTGAACAGGCACAAGTATGGCAAATACATGAAACAACATGTCATATTACTAACAGTTTGCTCTTACAGTAAAACTTTGAGTATTACCCCAACCGAAAATAAGGTCACCCTTTTTTGTAAAAGCGACAAAACATGTGAAGACACCGTTGAAAAAAGGGTGGAAACGAGTGTGAATCAAGGCTGTAATCTAAAAATGGTGAAAAAATCACCTTTGCGGCAATAATGTACTCATTTTCACCCTTTTTTCTCTGTAATGTTAAATAGCAACGAAACACCGTCTTATTTTTGGTCATGACAAATAAATTTTTGACAGCAATTATTTGACAACACTATATCAAGTTGTTTGCTAACTTAAAACATCTTACTTTAACAACTGGTCATTAGACTTTAAAAGCTTTTCATTTTCTATTCTTGCATTTCCCATCTCCAATTTCAATTTCATATTGAGATCTCCCAGATTTCTGGACATGTCAGATGTGGCAGTCTTCATATTTTGCTGCTTCTCAAGAGCATCAATTCTGTTGAACAGTTCTTGCCTCTCATTTTCCAACCTTTCCACTTCTTTTTGCTCTTTTCCAATCTATATTAAATCATATCAATTGAAATGAACTTAAAAAAAAAGTTTTTCAAAATACCTGCCCAACAGCTTCATTTCTTTCTTTTGTCAATACTGCACTATCAACTTGTAATTTTTCCACATCTCGCCTCATTTTCTCCAATTTTTTTACACCCTGAATATTGGCTTGCTTTTCCTGTTAACAAACACTGCATTAAAAACTAGGCTTTTGTAATTTTGTTTAAGTGTTAGAGCTCCATATTTACATAATTGAGATGGGATATAATTACAGAATTTCTCAACTCATGAAGGTTCGTTTGGTTTTTACATCTCAGGCTGAGCCATATTGGATCAGCCTCTGGTAGGTTCAATCCTAGTACAGAAAATTATCACTTTGACACATACAAAATTCCTTTGCGTCCAATAGTATCTGGCTGGATGGGGTCAGAAAAAACCAAACAAAGCAAGGTCAGCCCCTTAATTATTGCAGACCAGAAGAATGCTAAAACCGGTTCAGGTCATGCCCCTAGTCTTACATATCTTCCCAAAATAAAACTCACGTGGTTCCTCTTTAGAATTCTACTTTAACTGACTTTCATAATTTAAAATGTGGGTTGTCCTCTAAGGTAAAAAGCCCCAAGAATTGAAGGCTTACAGGCGTTCATTCTGAACATGAAAGGAGAATTGCTGAACCAACACAAATACGTAAAGTCCTCAAAGAAAACACAAAATCTAGAAGTACTATTTAGAGATTTTTTGTTATCCCGTACCTGCAATATTCAAACTTTATGCATGGATTGAAATAAATTTGCCGTAAAGCACTTTATATTTTTCCACATCTCACCTCACGTTATACAATTTTTTGACACTCTGAGTAATGACTTGATTTTCCTGTCAACAAATCAAGCTTTATGCTTCTTTTGTAAATTGGCTCAGGTGTATGAGGTGCATATTTTGTTCAGGTTTAGAGATGGGTTTGAGTACAGAATTTTACAACCAAGATTGGTTCGTTTGATTTTTTAAGTCTCAGGCAGAGTTAAATCAGATTAGCCTCTGAGAGTATGAATCCGATTACAAAAATCTATGCTCTTAATGCATAACTTACAACTTTGTGTGCTTCCAATCAAAATAGTCTTGCACTCGATTGGGGTCAGAAAAAAATCAAACAAAACAAGGTCAGCCCCTTATTTATTGCGGACCAGACAAACGCTAAAGTTGGTTCAGTCGACAACCCATCTCTATTTGAGTCTCTCTCATCAGATGCATTTTTGCACATGATTGTAGCAAAGCAAGATGAAATTTATGACAATTAATCACAGAAAGGTCAGCTTACAAGATCAATTCTTTCCAAAAAATCTCGCTTTTCTCTTTCAGATTCAATGATTCTTCTTTGCCATTCTTGTCTTTCTGACTCAAGTTTAGCAAGTTTATTACTTTGTGTGTGACACATCTAAAAATATTATGAGAAAAAAGCTTAGGTCATCTTTTAAATTAGGTGCAAAAATATTTTGTACCTGAGCTAATTCTTCTTTGTCTCTAAATACAGTTTGTAAAAAAGATTTTTGACTCCGAATTTGTTCTGCAAAATCTGCCTCTTCTTTTTCAAGCAAATCAAGGAAGTCAATTTCTCCAGCTGTAAAATTTACAAATTAAAATTTTTAGTAAAAATAGTAAAAATCATTCACTTATGAATACTGTATTTTCAGTAAAAAACCATTCGACAAATTGTAACTTTGATGAATTGTAAATTCAATCAAAGGGTTTTTCGACAAATTGTAACTTCGATAAATCATGAATTTAATCAAAGGTTATTTCGACAAATTTTGATTTGGTAAATCTTCATAACACCGTTTTATCAACAGAGTGGCACCCCATGTTATTGGTAGAGCATGGGTGAGAGAGAAAAGGGCAGAATCAAAGTAAGTGTGAACTATGATAGCCAGTCTGGGGAAAAGTATCTACTGAATAATGTAAAATAGTAAAGCTTGGAATGAAGAGTAGTAACGTGAAAACAAAAAATAAGAATAATGGCATATAATTATGGTAAATTGAGGTGATAAGATTTAAGCGTCAAGAAAAAAGACCAATGAGATACTAACTATACATTTGAGAAAGAGGTGGGGTTTACAAACATTAAACACCGATAAACAATATTGCCAGTCAGAATTGTCAGTCAAGATCATTATATAAGTATTTACCATTAGATTTAAAGGAATGTGGCTACTATCAGATGGGAATAGTAGGTAATGTTTTCAAAGGATTATGCCTAATTAAATTTATCGATCAACAAAAGGTTTTAGTGATTTAAAATGGTTCTTAAGTTGATTGAAATGTTTTAAAAGAAAATATAACTTAGATTGAAAATATAGTTAAAAGACGGTAAAGTCACATTACTTCAGAACAAATAATATGCTATTTTCAACACATAATTAACTTTTCAGAAAGAGTCTGAAATGTACAAAATGGTCAAAACTTTTGATCAAATTGCAAAAAAGTCTCAACTTTAGATTCATTCTTTTATTTTTCTAAAGTAGTCAAATGAGGTCATCTGACTTACATTCTTTTAGGGACGGCCAAATAATCTTTTCACAGACCCAATTGAATTCTTTGCAAAGTCCAAATAAGTCTTAAATTTTCCATGTGATTTAATTTATATGAAAAATGTAAGCTTTTAGTGAGTAGGAAAATTTTGAAGCTAACTTTATATTAGCTTGACACTGACCTCAAAATAACTACTGACTCATTAACATACTTGGGGTTTTCCTATTTTGACCACTCTAAAAGCATAGTAAATTTATATCAACCCAGTTTTTTTAAACTGTAATAACTTAAGCTAAAACAAAGGTATATAGATGACAGAAACAATTAAGTGCTAATGGCAGCGAACTGTGCACAAGTGGAAAAGACTTTGAACGTTCCTCTTGTAGAAAACACGTAGGAAAAAAGACAACTCTTTTATAAGACACCTCTTACGACAAAGTTACACAAGACAGCTCATCAAAATTTGCTTGTAAAAGAGGTCTGAAATTGCAACTATGCAAAAGTATTTTTCAGTCATTCAGAGTCTTTATTCCGTCACTGACGTAATACGTTCATTCAATCTGACCATCGCTTTGTGTGACGCTCCATCCTGACTATTCCTTCTCTGCTGGTTCTTTTTGTGTTGTATTCATTAAGTTATCGAATGTTAATAAAGTATTTCATTATCTTCATGTATCATATCACTGGGAAGGGCATTCAGTTTCTTAAAGTACTCAAAGTTCTTCAAGGGTAGATTCCACTTATACCCTAAAGAATCTCTGTGAATAAATGTAAAGTCTTTCTCGTTATTTTTATTATTTAATCATCCAACCTATCTATCCACGTCTGATTCCCAGGCACACTTGGCCACTGAGCTCCACCTCCATATGTTGATAAAAAAACTTTTCGTCTAACCATGTCAAGTAGTTATTTTTCACTATTCTTAGATGTAAGACTGTGTAGGATAATTTGGCCTTAGATTTAATATTTAAGTTTATTTTCAATAAAGTACTTTGAGCATTTTTCTTAGACTTTTATTCCATAAGATTACCGCTTAAGTGGTATATGTGATTATACCAAGTCAACGCTATTCAGCCTAAGAGTACGCATGATGTTTGTTCACATACGCTCTCCAGGATAGTCTACATAAATAACAAAGCTGAAATTCAGTGCTTAAAAATAATTTTCTAATTATAATTAAACTTTTGTAATTTATTGCAGACCAACAAATGAATCAGGGTTACACATAAGTTTATTTTAAGTTAACAGCCTAACAGAAAGGAAATAAAAATGGACTTTTGAATTTTGAACAAGATTTTCCCTAGGTTGACATTGTTAGCAAATGTTTTTGTAACATTTCAGCACTGTGATGTCACTTTTTATTTTGAATAAAGCTTTCAATTATTTGGCAAGCCAAACTGTATACAATACACAACTTCTTGTACCTTTTTTCTTTCACAACAATACCTCAGAGACTGTCAGGGTGACTACAAAAAGTGTTGAACAATTGCAAAAATACTCTCAAATTACATTTTTTCAATAAATGTATTGAATTCATTTTTATTTAATGAAATGTTATGGTAAACTATCAGACTTTTTGGTTATATTGAAATAAACAAGCATTGGTATTCAAGATGATTTAGTGACTAGTTTCATGATACATTTCAACGTCTTTTATATTCTGGAAATGGGAGAGGGAACATGAAAATGAAGACACTGTAAATAAAGAAACCAAGAGGTTCCGTGAACCTATATAACTAGTTATTTAGACTAACACTTCTTAAGGACTATGTAAAAGGCATGACAAAACTTAACCAAAATAAAAGTCTCTTGTGTTTTAAATAATTTTTATTGATTAACTGCCTCTGAATACACATCAGAATTTTGACGCCAGTCTCTAATTGTTCTAAAAATCAAGGTTAGAAAGACAGTAGCATTGAGACTCCCAAAAGAAAGATGGCGATGAGTTCATGAAACTTTATTATAGTCTCAAAGAGAAAAACAGAAAACTAACCTTATTAAGAGATTTTGGTTTTAATCAAATCTGTGTGACTTTTTCTTTACTTAATGTAAAAATTCAAGGCAGTATATCTTTTAAATGTCAAGATATGAAGTATCACAACAACTATCTGTGTGGCCTACTGAACTTTTTCATACTTGATTGAAAATTCTTGCAAAGTCTTTTGCATGTGAAAATGATGCCTGACTTTCACATGCTTTACAAAAAAGCAACATTGGGTTTCTAACAACAGCTTACAAAAAGTTTGTTCATGTATGTAAAGGACTAAAATAATTGTACATCATGTCTGCCTGCAAGTTACCAGTGCAGAAAACATGGAGTGGTGTAGGGTGATGGTGCCTTTTTGCAACACAGAGTTGATAAAGCAATTTATGTACTTCCTAGCCAACTGGGCCGTGTACTGTCTGGAAAATTTCATCATTTTATTACCGAGCTCTGCCCAGGAAAATTTAGTGTCTTGTCTTTGTACACCCAGACAAAGAGAAACACAAAATTTGCGTTCCATTCTTAAATGTCTAGATACAGTACCATACTATTTTTTCTTTTGATTAACTACCTCTGGATACACATTAGAATTTCAATGCCAGTCTCTAATTGTTCTGAAAATCAATTTTAGAAAGACCGTAATGTTAAGACCCCCAAAAGGAAGATGACGATGAGTTCATGAAACTGTTATATGGACTCTAAGAGAATAAACTGTAAACTCTTAGGAATCAAGATAGAGTCTATGAACTGAAGAGTTGAAATACACTCTTGATGTAATAGTCACATTGAGTCTTTTAATAGGAGTTGCTTAGGGGTTCCTTGCTTTACAATAGCGGACAAAGAAAAAGGGCTGCCACTTTTGACAGTTGTTTGATTGTGCTAACTTTTTAAATCTTACTTTAAAGTAAATACTTTTTAAGGAAGTTTTTTGGACTTTTCTTGACATAAAACTAACTTTGTTTGTTAATTCAGAATGCATTATCAATTGTTGTTTTTGTCTCTAACTACTTCCTCTTTGAATCAAATTGGCCATTAGGTTTCAGACAGGGAAACATTTACATTCTTAGCCAGATGAAAGTGAAAAACATTTGCTCAAAAAGTTGTTGAGCTTTGATGGCTTTAATGGATGTATTTAAAATTTTGGAGAAAAGCTTCAAAAGAAAGTATGTTTATAAAACTCAAACAGCAGCCTAATTAAAAGTAGTTAGATTTTTTACTATGGTAGATTTTTGCCAGCCGAGTGCTTGCATGTAAAGGGGAGCGGCATGTCATGCGTCTGTCCGCCACCTCAAACTCCACCTTCAGTTTTAAACCTAAAGAGCTTATATTTTTCATCTAGACTCCTCATATTAATGTTAAAAAAGTAACTAAGGGGACTTTTGAAATTTTGTCTAGGGGCTGAGATATAAGGATTTCTCTAGACTTGGCTAAGCAGATGGACAGGCGTCTGTCCGCGCACGTTGGTTTGTAAAATGGCCGGTTATGTAAACCAATAATGAAAACTTGGATGTAAAACATCTCTTACCTGAAATGGATCCATTGGTGGAGGTTTTGTGAGGAAGCATTCTTGCAGGACTTCTTAGTTTTGCTTCGCCAAATCTAATGATCTTTTGGTCTTCTATCTTCTCAATTGGCCTTTTTGGAAAGCCAGCCTGGGGAGGATTGGGGCTTTGACCTATCATTAAAGAAATTGAAATATTTATTGAATAGTAAAACTTAGAGTAGTTTTACCAGGACTTGTCTTGAAAGGAGCATTCACGGACAGCTTTCTTTGAGTCATTGGACTTGCAGGTGCCACTGGTGGTGGTGCCATTGGTGGTGGTGGTCTAAATGGGGGTGGAGGTGAACGAATGGATCGAGCACCAGATGGGGGGCCATTACTGGCCATATTTTACAAACTCTATTGTCCAATAAACTAAAAATAAAAATCACATTATATATAGAGCAACTGCCTTTATCATAGTCACTGAGGGATTTTGTAATGACTTAGCATAATTTATAATGTAAATAATCTCTTAATAGTTAGGTATTTACATTCTATATCTGCTTGAACGTGTATTGATGTGTCACATCATCTCTGAGTTCCTGTTTTTAAAGGATTATGTGCCGTAACCCTTATGACAGTATGTTAACTGACTGTGCGAGAGACTAACGTGTGTAATTGTGATGTATTTATAAAGTCAGTTAAATAGACTCATTTCCATGAAAACACCTTTTATTTTAGTTAATGCATTTCATCATTTTTCGACTATTGTGATATCACAAGGAAGAATCAGAAGGTTTGGTTCGAACAGTTATTCTTCTAGTAGAGAGTAACTCACATTTCTTGTGCAATCTCACATTAATGAACTGATAAGAAGTTGATCCAATATAAAAATTCCATATGTTTCACATGCAGTCTATTTCATTACTGTCCTTGAAACCATACTAAAATAACTGCACCAGCCCCTCCTCATGATGTCAAATCAGGGTGTGAAGAACTCATGAGCAGCAATAGCCCCAAAAGATAAGAAATCACCTGGCCTTGATACAGTGATGTGGATTCCCAAAGAAAAGCATAACAATTTCAAGAACATATCAATAAAGACTTGGCATGTAAGTACTTTTTCAATTTTCTTTTTAAACAACTGTTACTCTTTCGTGTTTTAAAAGTTGAATCAAAAAGGTGAATTAACAGAAAACTCATCTCGATAGGGCATAATTTTTTGTTCTATTACATGGGTTCCTATCTGTTGTATCACGAAACCCTGTCTTTCTCTTTTGGAGGACTTTCATGCCACAGCCCTTACCACCTTGTCAGTTTCATGACTAATTATAGGGACTGGGATTATGATTGTGAAGTTTATTTGCGAGCATCAGTTATGAAATAGATTT
>Ga0194133_10004275_pt1 | contig 19376 bp, 12 predicted proteins | sample TA2KigOf40mmetaG_FD_155448 | JGI IMG/M metagenome (GOLD analysis project Ga0194133, IMG submission 155448) | Freshwater microbial communities from Lake Tanganyika, Tanzania - TA2015055 Kigoma Offshore 40m | ecosystem: Environmental > Aquatic > Freshwater > Lake | place: Tanzania: Lake... | reverse complement strand
GGTCCCACTGGTGATGCGACCGACCTGCTTGTCGCCGGCGTACACGGTCTCCTCCCCCCACAGGCGCACCTCAGGGTCGGCCATCGCGACGTGGATGACCTGCGCCGCCGGCTCGGGGCGCCCGGCGAGGGCGGCCCGCCCCGCGAAGTCGTCCTTGTCCCACGCGACGGCGAAGCCCAGGCCCGCGGAGATCGGATCGTCGACCGGCCCGATGTCGTGGCCGAGGTGGCGATAGCCCTTCTCGAGCCGGAGGGAATCCAGCGCGAGATAGCCGACCATCCCGACGCCGAGGTGAGCGCCCGCGGCGAGCAGGGCCTCGAGCATGCCCGCGGCGAGGTCGGCATCGCAGTAGATCTCGTAGCCCAGCTCGCCGGTGAAGCTCACGCGCAGGGCGTAGGCGAAGCCGTCGGCGATCTCCACGCGCCGGGCGCCGAAATACCGATGCGCCTCGGCGGACCAGTCGTCGGGCGAGACCAGGGCGAGGAGCTCGCGGCTGCGCGGTCCGAAGACGCCCAGGACAGCCGTGCTCGACGTGCGATCGACGACCGCGGCGGCATGGTCGCGGAGTCGGCGTCGCAGCAGCCCCTGCATGCGCTGCCTGCTCGACGTCGGCGTGACGACGAGGAAGCGCTCAGCCCCGAGGCGGGTCACCGTGCCATCGGCCTCGATCCCGCCTCCGTCGCCCAGGAAGAGGGTGTACGTCGCTCGGTCGACCCCGAGGTCGACATTGGCTGTCGCGGCATACTGCAGGGCATCGAGCGCTCCCGGACCGCTCACCTCGAACTTCGCGAACCCACTGAGGTCGATGATGCCGACCCCCTCGCGCACGCGGCGATGCTCGACGCCGACGGTGTCGTGCCATCCGGGACGCCGGAAGTCATAGGCATCCTCCAGCGCCGGCGCGCCGTACCACAGGGGTCGCTCGAGACCCTGGAGCTCACCCATCACCGCGCCGTGGGCGATGTGGCGCTCGTGCAAGGGCATGCGACGCACTCCGCGAGCCGTCAGCGACTGATAGCCCGGCCAGTGCATCGCATAGAGACGCCCGAGGCTCTCGCGCGTGCGCTCATGCAGGTATCGGCGACTCGCCTGATGCGGCGAGAAGCGTGTGACGTCGACGGCGCTGGAGTCGAAGCAGGGATGACCAGCGCGAATCCAGCGGGCGATTTCGCGCCCGACGCCTGGCGCATAGATGATCCCCTGCGAGTTCATGCCCGCCGCGACGAAGAGTCCATCGACCTCGGCGGTCTCCCCCACGATGAAGGCCGTGTCCGGAGTGAAGCTCTCCGGCGCGTTGATGAAGCGGTCGTAGCCGCTTGCGCCGAGTGCCGGCACGGCGCATTCGGCCGCCGCTCGAATGTCAGCGATGTGATCCCAGTTTTCGTCAAACGTCGCGTGACCGTCGTCGGGGATGCTCTGCACGGCCCGTGGCAACCCCCGCGGCTCGAATGCTCCGAGGAGCAGGGCGTCGCCCTCGGGGCGGATGTAGTAGCTGTTGTCGACATCGCGCAGCACGGGCAGTCCCGTGACATCGGCCGTCAGCGGTGCGGAGCGGACGTGGACATGCTCGGCGGCGTACAGCGGCACGGCGACGCCCACCGTGGCAGCGAGATCACGCGTCCACAGGCCACCGGCCAGCACCACGCGGTCAGCGGCGATGGGGCCTTTGCTGGTCCGCACGCCGACGACGCGAGCACCGTCGACCTCAATCGAGGTGACCGGGCAGTGCTCGCGCAGTCGCACGCCGAGTGCATGGGCTGCCTTGGCCATGGCGAGCGAGGCGTAGCCGGGATTGACATATCCATCGCCGGGGAAGTGCAGCCCCGCGACGATGCCCGCAGGGTCGAGCAGTGGCCAGAGCCGCTGGGCCTCGGCGACGTCGACCATCCTGGCGTCGATGCCGCAGTGGTCAGCGACATCACGCGCATAGGCGAGTTCATCGGCCCGCGCGGGGTTGCGCGCCAGGCTGAGCGACCCGGGGGCCGTGAAGCCCACGTCGAGGCCGCTGAGCTCGCCGAGCGTCGCGTAGAAGGCCCGGCCATAGGACGCCAGCTCGGTCAAGGTGGTCGTACCGCGCGCACCGGCAATGAGTCCCGCGGCATGCCAGGTGGTCCCGCTGGTGAAGGTGTTGCGCTCGCACACGACGACATTGGTCACTCCCTCGAGAGCGAGGTGATAGGCGATGCTCGAGCCGATGATGCCGCCGCCGACGATGACCACCTCGGCACGCGACGGCGGCGCATCGCTCACATCGTGCGCGAAGGCTGCTGCCGTGAGGCTCGTGTCCGCGAGGCGGTCCATGGCGTCAGTCTGCCCTGCCCGGGCGCTCGCGCCGATAGGCGAGCGGGTAGTCCGGGTGTGGGCCGTCGAGCTCGCGCGCGAGACGATGACCGTCGAAGACCGCCTCGGACACCATCGATGGCAGCAGGGCGTCGCCCACGACATGCACCGTCGCGCCCCTGTCGCGCAACTCGCGCGCGAGAGCGTCATCGGGCAGTCGATGGGTGACGAGCACCACCGAGCATTCCGGCAGGGACCAGGGCTCTGCGAGGCTCGTCTCACCGCGCGCACCCGCCTCGTCGATCGCGCTGAGGGTCACGCCCGCGTGCATGCGGATGCCGGCCTCATGCAGATGGCGCCGCAGGACGTCGCCCTCCAAGGTGCCATCCGACACAGGTGAGATCACCGGATGGCTCGTGACTAGGTGCACGTCGCAGCCCTCGAGCACCAGCAGTTCAGCGATGCCGGGGCCGACGTAGTAGCCCTCGGTGTCGTAGACGACGACGGTCCGGCCCGCCGGCGGGCGCGCGCCCGACATAACCTGCTCCGGCGTCAGCGCGTGTTCGGCACCCGAGATCCGGACGTCGGTCGCCGGCTGCGAGCCATCCCCCGCCCAGTGTGAGCCGGTCGCGATGACGACGATGTCGGCTCCGTAGTCCATGACATCGTCGGCACTCATGCGCCGGCTGGTGATGATCTCGATCGCGGGATGCTGATCGAGCTGGATGGCGCGCCAGTCGATGATGCGCCCCCAGTCACCCATCGTGGGCAACTGCCTGGTCCAGCGCAGATGCCCGCCGACCTGATCCTGCTCGTCGATCAGATGCACGGCGGCCAGTCCACGCCGCGCCAGGGTGAGCGCACACTCCATACCGGCCGGTCCGGCGCCGACGACGAGCGCGGCACGGTCGGGCCTGTCGATCGGGGGCACCTCCTCGGGGTGCCAGCCGCGCCGGTATTCCTCGCCGGCCGTCGGATTCTGCACGCAGCCGACGTGCGCGAAGGTCTCCTCCTTGAGGATGCAGATATTCGATCCAGTGCACTCGCGGATATCGCCGTAGCGGCCCTGCTCGATCTTGCGCGGCAGGAAGGGGTCGGCGATGGCCGGTCGTGCTGCGCCGATGAGGTCGACCGCACCCGAGCGGATGATCGACGCCATGAGGTCGGGGCTGGTGTAGCGACCCACCCCGACGATCGGCTTGCCGGTCGCCTCGCGCACGCGCATCACCCAGGGGCGCTGATGCCCCTCTTCGAAGTAGCGGGATGTGCCCGAGTCCTCCGGCCACGCGCCGACGTTGACGTCGAAGAGGTCGACAATCGGGTCGAGCCACGCGACGACCTCGAGCATCTCATCGATATAGACCCCCGGGAGGCTGTCGCGACCGTCGATGCACATCCGGGTGGCAATGGCGCACTCGTCACCGACGGCTTCCCTCACGGCCTCGACCGTCTCCAGGTGGAAGCGCGCCCGGTGGGCCAGCGATCCGCCGTACCCATCGGTGCGGTGATTGGTCGCGGTCGACAGGAACTGCGTGAGGAGATATCCGTGCGCGCCGTAGACGTAGACGATGTCATAGCCCGCGTCACGCGCGCGGACCGCCGCCGTCACGAAGTCGCGCTGCACGCGCCCGATGTCATCCAGGGACATCTCACGTGCACCGGCACCCCAGATCATCTCCGCTCCCCTGGTGCTCGGCGCGATGCGCGTGCCGCGCGATGCACCATTGACGCTGTAGGCACCACCGTGGAAGAGCTCGATACCCGCGAGGGCGCCGTGGGCATGGATGGCGTCGGCCGTCAGCCGCAGGTTGGCCGTATCAACGTCGTCCCAGATCTCGGCTGAGACCGCGGGCGTCTCCTCCGAGTCGGTGGACACGGGCGCGTATTCGACGCAGACGCCACCCCAGCCGCCCTCGGCCTTCATGCCGCGGAAGGCCGCCTGAGTGCGCGGCTTGATCGAGCCGAAGCCCGTGGCATGGGGCACCTGGTAGAAGCGGTTGGGCAGCGTCTTGGGCCCGATCCGCACCGACTCGAAGAGGATCGCGTGACGTGCCTCCATCGCCACTAGCGGACTCGGAGGCGCTCGGGGTCGTAGAACGGCGCGAACTGCGCGGTGGCCGGGTAGGCCGTGCCGTTGATGACGACCTCGAACCCGCCACTGCCGAGCCACTCGGCGGTCACGCCGTCGGCATTGTCGACGGTGGCCAGGCCCACGGACGTGCCGAGGGTGTGGCCGAAGCCGCCCACCTGGACGTAGCCGACCCAGGTGCCGTCTTTGTAGACCGGCTCGCTGCCGTGCAGGAGCGGTGCGGGGTCGTCGATCCGTATAGGCACGAGCCGGCTCGTCCTGTCGGTGCGCAACTTCTCCAGGGCCGCGCGGCCGCGGAAGTCGACGGGCTTGTCCCAGGCGACAGCGAAGGACAGGCCGGCGGAGACGGGCGTGTCGGTGACGTCGATGTCGACCGCGTAGTCGCGGTAGGCCTTCTCCAGGCGCAGGCCGTGCATCGCAGCAAGGCCCACCGGCCGGAAGCCGAGGTCGGTGCCCGCGGACTCGAGCGTCTCCCAAACCGAGACCGCCTGGTCGCTCGGGATGAGCAGTTCGAAGCCGAGCTCTCCGACGTAGGTCACGCGCAGCGCCGTCACGCGCGAGTAGCCGATCTCGATCTCGCGCGCGGTGAGATAGGGGAAGGCATCCTCCGACAGGTCGTCGGGGCTCACGCGCTGCAGGAGCTCGCGCGACTTCGGCCCCTGCACCGTGAGCAGGCAGTACGCCGCCGTCATGTCGGTGACGGTCGCGAACTCCCCATCGCGCACCTCGTCGCGCAGCATCCGCTCGACGCGCCGGTGCGTCACATCGGAGACGATGACCATGAAGCGGTCCTCGGCGAGGCGGGTGACGGTGAGATCGGCGAGGATTCCGCCCGCGTCATTGCACCACTGGGTGTAGGTGACCGCGCCCACCGCGCCCGCGACGGCGTTGGCACTGAGCCGGTCGAGGATGGCTGCGGCGTCCGGACCTTGGACGAGGAACTTGGACATGAGCGTCATGTCCATGGCACCGACGGCCTCGCGGACGGTGCGATGCTCCTCGGCGACCCACGGCCCCCAGAAGCCTCGACCCCAGGTCCACGGGATCTCGCGCTCGGACTCCCCCTCCGGGTAGAACCACTCGACGAACTCCCAGCCGGCCGAGTCGGCGAAGTGCGCGCGACGAGAGACCCACACGTCGTGGAGTGGCGAGCGCCTGATCCCGCGCGCCGTGTGGTTGTGGAAGGTCGGGTAGCCGCCGTCACCGAAAAGCACGCCGAGCTGCTCGACGATCCGCTCGGAACGGAAGCGTCGGGTGTTCTGAATCGGCAGGCCGCGCTCGACCGTGTAGACGGCGATGTCCATCGGGCAGACGCCGGTCGTGATCCAGCGCGCCATGATGCTGCCCACGCCCCCGCCGAGCAGGATGCCCACCGAGTTCAGGCCCGCGGCGATCCAGAGGCCGTCGACCTCGGGAGCCGGGCCGAGCATGGGCGCCGCATCGGCGGTGAAGCTCTCAGGGCCGCAGAAGAACGTGCGCACGCCCGCCTCCGACAAAGACGGGATGCGCTCCATCGCTCGCTCGAGGAAGGGGGTCATGCGCTCCCAGTCCGGCGGGATCGTGCCGAAGGCGAAGTCCTCGGGCGCGCCCTCGGGGTGCCAGCCTGCGGCTTCCGGCTCGAAGAGCCCCACGAGCATCCCCCCGCCTTCCTCGCGGAAGTAGCCGTAGCAGTCGAGGTCCTCGATGATGGGCAGGTCGCGGTGCACGCCCTCCATCGGCTCGGTGAGCAGGTAGTAGTGCTCGGCCGCCTGCAGTGGCACGTCGACCCCGGCCTTCGCAGCGAGCTGGCGTGTCCACAGGCCGGCAGAGAGGACGACCGTGTCGGCTTCGACGTCGCCGTGGTCGGTAGTGACCCCGGTGATGCGGTCGCCATCGCGCAGGAAGCCGGTGACGAGCACGCCCTCGGCGATCGTCGCGCCCCGCGACTTGGCTCCCTTCGCCATCGCCGTGGCCACGCCCACCGGATCGGCGCGGCCTTCATCGGCCACGTAGGAGCCACCGACGAGGTCATCGACCTTCGCGAGCGGCCAGAGCTCGGCGATCCGCTCGGGCGTGACGATCTCATTGGGTACGCCGTACCCGACCTGGAAGTCGCGCTCGCGCACGAGCGTCTCCATCCGCTCAGGCGTGGTGGCCACCGAAAGGTGTCCCACCGGGCGGAATCCGGTCGAGTGCCCCGTCTCCTCCTCGAGGCGCTCGTAGAGGTCGCGCGAGTAGCGGCACATCCACAGCGACGTCTCATCATGGAAGCCCGCACTCGTGATGAGGCCGGCAGCGTGCCAGGTGGTGCCCGCCGTGAGCTCGTGCTTCTCGATGAGGAGCACGTCGGTGACGCCGAGTTGGGTGAGGTGATAGGCGATCGAGCAACCGATGACCCCGCCCCCCACGATGACCACCTGGGCCCTTCTGGGCAGTGCCTCCACGATTCCTCCATTGTCGTGCGCCCGCGGGCGCGGTGTTCGCTGCGATGGGACTAGAGCGTGCTGGCGAGGGAGCTCACGTCGGTGGACTCCCCCTGCTTGCGCGTCCACCGGCGATACGCGAGCCAGCCGAGGACGATGACGAGGGCCGAGACGACGAGGATGATCGTCGCCATGGCATTGAGCGCGGGCGTCGGTGCAGCCCTGGCGGTCTGGTAGATCCGCATCGACGTGGTCTCGGTCGATGCGTCCGAGGACAGGTAGCGCACGATGACGAAGTCATCGAGGACATCGGCGAAGACGAGGATCGCGCTCACCAGGATCGCGGGGAAGAGCATCGGCAGGATGATGCGGCGCACGGCGCCCAAGGCGCTCGCACCCAGGTCGCGCGCGGCTTCCTCGTAGTGCGAGCCGATCGTGAGGAGCCGGGCCCGGCAGATGACGATGGGGTAGGAGAGCTGGAACGTCACCAGGCCGACGACCTGGGCCCAGGTGCCCAGGCCGAAGGGGGTCGCCAGGTAGGTGACCATGAAGAGCAGGCCGATGGCCAGCGCGATCTCGGGGATGACAAAGGTGATGAGGGCCAGGAAGTTGGCGCCCTGGGGCAGGCGTCCGCGCCACCGGTCCAGCGCGAGCGCGAAGAGCACGCCGATCGGCACGGTGATGATCGTGGCGAGGACCGCGAGCAGCACGGTGTACGAGAGCGCGTTGCGGATCGACTCGTCGTTGAGCACCGAGCCGGTGGGGTCCCAGGTGTACCAGCGCAACGAGAAGCCCTGCCACGTGCTGCGCGAGCGGCCCTCGTTGAAGGAGAAGAGCACGGTGATGGCCACCGGCACGAGCGCCCACAGCAGGTAGACGGCCGTGATGGCCCCGAGACCGTACGCGCGGGCCTCGGAGGTGCCGCGCATGCGGCGGCGACGGCGCCCACGCGACTCCTCGAGGATGGCCTCCGCCGGGGCCGCGGAGACGGTCATGAGCGCACCTCGGCCCGGGCATTGCTGCGGGTGTAGAGAACCATCGGGATGAGCAGCACGAGCAGCACCAGGATGAGGAGCGTACCCGCCTGGCCTGCCTGCCCGGGCGCCACGATGGACAGGTTGATGAGGTTGCCGATCATGGCCGTATTGGGCGACTTCGACAGCAGGTCAGACGTGAAGTAGTCGCCCATCATCGGCAACGAGATGAGCAGCGTGCCCGCGACGATGCCGGGCAGGCTCATGGGCAGGATCACGCGCCGGAAGAGGTCGAATCCGCTGGCACCGAGATCGCGTGCTGCCTCGATGAGGCTCGGACTAATCCGATCGAGCGCGGCGAAGAGCGGCAGCAGCATGTAGGGGACGTATCCGTAGATCAGGCCCATCACCACGACGTAGGGGTTGCCGCTCAGCCAGTTGATGTCCAGGGGCACCACCCCGCCCAGCGTGATGATCGTGTTGACCAGACCATCCGGTTGGAGCAGGTTGATCCAGGCCAGCATGCGCATCATGTAGGAGATGAAGAACGGCGCGACGAGCAGCGCGAGCACCAGACCGCGGTAGTTCCCGGCGTACCTCGCCGTGAAGTAGGCGACGGGGAAGGCGATGATCAGGCAGGCCACGACCGCGATGGCGACGTAGAGCAGCGTCCTCAAGACCGCCGGCAGATAGAAGTTATCGGGGCCGAAGAGGCGATCCCAGACGACCTCGACCTGCGTGAACTGCCACTCCAGCGGGTTCCAGATCGGCACGGGTGACCGGAAGATCGGGTCGACCGTGCCGAAGGCAACGCAGAAGACGACATAGAGCGGGATGAGGAAGAACAGGGCGATCCACACCATCGCGGGAAGGCCAAGGATCGGCCAGAGAAACCGCGTGGAGCGATCGCCCACTTATGCACCAGCCTTGAACTGCTGCCAGATGGCCTGGTACTCCGCCTCCACCTCGGGAGGCAATTCCAGGACCGGATAGCCCACTTCGAACCACTCCGGCTTCACCACCGCACCCGCGAGATTCTCGGGTATGTAGCCATCCGCGACCATCGAGTCGGGGGTGAGTGATCGCAGAGGGGGCTGGTAGCCGACCCACGAGAAGTTCTTCAGCGAAACGTCGCTGTCCAGCATGTAATTGAGGAAGTGATGGGCGAGGACCGGATTCTCACCGCCCTTGAGCACGCAGAGGAAGTCGCTGTTGACCAGGCCACGCCCATCAGGCGGGCTCCAGTAGCGCAGGACCGACGGATCGACCCCCTCCGGCATGTAGGACTGCCCAGTGATCATGTCCCCGGACCAGCATTGCGAGAGCGACAGCACGCCCTCGGGGATGTCCGTGTAGCCGCTGATGGTCACACGCGGCTGACTGAGGGAAAGCATCTCCAGCATGGCGTCGCGGGCGGCGCCGAGTGTCGCGGGATCCGCGGTGTTCACATCGGTGCCGCCGTCGCGCAGGATCGTCATCCCGATGACTTCGCGATCGTCATCCAGCACGGCGATCTCCCCGGCGTACTTGCTATCCCAGAAGACGTCATAGGGGTTAGGCCGAGCTCCGATGTCCTCGGGGATGAGATCAGCTCGCCAACCGATCCCGGTCGTGTAGATCACATAGGGGACGGTGTACTGCCACTCCTGGTCGTACCACGGGTTCTGGAACTCCTCCCAGACGTCAGCGATATTGGGGATGTATTCGTGATTGAGTGGGCGGATGAGGTCGCCGTAGACCAGGCGTGCCATGTAGTTGTACGACATGAAGGTCACGTCGTAGGGGATGCTCCCGCTGCGAATCTTGGTCAGGGCCTCGGGATAGTCGTTGAACGTGGAGTATTCGACCTTGACGTTGTAGTCGGCGTACTCCTTTTGGAAGTCCTTGATGACCGCCTTGTCGAGATAGTCCGGGTAGTTGTAGAGGCGCAGGGTGGCGTTGGCCTCGGGCTCGAGGCCACTCGCGATGGGCTCATTGCCAGGGTTGATCGGCCACTTCACCGGGTTGGTCGGCGAGGCGATTTGGAGTTCGGCTGGCGCGGAGGTGGCGCCCCCGCTCGCCGATCCTCCAGCAGAGGATCCCCCGCCCGTGGGGCCGCTCAGGGGCTGCTCGCGAGCACACGCTGCGAGCGCCCAGGCTCCCGGCAGAGCCAGGGCTGAGGCCTGGAGAAGCCGTCGACGGGAGACAGGGCGACGGGGTGGCGATGGCATGGCAATTCCTCGACTTCCCTCGGCAACGGCGGTCGATCCCTAGACTGAGCCACCATTCAGGCTTTGGCAAGGACTTCGCCCAAGATCGCAGGAGGATCGCGTGGACTGTCCCGGTGAGGGTCGACGCCGGTGAAGGGCGGCAGCGTGTCGGTCGTCTCCCTGCACAAGTCCTACGGCGAGGTGCCGGCCGTCCGCGGCATCGATCTCGACATCGCGGCCGGCGAGTTCTTCAGCCTCCTCGGACCATCCGGCTGCGGCAAGACCACGACACTGCGCATGATCGCCGGCTTCGAGACGCCCACGTCCGGCGAGATTCGCATCGACGGCACTGACGTCTCACGGGTCCCAGCAAACGACCGTCCGGTCAACACCGTCTTCCAGAACTACGCTCTCTTCCCCTTCATGTCGGTGGAGGACAACGTCGCCTTCGGGCTGCGCTATCAGAAGGTCGGCAAGGCAGACGCTAAACGCAAGGTGGGCGAGGCCCTCGAGATGGTGCGCATGGGCCAGTACGCCAAGCGCAAGCCCGGTCAGCTCTCCGGCGGTCAGCAGCAGCGCGTCGCTCTCGCTCGCGCCATCGTGCTCGGCCCGCGCGTACTCCTGCTCGACGAGCCACTCGGCGCCCTCGACGCCAAGCTGCGCAAGACCCTGCAGATCGAGCTCAAGTCGCTGCAGGAGTCGCTCGGCATCACGTTCATCTATGTCACGCACGACCAGGAGGAGGCCCTGACCATGTCCGACCGCATGGCGGTCATGGCCGGCGGCCTCATCGAGCAGGTCGGGACGCCCGCCGAGATCTACGACGCTCCCGCGACGGCGTACGTCGCCGACTTCCTCGGCAGCGCCAACGTGCTGGACGTCGAGGTCGTCGGCCCCGCGGGCGACGGACGGACGACCGTGCGAGTCGGAGGCGAGACCCTCACCTGTCGAGGCGTCGCGGCGCCGGGCCCGGGCGATGACATCCGCCTGGTCATCCGCCCGGAGAGGCTGCTGCTCGAAGCGACGGACGAGGAGGCGGGATCGCTCAGTGGCACCGTCGTGCGGACCGTGTACCAGGGCGCGACCACCGACATCATCGTCGCGGTGGCCGACGGATCCGAGCTCGTCGTACGCCGCCCCAGCGAGCGAGCCGGGCACCACACGGCCGGCGAGCAGGTGACCGTGCACTGCCGGGCCGACGCCATGCGGCTCCTGCCGGTCGGAGCCCTCGGCGGCTAACCGGCCCCCTTCCTCGGTTTTGTCATCTGAGCCCGCGGGACAACACCTTCGTCCCGCGGGCTCAGATGACAAGCCCCTCATCTGGAGAGGATTCGCCTGATCGGGGAGAGGAATTCCTCGGGCCGACTCAGCGCTTCGCCGTAGATGGCCCTCACGAATACATGGCCGCGGCGTTCCAGGTCATGCTGTCGCTTCTTCTCTTCGGCCAGCGCCTCGACCCGGTCGTACTTGCCTAGCCCGTCTGCCTCGATGAGGAGCCCGAATGAACCTTCCGGTCTACCTGGCAGATCTAGCCCCAAGTCCGCGCGGTAGGAGCGCCCGCTCTCACCGACCACCGGGACCTGGAGTGCAGGGGACGGCAATCCTGCTTCGATGATCCGACCTCGGACGATGCTCTCCAGGGCACTCTCAGCCAGAGGACTCACATGCCTGAGGGCGCTTGCTGCAAGGCGTACGCCGTGGCGACCGCGCATGAGATCCAGACGGGCGCGGAGCTCGCAGACCACCTCGTGGGGCCGCATGCCGTCTGCCACCGCGCGGCGAGCGGCCGAGTCCAAAGGCACCAGCGCGAAAGGCAGTGACTGACCCCGCGCCAGGTCGATGGACGTCCGCAAAGGATCCGTCATGAGCACCCCATGCGGACCGCGGACCACGTGGTGCGGCGGAATCGGCCAACGCCGGGCCCGGAGGCCATGGCGCCTGCCACGCATACCGCCCGAACCTTCCAGGAAGGCAACCTCCAACTCACCAGCCCCAACCCCGCGGAAGGGCGGCACTGCCATGGACCCCAGGAGGGCCGCGGTCGCACCGCAGGCGACCAGGCCTGGGTTCTCCGCTTGCAGGACGAGCAGCCGGGCCAGCCACGGAGCGACCGGATTCGCCACGGCGTACCAGCCTCGCCCCACGCGCGTCAGGGCTCCCGCGGCGCAGGCGCGCTCCAGCCGATCAGCCCCGATCCCCAGCCCTGCGGCCTGCGTGAGATGGAAGGGCGCGGCAGCGAACTCCTGGATCAGCACGGTGATGAGGCGGCGGCGCGAGTGGTTGCCCACACCGATCAAGGAGGCGGGGAACGAGTCGTTGGCGGCGGCAGGGACGATGGTGGAGTCGCTCATGGAGCCACAGTGGGAGTCTCCCCGCCTCAGGGGGTGCGCCCACATGTCGACGGTGGACAAGCACCACCCGGGCGTCCTGTGGGTTCACGTCCGTCAACCCCGCATTGTCATCTGATTCCGCGCTACACACGTCGCGAACCGCGGTGCTAGATGACACAACGCGGGGGACGAGTGAGGACAGAGGCAGACTATGCCGTGGCGGGCTGCTGCACAGCCGGCATGGGCTGGCCGAGGTAGCCGCGGGCGATCATGGTGACGAACTGGTAGATCGCGTCCTCGTCGGGCGACAGCGGCCCGGGCTGCGCGAAGCCGCTGTCCATGCCGCGCTGGACCGACTCGCAGGCGCCCCAGTCCTCGCGGTTGGTGATGTCCCAGAAGTCCATGGCGTACGCCGGGCTGAAGCCGGGCGTGTCCAGTGCCTCCGGCGGGAAGGCCCATTGGCACTCCACCCATGTCTCGCGGGCGGAGAGCGGCACCATCCGGTGCGTCATGACGTAGTCCGGGTGCAGGCTCACGAGCAGGTTGGGGAAGATGCCGATGTAGTCGATGCGCCGCCTCTCGACCTCGCTGAGCCCGGGGATGAAAACGCCGTCACTGTGCCCGTCGAGGGACATCGTGATCGCGTGGGGACGCAGGTCCTGCCAGCCGCCCACCCAGGCACCCGCGCTCGGCGCCCAGTTCTCGCCGCTCTCCGGAGGGCTCACCTGGCACAGCTCGGGGTGGATGGAGGAGCAGTGGTAGCACTCCTGGTAGTTCTCGATGACGATCTTCCAATTGGCCTGGATGACGTACTCGTGCCGGCCCTGCACGACCAGTCGCTCGGGTGCGAATTGCGCAATGCGCTCCTCGAGGCCCGTCACGTGCCGCGAGAGCGGCCCGGCGAGACCGGAGATGTCAAGGAAGATCCAGCCGTGCCACTCCTCGACCGTGATGGGCCGCAGCGGGAAGTCCGCCATGTCGAAGTCACCGAAGCCGCCGTAGCCCGCAGCACTGAAGAGCTCGCCATCGAGCTTGTAGGACCACGAGTGGTAGGGACACGTGATGGCGCGCGCCTGGGTCGAGGAGCCGCACGGCAGGATCTCGTGCCCCCGGTGGCGGCAGACGTTGGCGAAGGCGTTCAACGTGCCGTCCTGCTGACGGACGAGCAGGACCGAGGTGTCCCCCACCTTGTCCGCGCGCTGCATCCCTGGCTCGGCGATCTCGTCGCTGCGACCGATGCACTGCCAGCCGCGGAAGAAGTGCTGCTGCTCCCACGCGAAGACCTCGTCGGAGGTGTACGCCGCGACGGGCAGCATGCGGCTCTCGCCGAAGGGCGCGAGGGTGCGAGCGAGCTGATCGGCGGGCAGGGGTGCGGTCGTGAAGGAGGGGGCCATGGCACTCATCCTAGGGCCGGGCGCGGGCCCCTTTCCAGCCACTCAGGCGAACCCAGGGGCGCGTCGTCACCCCAACGGGACTGCAATCGATTGCGCCCCCTGCCTACTCCGTCACGACGGCGTCGACCGCGACGCAGCCACTCTCGTTCACGATGAGCGGGTTGACCTCGACAAGGGTGAGCCCCTCCGCAAGGAGCAGGTCGCCGATGCGACCTGCTGCCCGGCACAGGCCTTCGACGTCGTACGCCGCTCCTCCGCGCGCGCCCGCGAGCAACGCCCACGCCCGCAGACCCTCGAGTGCAGAGCGGACGCGCGCGGGCGAAGCGGGCAGCGGGACGCAGGCGACATCGGCGAAGGCTTCCGTCCACACGCCGCCCAGGCCGACGGTGAGCGTCGGGACCACGCCGTCGCGGCGAGCGGCCACGATCATCTCGAGGCCGGGCGCAGCCTGAGCCTCCACCAGCACGCGCGCACCAGGGGCCAGCCCGAGGATGCGACCTGCCGCGCGTGTCATGTCCTCATCTGACTCGATACCGACGACGACACCGCCGATGTCGCTCTTGTGGATGACATCGACGGCCACGACCTTGAGCACCACCGGATAGCCGAGATCGCGCGCGGCCGAGACGGCGTCGTCGACAGCGCTCGCGATGCGCCCCTCGGGCACCGACACGCCGTACGCCGCCATGAGGGATTTGGCAGTTGCCTCGTCGAGTGCTCGCGGGCGATGATCTGACGCGACCGCGGCGGCAATCGCGCGCAGGCGCTCTGGGTCGACGGCCGGGGACTGCAGCACGCGAAGCGCGCGCAGTGCATTGTCGAGACCCGCCACCGCCCCGGGAGCCGCCTGGCCCGGTGTGGTCGCTACGACGAGCGTGTCCATCCCCGCACGCTCACCCCCGAGCACGCCTCCCGCGCGCGTTGCCCGCCACTCCTCGAGCGGCCCCGGGGGGAGTCCCGGCGGCTCGTCCTGGACATAGACGAGGTGACCTACCGCCGGATCACGGCCCACCGCCTCGGCGAGAGCGGCAATGGCCTCGGTATCCGCCCACACGAGCGCGGTATGGTCGAGAGGATTCGCGACCGTCGCCGCAGGGGGCAGGAGCTCGCGCAATCGCTCCTCGGTGGTCGTCGCAAGGTCCGCGAGCAGCACTCCGAGGTCGTCGGCGAGATCTGCCGCGATCGCCGCGTCGCCTCCCGAGCACGTGAGGAACGCGGCCCCGCGCGGATCCCGACGAACGAGCGCGAGGGCGCGCGCGGTCTCGAGGAGCTCGAGTGGCTGCGAGACCATCACCCCGCCGGCCTCGGCGATCATGGCGGCAAACACCGCCTGGTCCCCGACCAGTGCCGCGGTGTGAGCGGCACCTACCGCGGCGCCCCGCGCGCTACGCCCGGCCTTGAGCACCACGACCCGCACGTCGCGCTCCGCGCATCGGGCCAGTGCCTCGCACCACGCCGCGCCGTCACCGTCGCCCTCGACATAGAGCGCGACCGCCCGCACGCCATCGAGCAGTGCCACTTCGCCCAGCAGGGTCGGGGTGTCGATCACCGCCGCATTGCCCGCGGAGACGACGGTGTGCAGGCCCTCGCCCAGGCGATGGGCCATGCCGACGACGCCGATGTTGCCGCTGTCGGAGATGAGCGCCACTCCCCCGGCACGCTCGGGGAGCGTGACGGCGTCGCCCCACAGTGGCGCGCGGGCGGGCACACTCACCAGTCCATTGCCATTGGGGCCGATCACGGGCATGTCCCCGGCGGCCACTGTCAAGGCCTCCTGCAGGTCCGGGCGGCCAGCCTCCGCGAATCCTGCGGCGTAGACGATGGCACCGCCGCATCCCATGCCCGCGGCCTCCGCGACGTAGTCCGCCACGGTGTCGGCCGGGGTGGCGATGACCACCGCATCGACCCGACCCGCGGCCGCGAGCGTCGGCACGCACGGGACTCCGGCGGCCGACGGCCGCGTCGGATGCACTCCGATCACGCGACCATCGAACCCCGCGCGTGCGAGGTTGAGCAGCGTCGTGTGTGCATAGGTGCCCTCGCGGTCCGTCGCACCGACGACAGCGACCGAGCGCGGCGAGAGCAGGCGGATCAGGTCGGGCATATGCCCTCGCTCACGTGAGCATCGCGCGTACGCCGCGCCGCTCGAGCGAGCGCGCCACGATGATCCGCTGGATCTCCGAGGTCCCCTCCCAGATCCGGTCGACGCGCAGCTCGCGCCAGAAGCGCTCGGCCGCGGTGGTGCGCATGTAGCCGCGCCCGCCGAAGATCTGCACGGCGCGATCCGCGCACCGGTTGGCCGCCTCGGAACAGAAGAGCTTGGCCATGGACGCCTTGCCGTGGATGAGCTTGGGGTCACCGCCCGCGTCGGCGAGACCGGCCACCTCGAGCCCGAGCAGTCGACCTGCCGCCGCATCCGCAGCACTGTCGGCGAGGGGGAAGCTCACGCCCTGGTGATCGATGAGCCGGGATCCGCCCTGCTCGCGGTGCACCGCCCAGTCGAGTGACTCCTCGATGAGCCGCTGCATCGCACCGACGCAGCGCGCGGCGATCCCGAGTCGCTCCTCCATGAACCACATCCGCTGGAGGTCATCTCCCCGGCCTACGCCGCCGATGATGTCGTCGTCGTGCACGACGACATCGGTGAAGCGCAGAGTGGGGTGCCCGTGCGGGTAATTGTGGGTGAAGGGCACGTCGGCGATCGCCTCGATGCCCGGTGAGTCCGCCGGCACGGCAAAGAGAGTCGGCAGTTGCCTGCCGTCGACTTCGGCGTATGCCATCACCACGATGACCGCCGCGATGGAGCCGAAGGTGACGAACCACTTCTCGCCGTTGATGACCCAGCGACCGTCGCCCGTGGGCACGGCGGTGGTGGTCATGCCGGATGGGTCGCTGCCGGCATCGGCCTCGGTGACGGCGTACGCGTCGTGCAGTTCACCGCGCAGTGCTGGGATCAGCCAGCGCTCCTGCTGCGCAGGTGATGCGTGCTTCCAGACGTTGTAGGCGTTGGGGATGTACCACGAGACGCCATTGGTCGAGCGACCCAGCTGCTCCTCGACGAGGAACCATTCGGTGACGCTCCATCCGTGCCCGCCGTGCTCACGGGAGTGCGGGCCGCCGTGCACGCCGTACTCGATCGACTTCTCGCGGATGAACGCCTGCGCCTCGGGTGGCAGTGGGCCACCGGCCAGTTCCGCGGTCACCTCGAGCGGGATGAGCACCTCGTCGACAAAGGTGGCAGCCCGCGCCTGCAACTCATCGGCGCGTCCAGGGGTATCGGTGCTCATGTCTCTCCAGGGGGCTGTCAGGATGGGGACGCGCATCAGGCTATCTGAATGAGCGTTCAGCACGTGCGCTTCGGGAGGTTCGTTGGCCAAGGGGACGCTGTCGTCGTCTGGATCGCTCTCGGCGAAGGCACCCGAGGAGCGCCGCGAGCGCATCCTCCGGGCCACCGTCGACGTGGTCCGCACCCGGGGCTTCGCCGGGGCGCGCGTCTCCGATATCGCCGAGGCCGCCGGCACGTCGCAGGGCCTCGTGCTCTACCACTTCCGCTCCTTGGCCGGCGCCCTCGATGCCGCGCTCACGCTCTTGGAAGACGAGTTCTACGACGACCTCGCGCGCGACCTGCAGGAGCAGGTGGGGCCGGTGGAGCGACTGCGCCACATGGCCGACCTCGGCGCGGGTCAGGGCCCCGCCGTAGGCGACTGGAGACTGTGGCTCGAGCTCTGGGTCCGCGCTCTGCACGATCCCGACGCGCGCGAGACGCGCGAGTCCCTCGACCGTCGATGGCGCGCCGCCCTGCGCGAGGTGATCGCCGAGGGCGTCGCCTCCGCCGACTTCGACCCGCTCGACCCCGACGGCGCTGCGATCCGCCTGGCATCCCTCATGGACGGGCTGGCCATCCAGCTCGCCCTCGACGACCCGGACATGACCACGCAGCGACTCGCCGACCTGTGGTGGGACGCCGCGGTGCTCGAGCTGCGCATGCAGCCCTGACATCACGCCCCCTCCGGCACACCTGCGACACGGACATCGGCCGTTCATGCTTGCTGAATGACCGTTCAGGGTGCTACCCTCGCCACAATCCTGAACGACCGCTCAGGATCGAGGGATGTGAGACCCATGGACGCTCCCGAGCGTCACGCGCACGGCGGACGGTCCGTCCGCGACCAGGCCCGCGATCACCTGCTCCTGAACTTCACCGACATGGGCGAGTACGCCGACGCCGGCTCCAAGGTGATCGTCCGCGGTGAGGGCTGTGAGGTGATCAGCGATCGCGGTCGTCGCTTCATCGATGGGCTGTCCGGCCTGTTCTGCTCCAACCTCGGCCACTCCTACGGCGACGAGATCGGCGCAGCCGCGCACCGCCAGCTCGCCACCCTCCCCTTCACGCCCACGTGGTACCTCGCGCATCCGCCGGCCGCCGCTCTCGCCGAGATGCTCGTCGAGCGCGCCGCACCACTGGGCATGCAGCGCGTCTACTTCGCCAACAGCGGCGGTGAGGCGGTGGAGTCGGCGTGGAAGCTCGTGCGCCAGTGGCATGCGGCCAACGGTGAGCCCCAGCGCACCAAGGCCATCGCGCGGCGCATCGCCTACCACGGCACCACGCTCGGAGCGCTGAGCTTCACCGGCATGCCCGACTGCCGCGCGGGATTCGAGCCCTTGGCCGTGCCGACAACCCACCTGTCCCCGACGTACGCGTATCGCCATCCCGCCGGCGACGATCCCGCGGCCTTCACGCGGGCACTGCTCGAGGAGGCCGAGGAGGCGATCCTCTTCGCCGGGCCCGACCAGGTGGCCATGCTCATCGCGGAGCCCGTGCAAAACGGAGGCGGTGCCTTCGTGCCCCCGCCGGGCTACTGGCCGGGCCTGCGTGCCCTGTGCGATCGCTACGGCATCGTCCTCGTCGCCGACGAGACGATCACGGCCTTCGGGCGCGTCGGCGAGTGGTTCGCCTCGAGTCTCTTCGGCGGGCGGCCGGACATCATCACCTTCGCCAAGGGCGTCACGGCGGGGCACGCGCCGCTCGGTGGCTTCCTCATGACCGAGGCCATGGCCGCGCCCTTCGTCACGGGCGGGCACACCTACATGCACGGCCACACCTACTCCGGTCACCCGCTCACCACCGCGATCGGCGCGACCGTGCTCGACATCTACGCACGCGACGGTGTCTTCGACAACGTCCGTGGCATCACTCCCCGCTTCGAGGCCGGACTGCAGGAGCTACGCCGCATCCCCCTCGTCGGCGACGTGCGCGGCATGGGCTACTTCTGGGCGCTGGAGCTGGTGAAGGACCGCGAGACCAAGGAGCGCTTCTCTGCCGACGAAGCCGATTGGCTCCTGCGCAAGGAGCTCTCCGCCCACATGGATGAACTCGGCCTGCTGTGCCGCCTCGACGATCGCGGCGAGCCCGTCATCCAGCTCTCCCCGCCACTGGTGAGCGACGCCGCACTCATCGACCGGATCGTCGACATCGTCGGCACAGCAGCCGAGCGGGCATGGAATGCCTGGAACGGCTCGACCGCTCCCGCCGCAGACCCGCGACGCCTTTCGCGGCGCTCCGCCAACCCCAAGGCTGGCGCGGCCTAAGGTTCGCGGCCCGGATCCCCTTCGGGGCCCGCATGATCGGCCAGCCACTCCATCATGGGCGTGATCGCACGCCAATCACGGCGTATGACGTCCAGCGCCTTGCGCGACTCCAAGGTCTTGGGGTCGTCG
>Ga0194133_10004273_pt1 | contig 19389 bp, 15 predicted proteins | sample TA2KigOf40mmetaG_FD_155448 | JGI IMG/M metagenome (GOLD analysis project Ga0194133, IMG submission 155448) | Freshwater microbial communities from Lake Tanganyika, Tanzania - TA2015055 Kigoma Offshore 40m | ecosystem: Environmental > Aquatic > Freshwater > Lake | place: Tanzania: Lake... | reverse complement strand
GGTCGGCGATGTACGCACCGGTGCGGGTGTCGAGTCGGCAGTGAAGGGGGCCGACTATGTGGTCTCGGCGCTCGGTTCGAATGTTCGCAACGACCCGGAGAACACACCCGAGCGCGTCGATTACGGTGGTGTGAAAGCACTCGCCGAGGCTTCGGCGTCATCAAAGGTCAAACATTTCGTCCTGGTATCGTCGATGGGCGCGACGCATACCGATCACCCCCTCAATCGCATGTTCGGCAACATCCTCGTTTGGAAGAAAAAAGGCGAGGACGCGCTGCGATCCTCCGGCGTGCCCTACACGATCGTGCGACCCGGCGGACTCCTTGATGCGCCGGGCGGTGGCGCGGGCGTCAAAGTTTTTCAGGGTGACGATCTGCGCAACCAAGGCCGTATCCCGCGCGCCGACGTGGCGACCGTTTGTCTCGAAGCCCTCGGCAACTCGACGGCGCGCAGCAAGACGTTCGAGTTGATCGGTGACAGCCCCGGGACGCGCACCGATTTCACCACCATGTTCGCTGGGCTTGCCGCCGATGAGCGCTGAGACCACTGCGTTGCAGCGTCTGCTGGTCCGTTTCGCGCGCGTCGAGCCGCGCGAGTCGGCTGCCGTGGTCACCGCTTTTTTTTTGTTTTTCTTTGTGCTTGGCAGTTATTTCGCCGTGCGCCCCGTGCGCGAAACGGTAGCAACGCTGCTGGGGCGCGATCGGGTCGCTGATCTCTGGCTTTACACCGCCTTGTTCTCGATCGCGATCGTGCCGCTTTGGGGCTGGCTCGTGGCCCGACTGCGTCGCAGCTTGTTGCTGCCCATGCTCTACGGCGTGGTGGCGATCATTCTCGCTTTCATCGGCTCGTCGATTCAGGTCGATGAGTCCAACCTTCAAGTCGGCACTTTTTTCTATGTGTGGATCAGCGTCATCAACCTGATGCTGGTATCGGTGTTCTGGAGTTTTCTGCTCGAGATGTTCTCCGCAGAGCAAGCAAAGCGACTATTCGGTTTCATTGCGGCCGGCGGCACTTTCGGCGCTCTGGTCGGCCCGCTCACCGCTCGCCTGTTGGTCGATTCGATCGGCAATTCCGGTGTGCTGTATCTCGGGACTGCAGGGTTTCTCGGCGCGATCGTTTGCCAGCGTGTGCTGATCGGCATCTGGAATCGCAAGCGTGAGGCGGATGCCGCCGTATCGCCTGCGGCGAGCAAAGAATCTGCCAGCGACGATACGGGTCTCGGCGGCAATCCGTTTGCCGGTATTTTCATCGTGTTGCGATCGCCCTACTTGCTCGGCATTGCTTCGTTCGTGGTGCTGCTGTCGGCGGTCAACACATTTCTCTATTTCGAGCAGCTGCGCATCGTCAGTGAAACTTTCGCCGATACGACCCGTCGAACCGAGGTATTCGCGAACATCGATTTCATCGTGCAATCGCTGACGATCTTTTCACAACTTTTTCTCACCGGTCGCATTGCCTCGCGGCTCGGGGTGCGCACATTGCTGACTTTCGTGCCGGTACTGATGTTCTTCGGTTTCATGGTGCTCTCCATGGTCAACGTATTCGGCATGATTGCCGCGCTGCTCATACTGCGCCGTTGGGGTGAATACGCCTTCATCAGGCCAGGTCGCGAAATGCTTTGGGGCTCGCTTGACACCGAGTCCAAGTACAAAGCGAAAAGTTTTGTCGACGTGCCGGTGTATCGCGCCGCCGATTACGTCGGCGCGCAAGCGAAGAGTGCGCTTGATGCAGTGGGGGCGTCGCCCGCCGGAGCGGCGCTGATCGGCGCTGCGCTTGCGGCTGCCTGGGCCGTCAATGGTTGGACTCTGGGGCGTAAACACGATGGCGCGAAGCAGCCGGGACCTCGCGAATGAGATCTAGGTCGAGCAAATCTTTGTCCTTGGTGCTGACGGTATGGATGATCGTCGCGGGTACACTGTTTTCGTGGACGGTGCAGGCGGCGGAAAGTGTCACCGCCGGCCAGGAGCGCGCGGCAGCCGAGTATCTCGCTGCGGTCGCCGCGGGTGATGCGCAGGCCGTCGCCTTTGCCATCCACCCCACCGAGCTCGATCGGTTGCGGATCATGACCGTGCAAAAACTTCGCGAAGAGGCAGCCCGCGGCGAATCGGCGATGCGTATTCGGCTGTTCGGCGATGGAATGCCGCTGGGCGAAATCGAGCGCTTGACCAGCGTCAATCTGTTTCGCAGCCTCGCGCGCAAACTGAATGTGCGTAGCCGCGTCTATGAAAAGCTCGAAGGTCTGACCGCAGTACGCGATGGCAATCAGTTGCACGTGCTCGTCAAAGGCAAACAGCCGCGCGATCGCGGTCGGGTCGAAGTTGTCGAACTGGTGACGCTGCTGCCCTACGGCAAAGAATGGAAGGCCGCGATTGCCCCTGAGCTCGAGGCGCAGATCGACGATGTGCTGAACGGGCGTACGCGTGGCACGACTACTCCAAGCAGCGGACCGACAGCCGTGGAGCGAGCGGTACCGGTAGCGACTGCGCGCAACACCCCGGAGATTCTCGCTTTGCTGGAACAGGCAGAAAAAGCCCTCGTTGATGGCAAGTGCGATCGCTACTACCGCGACTATCTCAGTCCGGAACTGCGACGCAGCTTGTCATCGCGTACGCTCGATTCTTTGGTGAGCGGCTGCAATCGCAGCATCGCAAGCCGCGAGCTGCTGATCGCTGCGCTACGCATAGTGCGGCGCACGGCGCCTGCTCTTGAGCGGGAGGGTAATCGTGCCGTGTACGATGTCGAAGGTCAGGGGCTGCCCTTTGATCGTTATGTGCTCGAGCGCATCGACGGGCGTTGGTATATCGCGGAGTGATTATCCCGAATCGAAAGGAGGCATCGACATGACCCAAGAAAATTCGTTGGCGATCCGCTGCACGGCGTGCAAACCCTTGCGGGCGATATTTGCTGCATGGCTGCTGGGCTTGCTCGCGGCCTGCGGAGTTTCGCCGCAGAAAGTCACGGTCCCTGTGGTGTCGGCTGTCGATCTGCCGCGGTTCATGGGCCCGTGGTACGTCATCGGCGTCATTCCGACGTTCATCGAAAAAGACATCTACAACGCGGTCGAGTCCTATGCGCTCGCCGCCGACGGCACGATCAAAACCACCTTCACTTTCAACAAAGGTGCTTTCGACGGGCCGGCCAAGCGCATGGAGCCGAAGGGTTTCGTGATCCCCGGCACCAACAACGCCATCTGGGGTATGCAGTTCATCTGGCCGGTAAAGGCCGAGTACGTCATTTCGCACGTCGATGCCAATTACACCGAGACCATCATCGCGCGCAGCGCTCGCGACTACGTGTGGATCATGGCGCGCACCCCGACCATCGACGACGCGCGCTACGCAGAACTCGTCAAAAAAGTCGCTGACATGGGGTACGACGTCGGCAAACTGGTGAAGGTGCCGCAGCGCGCGAGTGCGCCGACCGCGGCACCCGCTGCAGCGGCGGCTCCCGCGGCCTCACCGCCGCTGCCATCGCCCGAGCGCGTCGCCGAAATCCTTGCCTCGGTGCCTGCCGTGAAGCCTGCCGAGCTCAAGGCCAGACTGGCTCAGGGCGGTGCGCGGCCCGTAGTGCTCGATGTACGACGCGCCGAGGAATTCGCCGCGGGTCATGTCGCCGGCGCGATCAACGTCGCCCACAACGCCGTACTCGCAAGGCCGGCCACTGCCGTGGGTGCTGCCAAGGACGCCGAGATCATCGTCTATTGCGCGAGCGGCCGACGGGCCTCCATGGCGATCGAGGCGCTGCGCGACGCTGGCTACTCCAACTTGAAGCACCTCGAGGGCGACTACACGGCTTGGGCCGCCACGCCCTGACCTGCGCGCCGCCACCCCGGGCGCCGGACTCGCCGGGGGGGTCCATGGTGGGTACACTCCCGAGGTTCTCCTAGGCCCGCCCGTCGGGGGCGGACGGGACGGACTTGGACAGGGACGCCATGGACCGTGATGACCTGCTGACATCCGCCAAACTCGAGGTTTGGGCGAAGGCTGCCGCGAAGGCGGCGCCGGCCGGTGACGTCACCAAACTCATCTGGAAGACGCCCGAGGGTCTCGAGGTCAAGCCGCTCTATACCGCGGCAGACCTGCAGGGTTTGCAGTACGCCGACACCCTGCCGGGCTTCGCACCCTTCCTGCGCGGCCCGCAAGCCACCATGTATGCGGTACGGCCGTGGACCATTCGTCAGTACGCGGGATTCTCGACGGCCGAGGCCTCGAATGCGTTTTACCGCAAGTCGCTGGCGGCAGGCGGCCAGGGCGTGTCGGTTGCTTTCGACCTGGCGACCCATCGCGGCTACGACAGCGATCACCCGCGAGTGCGTGGCGATGTCGGCAAAGCGGGCGTGGCGATCGATTCCGTCGAGGACATGAAGATCCTGTTCGACGGTATTCCGCTCGACAAGGTTTCGGTGTCGATGACGATGAACGGTGCGGTGCTGCCGGTGCTGGCAGCGTTCGTCGTCGCTGGCGAAGAGCAGGGCGTGGCGCAGGCGGCCCTCTCCGGCACTATCCAGAACGACATTCTCAAAGAATTCATGGTACGCAACACCTACATCTACCCGCCCGAGCCGTCGATGCGCATCGTCGGCGACATCATCGAGTACACGGCGCGCAACATGCCGAAGTTCAACTCGATTTCGATTTCGGGTTATCACATGCAGGAGGCGGGGGCGAATCAGGCGCTGGAACTCGCCTTTACGCTGGCCGACGGCAAGGAGTATGTGAAAACCGCACTCGCCAAGGGCCTCGATGTCGACGAGTTTGCCGGTCGGCTCAGTTTTTTCTGGGCGATCGGCATGAACTTCTATCTCGAGGTCGCCAAGATGCGCGCGGCGCGGCTGTTATGGTGGAAAATCATGGCCGGCTTCGGGGCAAAGAATCCGAAGAGCCTGATGTTGCGCACTCACTGTCAGACCTCGGGCTGGAGCCTCACCGAGCAAGATCCGTACAACAACATCGTTCGCACCACCATCGAGGCCATGGCAGCCGTTTTTGGCGGCACGCAAAGCCTGCATACCAATTCTTTTGACGAGGCGATCGCGCTGCCGACCGAGTTCAGCGCGCGTATCGCCCGCAATACCCAGCTCATCCTGCAAGAAGAAACTCACATCACTCAGGTCGTCGACCCTTGGGCCGGCAGCTACCTGATGGAGAAACTCACGCAGGAAATGGCCGACAAAGCTTGGGCGATCATCGAAGAAGTCGACGCCATGGGCGGCATGACCCGCGCGGTCGAGAGTGGCTGGGCGAAGCTGCGCATCGAGGCGAGTGCTGCCGAGAAGCAAGCACGCATCGATTCGGGTCGCGATGTCATCATCGGTGTCAATAAATTCAAGCTCGACAAAGAAGAGCCGGTCGCGATTCTCGAGATCGACAATGTCGCGGTCCGCGACAACCAGATCGCGAGACTGCAGCGGGTGCGCACGACCCGCGATGCCGACAAGGTTGGTGCGGCTTTGGCCGCGCTGACGACCGCCGCCAAATCGGGCGAAGGCAATTTGCTTGCACTCGCCATCGAGGCCATGCGATTGCGCGCGACAGTCGGCGAAGTCAGCGACGCGCTCGAGCAAGTTTGGGGACGACATCGTGCCAATTCGCAGGAGGTAAGCGGCGTGTACGCAGGAGCCTACGAATCGCAGGAAGATTGGCGCAAACTGCAAGGCGACATCGCGGCGTTCGCTGCAAGCCACGGTCGTCGGCCGCGTGTGATGATCGCCAAGCTGGGCCAAGACGGTCATGACCGCGGTGCCAAGGTGGTGGCCAGCGCCTTCGCTGATCTCGGTTTCGATGTCGACGTCGGGCCGCTGTTCCAGACCCCCGAAGAGTGTGCGCGGCAGGCGATCGAGAACGATGTGCACGCGGTAGGCGTCAGCACGCTTGCCGCCGGCCACAAAACTTTGGTCCCGGAGATCATCCGTTCGCTGCGCGAGCAAGGTTCGGGCGAGATCATCGTCTTCGTGGGTGGCGTGATCCCGCAACAGGACTACCAGTTCTTGTACGACGCTGGCGTCAAAGGCATCTACGGACCCGGCACGCCGATTCCCGACAGCGCGCGCGACGTGCTCAACAATATCAAGCGTGCCTGTGACCTTGCCTGAGCAGGACGATGCTCGCTTGATCGAAGGCGTGCGTGCCGGCGATCGGCGTGCGCTCGCCAAGGCGATCACCTTGCTCGAATCGACGCGCCGCGACCATCGCGAGCGCGCCGATGTTTTGCTCGATGCTTTGCTGCCCTTCACCGGCAAAGCGCTGCGTCTCGGTATCTCGGGTGTGCCCGGCGTCGGCAAGTCGACCTTCATCGAAGCGCTCGGCATGTTTTTGTTGGCGCAGGGTCACAAGGTTGCGGTGCTCGCGGTCGATCCTTCGTCGGGGGTTTCGGGCGGCTCGATCCTCGGGGACAAGACGCGCATGGAGCGTCTTTCGGTCCAGGAACACGCCTATATTCGACCTAGCCCCGCGTCGGGCACGCTTGGTGGCGTCGCTGAAAAAACCCGCGAAGCGATGCTGGTCTGTGAAGCGGCCGGATACGACGTGGTGATCGTCGAGACAGTCGGTGTCGGTCAGTCCGAGACTACGGTTGCGGGCATGACCGATATGTTCGTGCTGTTGCAGTTGCCGAACGCCGGTGACGACCTGCAAGCGATGAAGAAAGGCATCATGGAACTCGCCGATCTCATCGTCATCAACAAAGCCGATCTCGACCCCGACGCGGCGACGCGCGCCGAGGCGCAGATCACTTCGGCCTTGCGCGTGCTGCGCTTCACCGGGGCGCCGGGTAGCCATGACGAAGAACGTTGGCAAACCCGCGTGATGCGCGCTAGCGCGCTCAAGTCGCTCGGGCTCGAAGCCTTTTGGTCGCATGTCACCGATTTCAGGTGTCTGCGCCAGCAAAGCGGGGAATTCTCTGAGCGTCGACGCCAGCAGGCGCTCACCTGGATGTGGGATCAGGTGCACGCGCAACTGGTTGCGGATTTTCGTGACAGTGCGGCCGTCCGTGCCGCGTTGCCCAAGACACTCGACGATGTAAGCCAAGGTCGGGTTGCGCCTTCATCTGCCGCACGCCGATTGCTCGATCGATTCGAAGCCCACTGACCGATTTGTACTCACAGGAAAGTTTGCCATGCACGACATCATTCATCAGCTCGAGAAGAAGCGCGCACAGGCGCGACAGGGTGGCGGCGAGAAGCGGGTCGCCGCGCAACATGCAAAAGGCAAGCTGACGGCACGTGAGCGTGTCGAACTGTTGCTCGACGAGGGCACGTTCGAGGAATGGGACATGTTCGTCGAGCATCGCTGCAGCGACTTCGGCATGCAAGATCAAAAAATTCCGGGCGATGGCGTGGTGACGGGCTGCGGCTTCATCAACGGCCGTCTCGTCTTCGTATTCAGTCAGGATTTCACGGTGTTCGGCGGCTCGCTGTCCGAAGCGCATGCGCAAAAAATCTGCAAGGTCATGGACACTGCCATGAAGGTCGGTGCGCCGGTGATCGGCATCAACGATTCCGGTGGCGCGCGCATTCAGGAGGGCGTCGCCTCGCTAGGTGGCTACGCCGAGGTGTTCCAGCGCAACGTGACGGCCTCGGGTGTGGTGCCGCAGATCAGTCTGATCATGGGGCCTTCGGCAGGTGGTGCGGTCTATAGCCCGGCGCTCACCGATTTCATTTTCATGGTGAAGGACAGCTCCTACATGTTCGTCACCGGACCTGAGGTGGTGAAAACCGTGACGCACGAGGAGGTGACCGCCGAGGACCTCGGCGGCGCCGTCACGCACACCACGCGCAGCGGTGTTGCCGATCTCGCGTTCGACAATGACGTCGAGGCGCTGTTGATGCTGCGCCGCTTCTTCAACTATCTGCCCGCGAACAACCGGCAGAATCCGCCGATGCGCGAGGCCTTCGATCCGCCTGATCGCGACGATTACTCGCTCGACACGCTGGTCCCCGACAACCCGAACAAGCCGTACGACATGAAAGAGCTGATCAGCAAGGTCGTCGATGACGGTGAATTCTTCGAGCTGCAGCCGGACTACGCGAAGAACATCATCATCGGTTTTGCACGGCTGGATGGTCAGGTGGTGGGCATCGTTGCCAACCAGCCGCTGGTGCTGGCGGGCTGCCTCGATATCAAGAGCAGCATCAAGGCGGCGCGCTTCGTGCGTTTTTGTGATGCGTTCAGCATTGCAGTCGTGACCTTCGTCGATGTGCCGGGCTTCATGCCGGGCACCTCGCAGGAATATGGCGGCATCATCAAGCATGGCGCCAAGCTGCTCTATGCCTACGCCGAGTGCACGGTGCCAAAAATCACCGTCATCACTCGCAAAGCCTATGGCGGTGCCTACGACGTCATGGCCTCGAAGCATCTGCGCGGCGACATCAACTTCGCCTGGCCGAATGCCGAAATCGCCGTCATGGGTGCAAAGGGTGCGGTCGAGATCATTTTCCGTGAAGAGAAGTCTGACCCCGCCAAACTTGCGGCGAGAGAAGCCGAGTATCGCCAGAAGTTTGCCAACCCCTTCATTGCCGGTGCCCGCGGCTACATCGACGACGTCATCATGCCGCACGGCACCCGCCGGAGAATTTGTCGGGCGCTGACGGTGTTGCGCGACAAGAAAATCGAGGAACCGTGGCGCAAGCACGGCAACATCCCCCTTTGAGCGCGCGCCACGGAGTCTGAAGAATCATGTTCAAAAAAACACTCATCGCCAATCGTGGCGAAATCGCCTGCCGCGTCATCAAGACCGCGCAACGCATGGGCATCAAGACGGTAGCTGTCCATTCGGAAGCCGACAAAGACGCACGCCATGTCGAGCTTGCGGACGAGGCAGTGTTGATCGGGCCAGCGCCGTCGCGCGAGTCTTACCTCGTCGCGGATCGCATCATCGAAGCCTGCAAAAAGACGGGTGCCGAGGCCGTGCATCCGGGCTACGGTTTTCTCTCCGAAAACGCTGAGTTTTCGCGGCGCGTGGAAGAGGCGGGCATCATCTTCATCGGCCCGAAGCACAAGTCGATCGCGGCCATGGGCGACAAGATCGCCTCCAAAGAGCTGGCCGCCAAGGCGAAGGTGAACACCATTCCGGGCTGGAACAAACCGATCGAGTCGCCGGAGCGTGCCGTCGAAATCGCCCGCGACATCGGCTATCCCGTGATGATCAAGGCGAGCGCCGGTGGCGGCGGCAAGGGCCTGCGCGTCGCCTGGAACGACAAGGATGCGCACGAGGGCTTCGCGTCATGTCGCAACGAGGCGCGCAACAGCTTCGGTGACGATCGCGTGTTCATCGAGAAATTCGTCGAAGAGCCGCGCCACATCGAGATTCAGGTGCTCGGCGATGGTCATGGCAACTGCGTATATCTTTGGGAGCGTGAGTGCTCGATTCAACGTCGTCACCAGAAAGTGATCGAAGAGGCGCCGAGCCCCTTCCTCGATGACAAGACGCGCAAGGCCATGGGCGCGCAGGCGGTCGCTCTCGCCAAGGCCGTCGATTATCAAAGTGCGGGCACGGTCGAGTTCGTGGTCGGCAAAGATCGCAGCTTTTATTTCCTCGAGATGAATACTCGTTTGCAAGTGGAGCATCCGGTCACGGAGTGCATCACCGGGCTTGACCTGGTCGAGCAGATGATTCGTGTCGCTGCGGGTGAGCGCCTCGCCTTCGGTCAGAGCGATATTCAGCGCAAAGGCTGGGCGATCGAGTGCCGCATCAATGCCGAAGATCCATTTCGCAACTTCCTGCCTTCGACCGGCAGGTTGGTCAAATATCGACCGCCGATACCGACCATGGAAGCCTCGCAGCCCGTTCCCGCCGAAGGCGGTGTTCGGGTCGATACCGGCGTTTACGAGGGCGGCGAGATCCCGATGTTCTACGACTCGATGATCGCCAAGCTCATCACTTATGGTGCTGATCGGAATGAAGCGATCGCCCGCATGCGCGAGGCCTTGAACGGCTTCGTGATACACGGCATCTCCAGCAATATCCGGTTTCAGGCGGCCTTGCTCGCCCATCCGCGGTTTGTCGCTGGCGACTTCAATACCGGCTTCATCGCCGAGCAATATCCGAAAGGTTTTTCAGCTGCAGCCGTACCGCACGAGGAACCGGGATTTCTGCTTTCTTTGGCAGCAGTCTCCCACCGTCGCTCGCGCGAACGCGCCGCCCGTCTCACCGGACAGCTGCGGCACCGCGAGGTCCGTATTCGCGAGGACTTCGTGATCGTGTTACGCGACGATCATGGAGGTCGCGACGAGATCCCGGTTACCGTACGGCCGATCGGTTCGATGTTTTGTGTAGGCATCGGTGGCCGTACGCATGAGGTTTCGTTCGAAGACAATGTGCGCGACATCGCCGTGCACGGTCACTTCGACGGCAAACCTTTCTGCGCGCAAATCGAACGCATCGGCCTCGGCTATCGAATTTCACATAACGGCTCGAGTCTGTTTGCCAAAGTATTCTCGCCTCGTCAGGCGCAGCTCGAGGCACTGATGCCCTTCAAGGCGCCGCCCGATCTGTCGAAGGTTCTGCTCTCGCCGATGCCCGGGCTGCTGGTCGATATTTCGGTACAACCCGGGCAGACAGTGCGCGCCGGCGAGCGGCTCGCCGCGATCGAAGCCATGAAGATGGAAAACATTCTCTTTGCCACTCAGGACTGCGTGGTCTCCGAGGTGCTGGCTGCGAAAGGCGACAGTCTTGCCGTCGATCAGATGATCATCAAATTCCAATGAGCGAATCTGCAATAAAAAGACCGTTCCGCGTGCTGGGCATACAGCAGGTGGCGATCGGTGGCCCCGACAAGCAGCGCCTGCGCAAACTCTGGGTCGACATGCTGGGCCTCGAAGTTACCGGCAACTTCGTCAGCGAGCGTGAGAATGTCGATGAGGATATTTGCGCCATGGGTCGTGGTGCGACGCGCGTAGAGGTCGATCTCATGCAACCACTGGACCCCGAGAAAAAACCTGCGGTTCATGCCACGCCGCTCAATCATATCGGGCTGTGGATCGACGATCTGCCAAAAGCGGTCGAATGGTTGACCTCGCGCGGTGTGCGCTTTGCGCCGGGTGGCGTTCGCAAAGGCGCCGCGGGTCACGACATTTGTTTCCTGCACCCGAAGGGGAACGAAGAATTTCCGATCGCTGGCGAAGGCGTGCTGGTCGAACTCGTACAGGCGCCGCCCGAGGTGATTGCCGCGCTCGGCTAAATCTTGGGCTTGCGGTGTACGGCGACGATCAGCGTCCCCGGTCCGCCATGTACCCCGATGGCCGGGCCCATGTCGGTGAGCGCGCAAAATTCCACGCTGCCTGCCGGAAATCTTTGTTCCAGCTCCTGCGTCAGCAGGCGACCTTCTTCGATTTTGCCGCCATGTCCGACGAAGATCCGCAGCGATTCACGGCTTGCGTCGAAACGACAGCGTCGAGTCACGAACCGTGCGAATCGACTGCGCAGGCGATGTGCGCCCATCAGGCCGCCACCGGCGCGAATTCGGCCATCCGGATAAGTGCGCAGGATGACGTTGAGCGACAGCAGACGCGCCACCTTGCCGATGATTGCCGGCACGCGACCCCCGCGCACTGCAAAATCGATGCTACCGAGTAGCGCGAACGTTTGGGTACGCTCGGCAGCTGCATGGATGGCCGCCGTGACATCCTGCGAACTGGCGCCGGCGAGAGCCGCTTCCGCAGCGGCCACCGTGATCAGTCCCTGACCGACCGAGGCGTTGCGACTGTCGATCGCAGCGACCGGCTTACCCTCCGCGCCGACCCTTTGTGCCGCCTTGTTGGCGGCGTCCCAGGTTCCGCTGTGCCGCGAGGTCAGATTTACGGAGACCACGGCATCGTAATGCGAAGCCAAAAATTCGAACATGCGGCGGAAGTCGCCCGGCGGCGGTTGCGAGGTCTTGGGGTGTGCCGGATTGTTCACGAGTTCACGGTAGAACTCGGCGGGCGTCATGCTCACCTTGTCGAGGTAGGAATGGTTGGCGAAGTGGATGCGTACGGGAACCACATGTATTCCGAGTCGCTCGATGAATTCCTCGGGAATATCCGCCCCAGAATCCGTGACTACCGCGAGGCGTTGCGTCTTGCGGTGATGCGCCGCGCTTTGCTGCATGCGCATGTCGTCCGCTTTTTGACCACTGACGACACCAAAGTTTTCGGCAATGCGGAAGACTTGCTCCGGATCGTCGACGTGCACATGAATCTTGGCCTTGCGCTTGCTGCCACTGACCACGAGGCTGGCACCGATCGTGGAGAGTGTTTCGCGCAGGTGTCGCAGGTCGATTTCCTGCTCGACGGAGGCGTTGATCAGGCACTCGGTGCAAAAACGATAATCCTGATCAGCGGCAGGTGGGGCGGTTCCTGCCATCGACTCATCGCCGGAGTGAACCGGGGTAACGACCTTGCCGAGTTCGCCGGTGTGGAGAAAGCGGCGCATACCCTCCAAAACTTCGACGAAGCCGAGCGCGCCGGCATCAACGACGTTTGCCGCGCGCAGTTCCTCCAGTTGCCCACGCGTCGCTTCGAGCGCTTCGCGTACCCGACTCAATGAATTGCTGAACAAGCTGGGAAAGCCGCTCGAGTGCGGTACCTGCGCTTCAGCAGCCAGCGAAAATTCGCGCAGCACAGTGAGGATGGTGCCCTCGCGCGGCTGGGCGAGGGCGTCGCGGGCGTAGCTGGCGCCCTTGCGCAGGGCGCTCGCGAACTCGCCGGTGGAAATACGCGCCAGATGGCCCGCACCATCGCCTAGTCCCAACAAAAACTGCGCGAGGATTGCTCCTGAATTACCGCGTGCACCATCGAGTGCGGCGTCTGCGGCGCGCACTAGCATGCTACCCGCATGCGGCTCCGGCGCACGATCCAGCGCCGCGAGCACGGCAGACAGCGTCAGCGACATGTTGGTTCCGGTATCGCCATCGGGGACCGGAAATACATTTATTTTATTGAGATGGTCGGTTTGCTCGAATAAGCGGTAGATGCCGGCACGCAGCACATCGGCCAATTGCAGGCCATCGAGCTCGTTCAGCTCGCTCATTGCAGGTTGACCGCGAACGAAGCGCTGCCGAAGCGCAGGATGACGCCCTCGGTGGTAATGAGCTCGATGGCAAAGCCCTCGCGCGAGCTCTCGCCTTCACGCAATCTTTGACCATTGAGCAGTACGAAGCGCGCCTGCGGGTTCGGATCGTAAACGTGCATGTTGAGTTCGACCGGCGGGATCGTCGAGCCGCGGGCGAGCAGATCATCACGGCTCGGCGTTTGCGGTAGCGCAACGGCCGCGGGCGGGGCAGCAAGTACCGCTGTGGTGCGCGCCGTCGTTGGGGCGGCGGGCGGTGACACGACTGCCGGTGTATCGGTCATCACCGCTGCCGCTGCGGATTCAGGCACGGCTGCGGGGGGCTCAATCCGCGCCGCAGCTGGGCCACGGTCTTCGTTACGCAGTAGTGCCCAGGCAATCACCAGAAAATTGATCGCTAGCAGCGCGACGAGCACCAGCGCCCAGGTCGGTAGCCGCGATCGCCGCGGCGCGGTACGCGCTGCGAAGATCGCCGGATGATCTTGTCGCAGCCGCGAATTTTCGGATTTTCTCAGCGCATCGAGAATGATCGACATATCGCGCATTTGCCTTGGCAGGCGCAGCTTCCCCGTAGCGGCCAAGTATTGCACGGGCGGGACCCGCCCGGGCATAGTCCGCCGCATCGTGTCACCCATCTGGTCGCCGCTCGCCTTTCGTGCACTCCGGCATCGCGAGCCCCCGCGCGGCATCGAACTGTATTTCGCCAATCTCGCAGCGTTTTCCTCACTGATGTCCAGCCCGGCTGACCGCGAGCTGCTCTCGAGAGGCGAGTGCGACCGTGCCGACTCGATGACCGCGGCGCAGGTTCGCCACGATTTTGTGGTGTCGAGAATTCTGCTGCGCAGCGTGCTGGCGTCGCGACTCGGTGTCGCCGGTGGCGCCTTGTCATTTGTGCTCAGCGAGCATGGCAAGCCGCTGATTTCTTCGGCTGCGGGTCAGCCGCTCCTGCACTTCAACCAAAGTCACAGTCATGGCGCGTGGCTGCTGGGTCTCGGGTCCGAGGCGGCGATCGGCGTGGATCTGGAAACGCGACGAACGGTACCCAATGCGCGGCGCTTGGCCGAGCGAGTGTTTACCGATGCCGAACGCGCCGAACTTACTGCCGCACAGTGCGCAGCCGCAGAGGCTGATTCTGCGGATGTCATTTTTCTGCGCGGCTGGACGCGCAAAGAAGCCGTGCTCAAAGCTGCCGGCAGTGGTTTCACCTGGAACGCGCGCGAATTGCAGGTCGGTACTGGTCGAGGCAGCCAACGAGTTTCTTTGCCGAAGCTGCCCGGTCAAGTGGCGAGCGTCTCTTCGCTGGATCTGCCGATCGAGGGGCAGGCCGCGGTCGCTACGCTGTCAAGCGAGACGGACTTTGCCAGCGGCGAATTCTTTGTGCTCGAAGCATGAGCATGTTTGCAGCATGAGTGTTCCTGCTGCATGAGCGATCGGCTCATCGATTCTTTGCAATGGTCGCGAGAGGCCATTGCCGCGGGCGAGTGGTGGCGGCTGCTGACCGGGCATTGCGTACACCTCGATCTTGCGCATGCCTGCCTCAACATCGCTGCTTTGTTGTTGCTGTGGCGACTGTTTGGTCGGGTGTTTGCACTGCGACATCTGCTTGCGATCGTGCTCCTCGGTATTGCAGCGATCGATGCCGGTCTCTGGTGGCTGAGTGAGATCGATTGGTATGTGGGCCTATCGGGGCTGTTGCATGCTTGGGCTGCCGCTACGGTGGTCAGACTGCTCATTGATCACGACCGCCAATACGCGATCGCATGGATCGTGGCGATTTTCGGGCTCGGCAAAATCGTGCAGGAAAACCTCTGGGGTGCGCTGCCCCTCTCGACAAACACCGCTGCGGTCGTGACTGACGCCCATCTTTTTGGCGTACTTGCCGGTATGGTGATGGGGCTGATATTGCCCGCCGTGCGTAATTAGCTGCCGCGCTTGAGCAGACTTGCACGGCCCAAGGCAGCGCCACCGAACTTCTCGCGAATCGCATCGAGCGTGGCATCCAGTTTTTCGTTTTGGGCGCGCTCGACATCGACAAAAAGATCCTGCTGCGCTTCTTCGATGAAATCCGCGGTGGATACCCCAAGCAGGCGAACTCGTGGCTTGCGAGTACCCGCCAACCAAACCGCGAACAGCGAGCGCGCACATTCGGCGATGACTCGACTTTCACATGTTGGTTTGCTCAAGGTCATCTGTCGGGTGAGGGTGCGAAAGTCATGCAGTCGGATCTTGATGCCGATGCAGTTGGCCTGCAGCTGCTTGGTTCGCAGTCGCGCTGCGACCTTGTCGGCGAGTGCTGAGAGCTCCGCACGCATGGCGGCGCTATCGGTCAAGTCTTCGCCAAAGGTACGTTCGTTGCTGACGGACTTCTCGTCATGCTCGGGGATGACCTCGCGATCATCGATACCGGCGGCGCGGTCGCGCCATTCCTGCCAGTGTTTGCCGAATAGTGGCCGCAGGCGTTCTTCGTCGGCGAGACGCAGTTCGCCGAGGGTACGCAGTCCGGCGGCGACCACCTGCTCGCCTTTCTTGCGACCTAGTCCAGGCAGACGTTTGATTGGTAGCGGATCGAGTATTTCATTGACGTGCGCGGGTGCCACCACCGTGAGTCCGTCGGGTTTTTGCAGATCCGAAGCGATTTTGGCCACGAGTTTGTTGGCCGCGACCCCGACCGATGCCCCAAGGGCTGTACGCATGCGGATTTGGTTTTTGATCTCGCCGGCAATCGTGACGGCGTCGCCTTTGAGAGCGCGGCTGGCCGTGACATCGAGATACGCCTCATCGAGCGAAAGACCCTCTACGAGCGGCGTGTATTGCTGAAAAATCTCGAAAACCTGTGCCGAAACTTCGGCATAGCGCCCCATTCGCGGCCTGACGCAGACGGCATCGGGACATAGCGTTAGCGCACGGCGGATCGGCATGGCAGAACGCACTCCGTATTTGCGCACCTCGTAGCTTGCAGCCGCCACTACGCCGCGTCCGCTCGTGCCGCCGACGATCAGCGGTTTGCCACGTAGCTGCGGATTGTCGCGCTGTTCGACGGAGGCATAGAACGCATCCATGTCGACATGGAGAATGGCGCGATCTTCGAACATTTGTGGCGGCGACCTGTGTCAGCTCGCCAGCACTGCGGCGATTCCCGTCAGCGTCAGCATCAGGACTGCGCTGAAGAGGAAGAGGAGCGCGAGTGCAGTGAAACTGGACAGAGCCGCCGCGTCGCTGTTCTGGCAGTTCACACGAACAGTTCGTTCTGTTCCTGCGCTGCTGCGTCGACGCGGAGCCGCGGCTTGCCGTTGGTGCCGAGTTCGTGCGGGGCAAAGTCATCGACATGGATTAGATCCATGACCTTGCGATCATAGTTGCGTAGCCAGGCCGCCTCGTCGCGCGAGAGCAGACCTGTCCGCTCGCCCTCGTCGATTTGCCCGGGTAGATCTAGTGTCGTGACGCGACCGGTTTTGACGCCCTCGACACGCAGTCGCTTCTCGAGGGTCTCTGCCTGCTCGGCCATCTCGAGAACTTCTTGCAGCAGACCGAGCGCGTTGCCTGCTTCGACCCGGCGATAGACCGGATAGCAGAGTCGATCGCGCACCGCACCCGGTGTGAGCACCAGTTCTGCCAGCGTATGGCCGAGACGGTCATCGGGTGCGGAGTACTGCAGACCGCGCGGGAAGATCAACAACCGCACGACCCCACCCAAGAAGCGATTGGGAAAATTGCGCAAGAAGCCGTGCAACTGCTCCTGAGCTTTATAGAGCAGGTTGCGGCAGGCCCACTCGACGATAGGCAGATCTTCGGGGCGACGACCCTGGTTTTCGTAGTGCTTGAGCACCATCGAGGCGAGGTACATGCAAGAGAGCACATCGCCGAGGCGAGACGAGAGGTTCTCTTTTTTCTTGAGATAGCCGCCGAGACTTAACATGGCGACATCGACCGCGAACGCGAAACTCGCCGAGAAACGCACGATATGTTGGTAGTAGCGGGCGACCGGACCGTCGACGGGTGCGGCGGTGAAACGGGCGTTGGTGAGCGCCATGATCAAAGAGCGCACCGCATTGCTCAGCGTAAAGCCGACATGGCCGAGCAGCGCATCGTCGAAGTCGCGCACGCCCTGCACGCGGTCCGGATTGCGTGCCGCCTCCATTTCTTTGAGGACATAGGGATGACAGCGAATGGCACCCTGACCGAAGATGATGAGACTGCGGGTGAGTATGTTCGCCCCTTCCACGGTGATCGCTACCGGTACTACCTGATAACCGCGACCGAGATAGTTGCGCGGTCCGAGGCAGATGCCCTTGCCGCCGTGGACATCCATCGCATCGTTGGCGACTTGTCGACTCATCTCGGTGACGTGGTACTTGAGCATGGCCGAGGGGACCGAGGGTTTCTCACCGCCATCGATGGCACCCGCTGTCACCGAGCGCGCAGCATCCATGGTGTAGGTGAGGCCGACCATGCGCGCGATCACGCTCTCGATACCCTCGAATTTGCCGATAGGCATGTTGAACTGACGACGGATGCGCGCGTAGGCGCCCGTGGCGAACACCGCTGCCTTGCCGCCACCCGTACCACTCGAGGGCAAAGAAATGCAGCGACCAACCGAGAGCTGCTCGACCAACATGCGCCAGCCCTGACCCGCCATCGCGGCACCACCGATGATGAAGTCGAGCGGCACGAATACGTCGCGACCCTGAATGGGCCCGTTCTGGAAGGGTACGTTGAGCGGAAAGTGTCGACGGCCGATGGTGATGCCCGCCGTTTCCCGCGGAATCAACGCGCAGGTGATACCGAGGTCGCTGTCGCCGCCGAGCAGGCGATCGGGATCGAACATGCGAAAGGCCAGCCCGATCACGGTGGCGACTGGTGCGAGGGTGATATAGCGCTTCGAAAAATTGAGCCGCAGACCAATGATTTCGCGCCCTTGCCATTGCCCGCCACAGACGATGCCGGAATCCGGCAGCGAGGCCGCATCCGAGCCCGCGCGCGGCCCGGTCAGTGCGAAGCAGGGAATGTCCTCGCCGCGGGCGAGCCGTGGCAGGTAGTGATTTTTTTGATCTTCGGTACCGTAGTGCTGCAACAGTTCGCCGGGACCCAGCGAGTTGGGCACGGCAACCGTCGACGACACGGTCGCACTGCGAGTCGAGAGTTTGGCCAGCACGCAGGAATGGGCGTAGGCCGAGAATTCCAGGCCGCCATACTTCTTCTGGATGATCATCGCGAAGAAGCCCTTGCGCTTGAGGAAGTCCCAGACTTCGGGCGGCATGTCGCCACGACGATGCGTGATGTCGAAATCGTCGATCATTCGACAGAGTTCTTCGCAGGGCCCGTCGAGAAAGGCCTGTTCTTCGGCGGTGAGTACCGGCGCTTTCGCACCGAGCAACTTCGACCAGTCGGGTTTACCGGTGAAGAGTTCGCCGTCCCACCACACGGTGCCGGCTTCGAGTGCTTCGCGCTCGGTCGATGACATCGCCGGCAGCATGCGTCGGTAGATGCGCATGAAAGGCCGGGTCAGCAAGCGCTGCCGCAGCGGTACCACGTTGAGCAGCGCCAGTGCCGCGAACAGCAACCAAAGAAATCCTTTCCAGAGACCTGCGGGTTCACCGATCGCCGAGTAGGCAACCAGCAACACGCCGAAGGTCGCCGTGTAGGCGAGCAGACTCAGTCGCTTGTACGCGAGGTACAGCAGTGCGACGACGAACAGGAGTGCGATGACGCCGCCCTTGAGCGTCAGTGCCCAGGCAGTCAGTGCCAGCAGGGCGAGGGCTACGAGAAAGTGGCTCATGGGTAGAGCCTACTGGCGCCGCGCTCAAGGATAAAGAGCGGCAGGTCCGAAACCTGCCGCCCCGGAAAATCAGCCGAGCAGGTCCTTTACGCCATCGCGCTCTTCGAGCAGCTCCTGATTCGTGGCATCCATGCGCTTGCGGCTGCCTTCGTCGATGGCGAGCCCCTGGACGATTTCGTAATGGCCGCCGCGGCAGACGACCGGATAGGAATAGATCACGCCTTCGGGGATGCCGTAGCTGCCATCCGCGGGGATGCCCATCGACACCCAGTCACCCTGAGTGGAACCGCGGAACCAGTCGCGGATGTGATCGATGGCGGCGGAGCCCGCAGAGGCCGCCGACGAAGCACCGCGGGCCTTGATGATTGCGGCACCGCGCTGCTGCACGGTCGGGATAAAGGTCTTCTCGATCCAGTCGCCATCGACCAGCGATCGCGCCGGCTGACCCTTCACGAAGCAATGATTGAGGTCGGGATACTGGGTCGCCGAGTGGTTGCCCCAGATGATCATCTTCTGAATGTCATTCACGTGGTTGCCGGTTTTTTCGGCAAGCTGCGACAACGCGCGGT
>Ga0194133_10004271_pt1 | contig 19397 bp, 18 predicted proteins | sample TA2KigOf40mmetaG_FD_155448 | JGI IMG/M metagenome (GOLD analysis project Ga0194133, IMG submission 155448) | Freshwater microbial communities from Lake Tanganyika, Tanzania - TA2015055 Kigoma Offshore 40m | ecosystem: Environmental > Aquatic > Freshwater > Lake | place: Tanzania: Lake... | reverse complement strand
GCAACCGAGCTGGACATTGGCGAATAACCATGGAAACTTATCCCTAAGGATGTTAGTGGATTGAGCGATAATGAACGCAGTGAGTCAATGGTGGATAGGAGGTCTGAGAACTCGTAAAGCGAAGGTCATGAGTTCGATTCTCGTGGGCGGCTCCAATAGTATTTCTTGATTAACCGGTGCATTAGGAGCATGTTTTTTGGAAATGCAAAGTTGGGGAAACCAGTAAAGAACTTTGTACTAAGAAATCCAAATTTAGCACGTAGATATTACCAATATTATGAAATAGATTCTTTTTCCGTACATAGATTCGACAGATTATTAGAGCCATTTATTAAACCAAAGAACGGATTCTACGTTGAGTTAGGCGCAGACAATGGGATTTATGAATCTACTTCAAGGTACTTTGAAGTATTTCGTGGTTACACAGGTATCCTGATTGAACCTCATCCCGAGAATTTTTCCCAACTCAAAAAGGTAAGATCCAAAAAGAACCACTTTGTAAATGCTGCCTGTGTGAATTTTGGCTTTCCTAGCCCTAATACAAAATTATTATTGGCAGGCGCTATGTCTGTGGTATTTGATTTAGTATCCGATTTACCTGACAAGCTTATGCATATATCCAAAGGCGCTAAACACTTGACAAAAGTGCAACATTCAGCTGTATCTAAAGTAATGTGGCACGAAGTTCCAGCTCGCACGCTGAATTCTATACTTGAGAAAGCCTTAGCTCCTCACGTTATTGATTTTCTCAGTCTCGATGTTGAGGGGGCCGAAAGTGCTGTGATAAAAGGCATAGACCATCAGAAATATAGATTCAAAGTAATAATAGAAAGTCGTAATCATTTGAAACAAAAGAACTTTTGGAAGGTTTTGGGTATGAATTTATTAAAGCAGTTTCTCCATCCGACTTACTATTTAAAGACGTGACAATATCAAATTATTCAAACTTAGAAGAGAAATAATTATTGTAAAAAATTAACTTGGCTTTAGAAGAACAAAACGGTAATCATGTAGGCTTTTCGTTGAGTATGCAATGAATGTACGATTTATGAATGCTAATCACAGTGGTTCATTTAACAAACCGTCTTGAAGATTGTAGACCAGAATTTACTTGTTGAAAATTTATTTAGAATCGTAGCATGACCACTTTGGGCTATCTTTTCCATGTGAAGTGGGTTATTGATCAAGTAATTGACTTTGTCAACAAAATCGGCAAGATTAATTACAGGTACGTAGTCGCTGTATGGGGAAAAGAAATAGTCTATGTCTGAACCTGATTCATAAAGCAAAGCAGATTTAGCTAGCATAACCTCAGATACTCGGCCTATGACCTGGGACTCCCTGCGATTTTTATATCCGTTAGTAAAAACCATGTCAGCCTTACATAAACGTTTAGTGTAATTTTCATAAGAATACTGTCCTGAAGTTTGATTAGTTCGCGAAAAAAGTGAATCGAATAACTCTAAACCATGTCTTTTTGCATATTTAACATAGTATTGTCTTCCCCTGTGTTGAGCGCCCGGAATAAGAAGCCCATGACGCTCTTGAGAATGACGCTCAAGATAGAAAGATTCTGGGTATGGCAAAGAAGGCCAAATCAAACTCCTGCCAACAAAGTATTTGCCAACGTTTAGACGTGAATTATGGCAAATTAGGAAATCTGCTCTATTTGAGAAAAATTCGAGAGTAGAATTCCCACCATACATTTTGAAAACGTCAACCAAATCAACGACTATTGCGATATTGTTCTCACGAACTTTTGCAATAAATTCAGTAGAAAAAATAGGCGAATCATTCAATCTATTATCTCCCTGAATAACCAATACTTGAATTCCATTTTCAGAGAGCTGGGCTAGAATCCGTCTTCGGGTATTATGTAAATCCTCTAACTCGCACTCTGGATCTAGGATTAGAGCTTCGATACCTAAACTACGCAGGGAGTTTCGATATGCAAACAGCATTTCACCTTCCATTTTTATACCGAACCGGCTTGCCTCAATAGGTAAAGCAAGTGCTACTCGAGGTGGATTCAATAGTCGGGCCACCATAGATGTTGTCTCGGAACTATTTAGATAGCTTGGATCTAAAATCTCATATCTACTAACCCTATGTCGTTTAATTTGACATTTAGCGAATTGTGAGTATCCCGTGACTTTATTCAACACTAAAGGCGAATGCAATCTAATGTACCGAGCAAACATCCAGAAGTAGCCTCTGATATACCTCAAGCGCCTCAAGATCACCTGTATCTTTCCTTGTTTTGGCATTTTTAGGCAGTAGTAAAACAATCTAGGTAGGCAGCAAGAGCTTTAAGTTCGGATGGCAAAAGAATTTTACAAGAAACTAGTTCTTCATAAATAAGATAAAGGACATTTTTTGCGTCTAATATACTCTTGAAGGATGTGCAATATTTTGTCCAAATAGACTTAGCAATAGCCCTAATTTCTTCGTTATATATGTGACCCGAAACTTCAGATATGAAATCTTCACTTTGGTTGTGCGGGTTCCTTTCCTGAGTTATAAAGAGCTTCCCAAATGCAGTCCTGTAACCCATGCAAGACATAAACTCTTGGACTATGATTCCTCTCCAGATGTCAGTCATTCTGAAACTCGCAGTGATTGGCAAATAAGTTAATGGGAGCAAGTCGCTACACCAAAGAGTGGCCTGAGAATTTGTTGGACACATTTGGTCTGAGGTTAGAATTAATATTGGCAGGTTTTCAAAATCGTGTTTTCCGGGGTAGAGCATTCTGCCAATTGCATCTAGATCAGGATCACTATCTACCAGAGATTGAAACGCACCAATAGATAAGGGTGATTGAGTTTCTAAATTCATCAATTCAGACATCAGCCCTCCCTTAATAAGTACTTCTTGGGCATCTTCAGTTTCGGCGTAGGCGGCACTCAACGGAAGTCCTCTTGGCCACAGGTTTTTTTGTCCAAAGTATCTATATACATTTATCCAACTTTTCTTGGATGGGATTATCCTGTAATTCGAAATTATCTTTGCAAAAAAATCTATCGTAGGGCAATTATCATCATCAGTATCAAGTAAAAGTTTAACGCCTAATTTGTGAGCCTTTACGTAGCCAATATTCTTCCTTGAGTAATGATTTACCGGTAAAGCCTCAGCTAGTTTTGGAAACTCTTTAGACTGCTGATCAAGGGAAATGTACGTTATTCCATCAACTAATTCAAGTGGATATCTGGGTGTCTTCTTGTCTCCTATTATGATGAGTGAGCTATTAACCTTGCGGGTCCAGTTAGCTAGTGAGCTTATTCCTTTAAAATCATATTTATTTATTGATGTGATAACAGTGGCTGATGAATGATTAATACCCAGACCTCCTAATAGGCGCTCTAAGGGAGGGTGAAAGCCTATCTCAAAGGTCCTGCAAAGAACGAAAAATCGAGGGCTTATTAATGCCTGATTCACCACTTAGCTAGGAAGATGTCAAACACATTTACTAATTTTTAAGATTTAGTCAAAAGTGTTCTTTGGGCCTATTAACATGCAAAGGCTACCTACAGTTAAAGTCTCTAGGCACCAAAGATAACAACCAACAAGATAGCGCCAAACTCCAGCAGTTCGAATTAGGGTTTTTAGCCAGCGATCAAATTATATTCAGTTCTTAATCCAATTTCTTTGGATGACTCCCAGCGAGATAGCTTGCAATGCCAATAACCACTAGGCCATACAACTTCATTTTCATTAAATAAAGCGGCTAAGTAAGAGTATGCAGATCTGCTTATTACAAGCCTTTTTGAATTTGCCATGTCAATAAATGTATCGAAGAAATCACCTTCACTTATTATCTCAATAGAATAGAATCCAAGACCATTAAAATTCTGAGAAATATCATGGCCATTTGCCTGTATTGAGCCATCAATAACATTTTCGCCAAATTCGATATTTTGCCTAAGCCTCTTGTTTGTAGGCGACCACACTTTAGAGTTGATTGGTATGTCTGTATGGATTAGAAGATTGACATGATGAAGCAGTGGATCCTCATCTATTAATAGTTTTAGTAATTCAACGTAATAGCTAAGAGGTAGATAGCGGGGCTTGACATGGGAAGCGACGGGAGTGTTTTGTCCATATCCCATCCGAACATGAACCACCAATTCTTTATTCGGGCGAGAATCAAATAGATTCTGATTGCTAAATCTAATTTGTCTCGTAGCGATTTTGTACGAGTTGGGAAACTTCTCTACAGTTGGAAATGGCAAAAGAATCTTCAAAAGGACATGTTTTTTTGAAAATCGATATTTTAACACTTGCATAAGAAAGTATTTAAAACCTAAAGCTCTAACAGTGATAGTTTTATCAAATTTACCTGGACTAATATCGCTTGGAAGTTGAAAGACATTGTTTACTTTAGAGGTTAACAGATCCAACTCTTTCTGATTAGAGATTTTGTGAGATAACTCCTCAATTGTTTCAACTATAGGAGAGTGCAAATACTTCAAGTGAAATTTCTTAGCGATAGAGTAAACTCCAATTATTCTAAGCAGCTGGGCGCCATAACCATCTGTAAGACTTGTGTTGTCATAAGTTAGGTATAAAGGCATACTAGGTCGACTCGCAAACTTCTTTTGAAAGCACTTTTGATATTAGAATCATCTCTAAATTCCGTGAGTTCCCATTGCACGCTTTAATTTTCGGATTGCCAAGTATCTTCGAACTTTAAATCTTAGAAATATTTCATGCCGGACAATTTCTAATAATGGAAAACCAAATTCTCTAGAAATGAAAATGCGACGAAGCAGCGTAACAAGCGATATGGGCATAGTTAAAGCATGAGCAGTTCCTTCGGTTTTGACTTTACTTCGCTCAATTTCGACAGAATATTGCCTCTCATCAATTTCTTGAAAATAGAAAGCATCTCTAGTAATGGCAAAATTAACTTTGGGTAGCGGATATGGCCAATCAGCAACTGAGGTAATTCCATAATTTCTAAAAATGCGCATAAACTCTAGTGCTGCACTTCGATTCAGTACGTAAGCGTGTGTAGTCATTGTGCTTGGAAAGTGCAGGAATCTATAATTAGGAAACTTTTTTTGTGAAATAGGGATTCCATTCAAATCTTGGCATAAACTTAAACAAACTGGTTCTGTAAAATTGAGACTTGACAGAACCTGAGAAGGCTCAGCATACATTCTTGAATCGTCATCAAAAATGATTCCGTACTCAAATTCCGAATTTAGAAACGTACTTATAGCTTTGAAGTGGCCGTAACTAGCACCCAGTTCAGGAATTAAGAGGTTCCGACCAATCGTGTGTTTATACAGACGTTCACCTCTATGCAACATAGCAAGAGTTTCTTCATCTTTAAATCGAGACAAAGACAATACTTTTTCGTGCGGCACCCCAATTTCACCAAGGGAGTCAATTAATTTTTGAGATCTATCATAAGCTTCTATGTAGATAATAAAGGCCTTGACATTAGCCATCTTTCCTCCATGCCGAAATCAGTAAAGTGTAAAATCTTGATAGTACAATAACATCCAAAGCTTACTATGTTAATCAATAAACTACTTTGAACTAGTGAAGGTTGCGTCTTCTGTCTAACACAATACCACTCCGTATGAGGTATAGTTGAGTTAATGAGAGGAAACTTCACTTACTTAAAGACATGCCTAGCTTGCGGTAGTAGTCAATTAAAAAGGTACTTAGATTTAGGTTGGCAGCCATTGGCTAATGATTTTTCTAGCAACGCTGAAGAGATGGAAGAGTTTCCTCTAGAGATAAATCTGTGTAAAGAATGTTTCCACTCGCAATTAGTCGCCTCGGTTTCCCCTAGCCGACTTTTTTCTCACTATGTCTATATAAGTGGCACAACAAAGACTCTAAAAGACTATTTTTTATGGCTGAATGAAAAAATTAGATTGGCTTACAAGCCAGGGGCAAGAATATTGGACTTGGCAAGTAACGATGGAAGTTTTCTCGAGATCTCTCAGAAAATTGGTTTCAAGATTTTGGGAGTTGACCCCGCGTCAAATTTAATTGGTTTGGCTGCAGAGAAGCAAGTGCCAACCATTTGTGATTATTGGCCCAGTAGAAATTTAGACTTCTTTGAATACACATTTGATGTGATTGTGGCAATGAATGTCCTTGCTCATGTACCCAATCCGTTAGAATTTTTGGAATCAGCTAGAAGAAGTTTGAAGAAAAATGGGCGGATTTACATTCAAACCTCTCAGGCAAAAATGTTTGCAAATGGTGAGTTTGACACCGTCTACCATGAGCATCTGAGTTTTTTTACAGCCCGTTCGATGAAAACTCTGGCTAAGAGAGCCGGTCTTGATATTTTAGAAGGGGAATATGTGCCAGTTCATGGCATTTCTTATCTTTGGACCTTAGTTCCCTCTAGCAGCGCCAAAAGTTCTAATGAAGATTCAACAATTGAATCACTTGAAGTAAAAGAGGGTCTGTACGACGAAAACACTTTTGTCAGATTCGCAAGTTCAGCTCAAAAAATAGCTAGAGATGCGTTTGCAAAGGTTGAAGAGCTCCGCGCCCTTGGATTTCATATTTGGGGGTATGGCGCTGCAGCGAAAGGAAATACCTTCATCAACTTCTCTGGAATAAAATTAGATGGGATTATCGACGATAATCCTTTAAAACAAGGACTAATTTCCCCCGGGGGTAAAACACTCGTTCATAGTATCGAGAAAGTTGCGGAACTTGAAGGTAAGATCTTATTCATAATTCCTGCCTGGAATTTTGCTGATGAAATTATTGATAGGCTCCGCGCTGCTATTACAGCTAAAAATGTTCTAGCATTAACATATTTTCCTGAAATGTTTGTCAGGAGTATCACTTGAGTAGTTCTGAGCAATTAGCAGATTTAAAGATATTGATCATTGGTGGACACGGCTATATTGGTTCGCATCTGTGTTGTGAGTTAGATAAATCCAAAATAGAATACGAAATCTGTGATATTGGGTTGAGGGGGAAACCTGTTCATTCACGAAAGGCACTCTTTTTTAAGGACTTTCTGGATTTAAACTTACATGACTTAGAAGGTTTTGATTGTGTTGTAAACCTGGGAGGCACGTCATCTGTTGCATTAGCCACAGAAGATTCATTCAAAACCCTTAGAAATAATGTATTGGGACATCAACACCTACTTACGCTGTCTAAATTGAGCAATAAGAGATACATATACGCTTCATCAGGCAGTGTGTACGACGGCTCTTATGACACAGAAGCGTCAGAATCAGACCCTCTCGCGCCTTCACGGAATATTTATGATTTCTCGAAAGTGACTTCTGATGAGCTCTCCAGAATTAATGGAGGTCATTGGATATCACTTCGCTTTGGAACTGTAATTGGTGCATCGCCAAATATGAGACACGAATTAGTGCTTAATAAGATGGTTAGAGATGCAGTGCTATCGAATAAAATCAGCGTTTCTAACGAAAATAGCAAAAGAGCCTTGCTCTCCATAAATGACTTATCAAAAATTGTGATTGAAATAGTTAAGAATAAGAAAGAATTACATGGAATATTTAATTTAGCAAGTTTTAACTCAACCATGCTCGAACTAGCTCTTGATGTTTCTAGACTTACTGGTGCTGAAGTTCACTATGATAGACCAACTTCTACATATAACTTTACAATGTCAACGCAGAAAATAATGGGTACGCTTCCGGGAATTACATTCGAGAATTTGAATGAAGTAATTTCCAAACTGATAGATTTCTATTCGCTAGGGAACGACTATTTCAATCTTTGAGAAGTCAAGTTTTGGATTTATCACCAATCTTCAGAGCTACGTGGAATCGGAGTGGTTAGAAAGAGAGTTAAATCTTACATTTGAATTTACAGATCCGATAGAGGTGAGTAACGAAAGTTATGTGCGCGCTATTTTAACCGAGGACATCCTAAAGTGGGAGAAAGTATTAGCCAAGTCCCCTCGCCGCTCCATCGCGATATTCCTGGTCGGCAACGAGTTTTATAATACAGAAATATTTAAGGAATTAGATCGATTTGAATCTATTTCTGTCGCATTTGTTCAGTATCTACCAAATGCAAAATCTAAGTTTCCTATTAAATTTATTTATTGGACACTCATAAAAACACCCTCAATCTGTAAAGAAAGTTCATTTTGGAAAACATTGAAAACTGCATTCGAAACTTATCTACGAATGAAAAAGCTTAAATTAAAAACAAAAACGTATTTGTTGCCACTGGGTTACACTAATAGATTTATTGATGAATTGAGCCTACTGATTGGAATGACAAAGGGCGAATCTGTACTTGAGGGTTCACCTAAAGTTAATGGGCAAAAAATTCGAGAGTCATCAATTTTTTTCATGGGTCAACGAGGTAGCTGGCTAAGAAGGAAAATTGTAAATGATTTTAGAATTGAAAAAGAAGCCAAAATATTTGACTATGGGGGTTGGGGAGGCGGTAAAAAGTCTAATTCGACAGCGTATATTCAATTACTCTTAACCCAGAAATACTGCTTATGCCCTCCAGGGAATCTCGCTAACGATACACCTAGGTATTATGAAGCAATCTCTCTAGGTTCGTTACCGATACTATCACGCGTTTCAATACAAGATTGGAGTGATTATGATCATTGGCCAAAATTTTTGGGATGCTCATATTCTCACGCTACCATTCATGAGATATATACCAGGTTAGAAGAATTAACCGATGCTGAATTTAATGCGGCTCTATCAAGGATAATTTCATACGAGAGAGATAAAATCAGAAAACTAAGAGAGTTAATTTGGTTATATCTTGGACGTTCTGAAAAAAGTACGTGACAGAGCTGCTACACGAAACTTGGTTCCATGGTAAATCTTGCGATTTAGAAATTCTAAACTTCTTTCAAAGAAAAGTATCTGTTTAATTAGTAGAGATTTGTAAAGAGTGGGCTTATATATTTTTTGCCCTCTTTCGAAGTGAAAATTACAGGTGCTACCTTTTTTATGAATCAAGAGTGCAACTGAGTCGTCAGGCAATCGCGCTTCGGTCCTTAAGTCGAACAACCAAGAGCAACATACTAATTTTAAATCTGCAGACAGTAAAAGTTTAGTTTTTACTTTGTCAATTGAAGGAATATCTTCTATGACAATAACGCCACCCGGGCGCAATTTTGACAGAAATATTCGAGCTGCAGCCTTAAGAGACCAATAGGCGTGTGGACCGTCGTCTATAACAATATCTAAGTCTGTAGGCAATAATCGATGTATTGCTCGCGAATAGGCATCGCCGAATAGTAGTTTTACATTAGGAAGCTGTCTATTTTCAAGGTGCTCATAGAAATCCTTGTCCGTGTCAATAGCAATAATCAGATCAGGCTTTAAATACTTTAACCACAATTCGGCAGAATAACCCCCCCCTATGCCAATTTCCAAAAGTTTTTTAATTGGCTTAAATTTTTCAAAAAGTGGACCATAAACGCAAGAAAGGTATAAGTGGTTGTACTCCTTATCCGTCCCACGGTTATTGACAGACATGCACGTTTTTGTTTCGATGGCAAAGGTTGTTAAATTCATCGCAAAAATATATCTTTTTCCCCTTTCTTTTACAAGGAATTTGGAGCATATATGCAATAATTAAAGCAATGGATGAATATTCCGATGGAAAGTCCACTCCTCGCATTTGCTTCTTACTAATTGGATATAGCAGGCTTCACCTATTACTTGAGAATGTTGAGCGATGTAAATCAGCTTGTCAGGAGCTTAATTCAATTTATATTTCAGTAGATGGAGCCCGAGAAGAATCCGAGGATCAGAGCATTGCGCTCTCAGACTTGAACGTATTGGGATTTTCACATTTAGGAAAAACTAAGTGCAAAGTCAAAAAGTGGCCATCTAATCTAGGGCCAGATAGGCATATTCCAGAGGCAATAGACTGGGCTTTTCAGGAAAATGATGGTGTCGTAGTTATTGAGGATGACATAAAACTATCTTCTCAATCATTAAGGGATATAAGCGATCTTTTAACAAAACAAATTTTATCAGCCGCCATAGAGCCAGTCGTTTCAATGTCTGGCATTGGAGGACTTGCGAAGGTACCAAATCTTTGGCGGCACACTCCCTATTTTACGGCCTGGGGCTATGGTCTCACCTATGGGTTTTGGTCTATGCATAAAAATCAAAGTTTTGATATTCAGAGTGGGAAATCTATTAATCAATATATGCAGATGTCAAAGATATGGCAAAAGATGTCCGAGAGGAAGAGGTCGATTTGGGAAGAACGAATAAAAAGAGGAAACTACGACTACCAAATTCAGGCAACTTTGTTTAAAGGGTCTATGAATGTAAAAGCTCCCGTTTTTCGAATGAGCGACAATGTAGGTCACGGAGATAGCTTGTCGACCCATACAAGATTTACCACCCCCCGATATCTAAGAAGAAGTTTCGAAAGAAGAAACTATAAATTTAAAGGAGAACTCAAGAGTCAGATTATTTCCAGATTACTAATTTTTGTGGACTCAAATACCTGGGCGGGCGATGGAGTTCTTAGCGTCAGAGGGCGCACTGCTGGTATAAGAACAATGTTGCGCGGTTTAGCTTCGCACATAAAACGACGAGACAATAATGCTTAGTAAGACATTAATCTTGAACCTAAGGGGAGGGCTTGGAAACCAATTCTTCCAAGCCTTTGGAGGAGCACACTTTGCAAATAAACTAGGTGCTAAGTTGCTATTAGATGATTCTGGAATCATAAATCACAAAGATTACACTCGAAGATCTTGGTTAAGGGAATTTAGCTTAGAGGGCCTATTCCCCGAAATCTCGATGAGCTGGCGCAAGAAACCAATGGCTCAAATCTTATCTCGCATCCCAAGGAATATGGAATTAAGCTCAAGCCTAGGAGAGATAGAATTGACTAAGTTAAATTCTATAAAACGAAAAATAAAAATTTACGATTGGTTCATTAGTACAAAGTACTTACCAGAAATTAAATCCAAACTTCTTAAAGATCAAATCCATAATTTGAGTGCAACCGCTTCAAATTTTTCTCTCGCCAAAGGATCGATGCAAGATTCGGCTGGTATCCACATACGACTTGGAGACTTTAAACAGACACCATGGGGAACCCTTTCTCCTGAGTGGTATCGATCCGCTTTGTTGCGATTAGTAGAATTGGGAGTCCGAGAAGTCGATTGCTATTCAGATGACCTACAGGATGCAAAGAAAATTCTACAAGGGCTTGAAACACAAATCGCGATTAGGTTCCCAGAGGAGCATAATGTCTTGCTGCCACATGAACTACTCTTTGTAATGAGCAATTATCGCTATTTTGTTTCAAGTAACTCCACGCTAAGTTGGTGGGCTTCATACTTCAATTCTCGAAAAGATGCTGTAATACTGAGCAATTGGGGGGATGAGTTACATTTGACAGGGTGGTGGAAAATAAAGTGACCTCCAATTCTGTCCTAATGGTCGTAGACAACCTAAGAGTTGGAGGAATCCAGCGTTTAGCCTTAGATGAGGTATATGCGCTATCTGAAAGAGACTTCGTTATTACCCTACTACTTCTAGAAAAGGAGTATCAACTCGATGATATGCGCGAGATTGACTCTGAATACTTTGAGAAATCCAATATCAAGGTAATATGTTTGCCAGAGACTAACTGGAGAAAAGTTCTTTTTACAGCATTATTCATTAGAAAAAACAAGATAGAGAAAGCAATATCGCATTCTGCTAAAGGCATTGCGATTCTACGAGTCGCGAGCATTCTCAACATGAAAAAATTAAAGGTTTTAGGGTATATACACCAATTAATTTCACTATCCGATGAAGTACAGCGCGCAAAAAGACTTGTGTTTTTTTCGTTGGCAACCGAACTTTATGCATCTTCAAATCAGTTTGTGCTCGAGATCAGCTCATACCTAAAAACGAGGAGAATTCGTAGATTTCTGTTCCGCAAGAAAGTAAGTTTTGACAGGATGGGGGTCTTCCTAAATAGAATTAGAGTGCAAAATTCCAACAGCTCATTTGATAATTGGCCTGCAGCTGCTTCCATCATTTTTATGTCTAGAGTCGCAGTTTGGAAAGGATTTGGAAGATTCATTCAAATTGCGGGTGAGCTGGGGAGAGACTTTGATTATGTAGTCATCACTTCTAGGTTTTACAACAACGCATATGAAGTAGAACGTTTATGTCATAATGTTGGGGCTCGACTTTTGCATGGCACGAACATTGCAAGAATTAGTCGAGGGACGAAGTCAATTCATTTATATCCCACAGACTACGGTCCGATGGTTTCACATCCACAGAACATAGGGATGAATGTGCTCGAGAGTATTGCTCTCGGGATACCGAGCTTGATTTCCTTTGAACAGTTTTCGTCATGGCCGGAGTTAGCGAATTCAATTCTAGTGCAGACCACAGATTGGAATATGTTGGATGTTGAGAAAAAAGTAAAGGCAATTGTGCAGATCCCAAAAACCGAATTATTAGATGAAGCAAAAAAACTTGAAAGAGTAATTTCGATAGAAACTCATGTTGATCGAATCGTTAAGTTTCTAAATTAATCTCTGGAAACTTAGAATTCTATTGAACCCGGCAGCAGACCATACTCTAATTAGGAAATCGGCACAGTTACTAGAAATGGTAAGTTTTTGAGCAGGCGGAGATTTTCCGCTAACTAGTGTGTTTCGAGGCAGCGAATAGCATTCCAGCAGTGTTTCATGCAATTCAAATTTTCTGATTGCTTTTGGAGCATCGGGTCGAGGGAACTTGGTTTTAGCTCAGTTATCGCGGAGAGATGACATTAAGGCAGTATTCGATGAGTCACCCGAAAGAATTGGACGAGAGATGGGGCTGACTGGAATACCAATGGGGGATTTTCGACAGATTGATCAGTGTGAGTATGACACTTGCTTGGTACTGGTTTGGAATCTTGCTGAGGAAATAATCAACAAATGGCCGCATCGGGGAAAATTGTTAATCGTACCGCTTCATGGCCTTCTAGAGCGTTGGACGTGAGATTAGGAAATTAGTAGCTTAGATATGACTTTCTGTGAGGTTGATTTTGTAACAAGGTTTCTACCTGAAGACGAATCTCATTAGGAATCAAGGTTTTTTTCGTAGATATTCCAGATCTGAGCACAGCAACCCAAAGACTCAATTTAGCGTTAGTTCCTAAGAACTCTTGAACTTTGAAACATGACTGTATAGTTTGAATAGGGGATAAACTATAAAACTCGTAGTTTGCCGGACCCTGCACTTCTTGCCAGACTCCTTCAAAATCTTGTCGAGTGCTGTCAGAGAAAATTTTTAATGGTAATTCAGTTGTCATACCTTCCTTCCAAGCTTGAATAATTCTGTTAGGGGTGATAATTTCTTTGCTCTCTGACGTAATAAGGTCTCCGAGTCTGTAGTGAATAGCAGCTTCCTTAATCGACTGCGCAGTATTCGATAATCCGAATTTCATCATTAGTTCGTGAATTTCACGCTCTGTAAGGTGTATTCGAGTGTAGTGACCTCGAATGGATAACACCCAGGGCCTAAGTTCTAGAAACTCCTCTTCTGAATTAGAAGTAGAAGTGAATCCAATCAAACTCAATATAACCTTGAGTCTTTCACGCATGACAACGAAAAGGGCTTTCCTTCTTAGCTCTGAGTTTCGAAGGGATTGCGGATGGTAATCTGCAACCTGCTTAATTCTAAATCTATCAAGCCAGGACTTTGGAATCTCCAATTCTCGTTCTGTAACACCGGAAGTATGGAAAACAATCATTATTTGCCTAAGCCCTTTTTTGGCAATTAATCTCTCTGCGATTATCATGGCAAAGAGTTGCGAACCAAATCCACCCCAGGAGTGGACTCTCACTCTTGGTAAGATTTTCAAGGTAAGTCCTCTAAAAACCGACATTACTTCCCCATACTGGCGTTGGCATACAGCTCATGATGAGAGCTAAAGTATTTCTCTAAGGAAAATAAATCAAGTTGTCTAGATTGAATCTTTAATATTTCCTCATAAGTCTTAGGAGTTTGCAGCGCGTAAAACAAAGTTTTAGAAAGAGAATCTAGGTCACTAGATTTAAATAAACCTGGATGATGTTTTCCCAAAACCTCTGGAATTGCCGAATTTCGTGGAGCAATTATTGGCAAAAATGCATCCATAGCTTCGAGTAGAACTAATCCAAATCCCTCATAGTTTGAGGTAAGAATAAACACATCTTGTTCTTTAAGGAAGGGCATAACATCACTTTTTCTCCCGAGGAATTGTATTTCCTTTTCTAACCCAAACTCCTTAACTTTATTTTCTAGTAGTAACTTATCGGGACCGGCACCAACGATTTGTATGAGAAATTTATGGTCCTTAGCTTTAAGAAGAATTGCCAACTGAATCAGCAAGTTAAGATTTTTTTGGGGTGCCAATCGACTTACTGTCCCTATTCGAAGTGTTCTATTAGCCCTATTGAAACTGTATGTCTGTTGTAAATGATTATTATTTCTGCGCATGTAACCATAGTAAATAACAGAATATTGTGACTTTTTTGAAATTTCTCTATTTTTAAGTAAAAAATGTAGCACGGCATACGAAATAGCTATTACTGATTCAGATCTGTATGTTACATATCTAGAGAGAAAACTAGAAACAATTTTAGGAGCACTTGGATAGAACTGTTCAGCGTTATGACGAGTAACAAAAAAGCGATTCTGGCTTTTGCAAAGACTTAGAAGTAATTCAGAACGTGGAAGGTGTGCGTGAAAAATCGCATTTCCTTTATACTGCTTTCTAAAAAGAAAAACTTGTTTTAGGAATGACTGCTCAATCAAGGAAGTGTCAATGCTGACTCCCGCAAAGAGAAATTCTTTCGTAAGTTCTAGGCTGCCCTTCAAAGGTACAACAACAACTTTATAGCCGTTCCGAACTTGCTCCTGGGCAAGTGCAAGAACTGCATTTTCAGCGCCACCACGCTCAATCGTGGTTATTACGTGAACCAAACGTATTTCACTACTTATCATTTTTAAGAACCTTACAAATTTCGATAAACCAACGCTCCGATGTGTGTCGGCCCTTACAAATCTTAAAGTTCAACTCTAGTGCTTTACTCAAAGCTTCAGGATTGGCCCTAAGCGCTCTTAACATATGCACAAGTAAGCTTTGTTTCAAATTTGTATTAAAGTCATTCTGGATTGAAAATTCTTTCATATACTCTGGATTAATGGATACTACAATCCTTTTACATAGAGTTGCCTCAAGTACTGTTTTGTCAAGGGAACCTTGAAATGCATGAACAAACCCATCGTGGTCACTAGCTACTGAATGTAACTGGTCTCTTCTGATTGGTCCCCAGAAAGATACCCAATTTAAGTTTTCTTCATCTTGGATTTCCTTCAATAGCGCTGTGTAATAACCAATCGATTTGTCTGAGGAAGGTGCACCGTATAAGTCCAAAGTTAATTCCCATCCTTCTGCTCTCAATTGCTTGAACACAGAAATGATTAAGTCTATATTTTTTGAAGGATCTATTCTTCCCACGTGATACCAGCGTAAAGGCGGGAACTTAACTCCAGAGATTTCTCCCTTCAGTATTGCTTCATCAATTGCTTGTCCTATTACATGAACTTTTTTGCCTTTTAGTGGACATGACCCTGACGTAGATGTAATAATTCCGTTTACTAATGGATATGATGAGTATAGGAAAAAAGACTTGCTTGCATGTGCGTACCAAATAAAATGGGGAACTCCAAACAGACGGCACCACGGCGCAATCAGAAATGACTGAACTTCAGTCATGTGTGAAAAAACAATCAGGTTACTATGATTCTTCTGAATAAATGGCAAAGCCAGTCGATAGAATTTTAGGATGCTCATTACTCTCTTGTTGGGTTTCCAACGGGATGAGAAAATCCTAATACCTGGAAGATTGGACCCAATATCTTCATCTGCCGTGATTACAGTGGTTTCCTCGAATTGTTCAGCTAATCCTCTAGCAATTTCTCTTTGGTGCGAGAAAACAAGACTTGACTCATTCATTGAGTAGTTGAGTATGAGAAGTTTCATATGGGCTAAACTTAACACTCTGGGAGATATTCTTGCAGTTTTAAGGGAGCGATCTTGAAAATATTGGTAACTGGAGCTGCAGGATTTATCGGTTCTGCGATAACACTAAACCTGCATAAAGAAGGTCATGAGGTGATGGGTCTTGATAGTTTTTCTTCTTACTATTCGACAGATCTTAAATTGGCAAGAAAGAAAGAATTAATTGAGTCTCGAAAGATTAGATTTGAGAGGTTGGACTTGTCCAACAAGGAGTTAGTAGATAATTTTTTTGCAACAGAATCATTTAGCACGGTCATTCACCTAGCTGCACAACCTGGAGTTAGATTACAAACAAGCGATTGGCACTTTTATACAAGGGACAACTTAGAGGCTTTTAATAATGTCTTAATGGCAATGATAAAGTACAAGATACCGAATCTGCTGTATGCGTCCTCATCAAGTGTTTATGGTAATGCTTCGCAAGCAACATTTATTGAAAAGAGCACTATTGCACAGCCTGTGAGCTTTTATGGCGCAACCAAACTTACAAATGAAATTCTCGCGGGTGCGTGTTCAAAAAATTCAGAATTGAAAACACGAGGACTGAGGTTTTTTACTGTTTATGGTCCATGGGGAAGGCCAGATATGGTTTACTTTCGAATGATTAACAGTGCCTTGAGTGGATTACCTTTCAATTTCTTTGGCACGGGTGACGTGCAAAGAGATTTTACATACATAGATGATGTCTCATCATCTGTATCTTCTTTAGTCCTGAATCTCAGCCTACAAGAATCTGGCTTCTCAGATGTTGTTAATATCGGAGGAGGCAAACCGATCTCAATAAATGAATGTTTAAATATCATTGAAGAGGTAAGTGCATTGAAGGTTCCCTACAACAGGCGAGAGGTAGATTTGCGAGACGTGGAGTCGACTAATGCTGATTTTACTTATCTTAAGCAGTTAACTGGCGACTTCCCAAAAACTTCTGCTGCAAATGGATTTGCTAATTTTGTCTCTTGGGCGACCCGCCCCGAGATCCAACCCAGACTTGCTTCATGGGTCGATTCGGTCCTATAGGAGGTGCTTTGTGAAGTTTCCTAAAGTTCAAACTTTTTCAATTTTGAACACTTTCGCTGTGATAAAGCGAGCTTTATCTGTTCTAAATTCAAGAGACCGCCATAAAGCAGGTTACATAGTTCTTGTCTATGCATTTCTTGGAATTCTTGACATTGCGGCAGTGTTTGTCTTTGGACTGGTCGGATCGCTTGCAGTAAGTGGCATCTCTTCTAGCCAGCCAGGGACACGCGTAAACTCACTTCTTGAAATTCTAGGGATTGCAGAGAGGAACCTCCAAAGCCAAGTGTCGATTCTGGGCTTAATTGCAGCTGGAGTTCTAGTATTTAAGTCATTCGCATCGCTGTATCTATCAAAGAAAACTCTTTTCTTCCTAAGTAGACGCTCAGCTCTAATTTCTAGAGTTCTGGTAAATAAACTACTGGGCCAAGGAATCCTTCGTGTCCGAGGAAGAACCATCCAAGAGACCATTTATGCTTTGACTGGTGGAGTACAGGCCGTAACAGTAGGTGTTTTAGGATCTTCTCTCCTGTTGATTGCAGATATATTTCTTATATTAGCATTTAGTTTTAGTTTATTCCTTGTTGATACTCTTGTTGCTTTCTCAAGTTTAATTCTTTTTTCAAGTATTGGCATTCTCATGTACTCGTTTATGCATAAGAAAGCACAAGAATTGGGAGAGTTAGCGACAAAACTTGAAATTAGGAGTAACGATAAAATCTCAGAAGTAGTTTCCTGCTATCGCGAATTGTCTGTAAAAAATCGGAGAAATTTCTACGCCCAAGAGATAGGCGCAATGAGACTTTCCATAGCTGAAGCGGGTGCGAACTTAGGTGTAATGAGTCTTTTGAGTAAATACATTATGGAGATAACTATGGTTGTTGGTGGGCTTACAATAGGAGCGGTTCAGTTCATAGCTCAACCGGCATCGCGAGCAGTCGCTGTAATATCTATTTTTCTCATTTCAAGCGCCAGAATAGCCCCAGCAATTCTTAGGGTGCAGACTGGGTTGATAAACATAAGAACAAGTATAGGCATAGCAAGGCCAACACTTGACCTGATCGAGGAGTACTTAAGTGGTGGAGTTACAGACCCAGAACCCGTCGAGAGCTTCAAGGGTCAAGAACAATTTAGGCATTTTGGATTTCGCTCTAATGTGAAAATGTCAAATGTTTCCTTCACTTATCCAAACCGAAACAAACAAGTTATCACTGGCCTTAATCTACAAATTGAGGAGGGGGAGTTTGTTGGAATAGTCGGACCCTCTGGTTCAGGAAAGACTACGTTAGTGGATTTGCTTCTGGGGGTTTTCAGTCCACAAGAAGGTTTAATTGAGATTTCGGGTAAAAAGCCAGATGAGGTAATCCAGAATTGGCCGGGTGCAATTGCCTATGTTCCTCAAGAGACCAGCATCATCAACGGATCTTTAAAGGAAAATATATGTCTTGGTTATTTGGCCAGTGAAATACCCGATGAAGTTGTAATCGAGTTGTTGAGATCTGTGCAGTTAGAAGAGTTTCTATCTCTACCAGGGGGAATTCATTCTTCAACGGGCGAGAGAGGGAGTAAGTTAAGTGGGGGTCAAAAACAGAGAATTGGCTTGGCAAGAGCACTATTCACGAACCCCAAATTACTTGTTTTGGATGAAGCGACTAGCGCTCTTGATGCAACAACTGAGAAAAGACTTACATCGTACTTGACTTCATTGAAGGGCTCTTTAACCATGGTCGTGATTGCGCATCGCTTATCAACGGTAAAAGACGCTGATAAAGTTATATATTTAAAATCAGGTAGAGTACTTGGTGAGGGAACTTTTGATGATTTAAGGAATATGCTTCCCGAGTTTGACTCTCAAGCAAAAGCTATGGGATTGTAAAGAAGGAGAATTTATGGGTTCAGTAGTAAAAAAGCGCCGCAAGCGAATGGCTAAGAAAAAGCATAAAAAACTTCTAAAGAAAACTCGTATTCAGCGCAGAAACAAGAAGTAGTTTTTAGAGTTTTATAAGAACTAACTTCTTAGAAATTGAGGTCACCGCGTAGCGGACCTTATTGATTGTGACTATGGCGCTATCTTTAACATGGTTAAGGACAGCGCCATTGTTTAATTTAGGTGTTGAGCTATATGAGCCAACTGAACAGAGGCGCTCTTGGCATCCAAAGAGTAATCCTTTGTTATCAATCAAAAGCGGAGAGCCAGGGGTTCCATGCTTTTCAGGAGATAACCGGCTAGGCAAGTCATCCTCATCCACTATAAGAAAGCGAACTTCATCAGCGTTAGGTAGGCGCAGACCACTAGCAGCAAGCCAAGCTACTGCAATCTTATTTCCAGAGTTACTTATCGAAACATCGTAAC
>Ga0194133_10004269_pt1 | contig 19399 bp, 9 predicted proteins | sample TA2KigOf40mmetaG_FD_155448 | JGI IMG/M metagenome (GOLD analysis project Ga0194133, IMG submission 155448) | Freshwater microbial communities from Lake Tanganyika, Tanzania - TA2015055 Kigoma Offshore 40m | ecosystem: Environmental > Aquatic > Freshwater > Lake | place: Tanzania: Lake Tanganyika... | reverse complement strand
TTTTATTTGTGATAACTGATCTGTCAATTTTAACTTTGAATTGTTGTAAAGTTTTTCTCCAAGGAGAAAGAATAATCAATTCGAAATAAAAGCTGTCAATCAATCAATCAATAGAAAGTACAAAGTCAGATTGGTGAAATTATTTGATCACCGTGAAACAACACTCATCATGATGATTGAATTAAGATTAAGATACAGAAAGAAATACAAACCCAATTTTGAAAGCCATTTTTTGCTTTTCGTAACTCTGTCAAGGAAAAAAATCTCCATAAAAACTGTTGCTTTCCACAAAAAGCTTCATGTGAAATATTTTTCAAGTTTTGGGATATTAATAGGTTTGCTTCTAAAGGTATGCCTAAATGAGACATTTTACTTGAGAGGCGAGCTCAACACTTTGATGAATTTAGAAAGCTCAAAATAGAAAGAACAGATTGAACTTTTTTCTGCTGCTCTCCAACAATTATTTATAGCTTGTAATTATCTATTCGGATAAAAACCAATGGAACTGTCAGACTGATATTCTATTCCATGGGATGTGTGTAATTGTTGAATCGTGACAACTTGCAGTAGTCTTTATCGACAAATTTGTCCGCACAGAGAACATTCTAGCATTTTTTTGACATGAATGACCCCAGAACCGGACTTCAATTTATAAACTTATATTTTTTTCAAAAACAGATTAGCAGTAAGATGGATAATTAAGTAAGAGATATTCTTTGTTTCAATCACTTGATTAATTAAAGAAGTGAAAGTGATTCAATGATTTTGAAAATCTCAAGACATTTTGAAGCAAAAGGCAAATAATTCTCTCATAGAAAAAATGAATTAAACTTTTTATCACAAATGGACAAACAAATATTTTTCTATCAGAATGATTGCTCACATGACGACAAAATCTTAAAATGAAGAAGCATTCAGTACTTCAGACCATGATGAGAGAAGCGTGGAGAAAGATATGAAAACTTACAGGAAGCAGTCAGGATCACCCAAAAAGAAATACAGAGTTACTCCATCCTGGAAAGGATAGAAAGAGATGAGAAACCCTGTGACGAACACAGCAATCACGCAGACACAGTTTATACAACATGGAGCCAAACCTCTCAAACAGACAAACTGGACTCTCAGCAGCAAATCAGAAGAATTGAGATCTAACCAATCACAACACAGTAAAGGAAATCCTTGAAACGAACAATCAAAAAATGATCCGCAAGTGGTGACGCAACTGATGTAACTTTTAAAAATCAGAGAGGCATGCCATTGCTTGATCCAATCAACAAACACTGTATCTACGAGAATATAGATAACCAATGACAGGACATAAGAATAAGCAAACTACATCAGAAGGAGGGCCTCGAGTCCTTTTGGCAGACATTTTTGAGGAGCATTGCTCCAGCTAACAACCCTGGTTTAAGGATAGAAGTCCTTTCCTATCTTTCTTTAAAATATTCTTCACTATAAGGCCCAGAGTGTCTTCAAGATTTGTACTTTACTTAAAAAAGAAAGTTTTTGAAAAGACCATTTAGAGAATAACAAAAAATCCAGTAAGTCACATGAAAAAAGATTCCCTGGGGACCTCATGACCATTTCCCACAACTCCTTTCAAGAAAGTATCCTCAAAGTTAGTTTGTCGAGAAGACCTGTTTACTTTTCAGGGTATGAATTGTGTATTTCAATGATCATATTGTTTGCTAAACTTGACATTACTGTCTATTATCACTGGTATTGTTGGTGAACTTTTTTTAAAGTAAACATCGCTGCAAATACTAGAAATCACTCAGATTGTTTAACAGGGTTTGTAACATTTGGATTAAGAAATGCTGTCTGATGAAAGATGCTAATTGTCTCAGAAGAAAACTTTCATTGGCTTAAGTACCTTTTAGTCGAATGCCAAATTACTGAAAAAATTGCCGAGATGAAGGAAAACATATCAAACTTAAACATGGTCGCCGTGGCTGAGAAGTCATAAGCACCTGACTGATAGAACTAAGATCTCAGGTTTTTGGTTCAATCCCAAGCTGCCCAAGCCAACAATTTTTCAATATCTGGTTGCAAAAAAAATCAACAAGGCACTCTCGGTCAGGGTAATAGTAATCTACGGTGACCATAAACTTCTATACCGGGACTCTTATAAAAGTGTTGGTTGCGCATCAACATTGCCTGAGTCTATACTGCACAATATTATTATTGTTTTTATGTTTTGGGATTTTGTTTGTGAAAAGTGCAGTGTGATGCTAATGAAATCTGATGCCCAGCTTTGTAAAAAATTACTGTTAAAATTCAAGATTGCTATGGTTCAAGATTACTACCTAAGTCAAGATTGATTGTGATGTTCAGAAACTTGAGCTGCATTTTCATTTTTACATATTTTCTGAAAATCAATATTCATAATCGGCGTTTTTTCCACTCAAAATGTCACACAACTTGTTTGAAAGCTAGACTAAACTTTTGACTAAGGTCCTAATAAGCCAAACTTTATAACACCTTAACGCTGACAGTTTTGACTTCACAACCTTCCCATTTCCAAGTTTGGTCACACTTTTATTGTTTAGATGGAGAGGATAGGTTTGACAGGTTGCCTAAAGCAACAGCAAAATATCCCCAGCATCAGTGTGCTTTTCATGATTAAGTTTGCAAGATGCACTTTAAAAGGATTAAAAGACTATCAATCAAGGCTTAGAAGCTCTTTATTGGGGATATATGTATTATGTTTTTTTGTAATCTTTTTTCATAAAAGACACCCTGTTTTAGTTTGGAATTACTTGTTATTTTTTGCCATCCAGGATCAAAAGATGCCAGGGTTTGAACCCCAAACCCTCAGATTCCCAGCCCACTCTGCCACGATGACCCCCTGTTTGGCAGACTTTGAAATGAACCCTACTATTTATTTCTTTGCCCAATCAACAAGAGTATTCGTCTACAACCTAGTGATGGGTACGGGTCAGAATTTTTTGACCAGGGTCAGGTTGGGTTGGGTCAGCCATCTTTGGGTTTTGAAAATTTCCCCTAAAAATCTCAAATTTATCAATTTATTGCCCTTCAGGTCAAAAAAAGTCTCATCGGGTTGAGTCAAAAAGCATCCCCCCGTGTCTCTACTGCAACCTTAAGCTCTACATATTTTTATTTTTCAATTCCCAAACTTAATCCTTTTCTATTGGTCATAGTGGCAAGTAATTAAATGAAATGGCAAAAAAAGATTTTGTAACATACAACAGCCAGACAGAAGATGCATAATAAAGAAGACCATAAAGGTGAGCTGTGGCAGCTTTGAGCATGTTCTTCTTGCTAAGATTTCTCTTCAGGAATTTCATTTTCTTAATAATAATGATCTTGTGCAGTGCCATTTATATGTCACCATTCCATTTTTTAGTCCTCAGCAATCCATCATTAGAGTACAATGTAATAGTAATCCAAAAAGGGTTAGATAACAATGTCAATCATTAATCAAATGTTTTATAAACCATGCAGTTTCCTGTTAACCTTTTAAAGTAATTGATTAAACTTTGTGCTCATTAACTGGCTATTTTAATTATTAAGGATAATTTTTCCCAACCACCATTTCTACAAAATTTGATCACTTTTATTCAAGATCTCACGCAAATTGAATAAGTAAAAATCATTTCAAAATATACTTACTTTGAAAAAGGATTCAAAGTGTAAACAGTTAAACTTTCTTCTCATGAAAGGTGATTCCACGAAAAGCAAACCCTCGAGGAACAAATAAAAAAGGAAAGAAAATGTTGCTGATAAGTTTCCCAAAGCAAGAAAGCATTTAACAAAATTATTTTCTAATCCCTATTATTACTCCAAAGAATTTGTTTTAATGTTTTTACACTTCAAAAGCTTTTGCCAAGATGAAAGCAAGAGACACCTTTGAAATGAAAACAAGGTGTAACGCATAGGGAGCAAGAAAAGTTTTAACGCTTGAGAAATCCAAGTAAAATCCTTCCTTTTTGGCTTGCTCACCTTTTTATATGCTTTCACTTTATTTGTTCAAGGATTGTTTGATTTGGTTGGAAAAATATTTTCTTTTCACAAGAAGAAAATGAATCCTTTGAAAATTTTAACTGCCAACATGATTAGATTTTTATTAGTAAACTCGACAGTTGACAGGTTTCTTTTTTTGTGTCTAAATTGGAGGAAAGAAAAAACACTTTTTCAATATGTTAGTCCATGAAAACAAAAAAAATCACCAATAGAATGTATATTTCAAATGACTTTTCAAATCTGGCCCTTATTGATACTAAAAAAATCTCAGTTGCTGTAAAAAGTCAATTGACATTGAATATTCCATCAAAAAAAGTATTTTATGTCATTTACTTTTAGGATGCTAAACAACTTATTTCCAAGGAAAATGTACAGACAGAAGATTTTATCAGCCATCTTAATGTTCATATCTCTCACTTGCTTTAGATGCTTTGACTTAATAAAGTAATAAGACTCTTCTCAAGTACAGATGTAACGCTGATAATTCCACAACAATCACAATTCAGGGTATTTGTATTTGTTTATTTGACTCATTCATTTTACACTTCAATAGAACAAAACTATTCAAGAGTAATTGTCACAATGGTCCACAGACCAGAGTGTGCACAAAGGTCGCAAAACCAGAGTGCTGTCGGGGCTTCGTTGTCACAGGTTTATGCTCTATGTGGAAAACTGGGATTTTCCTCATTACTGTAGATGCCCCACCCAGGGCAAAACCACATTCCTATGACAACAGGCCATTGAACCATTAGGTGAGCCTGGTGTAGTGGAGTAGTGGCGATAATAAAGCAGCTATATAATACAAAAATAATTGACATCAGTCGTCCAAGGTTCTAATTTTAGCCTGGCTTACAAAATCTCTTCAAATTGTATTTTGCTCAGAAGCTGAAGCAAGTGGAAAATTCACCAACGACAGTTTTGTATATTAAAGAAACTTTGGCAATTTGTTAGCTAATTTCTGTTCCCTAGTTTTGAAAGAAAAATCAAACAGTGCTTTTGAAACAAATAATCTTTTGATTGAACATAGTAATAGGGAGTCTGGATGGTCTAATGGGAATTTTGCTAGGTTTGATTGATTGATTGACAGCTTATGTTAAGGGACTGCTTATTCTGTCATCTTCAACAATATTTAATTGTGATAATCTAGACTTTACAACAATTCCTGTTTGTTTAATTTTTAATATGATGAAATGAAGATCATTTTGATCAAGTTTCTGTAAAACAATCAGTCCTGACTGAGATAATCATCTTGAGGAGATGATTAATTATGGCAAATCCAGGGGTCAAAGATTTTTCACAGATTGGGGATTGAGCCCCGGTCTCCCAGTTCTCAGTCAGATTCCATAACCAAAAGGCTACGGCGATCCCCATTTCCTCCCTGGCAACCTAGGTTTGACTCCTGCCCGGGATAATTTACAAAAATTGATCACTGAATTGTCACTCATATCAACAAAGATTTTGCAAAGCGTATTGCTAGACAAAAAAAAACCAGCATAGTGGTAGTTTTTTCTTCCAGGTTGATGCAACTAATTTTGAGTAGCTTTCAACCTAAAAATCCAATGTTTTTTCCACAAGTACAAGTCATATTGGTAAGCCAAATAAGGGCAATTTTCCACCATCTAGTATTAATTTTTTATATCAATTCTTAAAGTTCTTTAAAAATTGGATTGCTGGCTTAATTTTCCCACATTTTTCAAAGTTTTATTTATGGTAAACATCAAACAATTGTGACCCCAACCCGCAAATGCGTAGAGGGGTCAGACTAGAGATGGTCCCTGACCCGACCCGACCTGTACTTGATTTTGACCTGCCGTAAATAAGAGGCAGACCCGCATTCAACCAGGTTACTTTCCGCCCCGACCTAAAGATATTTTTTTTTGACACGAAGGGAAAAAAATTGAAAAATTTCATGATTTTTGGGGATATTTCCCAAATTCAAACTCAAACCATAAAGGGCTGACCCGACCCTACCCGACCCGGGTCAAAAAATTTTGACCCGGACCCATCACTAGATCAGACTGAGCTTGATAATAAGGAAGTTTTATATTTGTCACAATTACCTAATGCATACTTTTGATTTTTTAAACCAAATATCTTGTAAAAAACAGACATTTATGTACATAATTAAAAAGGAAGAAAGTGGAAAGATAAAGCTGAAAGGCTTTTCCCACATTTTCTGACAATTTGTTTACTAATTGTATGAAATGATAAAAATTTCCAATCTCAATAAGTTATTGCCATGGTAGGAATAAATTTTTCAATCAAAATGTAACTTGAGAGTATTTCCTGCATGGGATATTTTTTGGGTAAAATCCAATTACTTTCATTTGAATCTAATCTACTTTGAATTAAGTCATGATGTAAAAAAGAAATCAGTTTGAAGAAAACGAGATTTAAAGTATAACTTAGGTGATTTGAAAAAATAAAATGAATTAATTCTTACCTTAAAATTAAAACTGTAAAGAATTTTTAAAAAAACCACAAATGTAAAATGAAACAATCCATAAGTCAAAGTTTTTTAAGGAGCTGATTAATCGCTGTTTTAGTTGAAAACATTTTTCCTTTTTAGATATTTAACTTTTCTTTATGACTAAAACAGAAATAAATTACGATCTTTTTTTGACAGACCATGACTGAAAGAATTTTCAAGAAAAAAAAGTTCTGCCAAGATCTTATTAGAATAAATTGTTTAAAAAAATTTTTTGAAGTAAGTGTTGATGATTCAATTTGTAACCCTTCTTAAATTTTTTCAATTTGATTCATCTCTGAATGCCTTATTTTTGAAAAATAAAATTAGCTTAAATTTTCAATTTGTGAGGGAATAAAGTGACTGTTATCGTCAACTTGTCTTATCAAATAAAAATTTGATTGTGTGAATTAGGTTTTGACTCAATGGTTATCTGTTAAATTTTTGATTGACTGATTGACAGCTTATACTGTATGCGCCAGCTAAATCAGGAAAACAAAAAAAACACTTTTTGGGATTGTAAATTAGCCACAAATTAAAATTAAAACAAAAGTGTGCATTTTTTGTATTCTTCAGTCATCTAGTTATACAAAAAAAGTTAAAATTTGTGGTAAAAATTGATGAATTTGATGAAAAAAAAGTCTTGGAATTGGAAAAAAGGAAATTGATTGTTACAAAAATTCACAAAATTTTCTACTCTCTGACAAATTGAAACCTCCTTGTAAGCTACCCTTTCGTCTTAAAGATTATTTTGAATGGGCATATTAACACCTAGACCCAGTTTGACATAACTGCAAAAAAAACATGACACTGCAGTGAATGATCATGAAATTATGGATCTTATTCTTTTGATACTTTTTATTTCTACCTGCAATGCTTTTCAGGCTCAGAATCAGGGGTTATTGCTGCAAGAAAAAAAATAAGTCCTTCCCAGTAATGCCAAAGCATGTGTTATTCTTTTACTTTATGAATTTTTTTCTTCACTTGCCAGAGAAACAACATATTTTTTCGAATTGTCCGGATTTAGCTGGCGCATACGGTAGTTGGTTGAGGAACTGATTCTTCTAATACCAAAGTATATTAGACTTTACAACAGTTCCCTACACTACAGTCATCTTAACTATCCCTGGTTAAATTTTGGAAATATATTTTTCTGATGAATTATCTTGTGTTTTTAATAATTAAATCTGGTTTTTTGTTCATGTGAACTGCACAACCATCAATCCTGACTGTGGTAACCATCATTTTAGATGATTATTTAAAGACAAATCTTGGGGTCAAAGATTAGCCCTGACTGGGATTGAACCCCAGCCTCCCGGTCCACAGACAGATGCCATAACCATCAGGCCATGGCGACTCATTTTATGGCGTGGAACTGATTATAGTAATTATGATTATGAGCCTTTAATGCACAAGATTTTTGACCAGAAAGAGTAAAAACATAGATTTATATTCAAGAAGTTATCAAATCTACTGGTATTAGTTTCAAATCGATTTTTAACATGGCAGATACTGGAAATATATTGGAGGCTTATTATAAGCCATCAAATAATTGAAGGAAAAAGAGCTTAATTTTGTATCAATTTTGTACGGGAAATATTTTTAAATCAGAAGCTATGTTACTTATCAATCCATGTGTAACTCAAATGGTAAGAATACAAGAGTTTAGTTACAAGAAAGAAATCAGATAGGTTCGTCCGGAGACCTGAAAGATATTTCTCACCCTGATTTGGGTTTTAACATATATGATATTTTTGGCTAATCACCGTCCTAATGTCAAAGTCAGTTCAAGATACTTCGACATTCTAGAAGTATTTTCTATGAGCACTTTTTCTATAATGTGTCCTAAAACATGAATCTAAATCAAATCTACTTGAAATTTGGTTGTCAAATAGAAAATATGTACAAAAGAAAGTAAATTTATACTCATTCTTAGACATTTTTACAGCAGCAGAAAAACTTTTATGTCAATAATTTTTTTTAAAGATCCTAATTAACGTCAATTTTCCTCCTTTAGCAATTGAAGAAATTTTCTCTTCATCAAATCTTATATTTAAGATATGAGTAAATAAGACAACGTTTCAAAATTTGGAAGGCTTATGAGAGGCTTGAAACAAGTTTTCATAACTAATGGATGTAATTTTTAGGAAAGAGTGTTGCTAAACAGCTAGAGTGAAGTTCTTATAACTCATTAAAAGCCTTAAGAAAATTACAACATGATTTCTTCAAAACATCTTTCATAAATGTTTTAAAAAACAAGCTTAGGTAAAAAAATTGTTTAGTTTAGGTGCAACTTGTTTATTGCTCTTTAAAAGTCTTGGAAATTTGTATTTTGTATTTTGTATCATAGCATGCTCCATCGATTACATCAATAATATAAATCTTTTCAAGAGCGGTCCTTCACACTCAATGGTATGATAGGATTACCTAATAACAAAAATACGGCACTTATCAACATTATTGAACACGAGTAGTAATAAATAAATAAATAGATAATGAGCAGTAAGAATGATTAAAATCAATAATCAATAATTTGTCAGTCCTTTTAAAATAGTTCTCTCAATCAAAAAAATGTTTTTTTCAGTTCGATCCTCAACTTCTCCTCCGGTATTCCATGCTTCCAAGCAAACCTGACCTCTCTTAGGCATGTCAGACAATTTTGCATTGCATGTTTTCCAATCTTCAACCTTGAGGTATCTATTGTTGTTAGTTTTCCAGTTCTGTCATTAGTACCCACGTTTTGCTTTAGTTTCTCAGCCAGTGGTGGTGCTCTTGTTGGAATAAGCATCATTTGAATTGCCATCTTAGCATTAACATATCTCATCCATCGATGAGGTGTTGCTCTGTTAAAAATTACATACAGCTGAGGTCTTTTGATGGCTTTATTGAAGTCTCTTAATGCTGTTCTTAATCCTTTGTAGTGCAATGAGTTGAGAAGCGTCCACATCCTTGAAGTCGTCATTTTATTTAGCCATACAGCCGCACCATAATAGAGCATTCCAAAATAATGAGATGTAATGATTCTCTTCATGCTATTTCTATCCACATATCTGCTAAGGTATTTCATCTTACTGAGAACCAATCTTGCTTTATTTTTCAACTTTTCCATGTGGGTTTCCCATTGTAAGTTATTTTGGAAATAAACTCCTAATACCTTCATGGATTTTTTAGGTGTTACTCTCTCTCCATTGACCACTATCGGTGTGCATTTGTATTTGTATTTGTATTTATTAAAAAGCTCCATCGAAATCTACAACACTATAAATAACTTTTTAAGAGCTGACACTCGTTATAAATAAAATAGATTAAAACACATCAATTTTCGTTAAATGGGTTTAAAATGCGAGACAAATAAGACAAAAAATCAACACTGAAATGACATTGAAAAGATTATCAAAATCACTTTATGATTGTTTTCTTCAAGTTTATACGCAATGAGTGTTTGTTTATGTCACCAAACCAGTCAAAATTTATAGATTTCATGACTTCAAGTCTGTTTGGCAGTGAATTTCGTCCAATGCGCAATCTTGATTCATCCATGAAGGTCCCCAATCCAGGTCGACGCTCATTGACGTAACATCTGGCATGCATTTTTTCTGACAATCGAGGTCCATCTTTGTTCAGGTTTGTAAGTTCTATGGCCACCTTTGCATTGCAGTATGCCATCCACTGAGTTGGTGTTGCTCTTTTGCATTTAAGATCAACTTCTCGCCTGGGTATTTTATTTCTCCAGTCACCAATGGAAAGCCTCATTGCTCTATAGTGGATAGAGTTCAGCATGGTAATGTGTCGCTTTCTAGTTAAAGGGTTGAGCCAGACGGGAGCTGCATAGTATAGCATGCTGAAAAGGTGCGCAGTAATCACTTTCATCATGTGCTTTTTGTCAATGAAGCGACTGATAAATCTCAGCTTTTTTAGGATAATGCGAGATTTTTTAATACTGGCTTGAACCTGGACATCCCATTCAAGGTTGCTTTCAAACTTGATTCCTAGGATTTTGATTACAGGTGAGGCATTTATCAATTGATTTTTGACCATCAATGGTGGACCATGAATTTTACCCCTGGAGAAGTATGTGAGCTCAGTCTTATCAACGTTTGTTACCATGCCAATTGAACATAGAAAGTCATCATGCCTTGTCATTGTGTCTTCCAGCTTGAGTTTAAGCACGTTGACATCTGGATCACTGATTGCAACATACGTGTCGTCAGCATATGAAACTACAAATGCTTCCGAGAGTTTACTGGCAAGATCTGATAGGTAAAGTGTGAAAAGTCGCGGGCCTAGAATGGAGCCTTGAACACACCCTATTTTGAGATCTTTTTCAAGGGAGTGTGAATTCTCAACTTTGACCTTAAACTTCCGGTCAGTAAGAAAGTCCATGAGTATAGATAGTAGCTGAGGATCAATCTTGGATTCTAGATTTCTGTAGAATACGTCAGGGCGCAGGACGTCAAAGGCCGCACTTAGATCGAGACTATATAGTCCAACGATCTTGTTTGCATCCAGTTCACCAGCCACAAAGTCTTGGACTTCAAGCATTGCTGAAACAGTGCTTCTATTTGACTTGAATCCGTGTTGGAAACGTCCATCCAATTCTCCAAGTGAGTTAATCCTAGAAAGAATGACTTTCTCGAAGAGCTTACTGCATGAGGATAAATTGCTGATGGGTCTATACTGTGTAATTTTAGTTTTTGAGCCATTTTTATGTAGTGGTGTGACGACTGCCATCTTCCAATCATCAGGCATTCCATCAGTAGCAACTCTATTGAAGAGGTTCAAGAAGATCCAAGGGAAGTTTACCCCAAGGTCTTTAATGATCTTCAAAGGTATGCCATCTATGCCAGCACACATCTTTGACTTCAGTGATTGAGCCGCTATAGGTTTCCTGGCAAAGTATATCAGCTCTGTTTTTGACACATTAGTCACCATGCTAATGCTTTTCAGCAGTTCATCATGTTTTGTCATCTTTGTGATTATTTTCTCTTTGACTTCCTCCATAGTCTTGGCTGCTATCAAAAATTAATTTACAATTCTTTAAGGAGCTCTTTTGATACTTTAAAAGCATCCTATTTAAAGCATTTTTGAATAACTTTACTTCATGTGATCTCGACGCCAGATCCAAATTTTAAATTTGTATATTCAACAGGCTTTATCTTAATATCACAAAATGAATCGATCTGACAAGTTGATCATCTTATCTTATTTTCTGGCTTTGAATGTCAAAAGTTTGAAGTTGAGTTAACTCCTTAGTTTTTTAAGCTTGAGCACAAGATGTAAATTATTATTGTAGATTATTTCAAAAAAGATTAGCATTTTCATAAAGATTTGAATTGGCTGTCAAATTGTTAAATGGTCCTTCGAGTAAATGCAAATCGATTTCAGTCAAAATCATTTATAGATTCCTCCGAATTCTACATTTATGGAATTATGCAAAATACCTTCATCAAATCGAATTGAGTAAACTACGTCTTCGATTGACAGAATTTGATTTTCACCCTGATCACCCATCAAAATTAACCGGAATATGCCAATTTCGTTGACAGTCAAATGGCAATTATTGTACAAAAAGATTGGGATAAGTTCTGAATTGAAAAATAGATTCTGAAGAAATTAAATTGGAAAGACTTTGACAAAAGAAGCTGAAGCTGATTTGTATTCAGTCAAGAATCGTTGAAGCCCTTTGAGAATGCTCGAATCTTTCTAATTTTGAAAAGCTTAAATCAACTTGAAAAGAAATGGGAGAAAATGAAATGTGAATTGCTTGGATTTCAATACTGGTATTATAAAAATGACAATTTGGATTGAATCTTTTCTTGTACATTTTCATTTTTACTGTTGTGATTCGATCTCTACTATATCATGAACCTTGCAACCTACCTCTTCTTCCTTCATAGTCATTTTTCATTCTTTCAATTTATTTTTTTGTCTTTCCTGTATATTTTGCCTCTGGTGAATACCACGTTTCATAAAATTGGATTGGATCTTTGACGAAAATGATTGCCTGAAAATGTAAAGTAACAAGCAAGAAAACGCAAAGATAGATAAGAAGCAATAAATTACAATCCATCTACCACAAAAGATGAACAGAGTTTAAAAAACAGTTTGAAAAATGTATGAGCTTGACTCTCTCTTAAGATCAGTTGATATCATGGCCAAGAAATGGGAACCACATATAGCAAAAAAAATCAACAAGGCATCCTCAGTCAGGGTATATAAGTAATCTGCAGTGACTCTTACAAAAATTATTACCTTGAGTATTAATTCATTGCTACACATGATTATTATAATTATTAGTATCATCATACACACATAGGTATAAGTGTGACTAAAAGTTTACCAGAAAGTGACAATTAACTAAATTACTCTCATGACAAATGAAATGAAAAGATCTTACCGTTATCTGAAAATCTTCTATGCTTTTGATCTAAATGATTATCAAAAGTATTTTTCCTCAGTCCCTCAATAGATGTATAAAAGACAGTGAAAAGTGAGTTGATTGATATTGGTAAAAAATGTGTCGCTGTTTGAATTGAAAATGGAGTCGAATCTTTTTATTTCAGCATAAAAAGAGCCAAAAAAAGCTTAATTTTTCAAATAACTCCAAAGTTGTGAGGTCACTTTTTGATCAAATATTTTCTGCAATATTGCTTTTTGAAAAGAAAAGTCTTACCTGATTCTTTGAAAATGAGTCACATGAAGCAAAGAAGGAAACTTAATCTCCTTTGAATAATCTCCCTCAACTTGTAGTAATACCATCAAAGAGAAAATACTTTTTCTTCTTGAAATTTGGATAATATTGACTAATCATCTTCGTCAACATCAGCTCTATTGATCATTAGGGCTAAATTAAATGCGTTTTGAAAAATTATTATTCGTAAGAATGACAATTTTTTCCCTTTTTGCTGATTTCATTGCTTGAGTTCAATCAAATTCATTCCTATAAGATAATTTTTGGCGAAGTCTTAGCTGAGACCACTTTATACTCAGAAATTAGTAATGGTTTATGCAGTAACATTTCAACTTTATAAGAGTTAAAAAGTCAGACAAAAATGCCAAATGATTAAATATCTACAAACTAGGATTGGTAGGTGAAGGAAGTCTTCTTTAAAAGTTTGCGCACTGCATCGTCCATGTCGATTCCAAGCCAATCCACGTACCTTCAGGGCATCCGTGAATTTAAGTCAATTTTGAATAGATTTGTTTCCAAATTTTTCCCTTCGCATTGTTGTAAAACTTTCCAAGGGCTGTCAGCCTTTGCATTGTGAAAATTGTCTCATTGGTTTCTTCTTTTTGGTATCTAAAACCTGAGTAGGAGTTTGTGCATTAAGTGACAAAGTTAGGCTGCACATAGAGGCTCCATTCTGTAGGGGTAACCCTTTTACTAATTCTATATTCAGTCAAGCTCTAGTTTTCTTTTTTTCCAAGTCAAGCATTAGAACCCTCAGTAAGTGTTGCTGATAAAGTTCCTGAGGTAGACACAATAGTAAATTTTGATCCTAAAAAATCAATAAACAATAAAAAAGATTATACTTTTTCTCGAAAACCTCAAAAATTATCTGAGAAAGAAAAGTTCTTTGATCAAAGAGATGTTGACAATTAGAGGTGAAATTATGCTGAGCTTAAATGTCATAAAGCAAATCAAGGTTTCTGATAGACTAGAAAAGTGCTTATCGCTTGTGCAAAAGATTCACAATTTTATCATTTTCACTTTGTCAATCTAGGTGCACATTTAATTCTAATTGGGAATCATTTGTTTTGTGGATCTGAATTTTTGTGGCATTGATTCGCCATAAGTAAACAATATTTACACCATAGGTGGATAATTATCTCAAATTGGTGAAGCATTACTCTTAAATGTCTGTTACTTAATTGATGACAATTAAGCTTGTAGTTGGCTGTGCTAAAGCTTGTTAAAAGGCTTAGTGTGGCCTCCTGAGATACCTTCGTTCTTGAGAACTTCCTCATCCTTCAGAGTATTTTTGTCATTATCAATGCGTTTTCGAATTTTTTTAACTTGTGTTAAGAACTGATTATTCTAGCACTAAATCACGTTAATGAGAGTAGTGTTGACTTTACAGCAGTTCTTTTTGACTGAAAGTTGTGTCTTGATTTTCAATTTGATAAATGTGAATAAATGAATATAAGAGATTATTCTAATCAAGTTTCTGCACAACAATCAATCCTGACTGAGATAATCATCTACTGGAAATGATTAATTAAGGCAAATCCAGGGGTCAAAGATTTTGCCGAGACCGGGGATTGAACCCCAGTCTCCTAGTTCTCAGTCAGTTTGCAATCATTTTTTTGGTGGCAATCTGGGTTCACAAAGGCTGTCCAGGGAACCAGAGTTCGAAACAAGGGCACTCAGATTTATGTAAATTATTCACTTCAAAAGAAATGCAAATTTAGCTTCTTTTTCTCGAATTGACTTTTTAAAATGATGAATAGATGATGATTGCTTTCTTTAGAAATAAAGTCAAAAAAAGAAATTTTTCCAGCTTAATCGTTCCTGAATTTATCATGCCCTTTCTGTCATTGAAAGCCTTCCCAACGGAGAAGAGCCTCTGGATCAAAAACAGAATCCAATTTAATTAGGTTCAATGTAAAGGAAATCTTTTTGGCTCACAACAACTTTTGTATTATGCTCTCTATGATTGAATCATCTGGTCTTTTATTAGACTTAGCCTTACCGAAAAGCTGGTTTGATTTTTGATCCCTTGCCAAAGATTATTTTTCTTCTGAGGATTAATAATCGTTCACCATAGAATAAAGTAGCTGCTGCTTTTCACATGGCTTCCTGTAATTACTTTTTTCTTCAAAACATCAGTACCTTTGAGAAAGCTTAAACATGCTATTCAGATCTTTAGACAAGACTTGTTTTAGAAATTATCAATATGGTAGTTATTGATTTACATTTTTGAGGTTATTCTTATATCTCAAAGCCTACGTTGGACAAAATTTTGGAGTCTTTATTGGAAAAGATCATTTGGTCTCTCAAATTTGAAAGTATGTTTATTTTTCTATTTCTTTATCATATCTCATACAATTTTTTGAGAAATTAACTGCCTTTGTGAACTTAAATCTTTCCAAGGCTTCAAATATGGCAGTTAGAAAACCCTTTGAAGTTTTGTACATTTCATATTTTTGTACTTAGACTATCACACAATCACAACACTTCTGATCTTATTTGATTGATGCACTAGAAAGTAATCCTTGCACTTGTACTTTTGATGTCGGGTTGTAGGTGGCTTTTATATTCTTCTCCATCCAAAAGATAAATAAAATTCATTACAAGGTTTAAAGAATTTGAAAGAATTTGAAAGAATTTGCAACATTTTGCTTGTTTTGCAGTTATTTCAATTGAGTGTTCAATCTTTTAATACGTTATCGAAAATAAAGTTGTATTATCGAAAATAAAGTTTATAACTAGTTTCCCAAGCCATATACATGCAATCTGTTTTTACAAGTATAAAAATACACCTTATATCCCTTCTCAAGTCTGGAGATGATTTTGCTATTGTTCTTATTTGGTACTGTTACGTCATTTATTTTCATCCCTGAGTGATGATTAAGTTACATCTACATAAAAAATACTCTTTCATCAAATGCTGTTAATTCTCTATCGCATTTCTTTTGATTTCAGTAAAAAGTCAAATTAAAATTGCATGAAAAATTTTAATAAAAATGATTTTCAAGCCATATTAAGTGGAAAAAGTCTTTACTTAATTGCAGGATCAACCCAACCATCGTCAGCTTATGAGTAACTGATTATTCTAGTACCAAAGTGTTAAGGTGATTATTTAAGGAAGAGATCTGCCCTGATTGGGAATTGAAGCCTAGTCTCTCATCCCCTATCCCCCATCCAATTATCATACCCATACCCATCGCCATATTGATGTCCATGAGATGAAATACTCTCAACGTTTGACAATCAATAAAAACTATTTTAAGGACCATTTTAATGAGGCTCATTGTATGTAGCCTGGCAAGAATTGGCTGGGATTTCGAGACAAAAGAAATTGAAACATGTTCGGCTTTCATTCCAGGCTCATAGATAAAACCTTTGACTCCAGAATGACAAAAAATCTTAAGTAAAAATCAACTTCAACCACAAAAGGTTTTCTGACATACAAAAATGGTGCAATTGGTTAAACCAAATCAAAAAATAAATCTGAAAACTACGTATATTTAAAAATTGAAATTGGTCTTTAATTTCAAAACCTATCTGAGAAAGTATTGAATCAGAATCAGTAGAAATGTGCAGTGCACCAGATCTGGCAAGTCATTTCAGGTCCATTCATGATTAAATCTACAAAATATTTTTGGCATAGTGTGTGTGACAGCTACTTCCAGATTCGAGAGAAAAACCAATTTTATCAACATGATTAAGGTAAAAATTTGTTAAACGACAATGGATCAAAATTTTCTGCCAACGTCGGGTCGTAACAAATTGTCGAAAAAAATTACCGAGCTAAAATGCCGAATTCAAGGCAAAAATAGCTAACTTTAAGCCCAAAATACCGAACTCGGGCCAAAAATACTGAACTTAAGCCAAAAATACTGAACTAATTAAGCAAAAATTCTGAACTTCGGTCAAAAATGCCTAACTTTGACCAAAAATGTCTAAGTTAAGCCAAAAATACCTAACTTTAAATGCCTAACTTTTAGCCAAAAAGGCCAAACTAAAATTAAAAGTTTTCTTTTGAATCTTTTAAAGTGTGCTTTGCAAATTTTTTACTCATTAAAGACACATTGTTTAGGCTGGGATACGCTTGTCATTTTATTGGCAATCCAGGGTCAAAAGATGACTGGAGCTGCCAGGTTTTGAACATCAGACCCTCAGATTCCCAGCCTGATGCCATGGCAATCTGACACAGCGACCCCGTAATACTTTACTGAAGCAAAATTGCCTGTCTAAGGGCAAAAATACCAAACTTAAGCCAAAAATGCTTAATTCCATTGTGTTCAGAGGATGTAGATTAGGTTTAAGGTGTAAGAGCTGCAAAGATTTCTACTCTCTATGCAAAAAAAAATTAATTAAGCAGAGAAGAATTCAGAGGAGGTTAAACATTTGCGTGTTTAAAGTGTGACCTCCCACCTTCCCTAAAGAAAATTTCCTTGCTTTTTAAATTTTTTCATCCGTTTTTCAAAGTTCTGCCATTTAGTCTTGTTTTCGGTGTTTTTCGACAATTTTTACAACCATAGCAACGTCTCCAAATTTTGCTCACAAGATAAAAAATAATATCTATGAAAGAATCAAAAAAAGTTTTCATTCTTCAAAATGGGCTTTTCGTTTAGCCTCATGTTTCCTTGTTACCTGATATTTATATGGTAAAAGTCACTGCATATTGCAATAATGATACTCAAATAGTAGTTGGGAAATACGATGTCCATGATGGAAGTAATGTTTTGATTATCATATTTTTATTAATGAAATATAGAAATTTTTATATACCCTTATAATATGTTACTTTGACCATTGCTTCACTTTCACATGTGTTTTTTGTATTTGTATTTGGAATGTTAATGTAAATGTCAATGAAATATGGTCAATAATGAAATTGAATATTTTCAATAATGTTAATTGATATTTTGAACTTGTCACAAAAAGGTTCGCAAAAAAATCACATGATGAAAGCTTCAAAATGATAACTAGATTTGTTAAGCATTAATTATTTGAAAGAATGTTTTCTTGCGGTTCTTCCTTTCTGAATAATGATCAATCCAGTCAAAGGTAAACAAGTTCAAGTCAATTTCTTATAGACAATGGTTTGTGGATGAATTTGGCTCTCTTGGGTAGTCTGTCATTTATGTAGAAAGATTTCTGAAGATCCTCAAAGTTTCTTCTGCAATGGTTATTAATGATGATGGGTTAATATACCTAGACCATTGCTTAGGCATGTCTCTTCCACTGAGCCATTTTAGAGTGTAGCTCTGAGAGCCCAGTAGCATTGCATTTCTAATAATTGCCAGTTTTCATCTGTTAACATGTTGTATAGCCACACTGCGGCTCCATAGTAGGCTTATCCAAAAAATTGGGATGTGCAGATTCAGAGGGCTGAGTCTCGATCAATCCAGCACCTAAGGAAGTTCAAACTCATTGTAGTTTTCAGCATTTTCTAGACTGTTTTTTTGAATGTGCATGAGGAATTATCTTCTAAGATTTGAATAGATAGATAGCAAAGCAGATCCAACCTTGTCAAGCGAGACAGATATTGACTGACAACGTCTTCTTAAAAACCCAGTTTACGAGTTCCATAAAAAAACAGCTGGGTATACCTTAAGTCTCAGAGGTATGCATTCTGGTCCTTTTCATTTCATCTCTTTAATTGATTGCAACAAAAGGCTTATTAACTATTTATGAATCAACAGGTCATGAAAAGCCCTAAAGGAAACCTTTCACACCTCAAAAATTTCAAACCTGTTCAACCCTGACCTCGTTTCATCAAATCATTCAAAAAAAGTATTTTATGAGAAAACAATATATTGTTTTTTTGTAAAGTAATTAGAGATGGGCCCTGACCCGACCCAACCACAGTATACTTTTGACCTGCAGTAAATAAGATACCGACCCGTCTTTGATTCGGATATTTTTTGACCCAACCCGATGATATTTTTTTGACCCCTAGTGAAAAAATTGAAAAATTGGGATTTTTAAGGGGAAATTTTCCTAACACAGAGTTGGCATACCCGACCCAACCTGACCCAGTTCAAAACATTTTTATCTGAACCCATCACTAAGAGTAACTAGCTGTCATTTTATTTCATGTAGATGGTATTAATAAGTCCTTGATAAACCTTTGAATGAACGAAATTAAAAAAGTTTAGTAATTGATTGATTGATTGATTGATTGACAGCTTATAGTTGGTTGAGGAACTGATTCTTCTAATACCGAAGTATTAGACTTTACAACAATTCCCTACACTATTATTGTGTCTAGCAGT
>Ga0194133_10004264_pt1 | contig 19417 bp, 7 predicted proteins | sample TA2KigOf40mmetaG_FD_155448 | JGI IMG/M metagenome (GOLD analysis project Ga0194133, IMG submission 155448) | Freshwater microbial communities from Lake Tanganyika, Tanzania - TA2015055 Kigoma Offshore 40m | ecosystem: Environmental > Aquatic > Freshwater > Lake | place: Tanzania: Lake Tanganyika... | reverse complement strand
AAAAGTAAGCTCGGGTCGGGTCAAGGCCCATCTCTAGGTTACACCAAAATGGAAAAGGGATTAAAGGCCCTGACACGAATACTTTTGACCTGCAGTAAATAAGAGGCTGACTCGTCTTTGACCCAGGTACTTTTTGACCCAAACTGATGATATTTTTTTTACCCGAAGGGAAAAAAATTGAAAAATGTGAGATTTTTAGGGAAAATTTTCCAAACCCAAACTAAAGATGGCTGACTCGACCCGAGTCAAAAATATTTGACCCAGACCCATCACTAAGAGGGATACATTGGAGTGGCTTTTCCATGGCCTCTGAGAAATAACTAATTAACACCTTTCAGGTTTCAGATAGAAAAAACTTTGTAATTCATGGGTCTAATTTCTGCTAAAAGATTCTTACTTAGCCCCAGATAAGATCCCTAGGGGACTCATTGGTGTGGCTCTCTGATAAAATGTGATAAGTTATGTTCCAATCCAAAATATCTATATATTTTGAAAGGTTGAGGTCTCAGCAAGTGCTAGCCACACCAGGTCAGTAGGGGAATTTTAGTCTCACAAAGGGAAGAGCTTACTTTAGGAAACTGCATATGAAGGGGATATTTTTATGAGATCAAATTATTTTTTATGAGAAAATCATAATTCATTGTGTGAAAGTTAATTAACATTTTAAATATTCCATTAATATGATAATTAATTGACTGAAGGATCGAGTCAAAATAATATTTATGAGAAGAGTTTAAAAAATGACCTTTAAAAGAGCAACCAAATCCAGGCAGCTTCCGAATCTTGATCATTTTCAGACCTTTTTCCCAAACATTCCTTGCCAAATGAAAAGGCACGTATCAATTGTTCTTCACAGCTGTTTCACGGGATGGACCACGATAGGCAGGGGGCCTGCCAACACTCTTCATGCCAATTAGCCAACAGACAAATGGATGCAAATTGAAAATGTTGATGGGGTGGAACTTACTACGCCATCAAACATTTACCAGGCCTATGAAATCTTTTCCTCCTCTTTGCCCTTTCTCTCCCTTCCTCTAGGCCTCAGCACACTCACCCAGCTGCCACCAGACCCTCTCCATCTCCAACTATTTTCTCTTTATTCCATGACCAACTAACCCTACTATCTCTTTGACTTTTCCACTACTTCAAGCTATGACACTCGTCTTGCTTGCATTCGACTCACTTTGTTTCAAACAGCCTTTTTTCTGTTCAGCAGTGGAACAAAGTTTTACATGATTTTCTTGGTTGTTGGTTTTTTTTTGCTAATACATTTTGCATTTTTAATAAAACAAATTTTGTTGATCAATCTTCACAGTTTTGGTAAAACTGTAGGCCTGAAATATTTTGGCAATCTCTCTCTCTCTCTTGCCTCATTTCAATACTTATTTGTGAAAGTAAAAAGGAGCTTTCTTTCTCATCACTAAAATACTTTGTGCTTCACTGTATAAAAAGAGAAAACAAGTTACATGAACATTATCTAGTTGCAAAAACATGTTTAATTCGCAAGTTTGATCAGGATCATAATTTTCTTAACTAATTTGTTGAGTAAATAACACATGCTGTAATAATAAGAACATTAGTTAAATAATATAGCATTCAAAAATTTGGCCAGCATTAATGAAAATGAAAAAAAAATTCAATCATTTTTTTAAAGGAAGTTATAACACAAAGAAACTCATTTATTACCTACAAAGAACATGCAGAGAAGCATTAGGGAAGTTATGCTGTGCATGAAACATCTTTATAGTGGGCCTTTCATCAACTAAATTTCTTTCAGGGATGCCACGCAGTGTCTTTCTATATATTTATTGTTGACAATATATTTGCAAAAAAAAGTATTTTGTAAATTTGAAATATTTGATCACTTTCAAATATTGAGAAAATTCAATCTGAAGAGCTGTCTTTAAATAAATTCTATCCATTATTGAAATTGAAATTGATTTTATTGTGTTTGATGCATGATTGATGAAAATAAGTGGATTTAAAATTACGAGTACTTAGACATACATTAATACAAATAATCAAATATCTAAAAAAACTGGATTATATCCATCATAAGCTTCTTTTGTGATTATAAGCGATCAAGTGTGTGGCAAAAAGTATTTATCTGAGATTTCATCCTTTATATTTTTGTACTAAATCGTCGGGCTTCCAGATAAGTTTGTTAGAACATTGAAAGACAATAGAAGAATTGTTACAAAAAAATATTTTTAAGATATGGATCTTAATGAATTTTTTTAAAACAGCTTCACTAGAAAGCTAATGACACCCGGATTAATGGAAAAGATGTCTCTAAACCTCTCGTGCAAATTGCAGTATAAAATTTAAAAAATGGTCGGTGTTTCACAAAAATTAACTTTTTTCGAATTTCAGAGCCTTGCAGTTTTGAGTATTAAAACCATATTAATCCTTGCTTTAGTTAACTTTTTATATTTTATGTTAACCAGGGTTGATCCTTTGACACCCAGCCTAAAGTCTCACAAGTTTTAAATGACTTTCAGAATACCACATGGGGTCGTTCTGACCTAATGGCTGGGGATTTGAGGAGTGTGGGTTCAAACCCCGGCAGGAACCTCCAGGTAATCTTTAAACCTGGATTGCCACAAAAATTCCAACAAATATTCCCTGCTGGCCTTTAATGACTAAGTTTGCTAGGCGTATTATAAAATTTAAAAAACCTATCAATTGAATTAGCCCAAGTACAGTCTGGATTTTTATCCTTCCAGGGCCATTCTCCGAAATTTCAAAAAGATACTGATTAGTCTTGTGGCTCAAATTTCTATCAGAAAACATTAACAATCATTCAAACAATTAAACCTGCACCTAATCGAGCTAATATTTACATAGAAGAAATAATAAGCATTTAGTTGCAGAACAGCAGATATCTTAATGAAGATCAATTCCTTAAAACTGCGATTGCTAACTCTTTTAATGTTTTCAATGTTTTACAGTGTCACCATTTGGCCTAAAAATCTAACATAAGACACGTAGACTCTTTATATACTATCGTCTTCTGCGAACTTCAGACTTCAGGAATGGAACATCAAAAATAGAATCATAAGACAGATAGTGAATGGATAAATTACTTAAGTACATTCAGAGTCAAAAAAAAATTATATTAGCACCCATCTTTTCTATATTCTGTAAAACTTTGTATCAAACTTTCATGAGCAGCCCATTGCCAATTAGCTTTATCTTTCCAATTTTTGATGTCTAAAATTGTGTTAAATCAATAATTCCTTGTATAATTGAAACCAATCAAGTCAATAATTGTCAATTTGATTTTGGATTTGAATAATGAGTCACGAATAAAAAAATCTTCATAGGTTGTTGTAGCTCATGGCTAAGCCAACTGGCTGAGGATCGGGAGACTGGGATTCAAACTTTGTTCTAAGCTGATCTTTGACCTCTGAATTTGCCTTAGTCATCATCCAACATAATGGTTACCACTGTCAATATTGATGGCTGTGCAGATTACTTGAACAAAATAAACTGATTCAATTATTTAAAGACGAAAAATAACTGAATCAGTATAAAACCCACAACCATTCCAAAAAGTTAACAATGGATAGTTCAGGTGGCTGTAAGACACAATAACAGTGTTGGGAATGGTTATAAAGTCTCATACTTCCATATTGGAAGAACCGACTATATGATGTGAATCAATCCTAATTGCCACCACCAGCTGTAAAGGATAAAGGCTTATAAGATCACTAGGGAGGTGCTCTAAAAAGAGCAATTTAGCTTTTCTAGTTGTGACCCTTCCCAACCTGAAAAATGAATAAATAACTTCTTATCATTGGATTGCAGCCATTTAACGGAAGAAGATGCTGGTAGGTAGCCTCTTTTGGTTGACATCTGGAAATGGACCATATCCTACTGTTTCTGAATTACTTTTAAAATGTATAAATTAAAGAAAGCTTGAAATTGCTTTTAAAGTCATTGAACTTTTTCATTGAGGATTTGTGATCCATTGAAATGAGAAAATGAAATGAACAACTAGATCATATTTTTAAAAATAAATTCCAATTCATCAACAACCAACTAGAATAGATAAAGAGCAATTTTGATTTGAATAGTTATGCTTTATTTTAAACAAATGATCTTAATAGTCCAAGCTTAGAAGATGACAATTAAATTAACATCAAATTAGGAGGATTCAAAAGATGACAAATATTGAGAAGTCAGTTGTAAACACCACCTTAAGAAACCAAAATCAGTTTTTTGCCAGTTTGATTTTATTTTTCAGATGACCCCTTGCTAGTTTTTTCACTTCCTGAATCCATATGCAGACCTAATTTAAAAAGTTGAAAGTGTCAAAAAAATTTCTTGTATATTAACCAAATTACAATTTGCTATTTACTTGAAAAGATTCTTAGGGTCAAGACGGTTAGAAAGACCTCGCTTGTCCAAATTCGTGAATGGTGATGGCTCTGCATTCAGTGGTGAAAACCTTTTTGCATACCTTATGATTTCATTGATAATAAACCATTAGATTTATAAGGTTAATAAAAAAGTACATTTTTATCTCAAAATTTGTTTTTAGTTCGAAAATCATCCGCTATAGATAAAAATAAATTTTGATCTTCTCAAAAAACAGAAGAACAAATCTTGAAGCTCATTTTTCAAAAACCTTATCCTGAAAATACTTACGGATAATTGTTGTAAATAGCAGCAAATAAAGATCTAGGATCTGCCTTGTCGAACCTCCTTCGTTTCGACCGTTGATCCCCACCAAAGAGACTTAACCACTCCAGGTCCCTGACAGGATCCTCAAGTTCAACATTCAAGTCCTCAGATTGGCTCTAGATGAATTTTATTATTATTACATTTTATTCTTTTGCCCTGTGTGAAAAGAGCAAAGTTTGTTTGTTACTAATTTATTTCTCTTGAGAAGGGCTAAAACTAAAAGCCTGTTGAAAAGTTTTTCAAGTATTCTTTTAAGGATAATTAATTGCTTCATCTAACTTTAAAACAAATTCACTCAAGCCTTGTCTCTCAAGATATTTGACATTTAAACTCAACTCTCTCATTTTGAGCAAATAAAAAACTTTTTTGCATACAAAATATATTCAACCATTTTGTATTTTAGAAAAATGTCAAGTTTTAGACAGGCTTTTTAGAGTTTTTAACTCTTCTCTATCAGAAACCTTCAATGAAAATAAGCTGAAGAATGAAAATTGAAAAACTTTGAAGCAACTTGTTCTCATGAATAATAGGCGTGAAACTTTTTTAAATGTATTATTTTTTTGTATAGTTTTTATTGCATTACAAAATCACATTTTCATATTCAAGCAAAATTTTATATGGGAAATGGCTCTTTTAAAATTGGAGTAATAAAAATATTTGCCTGAAGCTTTCATTATAATTTCTCATCTAAGGCTTTTTTTAGATAAAAAATTTTAATAAAGATTCAAAATTAATCTGCAACAAAATTTTTGAATTGACATTGCCTGAGATTTGACCTGCTGTGAGAGGGTTGAGATAAAGGTCAGAGGGTGAGGGTTAAAGATTAAATCCTAACCAATGACTCAGACAAAAAATGTACTGTAGTGACTTTATTGATTGGAAACTAACATTGGGTACACTGCACAGGATTTGAAGAGAAAAATGATTATTCAGACAATAAAATAAGTGATTGTGAGTAGTGTTGACTTTACAATTGTTAGCAATCTTAGGTCTTTTTTCAGTCATCCCAACAATGATTTTTGTTTTTATTATTTACTATTGAACATTTTTGATTATTTTTACATGGTAAAATTGAACATAAAGACCTTTTTGACTGAGATATAGGGGCCTAGGCTAGCCCAGGGATCAAACCCTGAACCTCCCAGTTCTCAGCCTGTTGCCATAGCCATGGGCAACAACGAGCACATGTATTATTAAAATAACCTCCACAAATTAACATTTTGACATAAAATTACTTTGACGTATTTATTGTTTAACATTTTATTCTGTTAATTTGTGACTTATGCGGCTTTTAAAAAGTGCAGTAACTGTAAGATGAAGCCTTTTAAGAAATACAAATACAAATACAAAATTGTTATTAATTATTATTATGGTACATAAAAAATTTAAGTCAAAGAAAGGCTATATTAGAGGATCATTATAAGTACCATTTCTTTTTTACTTTAATCTCATACTGACAGTTACATAGTTGATGAACTTGAAGTAAAGCTTTTTCGATAAGCAAATGTTAGGTACAAGAATATCCCATTACTGTCAACTTATCCAATATACCTGGCATCAATCCGGAAATTTTCTTACAAAAACAGACATAGAGTTGAGAAACTGTTGCATAAATCCAAATCATGAGAGGCTTTTGGCTTTTAACCCTTCCTCTAATCTTTTCTGATTTTATCAAAGGATGATTGACCTTAGAAAAAACTGTATGTTTTGTAAGACTTTGGATATAACTTACTGCAAACGAATGAGCAAAAAATATGGATGTACATAAAACATAGTTATACCGTAGACACTAACAAACAATAATAATCTCAGGCGATGTTGATGCCCGAACAACACCTTTATCAGTGTCCCGCCATAGACATGTCTATGGCCACTGCAGATGACTGTTACCCTGATTGAGGGTACCTTGTTGATTTTTTTTGCAATCCGGAGTTGAAAAATTGATGGCATGGCTGATGATTTGAACCCACAACCTTAGTTCTTATTTTTCATTTAGGTATCTTTGACCACTCGGCCATAGCAGCCCCACAACTCATTTGTTAATGAGACAAACCCACGCAAAGCCATTTCTGTAAAGTCAACACTTTTTAATTATAGAAAAAATCTGTACTTTAAGAAAAGCTGCAAATCAATCAAGAAGCTAACCTTGGTTATAAAGTACCTTTCACAAGACTTTTCTATGAAGTTTTATCTCTAAAGTTGTTGAATTAATTAACATGAAAAAGGCTTAATGTTGGGCCCTACGAGTTTTTCACAAAGGAAAACTTTTTTGAACTTTTTCTAGTGATGGGTCCAGGTCAAAAATTTTTGACCTGGGTTGGGTCAGGTCAATTTTTTGTTGCTCAGGTTGGGTCAGCCATCTTTGGTTTGGGTTTGGAAAATTTCCCCCAAAAATCTCAAATTTTTCAATTTTTTTCCTTTCGGGTCAAAAAAATCTCTTCAGGTCAGGTCAAAAAGTACTCAGGTCAAAGGTGGGTCAGCCTCTTATTTACTGTGGGTCAAAATTATGCGTGGGTCGGGTCAGGGCCATCTCTAATTTTTCCCAATTTTTCTTGATCTTATTTCCTTAAAATTATTGGCCATCTACAGGGATGGCCCTGATTCCGACTCTGATAGGGTTATGGGATTAGGGTCAGTAGGGTTTCAAAATGATGAAACCAAGGAACTCTGACCTGCTAGGTTAGAATATGTTAAACAATAATTTTAAGAAAAAGTCGACCTTGTGTACATTCGTTATAATTACTCGCAGTGCCTTAATGACGATTTTTAATTTTTTTTTCATGCAGTAATCGTTAGTGCTTTGCTTTTTTTTATAGGGCTGCATTACTTCTGAGTTAATTGATTTCCTTTTATGTTTTGACTGTTTATTCCTTCAATCTTTGAAGATTCATTAGGTATTAACGAGCCCATTATTTTGGCCCATGTTTTTTGTGGTTAAATACTTTGGTGCTGCCCTCGACCATCTGTACCAGACACCACAAAACTTGGATGACCTTTAAAATGGCTAGACAAATAACCCAAATGCAGTCTCCAATTTTTTAGCTACCCATCTAGTGCTTGCGCATGTGTGTATTTTATACCTTTTTTGAAGCTACAATGTGTCAAGTATTTGATAGAAGAACTGAACTTTTTTATTATTTTAAAGACTTTACCATTCAGTAAAAGGGACAAATCATGTTGAAGATAATAAGCTTTGTTATAAAAATAACTCTTTTACACAAACAGCTCAGCCCTTAACTTTACACAAGCCTACATGTCTGGAAGTCATAAGTATTCTGAAAGTCATGACATGGCTGAACTTAATGTTTGCAAATGAATCATTAAATATTATAAGTCTCTTTAAGACCTTGTAGACATGTGAAGGGCTTATAAACTTATATATATATATTTTTTTCAAACTAAAGTGTAAATGAAATGAAGAGTCAACAATTAGTATAACTATGGGTGGTTTCATTATTGATTTTTTCTACAATAAATATAAAGCCCTGTTTCAACCCCAATCTATTAAGGGATAAAATATACCTGGTCCTCAAGACGGCCAGGGTTGAATCCTGAGACACAAAGAAGAAGGGCAAAAGCTGTTAGCCCAAAAACTAAATATTTTCCCATTGTTTATCGAATTCTGAAAGAAAACAAGGGTTGAACTTTTATGTAGTCACAACTCAAAATGATAATTTAATATGTCTAAAATGAAAAATTTAGGAAATTAAGTGACTTAACAAAATATGATTTTCTTTTGAATTGTTGATTTAATAAAAGCTTGCATTTTCAAACAAATAAGTTTCTTCAAAAAACATTTTTTTTGGGAAAGGACATCCAAAACTGGAGTTAAAAAGCAACAGTTTTGTAAACATTTATTGTTTCAAATGACAAAGAAGGTTTACCTGATTGGGGTTTTCACAAATTATACTTTCTATTCAAAAGCCCTCGAACAACTGTGGGTTTTGAAATTAAAACCTCTCAGTGTAAAAACATTTTTGGAGTAAGAGGAGGGGCCTTTCTCCACATGCTTTTTATTCTTTCTTTGTGCTTTTTTACTTTATCAAAAGACTTTCTTTTTGTTTTTCATTCCCTCGCAGAATAAATTGTCTTGATTGATGAACATAAATTTTTTTTAATTATTTCCAAAAATCATTTTTAGAGGCTATAGTTAAATAATTTTTTTTGCATATTTGTGGAAAATGAAGTGATTGATTTAACTTTAATATTTAAATAGGGGATGCCAGTGGTCATAAGCCCCTGACATAATAAAGATCTAAGGTTGTAAGGTCCAATTCCAAGACATGCCAGCAATCTTTCCACCCCAGATGGCCAAAAATCAACAAGGCATCCTCAGTCTTGAGTAATTCATCGCAGGATCGAGTCTTTACTGCACCAGATAATTATAATTTCAAAAATTAAAGCCTATTTTTTCCCTTTTTGAACAAGTTATTATTTGACTAAAAAAGATTGGTGTTCAAAAAAGCTTTTAACATTTCCAAAGGCCGGGCCCAAGCTTGTGGAAAAATTTATCTCAAGGGCTTATCTAAAAAATCTTTCTAATTAAATAAAAAAATGAAAATTGAAGTCGATAGTTTCAGTTTGTGAGTGAAGTTCAATCAATATCATACAATAAAATATTCATAAATGCAATGTTGGAAAAAGTAAAAATAGTTCCAAAATAATTAAATACTCTGTAAAGTGTTTTAATTGTCTAGTTTTTTAAATAAGATTTCTTCAAAAAAGGTTACTATAGATGGTTATATCTTTGTGACAGAGTACATTTATTCACAAAGATTAATTAATTTGAAGGTTCGAGGGAAATGAGTAAAGAACTTTATTTACTTTTGTTTCTTAGATACACAATCAAAGGCCAAAAGAACCTCATAAAATGAAACAAACGTTTTTGTCTAAGTATTTTCAAAATATTAATTTTTGAACCAAATTGTATTTCATCAATATAGGAATATAAAAATTCATTAAAAAACATGCTGAAAAAATATAAAAGAGTATGTATTTTCAATTTCCGGAAATATTTTCACACCCAAACGTCAAGTTTCTAGTTGATCACATTTAAAAAAGAACAATGCCATGTGTTTCTGACCATTTCTACTTTTCTGTTCACATTTCCAGCAACATTTAAATGGAAACATATAAGATAAGGGTGATCAAGAAAATTCTTCAACATTAAACAATCTCATATTGAGATGGAAACATGAAGGTAATTTTATTTGATTTTAAATACTTCTTGTCAGTTGCCGTCATTTTTGTTTCCCTTTTCAGGCCTGCATTTATAGTTTATTCATAGTGGTGGCTGTTGAGGCACAATTGGAGGCCTTTCCAGATATTGCAGCAAAATCAGATGACTTTTATCCGCCAGCAAACTATGAATTTGCCTATGGTGTTCGGGCTGATCCCCTCGAGGGTGGAGCAAACTTTGGTCACAATGAAGTGAGAAATGGTGATATTACCTCTGGAGAATATAGGGTTGATCTTCCTGATGGCAGAACCCAGATTGTGACTTATACTGCAGACTCGATCAATGGATATGTAGCCAACGTTAGATATGAAAATATAGACTTGGTAAGGGGCCCTGAGCCCCCTTTTTTCCCACCAGTACCTGATGTTTTAGATGTCCCTCTGGCAGAATCGATACCACCACCTGTTCCTATAGTTTCTGACATACCTCCACCTCCTCCTGTTCCTATTGTTCCATCTTTACCTCCACCACCCCCTGTACCTGTGGGGTCAGGTATCCCCCCACCTCCTCCAGTTCCTTATCCTCCTCCTGTTGTCTTTCCATCCCCTGGATTTATACACAGAGCCTCTGCTCCAAGATTAAAGAAAAATGCTAATCTGAAGAGGTTCCGACCTTTTGGTGGACTCAGGCTAAGGACAGGCCTCTTTGAAAATATTTTCCCATCAAGAAAACAAGGCAGAAGACTTCTTTACGGATAAGTAACCGAACCAACATTTGCTGTTAAGTTTTCTATTGTTTACTTGTTTGTTTGTCATACGTTGCAATCTCTTATTTATTCATGCATTTTCAAAGCCAGAAATTAAACAATCAAAAAGAAAAACTTTTTTTGGGAAAGTATTATTGTGCTCAGGGAGACTCTAATTGCTCTTTTATTAACGCACTTGTACCATTGAATGTAAATAAATAATATATACCTGGGTCCAGACAAAATCTGCATAATATATGTCATCAATCTTTTTTTGCAGTGAAGCATAAATGTTTTGTTTATATGCTTAGAGTAAATCCTAAGATCTCGATATATATAAACATAATGCTAGCTATTATATTTCTAATTCAGGAGAAATCCAGGTTGTGTGATAAAATATCACATAAGATTAATACCTCATCAACTGATTGAGACAACTGTTGGGCTCAGGCTCATTTCTCAGTCTGGGAAAATTCTTTGACCAATAAGCCCTTGCCTTAATAAATCAGTTGATTATTTCAGCCAGAATTAATTATTGATTTGTTGTAAAATTTACTCAAATTGAATTCATTCATTCATTTGTCATTATTGAAAAAACAGACACAACTTTTAGTAACAAGAATTGCTGTAAAGTCGATACCATAGTTAGTTCCATTATTCTGCTCTCTTTAAGAATTTTAAAAATAAACAGGTTTAAGTAAGTTGTACCATTAAACAAGGTACCTTAAAATTAATCTTTCTTTCAAAGCCCTTGACAATCGAAGACAAAAAGAAAAGGTCAAGCACTTAAAGGTCAATATTTTCATTCCTATAAAAACTCAAATTTTACCTTTCTTTGACAAACCTGCCTCATATTCTATTACAAAACATTTTATGCAGCATTATTTTTTCCAGATCAGCTTAGATTAACAAATTCAGTCCTAAACAAACTTATTAAATGTATTTCTAACAAAGTAGAAAAAAGGATTGATTAAAGGGTACAATATGAAATCAATAATTATAATTAAACAACAATTATAATCAAAGTTGGTCCTAATAAACACACATTTACAGCCCTAAGCATATCTGCATTCTAGACACTGATTTATAACTGGTAAACCTTGCCCTTCAATAGGTTCATGTTATTGTCAACTGGAAACTTGTTTTATTAGGTTAAGGTTAATCTTTAAATCCAAAAAGGTTCTTTAGTCTTTATAGTTTTCCCTTTCATTTTATGTTATTTTAATACTCATGGTCATGATTTAATACTGACATAACTAAACTGACCCTGTAGATTAAACTTGTTGCAGAAATCTTGCATTATCATAGCAAACAGTCAGCATCATGAAAAAATCTAAGATAGAGATTCTTTTTTGAACCACTTTTTATGAAAGTGTTTGAAAACGTAGACATTCTCTGAAGAGCATGAAAAATATTTTCGAATATATACTTGAAAAATCTAAATGACGTCTGCTTGTTTTGTGTCAAGACATCTTGAAAATATTACAGAATATTTTATTAGCTTTCAAACAAAAATACTAAAGATCTAACAATAATAAAAAAAGGTCTGAAATATGTCTCGATGAAACGCCAAAATTCGGATAGAAGATGTTTTTAAAAACACATTGGTGAGATTTTTATTTTACCAAAAAATATTGAACAAAGAAGGTAGTTGGGAAAATTTCTGGCTAAATAAAAGAATTGTGGTTTTAAAGTTCTATGTAGGTTAACTTTGAACTTTTTTTTCTTGCAAAGATAATTGCTGGAAATGAAAATAAAATTTGTCACAAAGAATTCTGAGAAGTGTAAGTTGACATTCCTTTGACCGAAAAGTACCATAAAAAATTTATTTCTTCATTTCAAAACTTTAGCACGCAGCATTTTCATTTCATCAAGACGAAGCCAGTTTTGACACAAAAAAATTGAAGTCTTTCGTAGATGATTTTTAAAATTTATAATGCCTTTGACTTATGGCATTAAAAAGTTCAGTGAAGAACAGCATCATGTCGCTTGTCTCATCAGAGGTCAGCATCAATTTGACACAAGAAAAAACTAACTCAGGTAAATAAAATCAAGTTACATATTAAAAATTACAAACAGAAGGTCAACTTTAAAACACCTGCCTTTTTTTACGTAGTCCAAAAGCATATTGTTCAAGGAATGATAAAAAGTGTCAGTGCCTTTTCCTAATGGGGTTCTTTAGGATAAAAAAATAAAAGGCTTGTAACCAACAGCAAGCCTGATTACCTCTATGAATATTAAGAATCACCCACTACCAATATAATTCTATATAGAGGTTTCTCTTTTTGGGAATTGTAGGGAAAGTTTTGCTACAAGTCCAATGCCTCCTGTAAAGCTGCATCCCCATCAGGATTAAAATAATATGCAGGCAGTGACTAAAAGCACAGTTTCTGAGAAAGTTATTGTTTCTTTTTAAATATCTATAAACTTTTGACAATCAGGCAATCCGATAATAGGATAATTATTTTCTGGTCCAAACCTGACTTTCAATTTTACAAAAAGATTTTTTAAGACATGAATATCATATTTCTATTTGATGTAAAGTTATTTTATCTTGAATATAATATATGTCATGGTAATTTAGGACAAACCTACAGAAGCTATCCTCAAAGATGGGCACTTGTGTTTTCTGTTGCTCTTCTAAACATTGCCAACCATTCTCATTGGATAAGTTATGCCTCTGTTAACTCAAAGGCAGCCATTTTCTACCAAGTTTCAGTAGATGAAATTACTAGGTAGCTTTTGACAAGAATTTTGATTTTGCCTTATTTGAATTTGCTGTTTCTTTGTATAATTCTTTAGAATTGTCGCAGTTTCTTATGGCGTAGGACTTCCCTTCTGTTTAATCAGTACATTTGTTGTGGCTAAATATGGTCTTAGGTAATTGTACAAGAAATTTCTTATATCCTGCATGGGATACCATCTTTAGGACTGAGTAGATTTAAAAAGTAACCAATTATTCAATAAAAGACAATTTTTAAATAGGGTTGGCATTTACATAGGTGGAACCTTGACCTTCATTGGAAGCTTGGTAATAGAAGTTGTCTGTAAATCTCAAGACTTATTTAAGAATAAGAATTTTTTTGAAATTTTTCTTTTCTTTTACATATAAAAGATATGTTGTCTCTCCACATTCCCTGGAATAAGAGAGTTTGTAAGTCCTCCAGTATGGTATTGGGCAAGTCTTCTTGGTCAGGTAATTAATTATGGAAAGGAAACATAAGTTAGGGCAAAATTTTTAACCTTAAAATCTCATTTTTTAAGGCTTTGACTGGAATAGGCAGCCCTTTCATAGCTTGTGTCCCCACAAAAATCAGTCAAAACTGGTTTGAAGAGAAGCAAAGGATTATTGCTACAACTGTCTTGGTAAGCACTTCATATTATTTTGGTAAAAAGTTTAGAAACATTGAATTTTGTGAGACTACAGAAAGAAAATGACAACTTTTGAATACTATATTTTCAAACAATTTTTTATGTATATTTGTTTCACCCTTAAGTTCACGTGACTCATATTTCTTATTTGATGTCTGTTAAAATGATCAATTAAGTGTATAATGAGCTTGTTCTGATCCTGATAAGAATTAAGTGTCTAATTGATATTGATATTGTTTATTAGACTCTTTCATAATTTAACAACATTAGTTAATTTACTTTTTAAGATTGTCTTTAAAAGAAAGGATAAAGTTGAATAAAGATTCAGAGTAATCAGCTATACAGGCAGTTTCTTTTTATGAAAAAAATTTGTGTTGCAAACAAAAAAGCTTTATTAAACTACATTCAAATGTATGCTTTTAGACAAATAACTCATAGCGAGGATCATTCACTGTCAAAACTTCTCTTGCTGATTTTGAAATGTACAATTGGACTTTTTGATTTGATCTATTGTGATTTTATTTCTATGGTGATATTTCTATAAATAGAAACCCAATCAATACTTTATTGATCGATTGATACTTCCACTCAATAAAATAGTAATCGAAGGGGAAAATTGCATGTCAAGAATCAGATATTTCGAGAAACATATTCAAAAGAATAAATTTTATAATTTGTTTCATTTTTCAGGGTCTTTCGAATGCAGTTGGGTTGGTTTTTGGCCAAGGTCTTACGCCCCTTTTTGTTCAGAACCCCACCCAGGTAAATATTCTACCATGAGATAATTGGTGAAAAATAAAAATCCAATAACATAAACATTCAGTAATAAATTTATTTCTTCCAAGATCCCAATCATGAACATTGTGTGGTGTGTTCCTTCCTTTGTTGGTCTCATCCTTGTTATTGTGACTGTTAGGTCATCTACTCCCCCAACACCCCCAAGCAGGTCTGAACATCCACCACAAATTAAAAATCTAATTCCCTATATGTGCAAGAATAACTTTAATTCTAGAAGTGCAGAGCTTATTCTGACTGGAAAGGCACCAAAAAACTTTGCTGCAAGCATTTGGAGTGTTTGCAAAAACTTAGCATGCATAGTTTTTATATTTACTATTGGTAATTTTTTAACAAAAATTTTCTTTTGTATAAATGAAAATTGCTTGAAACTTTTAGGTGGAGCCATGGGATATATAAGTGCTCTTGAAGGTGTTACAGAAGAAATTATGAGCTCACTTAAATATGACAACAAGTTTTCTGGGCTTTGCTCAGCCTTGGTACCAAATAATTTGGAAAACTCTATAAGTTTCACTCTCAATACAATCTTGTTATTTTTGGAGGTTTTTATAGGTGGCATAGTAGGATCTTTTCTTTTTGGTATCTTAAGCCAAAAATGCATTAAGAACTCACTGTACCTTACCAAGTTTGCCTCTCTCATGACATGCCTCATTGTAGCAGCAATGATATTTGTTCAACAGATGGGAGGCCAGGAAGCTATTTTTGGAATCACCTACACAGCATTTGGATTGCTCTCTATTGGGTACTCAAGTGTTAACAAAAAACTTGTCATTTGACATACAACCTATTATGTTAAGGTCCTACCCCTTAATGCTGGAATTGGCAGTGGAAGCTACTTATCCAGTTGATGAGACAATTATTTCTGCTCTCTTGGCAATGTCAAGTGCAATCCAGGGTGTTATAATGCTAGAAATGAAAACTGTTTTGAGGAAAACAATTCCAACAAATGAACTGGTAGTCTTTTCATTTATCAATTTTACTTTTATTTTGATTAATCTTTTACAAAGATTAGGGTTGTGGTAGCCTAATGGTTAAAGTGCAAAGGTAGGGTTCTCGAGTTGAAAGGATCTGAGCCTTCAATCGAAGCCTTAACTAAATTACACCAAAAAGGTGTCCAGGCTTTTGTGAAAAAAATGATGGTGACCCAGGGTGACTTATTGATTTTATTTAAATTTTTTGGGGTGAGAAGTCAGTAGTGTGTCAAGGGATCAGACCTATGAGCTTTGGGTCTCAAAATCCGTGGTCAGTTGCCTAAACAATTAAGTAGAAGGGCATTTTTTGTGTGGGAAAAAATGCCAAACCCTCCCAAGCGACTATCAGCCCAACAAGTTTACAATAAAACTTTAAATTAAATTTTCTCAGCTTCTAAGCAAAATACCAAAAATCTGGTTGGTAAGTATGGAGCCATCTATGAGGGGATTATGCGTGCCAAATTTCAGCCCTCTAGCTTCAATGGTGTGGAGGAAGAGGTGACAGATGGAAGGACAGACAAGGGAAGTCACGTCATATTGCAAACTTCCGCCCCCCATCATAAGATTGGAATGTATGTAGACTATCCCTGAGATCGCATATGAAAAAACCCTATGCCAGTTCTGAGTCGGGATGGCATTGACCCTGAATAATCATACATGCCTCTTTCTATGGTGGTCTTACAGTAAATAAAGGGAACAAATGCTTTAAGTACTTTATTCTTATGGGTACAATAAAGTAAAAAATATGAGTAAACTTGAATCTATACTAATCTTAAATCTAAGGCTTAGCTTTTCAATTACATATAATAAGGGTAAGAATAGTGGAAATAACAAGTTTTCATGCTTAGGCTTGTAAGCCTTTTTATAAACATGGGAAGCAGCAGCCAGTGATGAATTGCACTCTGGAATATTCTAATAATATGTAAAAATAGGTTGTGCATAAAAATAATAAAAAGTACCGAGATCCAATATGGGCCTGTCATCGTAATTGAATTTTAGTATTTTGATCAATTTGATATTTTCCTAGACCGTGGATTGGAATGGAATAAATAGTGACAGTACTTATGATTACAAAAACTACATCCACTTCCTCAACGGATATGGAATCATTTTGAGCTTTGTTTTTCTATTTTTTAATCCAAAGCTGAAAAGAACAGAAGCTAATAAACTTATGGTAATTTGAGAAAGCTCTTTTAATTAATTCAACAAATAAATCTAATTTCAATCAAAAATTTAGATTGATGAAAAGCCAACAATAAAACCTTTACATGAAGAGAAAATATTCTCAATAACTATGGAGAGTGTCTTGGAATCTGTGACTTAAAAAATATCCACTTTTGTGAAATTAGCATATTTTTCAACAAAGCTGGATGACTTTGAAACTGCTTTTGTAGCTTTTTATCAATCATGAAATAAAAAAGTTTCAAAAATTCAAACTTTCATCTTTATATGAACACAAAAACGCACACCTGGGATTCCAGAAGGATTCTTGACCTTGGACCTTTTTGAAATCCCTTAAACTTTAAATACTTTAAGCAATTCCTTTTTCTAATTTCAGGGTGAAAAGTCTGAGAGCCAAGTTAAAACATAATAAAATCTTTTTACTTCATTTTTGAGAGATCTGGATCAGCATGGCCTTAATTGCATTTACCAATATTTAGAATGTGAGCAAGGTGATAAAACCCCATAAAACCCACAAAAAGGTATACCCGTTCAGAAAAAATGTTCATTGCAAGCACATTTTCCTGAATGCATTTTTCCCAAAAAATTAAGCTCGTTTAGGCTTGGATTATTTTATTGGGGAAAACGTCAATTTGACTACTGCCGTTTCGACTACTGTCATTTTGCCTACGATGATTTGCCTACTACAACAATTTACCTACTGCCGTTTTGCATACGTTGATTTGACTACTGTTTCGCCTAACCTGGGTTAGGTTAGGTCTGGTTAGGCTAGGTTAGGTTAGTTTAGTTCAGGTTAGGTTAGGCGAAAGGATAGAAGTCGAAATGGCAGTAGGCAAAGCATCTGGTAGACAAATTGTCGTAGGCAAAATGACAGTAGATAAAGCGTCCGGTATATGAAATGACATGGTATCATTTTATTGCTAACCTAACCTTCCAGGCCTAACCCTGTAGGCCCAGAAATCCAGGCAATCCAGAAACTCTTAGCGCCCTAAATATATCTCATTAATCCTCCACCTGTTCTGGACTCATGAATTGATGACAACAAAGATCAAAAGACAATCATATGGAAAAAAACTTTACTGACTGTGTAAAATCACTCCTCTTTTCATAGAGCCCATAAGGATCTGGGCACTTTTTATACTTTGTTCTTGTGATCACGCAAACTATCTATCCACATTTGATTCCCATAAGCACACTTATGATTACTGCGCTCCTTCTACCAATGATGATAAGCAGGCTTGCGCGCCTAAAAATGTCAAGTAGTTATTTTTCACCATTCTTAGATGTAAGATTGTGTAGGAATATTAGGTTGTAGTTTTAAGTTTAGTGTGTAAGTTTTTCCCCTGTATTTTCAATAAAGTTTTTTGAGCATTTACTCAGACTTTTACTTTATAAGTTAGTTTACCATCAACATAAGTGGCATGTGTGATTACAGCGAGGGTCAGCGTTATTCTGTTAAAGAGATCGCATAAGGCTTGCTCATTTGGGCTCTAAGGAATAATCTACATAGATGGAAAGATAAAACTTTTACATTGTTCATTCAATGGAATTCATGTGCTTAACAAATGTATATAAGATGGTTGAACAAAATTAAGACCATTTGGATTTTTTTCAAACTTTAATGACTTTTTAGTCATTTCCTTAATAATGTTTTTGTAATTTTTTTTATACACAAAGCTATTTTCTGTTATACAAAATTAAAGTATTTCCTTTGTTTCATTAACATGTTGTCTTGAAAGTGTTTCATTTTCCTTCCATCAAGATTCTTTTTTTTCCAGACATTGCAGCGGCCGTCCCCTTCTCTTTTCATGTCTTGAAAGCAGTTTCGATCGAATTGGTGGGAGTCACAGTTTTAAGCTCTGGCAAAAAATGGAGCAAAAAATGAAAAAAAAAGTTTTCTTTTAGTCCCGGACTTTTTTTTGCGGATAGTCTTCTTCTTCTGCAATATGGAAAGAAAGAAAACTTTCCAAGCTCCGATTCTGTTCTAACTTCCTGTTGAAAGACTAGCTTGGAAACCCTTAAAGGGTAGTTGTTTCTTACCCACATGCAAATTTATCAAATATTTGTTGTGTTTAAGTAGCTTCTTTGGATGACTTGAAGTATGTAACAATTGTTTTAAGTTTGATTTATCCAAATACCCTTTTCACACCTTGGTAAAAATTGTTCAGGGTAATTTGAAGACAAATGTTTCTTTATATGATTATTATTTTGGAGTCCAATAATTATTAATTTATGTTTGCCATATCATTTACTTTTTTGGTCATTGACTTTTTTTTCTTTTCTTTTCATTATTTACTCGCACGCCTGAGTTCAGACTGTTTTTTGCTACAGAAATAGCTTTTTTTTGTCAACAAGCAAAAGAAGTTTTCAGTAGAGTGAGATGAAAGAAATAAAAAACATCAAATATGAAACAAAATCAAAACATATTTCATAGAATTGATGAAGCTTATTCAAACAAAAAGAAAATTGTTATATAGTATTTTA
>Ga0194133_10004263_pt1 | contig 19417 bp, 19 predicted proteins | sample TA2KigOf40mmetaG_FD_155448 | JGI IMG/M metagenome (GOLD analysis project Ga0194133, IMG submission 155448) | Freshwater microbial communities from Lake Tanganyika, Tanzania - TA2015055 Kigoma Offshore 40m | ecosystem: Environmental > Aquatic > Freshwater > Lake | place: Tanzania: Lake... | reverse complement strand
CACCCGACGAACGGCGGCCGCAGGGCTTGACACCGCTGCAAATTATATGCTATAATTTGGCGCCATCGCTATAAAAGTTATAGCGATTCAAATTCTATAACTGTTTCACGTGGAACCTACTTTTTTTCCTCTTCAGCTTTTTTAGGTGGTGGAGCCGGTGTTACAATAATTGGAGCGGGGCCACAGCGAGCACGCGGAGCGTTCTCATCTTTAGAACCTTCCTTGCCGCACGCAAATGCAGTGTTAGCTAAAAAGGTTATCATAAACATAACAAAAAGCCATAAGGTAAATGTAGCAACTTTCATAATTTATACCTTTACAATTTTAAGTACACCAAAGTTACGAGCAGTCATTTCAAGGCATACGTCATCGATCTGTGCGCTTTTGCATTCATACGCTATAATATCGTTAACCATGTCCCATTCTACGTCAGCGCTCATGTCAAAATAATCGAATAGCTCATTACGCATTTCGATTAGTTCCTGATTTGTTGCAGTTTTAATATCAGTAATCATTCTTCAATTCCAAAATGTTGTTTAACTCCAAGTTGGAGTTGAATTTTCTGGGCAAACATCTTGCCCCAACCTGCTGCTTCATCCCAGTCATCGTTAAGGCAAATATTCTGGCATTCTCTGACAATTAACTGGGCGAATTGGTCCAATGCTTCTTCGGCGTTAACATCCTTGGTCAACACGATGCCATTGTGTTGGATACCAATACCTGCTTGATCAGCGAGTTTTTTAATTTGTTTGTTCATTCTTGCATCGATCCAGTAAGTGTATTGTATTGACGATTATAGCTAGGTGCAGTAAGCTTGCGTCCTAGAAGTTTGTTTTTAGCCAGCCAAGCTAAGGCTTGATAGCTAGTAGGTACAACAAAAAACTGTAACGGTTCCTCAACGGCAACCTCAGCACGACGGCTGAATGCTACAAGTTTTGGTTCCTGGGCAAGTGCTATGTTTTTCATAGTGTTTATATAGGGGCTTGCGCCCCTATACCCTAGTTGGCAGAGTTACGGATAAAAAGCTCGATCGCACGCAGTGCGCTCTTGTTAGCTTTCGTTAACGATTCTATATCGTTCTCTGAGAGCTTGAGAGCAGCGCCGATGAAATCAGCCGTTACATCTTTTTTAACGGGAGTCTCGCCGCTCTTGGTTTTATATTCTTTAGCGATATAAACCTTTTCACGGCTGAGCTTTGCTACAATTGAGCGAACGGTCTTGCCCATTGCTTGGGCAATTTGCTCGACGCTAACACCGGCCTGATAGTCGGCCACAATCTGAGCAGTTTGCTCAGGGCTATAATTAGGGGCTTTGGCTGTTGCCATTTCAGCTACTCCTGTTTGTTTATCGAGTCTTTAGTATAGGCTGATTTTACCGAAAGATTGTCGTCCAAGCGACAATTGGCCTACCGTTCGTCGGCTGATAGGCGGCAGGTAGATTACAAAATTTAGTACAAGTTTTGTAATAGGTTATAGAATTTATAATGTAATGGTATGGTATAGATTATAGAATTTATAATGGTATAGGTTATAGAATTTATAATGACTAGGGGGGTTATTGGACTGTTATGTTATTTATACCGGCGGGGCCCTCCCACACGCGCAACTTTTGGTAATTTTTCAAAACAGCTAGGGTGCCGTAGTTATTAGCTGTTGTGCTAGGCCACACAAAATTTTTCACTTGCACACTAGCTAGCACAAGTGGTATACTCCAATAAACTGGAGAAATTTATGTCAACACACTTGCCTGCTGAAACTATCAAGATATCACCAGAGGCATTAGAAATAGCTAACTGCTATTTACAACTGCAAGATATACGTGAAGTAGCGGATAATTTAGAACTAGACCCTGAACTGGTAACAACTACACTAGCCAGACGAGAAGTACGCAATTATATAGATCATGTATTCTTTGATACTGGCTACAACAACAGATTTCTTATGCGACGTGCCATGGACGCACTTATTAAACAAAAGTTTGTTGAAATGGAGGAGTCAGGGGTTGGATCGAGTAAAGATATTGCAGACTTGCTATCACTGTCACATAAAATGAGTATGGATTTATTAGATCGCGAAATACAATTAGAAAAAGCTAAACAAACTAACACTGGACCCCAACGTCAGGTTAATGTACAAATTAATGAAGGTGATGGATCAAAATACGGTCAACTTATACACAAGTTGATTAGCGGAGAAGGTATATAATGGTTGTAGTAAGTCGTTCGGATATTCAACTAGACTATATCACTGAATTTGATCCTGGTCAAAGATTTATTAAACTGCCCATTGATAACTACCTTAGACTGCTCAATATCTATGATACAATTAATCGTCCACAAATTGCACTAATCAACGCTATAAACAGCCCACAGTATAGGTTTATCTGCGCAGCGTTAGCTAGACGATTAGGCAAAACTTATATAGCAAATATTATTGGCCAATTAGTAACACTAGTACCTAATAGTAATGTGTTAATTATATCACCCAACTATAACCTATCTAGTATTAGTTTTGAACTACAACGAAGATTAATCAAGCACTTTGATCTTGAAGTTGAGCGTGACAATCTCAAGGACAGAATTATTGAAATGTCAAATGGTTCAACTGTTCGCATGGGTTCAATAGGCACCGTTGATAGTACTGTTGGTCGTAGTTATGATCTTATTATATTTGACGAAGCTGCACTATCGGATCGCGGAGAAGATGCGTTTAATGTTGCACTACGTCCTACACTAGACAGACCAGGTGCAAAAGCAATATTTATTAGTACACCACGTGGCCGCAACAACTGGTTTAGTAAATTCTATAATCGCGGATTTGATAGTCAGTTTCCTGAGTGGTGTAGTATACAAGCAGACTATACAGAAAATACACGTATGTCAGAATCAGATGTAGAAGAAGCACGTCGATCAATGCCTAAATCCGAATTTGAACAAGAGTACATGGCTAGCTTTACTAGCTATCTAGGACAAATCTACGAAGGTTTTCGTAGCGAGTATATTATAGATCAGCTGCCTGAGTTACGCGGCGAAGCTTTTAGTGGCCTAGACCCTGGTTACAGAGACGAAACCGCTTGGGTTAATATTATATATGATTTTAACACTGACTGCTTTTATTGCGTAGAAGATTATTTAGAGTCAGAGCGCACCACACGCGAACACAGCGATAATTTTCATAAAATGATTGATCGCTGGAGTATAGAAACTGTGTTTATTGACAGCGCAGCTGCACAGTTTGCAGCTGATCTTGCTTACAATTACGAGATTGCAACTACACGTGCTAAAAAAGATGTACTACCAGGTATTGCATATGTGCAAACACTAATACAACAAGGCCGATTGTTAGTGCATCGTAACTGTGTACACGTATTACAAATGCTAGATCAATATCGCTGGGACGACAAACAAGGACTTATTCGTGAGCGACCCAAGCATGACAAATATAGTCACATAGCCGACGCACTTAGATATGCGCTATATAGCTATGTAGTTTAGGGTAGTACAAATTTTATAGTTGACAATTATATACCTTTTAAGCTATAATTATCAAAATCCGGAATAATATTTTATGGCAGTAAACACAAATAAACGCATACCAGTAAAGTGGATTCGTGACAAAGCAAAATCTGCTTATACAAAGCAACCACATTGCTATATTTGTAGTAGTACCCTAGAATTAGAGCTTCATCATCTGCACAGTATCACACACCTGTTAGATATGTGGTCACATACTAACGGGATTGATATAGGCAGCGATGAGGCTATACTAGCTGTTCGCGATCGTTTCATACAAGAACACCATGTAGAAATATATGACTTAGTCTATACTCTCTGTAATAGACATCATGTACAGCTACACGGCATTTACGGTAAAAGTCCTGCGCCACATAGTGTAGACAAGCAACGACGTTGGATAGAACTACAACAACAAAAGCATCAAAGTGGTGAGAGTGTGTTTCGCGGAAGCAGCTATAGCAGCTACTTTAGTGAGTTCACAGGGGGCTTAGATGGCGTTAGAAAGAATTCGTAATTGGGTTATTGAAAAACTTAACCCAGCCCAAAGTCAAATACACCATGACGAGGGCAGCAGCGTACAAAGCAGTGCACGCATTAACAATTTTCGCACTGCTTTTAAAAATATAGACAGTGTTAATCGTGCTGTTAATATGGTAGTTAGTGCTTGCGCTAGCTTAGACTACGATATACGTGATAAAATTCATGATGGAGTAGTTAACGGTATCCGACAAAAAACTTTACTAACACTACTTAATTTTAGACCAAACCCATATCAAAGCGCAATAGAATTTAGAAAAGAGCTATTCAAAGATCTACTATTAGACGGTAATGCATTTGTACATTTTGATGGTACCTTTATGTACCACTTACCGGCAAACAATGTAGAAATATTAAGTGATCCAGTTACTTATATTCGAGGATATAGATATACTGGCAAAGTAAATTTTACAGAGCGTGAAGTATTTTATTTTAAAGATATATCCAGTGACAGTATCTATCGTGGAGCTAGTAGGCTAGAAGCATGTTTAGAGAATATAAACATATTATACAGCATGCAAGAGTTTCAAGAAAAATTCTTTGACAACGGTACTATTTTTGGATTAGTATTAACCACAGAAAATACACTAAGCCAAGCAGCTAAGGAAAAAACTGTTAGCTACTGGCAACAACGATATAATGCTAAGTCAGGGGGACGTAGACCTATTATCTTAGATAGTGGACTAAAACCACAACGACTTACTGAACAAAATTTTAGTGACTTAGATTTTGACGTAGCTATGCGCACACACAGTGAACGTATAATGACTACTATTGGAGTACCACCTATACTATTAACTGGTGGCAACAATGCAAATATAAGTCCTAACCTACGACTATTCTACCTAGAAACAGTAATGCCTATAGTAACGCTTTACAATAGTGCACTTGAACGATATTTTGGATATGACTTAGGCCCAGTAACTACTAATGTTAGTGCACTGCAGCCAGAATTAAAAGATATAGCCAGCTATCATCAAACACTAGTTAATGGGGGAATTATAACACCTAATGAAGCCAGAGTAGAGTTAAGGTATCCTAAACTTGAGGGTCAGGATACAATAAGAATACCTGCTAACATAGCAGGTTCAGCAGCCAATCCATCTTTGGGTGGTAGGCCTAGTACGACAAAGGAGTAATATGGATAAAAAGCTAGATAAATTACTCTATTTAAGCAGTAAGTTTACAGCTAGTACAGAGTCTGATGATAGCATCTATATTGAAGGATATGCTAGCACAGTAGACCGCGATCGTCAGGGTGATGTGATCCCTATGAAAGCGTGGAATGAGGGATTACACAACTATCTCAAAAATCCGATTATACTAGCCTATCACAATCATCAAATGCCAATTGGTAAAATGGTTGAGCATAAAGTTACAGATCAGGGTTTGTGGATTCGAGCGCAAATTCCTGCTGAAATAGGTGATATATACAAACTGATTAAAAAGGGTATATTAAGTGCATTTAGCGTAGGATTCAGAGTTCGTGATGCGGATTATGACAATACTACAGAAACATTTTTAGTTAAAGAGCTAGAACTGCATGAAATCAGTGTAGTTAGTATACCAGCAAATCAAAATACATTATTTAGCTTAGCTAAAGCTTTTGATAGTGCTGCAGAATTTGATTTATTTAAACAGCAATTTGCACCCAAGGAATCAGCTAAAAAGCTCGATACCCCAAAAGCAGCAAAAAGCACAACAAATGAGGAATGGGATATGGATCCAAAAGAGTTAGAGAAATTACTAGCAGATGCTGCTGCTAAAGCTGCTGAGCAAACTGCTAAAGCCGTGCTAGAAGCACAAACAAAAGCTGCTGAAGACGCCAAGCGTAAGTTAGCTGAAGAAGATGCACTACAAGCAAAAATTAAAGCTGCAGTTAGCGCTGTTACTCCACAAGCACCAGTTGTACAAACAGTTGACACAGGTGCAGAACGCTTGTTAGCTGACGTTGAGAAACGTTTAGAAGATCAAGCCCAGGAGCATAGAAGTGCGATTGAAAACTTAGAAGCTTCAATTCGTGAAAAAGCCAAAGAGTTAGAGCAGCTACAAAGCAAGAGCGGCGAAATTGAAGCACTACAGCGCAGCCGTATGCAATTTAGCGAGCCAAAAGAAAGTGACATTGCTTATGCTGACAAAGAAAAGGCCGTTTTGCTAGCCAAAATTATGCGTAGAGGCCTTAGCGATACAAAGTTTGGCAAAACAATTCTTGAAAAAGCTGCTACATTTGGTGGTGCTTTCCGCCTACCACATGAGCGCTGGGAAGAAGAAGTTAGTACTACTATTCAAAACGATATGCGTCGTCAATTAGTAGTTACTCCGGTTGTACGTAGCATTGCTATGGCTCAGCCAGTTATGAAGATTCCTGTTAACCCAGATACAGTTACAGAAGCTACATGGGTTGCAGGTAGTAGCTTTGGCACAAGTGCTAGCAGTGGTGTACAGCGCACTCATAGTATTAGTGAAATCACACTAAGTGCTCAGAAATTAGCAACAAAAGAGTTTATTGCATTTGAGGAAGATGAGGATAGTATTCTACCTATTCTACCACTAGTTCGTGATGCAATGGCACGTCGTATGGCTAAAACATTAGATAAAGCCATGCTACTAGGTAACGGTTCAGGTGCAGCAAGTGGTAGTGGTCAAGTTCAATCATTACTCAAGGGTTTGGGTAGCTATGATCCAATTGGCGGTGCACCAAATGTTACAATGAGTATTGGTGGTGCAGCTAAATTTACAGTTGCTAAATCAATGGAAGCACGTAAAGCTCTTGGTGCTTGGGGACTTAATCCCAGTGAACTAGTACTATTTGTAAGCACACAAGCTTACTATGAGTTGTTAGAAGATACAAACTTCTTAACAGTAGATAAAGTTGGACCACTTGCTACAATCTTAACAGGTCAAGTTGGTAGTGTTGGTAACACACCAGTGCTTGTTAGTGCAAGTTTTGATGCTGCAGCCGCCGGTAATGCTGCTGCCGTATTTGTTAACCCAACAAACTTCTTAGTAGGTACACATCGTGGTATGCGTGTTGACAGTGATGACATTGTTGCTGATCAAACAAGCATTCTAGTAGCAAGTATGCGTATTGGTATGACACAGCTATCAACAGTTGATGGTGATGGTGTTGTAGCAGTTCGTTACGTAGCTTAATTAGTTACAGACAGGATTCGTAAGAGTCCTGTCTCTAAAGCCTAATACATTAGGCTTTAGAGACAGAGGAGGGTTTATGGCTGACCTAATAACTAGAGCAGAGTATAAAAATTACCTTGGTATTACTAGCAGCAATAAAGATACTGAAATAGATTTATTAATACCCAAGGTTAGTCAGTTAGTAAAAACCTACTGCCGTAAAAATTTTACTGACTACTATGATGAGGCTAAAACAGAATATTTTGATGGTGGTTTTGATCGATTAATATTAAAAGAGTGCCCCGTAACAAATATACTACAAGTAACTAAAAGTAGCAATTATGGTAAAACATATGCTACTACACTAGTAGAATACACAGATTGGATACAAGACGGTGATAGTGTTCGTATAGTAGCTAGCCCATATTATTTTGTGGAACATCCTCGCGGATATAAAGTTAGCTACTTTGCTGGTTATGAATTTGTACCTGATGATCTTAAGCTAGCTGTACTTGATTTAGTAGAGTACTACTCAAAGAATAACAGTGCAGTGCATGTTAATAGAGATGTTACTCCCAATGTAACACAAATACAATATGTAGCTAGTACAAATTTTCCAGCTCATATTAAGCGTGTACTAGATCAATATGTAGCGGATTATGCATAATGAAGTATATACAAACAGCTAATCCAGAAATAGTAAAAAACTTTCCAGAAGAACTATTATCATTAGCTTCGGCTGGAGAAACTGCGTTTAAAGTACCTAGTGCTACTTTACGATCAATTCTTGACGCAGCTTTTCCTAGTATGTTAGTAATCGATTATGCAGATATTAAAGCAGAATTAGATCGCTATAGAGATCTAAGCACCGCCTTAGAATCTATAGGTATAAATATAGAGTCAAAAAAAGAATATATAAAAGAATTTGATAAATTTAAGTTTAGTGATGATGAAATTAAACTTATATTAAATATTATTGAAAGTGCCGTAAATTCAGTAAAAACAAAATGCAGGTCTGTTTCTAAAAGAACTATTACTGAGCAACTAAATACTGCGTTAATCGATGAACAGCTTATAAGAACTGGGAACAGAGCAGAATTAGTATCAACACCTAGAGTTAATGATGTACTAGCAACAGTTCGAACACAGATACTTAATAAACCAGTATATATTAGAGATGCTAGTATACCAGGTAAGCGCGAAATATTTGTGTTTAGTAATTATCGAGAAGTGTATAATGAATTATCTAATGCTATAGATTTATATGTGCGTAGTAATGATCTGCCTAAAAAAGTAGGGTCGATAGGTCAATTTTTAAATTATGGACATATAGCAGTAGGGTATAAAGAAGGCGATAGTATAAAAGTACAAATAAATACTCCTAAAGTAATTAGTATTATTTATGATGTTCTTGAAAATACTACCGGTGGTTCTATAGATACGGCACAACAAACAGCTACTAAATTTATAACTGATGCTCAGCAGGTAGAATATTTTGTAGAAATAGATAAAGATTTTAGTGAGGGTTTTGTTAAAATGTTCGTCTCAATAGGAGGAAACATTTTAAAGTTTGAAAACTCTCCTTTTAATCAAATACGCGGTAGCGAATTAGAATCAGGTAATAGACTATCCCAAAAGAAAATATTAAAAACTATTGCTGATAGATTACTAACATTCCAGAAAAAGTTAGCTAGTGATATATCTAGAAATATCTATAAACTACTAACTTCTCGTCGTAGTCCAAGTGCTTTTGATTATATATTAAATGTAATAGTTGCTACCATTAAAGGCGAAACAGTTAGTAGGTTTAAACAAAATTTTAAGGTGACAAACAAGAAAAAGTTACCTGTTGCAAAACCACAAATCACTGGCTTTGCAAAAAATAGTGTAAAAATTAAAAAACCTTCTACAAGACCTCCACTACAGCAGCCTACTATTGAAGATACTGAAACTTCACTGGGTACATTACAAAATTTACTAAATAGCAATTTAGTACAAACCGTTAAGCAAAATATGGGTGCTGGCGGTCGTCGCGATGTACTTAATCTTCGCAGCGGTAGATTTGCAGAAAGTGCTAGAATAGAAAGATTGACTCAAAGTAGACAAGGTATGATTACAGCATATTATAATTATATGCGAAATCCATATGCCACATTTAGCGAAGGCGGAAAACAACAATTTCCGCGTAGTAGAGACCCTAAACTGCTAATCTCTAAAAGTATACGTGAAATAGCAGCACAGGCCAAGATAACAAGATTAAGGGCCGTATTAGTATGAGCAGAAGAACTAGTATAGTCAAGGCCCTTGCCGAACGGTTTAAAACCATAGATGGCACTGCGCCATATGCAACTAACTTGCAAAACCAAAGTTTTGCCAAATTAAAGTTTTGGGACGAAGTCAACGACTTTCCTAGCGTATATTTAAGTCCTGGCACTGAGCTGCGTGAATATCATCCTGCAGATTTTGCCTGGGGCATGCTTGGAGTATGTGTTAAGGTATACTGCAAAAGTGAAGATAATGCACAAGAACAGCTTGAGCAGTTGCTAGAAGACTTAGAGCGCTGCATAGACCTAAATCGTCGACTAGTATACGACGCAGACAATAATTATGAAACAACAGAAATATTAATAGACTCAATAACTACGGACGAGGGCCTCTTAGCTCCCTATGCAGTTGGCGAGATTAACTTACAGGTTCGCTATCAGATCATGTAAGCAAACCGTGTTCACAAGGTCTAATACAGATAAACGTCTAGTCACGGCCTAGAGAACACCTCTTAAGAGGATAAAAAGATGAGTTTTAATTTACTTCGTAATAGTAGAGTGTTCTTTACTACTGCAGTAGGAACAAGCGGTTCGGGTTTAGGAGTTATTGGTGGTACTACTAGTACTCCCGTGGCAATTAGTAAAACTAATACTCGCGAAATTCAAGTATTAGACGGATTTGGCTTTAATCAAAATACTACTAGTGAAACAGTTACATTAAATGAAACAGGTGCTACACCAGTGCGTGGACAGCGTAGTTTTAATACACAGCTAGATCCTGTTGATTTTAATATGACTACCTATATTCGTCCCGTAGAAACTAGTGTAGACGGAACAAGCTTAGTAACTGCAGAAGAAGCCCCACTATGGAATGCCTTATTTAGTAGCGTTGCAATGAATATGAATAGTGCTACTCCGGTAGCTAGTGCTGCTTGGACAAATGCTGCCGCAGGCGCAAGTCCAGCTACTTGTGTAGTCACAAATAGTAATAAACATCAGTTATTACGATTTGGCTTAATTATTATCATGGATAGCACTTGCTTTTTAATTGATGATTGTGTTTTAAACACAGCAACAATTGATTTTGGTATTGATGCTATTGCAAGCGTACAATGGTCAGGCCAAGCTAAAGCCATTCGCAGAGTAAATGCACCTGATATTGATGATAGTAACAACGATTTTCAGCCAAAAGTTGGTGAAGCAGATGCCACAACTCTCGCATTGTTCCCAGGAACAACAAGTACATTTTTACCAAAAATTACTACTGCCGTATTCTTAGCTAATAAACTAAGTGTAGTCGAGCTAAAGTCAAATATTGGTGGTGTAGCCATTACATCTCCTGCTACCGCTTCTACAACTTATAATTTACCATTAACTGGTGGCAATTTAACAATCAGTAATAATGTTAGTTATTTAACTCCTGCAGTTATTGGAGTAGTTAATCAGCCAGCTACTTATTTTGCTGGAACACGTGCAATTAGTGGTAGTATGACTGCCTACTTACGTACTGGAACTACAGAAACAGCAGGACTGCTGGGTAAACTATTAAGTGACGCTAGTACAGACGTAGATCCTGCTTTTTACATTAAAATAGCAATAGGTGGTAGTAGTGCTACTGATCGCGTAGAAATTGAAATGCCTGCTGTGGTATTAACAATTCCTACAATTGCTACTGAGCAAGTTATTAGTACGACTATTAACTTTACTGCTCAAGGTAAAAACGGTACTAGTGGAGCTGAATACTTCGACCTAACACAAGCTAATGAAATTAATATAAAATACTTCGCATAAGTTTTATCAACCGAGACCGATATAATATCGGTCTCACTAATCTAGTATAAAAATGGCAGATCTTAGTTTAAAAACCCTATTAGTACCTTCAAAAAGTATTGAAGTAGAATATCCTGGCATGCCAGGTTTTAAAATTGACTTAGCTTTTTTAAGTCGTGAAACAATTATAAGTATTCGCAAACGTGCAACAAAAACTACATTTAAAAATCGTCAACCACACGAAGAATTAAATGACGAATTATTTTTACAACTATATGTAGAAAACGCAGTAAAAGGCTGGCATGGTTTAAAAATACGTTATCTAGAGCAGCTAGCCCCAGTAGATGTAAGCAAGCTAGATCCAGAGGATGAATTAAATTATACCAGTGAAAATGCTCTCTATTTAATGAAGAATTCCAGTGATTTTGATAGTTTTATTAGCGAGCAGGTTAGTGACTTGGGAAACTTTTCCAAGAGCAGCTTCAAGGAGTCGAAGCGCAACTAAATAATTACTTTCAAAATCAACAAGTTGGTATGACACGCGATCAATACTTTGAAATGTGTGACATGTTAGGTAATCAACCAATAGAAAGTGAAATACCAGTAGACTTTGATGATTTTCCACTAGAAGCACAGCAAGCACTAAGCGTCTATCGCATGTTAAAAGATGAATGGGAAGGCTTTAATGGGTTGTATTTAGGTAAAAGTTTTATAGGTTTAACTGAAATATTAGATTATATGGAAGTTGACTTAGCCGATAGAAAATTAACTGTTCAATTGATAAAATTAATTGATAATGTTAGAGCAGAATTAATTAACAAACGAGAACAAAAGCCCGCTAGTAAGTAATATAGTGGGCTTTTTTATTACTAAAAATTTTTACTATTGACATTTTATAACCCTTGTGGTATACTTGGTGTAATCTTGCATAAATATTTGCAACTATAAAAATTCACCTGGAGCTGATATGGCAGGTAACAGTATAGATATAAATCTTAGCGTACAAGATCAAGGCAATACAATTAAAGGTCGTACAAATGACGCTAAGAAGCTAAATGAGCAACTAGAGCGTGCACAAAACTTAGTGCGTGGCACAGGTACCAGAACAGGTAATCAAGCAATGCGTCAAGCAACGTTTGGCGGAGAGGTTGATGACTATAATACAGCTCGCGGTGTTAGCGAACGTGCTGGAGGTAGTGCACGTGATTTTGCAGATCAAGCGCGCGGGCTTGGTGGCATAGTACGCTTATATGCTGAAATTGCAGCAAATGTATTTGCCGTAACTGCAGCATTTAATGCGCTACGCGAAGCTATGAATACGCAAGTAATGATTACAGGTATGGAGCAACTAGGTGCCGCAAGCGGAACTAGTTTAGTTAGTATGAGTAGAAGCTTTGTACAAGCAACTGATAGTATGGTTAGCTTTCGTGAAGCGGCAGAAGCTGTAACTAAAGTTACTTCTGCAGGATTAGGTAAAAAACAAGTAATGGATATAGCTGTTGTTGCTAAAGGAGCTAGTCAAGCCCTAGGTTTAAATATGAGCGATGCTGTTAGTAGGCTTAGTCGCGGTATTACTAAACTAGAACCAGAACTGTTAGACGAACTAGGTATATTTACTAAATTAGATAAAGCCGTTAGCGATTATGCTCGAAGTACTGGTAAAACCGAAGGCCAATTAACAGACTTTGAGCGTCGTCAGGCATTTGCTAATGCGGTTTTAGAAGAAGGCAAGAAAAAATTTAGTGAAATAGCCCAAGCTGGAAACCCATATGACCAATTATTAGCTAGTCTTAAAAATGTTGCTACAGATATATTAAATGTAGTAAATACAGTTGTTGGTCCAGTGGCTAAAATATTGGCAGATAATACAGGATTAATAACTGCTGCTTTAGCATTATTTGCTATTAATACAGTAGGAAAGGTTTTTCCTGTATTAACAAATTATAGAGATAGGCTGGCAAAAACTGCAGAAGATACTAAAAGAAAAGCTGCAGAAATTGCTGCTGCAGCAAAAGAACGTGAAGTATTTGGTAAAACAGGTCTAGAAGCCAAAGCTGGTGTTCCGCAAGCTAAAGAAGAATTTGCTATTGCTAAAGCGCAGGTGGAATTACTTAGAGACGAGCGCGCTAATGCTATTAAAAGAAATCAAGATGCCAAAACAAGACTTGATATAGAAAATCGTATCACAGAAGCTATAGCTAGACAAACATTAGCAGAAAAGAATCTTGCAAAAGCTGGAGAATTAGCTTCAAGTCTAGGTGAAAGCCCCACCACATTTTCTCCAACGGCATATATACAACAAAAAAATAAAGAGAAATCTGCACAAGTAGCTGCCAGAACAGGTATAGTAGCCGATGTTAGTAGACAATTTGACGTACGTGGTGTTAGAGAATCATTTACAGAATTAAGTACTCAAGTAAAAGATAATAGTCAAGTACTTGGAATATGGGGCAGAGTAACAACTCGTGCAGCGGGTGGTGCTGCAATACTTGCTCAAGGTATTGCTCAGATAGGAGGATTTATATTTAGCAAACTATTGGGCCCTATAAGTTTAATTATTACTGCCTACCAGACTTTGAATTTATTATTTGACAGAAATTCAAAAGAAATGGCAAAATTAGATACTGCTATTGACCAGCTGGAAGATAGCACTAAAACTGCTGCCGATACTAATCTTAAATATAAAAACAGCTTAAGCATTGACGCAGTTATAGCATATGCTAATAGTATACAAGGTTTAAATGAAAATGTACAAAGCGTAGTAAAAAATCTTAGTGACACTAAAAAAACTGAGGGCGGATGGAATACCTTTGTAAATGTATTAAAAGATTTTATTCCTGGCTGGGATAGCGTAGAGGAAAAAACCAGTGCTGGATTAGGAGCTGCTTTATCTGCTGGTATAGAGAATATTAAATCCGAAAAATTAAAAGCAGATTTAATAAGAAAATATAAGCAAATTTTAAAAATAGATGAAAAAACTCCACTAACACCAAAAACTATGGAAGCAGCTTTAAATAAGCTAGATGGATTTGGTGCTAAAGCAGCAGAAAACTATAAAAAAGCCGTAGAAGATCTAGGAAAAGCTAGCGAAGAAACAAATAAAGAAATTCAAGCACAGGCATTATACTTAAAAGGTTTGACAGATGCTAGTGATTTAGCTGGCAAAAGTATACAATCTTTTATGAATAGCTTAAAAGATAGTAGTCCAATGAGTCAAATGTTGCAAAACAATGTTAAATATTTGGATCAATTAGGAAAATCATTAGAATCTACCGATTGGCGTAGTCAGGCTGCAGCTATAGATAGTTTAGCCAAAGCAGACTTTGCCGGAGTATTTGGTGCTGCCGGAATTGAAATTGCTAGAATTAGTGATGATTTTCAGGAACAAAAAATCACAATAGATGCTGTTAATGCCTCTCTAGAAGAACAAAAACAGAAATTAAGAGAATTAGAGGTAAAACCAAAAGGCGAATTATTAGCAGGATATAATGAAAGACAAAAGCAAATAAACCAAACCAAAGATGTTATATCTGGCCAAGAGCAAATAATCAATAATTTTCAGCTTAAATTTGAAGAAATGAGAATGCGTGTTGCAGAAGCTACAAGTGCTAGCGTGCAACAAATGGCTGAAAAAGCTGTAGATAGACATAGACTTGAACTAGCTAAACTCCAAACTGAGTTTCAAAAATCTGCAGTTGGTATGTTGCCTGTAAAAACAGAAAGTTCTATACAATTTCAAGCAAATTTAGATAAAAAAGCTATTGATATTGAAACCAGACTAATAAGTTCGCAAAATGATTTAGCTAATAGTATAGATAGATTGCGACTAGAAATAGAAAGTATGCGAGCTGACGAAAAAATAGAGAAACTTGTGGAAAAAGGGGTAGTTAGATCTGGAATTTCTGCAAAAGATGCTATTGGCAAAACTGGAATTTCTGCTGAGTCTCAGCAACTGGAAAATTTACTTAGAAGTAAAGATGCACGTAAAAAGGCTATAGATTTAGTAGATAAAGGTAGTGTTGCAGAAATTAAAGCAGCCTTAAAAGATAGCCCTGAATTTTATGATGTATTTGCTAGACGACTAAAACAAGTAGAAGTTCAAGCTGCGGCTACTGCTAAAAAGGCAACTATAGATCTGAAAGCTACTATAGATACTATTAAAGTAAAGTCAGAAGAAGCTCAAGCAGCTATACAATTTGAAATAGATAAAACAGCACAAATAGTTTCACAAATTGGTAGCGATACTCCAGAAAAGCTACAGGCACAAATTGATTTTTCAACAGCTCAGGTAAAAGAACAAATAAAAATCTTAGAAACTAAACGCAAAGAATTATTAGGTCAAGTTGATGCTATTGGTGCAGCACTTGAAAAACAATTAAATAGGCCCTTAACAAAAAAAGAACAAACAGCCCTATCAGATCAAAAAATAAAAATTAACGAAGATTTTACACGAAAATCAACTTTAACTGAAGAAAGAGTTTCTCAAGAAAATATAAATAGAGCAGCATCTAAAACTGCGATGATAGCGCGTGAAACTAATGAATATTTAATTAAAAGATTAGAGATTCAAAAACAGTTAATTAGAGGAGAGTCTGTAGAGGCTTTTGATCAATTATCAGCAAAAAATAGAGAAATACTAAGATATCAACAGGAAATAGAATTAGCAGATCAGCAAGCCAAATTTGTACAAAGTTCGGCTGCTGCCGCAGCATTAAGAAACAAGTTGCACGGAACAGGACTGGATGGACCAAAAACCGTTAGTGCAGAAGATGCGAGCACATTAGCTAGGTTAGAAGCAGTAGCGGCTTCTGAAAATAGAAAAATAGATAGGCTAAAAATATTGCAAGGTTTAACAAGAGATGCAACAGAAAATCAAACGAAGTTTGAGCGCGCAACTAAATTAACAAATATCGAAAACGCTAAAGCCGAAGCATTAGCTAGTAGCATGCTAATATCCCAAACAAATCTAAATGCAGCAGTAGAACAGCAGATTAAACTAGATGAAATTAGTTTAGGAATTGCTCAAAACCTAGGTATGGTAGAGGGTGATAATTTAAAGCGCCAGCAATTAGCCATACAAACACGCAGAATTGATATTCAATTAGCCGCAGATTTAGCAAAAAATACACTAGATATTGCAGCTGCTGAAAGAGCTTTAGCAGAAGCTAACCGTCAAGCCAAAATTTCAGTTGATGATGGTATGGGTAGTGTAAATACTGTTCAAGTTGAAACCCCGCAAGTTATACAAGCACGACAAAATCTTATAAATGTTAGAAATGCCACAAATGAAATTATTACTAATGCCAATAGAGCAAGAGATGTTATTGGAGCTTCATTTGTACCAACTGCTATAGAAAAATTTTCTGCTACTTGGAGCCAACAGTTTGATAAAATGACAGATAGTTTAATGAATTTTATACAAACTGGAAAGTTTAGTTTTAAAGATTTCATGAATAGCATGATAGCAGATTTTAGCAGATTGATTATAAGAATGCAAATGGATAAATTAGCTACAAGTATGTTTGGCGGGCCAAAGGAAGTAGGGGGGTTCTTTGCTAGTCTTTTTGGTATGGCAAGTGGCGGCGTATTTAATCGCGGTGTTCGAGCTTATGCCAACGGTGGAATGTTTAATCGCGGTGTTCGAGCTTATGCCAACGGTGGAATGTTTACTAATAGTATAGTTAATCGACCTACATTATTTAAAGCAGGAAAAGGTTTGGGTGTAATGGGTGAGGCTGGACCAGAAGCTATTATGCCACTAAGACGCGATCCTATGGGTAGACTGGGTGTAAATACTACTGGTAACAATAATAATGTTGAAATAGTTGTTAATAATTATGGTAATGAAAAAGCAACTGCTAAAGAAACTACAGATGGTAGAGGAAATCGTCGAATAGAAGTCACTGTTGGCGATATGGTTGCCGGAGAGTTAAGTCGTACAAACAGTAGTTTACAACGAACTTTTACTAACACATATGGCTTAAGTTCAATGGTAGGAAGGAGATAACTATGGCAATACCTTGGCCAAGTACACTGCCACAAGCGCCACAAAAAGATTTTACAGAAACTATAGGTGTAAATATTGTAAGATCAGCTATGGATGCAGGGCCGGCTAAACAAAGATTACGTAGTCGTAGACCTACTACTATGAATTTAAGCTTTATCATGACTACTGCCCAAACAGAAGAATTAGAAAGATTTATTACTATTGATTTACTAGGAGTAAAACGATTTAATTTCACACATCCTAGACTGGGAACTAGCGTTGAATGTAGGCTGGTTCCACAAGGTGACGGGCAATTCTTTTCATTACAGTATCGTGCGCCAGGATACTGGCAAACTAACCTACAATTTGAAATATTACCATGAGTAGATTAAACAGTTTATCTTCATCAGCCATTAGAGCAATGTTCTCCTCAGAAACTGAGGATCAACTAATTACATTATTAACAATTAAAGATCCAGATGGCGGAACAGATGATGTTAGATTAGCTGATACATTTACTGGTAGACTAAGTGGTAATACCATAGGCTGGACCACACAGGAACTAGAAACCTTAGAGGGATACACTGACGATACGGAAATTATGTATGGAGTTACTTTTGCCGGAGAGGATTATTGGTTTGTACCAATGCAAATTAATCTTCCCAGTGAAGAAGAAACTGGCGTAGGAAATTTAAGTATAACAATTAATTATGTAACTCCTGAAGCAATTACACTAATACGAAAGTACTTAACTAAACCTACGCAAGTAACAATAAGTTTAGTATTAGCTAGCAATTTAACCGGACCAACCCCAGAAGCAGAATTTTCAAAATTTTATATTGTAGGTGCTACCTACAGCGCCGAAAGCATACAACTACAATTGGAAATGATTAATTTTACCAGAGAACCCTTTCCTAGCTTTACATTTTCACCATTATATTTTCCGGGATTATTTTAATGGATTATAATAAATATATTGGATTAAACTACCAAGAAAATGGTAGAACAGAACAAGGTATTGATTGCTGGGGGCTGGCAAGATTATTCTATAAAAATGAACTAAATATAGAATTACCTAGTTATGCGGAATTATACGATGGCAGCTACGACCCTAAGGTTGTAGCTGCCATTAACTATTATAAAGATACTTGGACTAAAGTTAGCGCTCCACAAACTGGAGATTTATGCCTGTTTAAAATAATGGGCGAACTTAGTCACGTAGGCGTATTTATTGGCAGCGGCAAATTTTTACACAGTCGTGAAGGCAAAGACAGCGTAATCGAATCATTAGACAGCCCAATGTGGTTTAATAGACTCGAAGGATTTTATAGATACACTGAAACTAGTCCGCTTGCCGTATATGGCAACCCTCACCCACTGCACTGGAATCAAAGCATAGAGTTTGCTCAACCAGGCACTAACTGCCAAGCATTTGCAAATTATATATCATTAAAATATAGTCTTAGTGATGGCTTTAGTAAGCGATTAGTTATAACAATAGACGGTATACCAGTTCCACAGGATCGTTGGAACACTACCTATTTTGAAAAAGATCAAATAGTTAATTATAAAATCTTAGCACAAGGCCGCCAAGGGCTGCGAACAATAGCTACTATAGCAGTTATAATTGCTGCTGTTTATTTTGGCGGACCCTTAGGTGAACTAGTTGCTGGCACTTCAGAAGCCGCAACTATAGGTGGTATTGATGTAGCAGTTAGTACAACTCCAGCTTGGGCAAAAGTAGCTGGAACCATGGCTATACAGTTTGCCGGTATGTCGCTTGTAAACGCAGCATTTCCTGTGCGACCACCAAAAGACCCAGGACAAGCCATACCTACTAATATGTTTAGTGGTACACAAAATCAGGCAAATCCATTTGGTGCAATACCAGTTGTGCTTGGAAAAACTAGGGTAACTGGATTGCTTGGCGCAACACCTTATTTAGAAACACTAACTGCTACCAGTCTGCTACACCTAATAATTATTTGGGGTTTTGGTCCACTATGGGTGGATGAAGCGGGTATTTCTGTAGGAGCTACAAAACTTAGTAGTTTACATCAAGATACTACTAAGCGGGACAGAAAAGTACAGCTAACACTAAGCGGAACAGATTCAGAAACAGCTACAGAAACACAAGCATTTAACAATTACTATCCTAATGACGTACAACAATTACCAGCAAGTCCAGTAGAATTAATTAATAACAGTACAACC
>Ga0194133_10004262_pt1 | contig 19417 bp, 14 predicted proteins | sample TA2KigOf40mmetaG_FD_155448 | JGI IMG/M metagenome (GOLD analysis project Ga0194133, IMG submission 155448) | Freshwater microbial communities from Lake Tanganyika, Tanzania - TA2015055 Kigoma Offshore 40m | ecosystem: Environmental > Aquatic > Freshwater > Lake | place: Tanzania: Lake... | reverse complement strand
TCTGCAACAAAAATGGATAATTATGCAGTATTAGCTAAAGATAAAATTTATCCAGGAAAAGAAGTTTATTCAACAATTATTCCTAAAAAGATTAATATGTTTAAAGGTGATGCTACTAAAACTGTTATATCAATAAAAAATGGAGAGATAATGGATGGTCGTATTGTTGATGCAGTTATAGGTGCCAAAAAGAAAAACAATTTAATTCAATTAGTATTGGATGAATACGGAGTTGAAGGATGTGTAAATATTTTAGATAATATTACAAGATTAGTGAATAACTTTAACTTATTTCATGGTATGACAGTAGGTGTAGGTGATTTAGATGTAAGTTATGATTTAATTCAACGTATGTATCAAGTTTTCCAAACAAAAAAGACAGAAGTTAAACACGATATTTCTGAATACGAAAATAACCCAGATATTTTAGATGAAGAGTTATTTGAAACAAGTATTAAACAGAAATTAGATATTATTCGTGACGATATTGGTAAATTAATTTTTAACAATTTAAAACCAAACAATAATGTAAAAATTATGAATGAATGTGGTTCAAAAGGTTCAATATTGAACATAGGTCAAATGTGTGGATGTGTAGGAAACCAAGATTTCCAAGGAAGTCGTATGCCTAAAAGTTATAATGATAGAACTTTACCATATTTTTTCAAAAATGATGATAGTGCTGAAGCAAGAGGCTTTATTGAAGGTTCGTATTTAAATGGTATAAATTTAAGTGAATTTATATTTCATCATGTAGCAGGACGTGAAGGTCTCATAGACCAAGCATTAAAATCTGTTACACCTGACACAGAAATTATCATAAAACAAAATGAAAAATTAAAATTAGTTACTATTGGTAATTTTGTTGATAATTATATCAAAAAATATTCCGCAATAATAATTAATACAGATGAATATACAAACATGGAGATATGTGATGTAAAAGATGAGATTTATATTCCTTCAATTGATGAAGATGGAAATAGTTATTGGTTGCCAATAGAAAAAGTTACAAGACATAATCCAACTAAAATATTATTTGAAATAAAAACTAAAAGTGGAAGAAGTGTAAAAGTTCCTGAAACAAAATCTTTATTAGTTTTTAATGAGCAACTCAAAAAAATTATTGAAATAAATACTCCAGATATTAAATTGTATGATAAAGTTCCAATTATAAATAAATTAGAACATAAAAGTTATTTGAATGAATATAAAAAATATAATGATGAAGCGTTAAATAATTGGAGATTATTTGATATGATGGATAATTTTAAACTTAATATAAGTGGAACACATACAGAATTAGATAGAGATTATATGCGAATAATAGAAAAGTTTGATGAATATGAAATATTTAATTCAGTTGTATTAGATGAAATTATTGAAATTAGACAATTTCCAAATAATTGCAATAAACTATATGACTTGACTATACCACAAACAAATAACTTTGTTTTAGCTAATGGTTTATGTGTAAGAGATACAGCTTCTAGTGGTTATCTACAACGTAAATTTATTAAAGCAACAGAGGACTTTATGATTAAATACGATGGAACAGTAAGAAATGCAGTAGATAGAATTCAACAATTCATTTATGGTGATTCAGGTATTGATACAGTAAGACAATATGATTACAAATTTAAAATAATGGATATGAACAATGCTGAAATTGCAGACAAATTTAAATTTACCAAAGATGAACTGAAAAATCTTAAGAACTTTAGTGAAAAAGAAAATGAAGCATTTTACAAAGATATGTTAAAAATGCGTGATCATTTAAGAGATAGTCAAATTAAAGCAACATTTAATTATTTAGCATTAAATTCAAACTATATGTTTCCAGTCAATATTAATCGTATAGTTGATAGTGTTAAAAGTGAAACAAGTAAAGAAGCTGTATTAAATGAACCTGAATACATTATTAATATGATTGAACATATATTACTACCTGACCAATGCAGATTATATAGTATGACTGAAGATGAAATGAAAAATCCAAAATGTCCTAAAACAATTGATGATAAATTATCAAAGACTGCTTTTAGATATGCTTTATATGAATCACTTGCTCCTAAAAAATGTATTACAATTTATAAATTAACAAAGAAACAAATAGATAGTATAGCAGAACAAATTATTACAAGTTTCAATCGTTCTGTCGTTGAACCAGGCGAGATGGTTGGTATTTTAGGTGCACAAAGTTTAGGGGAACCTGTTACGCAAATGGTATTGAATAGTGTTGATTGGAAAGAGGAAATACTTGTGAGAGACATTAAATTAAATAAAGATATAGTTGTTCCAATTGGTAAATTTATAGATGAAACAATGGAAAAAGACAAAGAGTCAGTTGTTCAAATGGGTGATAACTTAGAAAATAACATGAAAGGTATTTATTACTTAGATAGTAAAGATAAAAATTATTACATACAATCAGTAAATGAAGATGGTAAAATTTCATGGAAGAAGATTGAAGCATTTACTAAACATTTACCAATTAACAAAGATGGTTCTGATACTTTGATAAAAGTAACAACCAGAATGGGTAAAACTGTAATAGCTACAAAAGGAAAATCTTTCCTCACACAAAAAGACAATAAAATATTACCGATAAGAGGTGATGAAATTAAAGTTGGAGATTATTTGCCTATTAAAAATGACATAAAAAAAACAACTAATATATTAAACGATGTTTATTTTGATGAAATTATATCAATTGAGGAAGTAAAACCATCTAATACTTATGTTTATGACTTTACCATTGAAGAAACACAAAACTTTATAATGGCTAACGGATTATGTATGAGAGATAGTTTTCACCATACTGGTTTAGGTATGAATGCAGGTGTACCACGTATTCAAGAAGTATTTTCATTATCTAAAAATTTAAAAGCACCAGTTATGATGGTTTATTTGGATAAGGAACATAGAGTAAAGAAAGACTTTGCAAAAAAAATTAGATCTCATATTAAATTTACAACAATTAAGGATTTAAGAACAAAGATTGATATTTACTATGATGATAAACCTTATGAAAAAGGTAGTTTTATGGAAAAAGACAATGTATATAACATATTTTATGCATTTCAGCAATCTAAATCTTGTTGTTTAAACAAAGTAGACGGACTTCCTTGGTTAATGAGAATAGAATTTGACAAAGAAAAATTGATGAATAAAGAAGTAACTTTATTGGATATTAAGAGTAAGTTCTGTGTAGAATGGGAAAAACGTTATCAAGATGTAAAAGGTATGAAGCGAGAAAAAAGACAAATACTTGATAAGATTACTCAATTAGCAGTTTTAACAAATTCGGAGAATGATGCAATTCCTATTATGCATGTTAGATTTGATATGACTAATTACAATTCCTCAACATTAATTGATTTTATGGATATGTTTATTGATGAATTTAAATTAAAAGGACTTACTGACATTCAAGATGTTGTAGAAGGAACTGAATCAGAAGCAAGAATGATTACTTTTGATAATCCAAATGGAGATTTAGAGACAAAAAATACAGAAAATATAATTATAACCAATGGTATAAATATGTTCGACATAAGAAATATAATCGGAGTAGATTTAACTAGAACTTATTGCAATGATATAATTATGACTTATGAAATGTTTGGTATTGAAGCCGCTAGAAATTTAATTATTAAAGAAATTACAAATGTGTTCTCGGCAAATGGTTCACCAGTCAATCACCAACATATATCAATTTTTGGTGATTTAATGACTAATGTCGGAACTTTAACATCAATTGATAGACATGGTTTAAACAAATTGGATACTGATCCATTAGCCAGAGCTTCATTTGAAAAATCAGTAGAACAATTAATTACTGCAGCAGTATTCAATGAAATAGATCATATGAAATCTGTATCTTCAAGAATTATGGCGGGTCTTTGTATCAAAGGTGGAACAGGTCTTTGTAATTTGGTATTAGATAGAGACTTGTTAGAAAATTCAGAATATACTGTAGATATTGGTCAATTATACAACAAGACATTCGACGATATTGTTCCAACTCAAAGTAAACAAGAAGTCGATACAGAAGTATTTATTCCTGAATTTTAAATTTTTATAAAAAACTTGTTTAAAAATTATTTTTATTAAATTTTAAATAAATAAAAAAATTATTCTTCAAGTACTTCAAAAGTTGGATTAGTTTTTATATAATCGAAATAATCCTTTGCATTTTCTGTTGTTGCAATACACAACGAATTTTGTGAATCCTCTTCTGGTATAACTTTATTTATTATATTTTCATAATGTTCTTTTTCTTTTTTATTCATAAAAATGAAATTTTTACCAGCAAAATGTTCATTGAACCTATAAACCAAACATTCTTCAAATCCATACAACCCGTCAACATCTTGAGGGCTATAACCTCCAAAATAAATAACTCTTTTAACTGTAGGAAAATTATGTTTATGAATGTAATAAAACATAGCATTTCCATCTAAATGGTTTAATAATAATGTATGAGGTTTATGTTCTGTAATTTTTTTAAAAATATGTCTATCACTAATACTATCGTTCCATATATTTGACATTACAACCAAACCATCCTTTTTTAATATTTTAATTGAAGCTTTCATTATTATTATTTAAAATATATGAATAATTACATCTATTTTATAAAAATCAATTTTTTTAATATTTAGGCATATTTACCAATTTATCTACATACATTCTATTATATTTATCTTTAAGTTCTCTATCAGATAGATTAGGATGGGATTTTTTTAATTCGGTAATATCGGGATAACTATTTAAAGCTTGATCATAATATTCTTTTAAAGTTTTTAGTGTGGGTTTATTTTTTCTTAAATTACTTATAATTTTATCTATATTGTCAATTTCTTCATCAGTCAGAACAGGACCCATAGTTATAATAGAATGATTATGAGATTTTTTAAGATAACAATCAATAATTGGTAGTCTATAAAGATATTTTTCTGAACAAGGTTTACCATTAATTATCATATCAGTTCCACAACCTAACAAATCACCATAATATCCTTGAAATTGTTCTTTAGGAGGATACCATATACCATTATATCTATTTTGATAAAAGTATTGATACAAGTTCCAAGCATTAAAACATAAAGCTCCCATTTCATCAATTTCTGAACGAATTCCAGTTATTGGATTCCATTTATATTTAAAATCGAATATAAGGTGTTTAGGTATTTCTTCATTCATTATAGGATCAATTTTATATAATCTCATAGTTCTATATTTTTCAGTAGTAGTATTATCGTAATCATCTTTTATTATATTAGCTTCGTCATTTGTTTCTAAAAAATTTACAAAGTCAAAAGAAAAGTTCATTTTTAGTTATATAATTATTAATAATATAATTAATAATAATAATCAATCAATTTTTTTTAATAAATTAGTTATATATTTATTTTCTAGAGGCCTTTTTGGAGGATTTTTTGGAGGATTTTTTAGAAGGCTTTTTTGAAGTCTTTTTAGAAGGCCTTTTGGAGGCTTTCTTAGCGCCTCTTTTCTTAGCACCACCCATCATCTTTTTAGAGCCCTTCTTAGAGGATTTCTTTGATGTCTTTTTGGATGTTTTTTTGGCTTTTTTAGAACGTCCTTTTTTAGCACCACCAGTTTGTTTATTTAAATCTTCATTTTCATTACGTTCGTTTTCTTTACGTTCATTTTCGTTGTGTCCGTTTTCATTTTGGACATTGTTGTCTTCGACTTTAAGGTCCTTAAGATCATTTTTAGATTCTTGAAGAGTACTCATTATTATATATATGTTATATATAATAAAAATTATTTTTATATATAAAAAAAATATTTTATATATAAAAAAATTGATTTTTAAAATAAATCACGAAAATAAAACAATATAAAATCATATTAAGTATTATTAAGTATATATAATATGTCACAAGCTAAAGAACTCGTATTTGAACCTATTAACTTTGAAGAACAAAAAAAGAATCAACCTGGTGCCCTTAACTATGAAACACGTGTTCGTGAAAATAAAGATGGTGCAATAGTAGATACAAATGATGAAACTGGATTTATGTTTCATCAATATTCTCAATTTGCTCCAAAAGAGATTAAAACAGCAGATAAGATAATTACTTACAAACCATCTCAACGTAATTATATTAAGACAACTATTTATCCAGATCAAGAATCATGTCTAGAACTTGAAGAGCAAATTAATGCTTATGATGATGCTCTTGATTATAATCGAGAAATTGTTTTTGGTACATACAATAAACTTTTTACTCATATTCGTTCAGTTAAAGAACCTAAAGAAGCTGATGATCTTGATGCATCAGCAGACCCTGATAAAGTTGCTAAACCTAAATACAAAAGTGTGAAAATGCGTCTTCAGATGGGTTGGAATTATTATTTAGATGAGCAACTTCTTGATACTAAAAACGCTGGTATTGTAAGAAATGCTTTCTTTGATGCAAAGAAAAAGAAAATAGATCCAAAGAATGTTGTAGTAAAACTTACTTTCAAAGATGATGAAGAAGTTGAAACAACTCGAGAAGTAAAAATTGGAGATATCAAACAAGAAAAAGATAAAATTTTAACCAAGGTTATGTTCCGTCGTCCTCAATCTATTCCAGCAGATGCTAAGAAAGTAGAAGATTGTACTGAAAAAGAACTTGTTAAATTTTATGGTAAAGGAGAAATTGTAGAAATTAATACATCTGATGATCTTGACAAATATTATCGTAATGGTTGTTATATTCGTTATGTTTATGAACCAGAGAAAATCTATGCACAACGTGCTAAAGGAGATGATGGTAAACGTAAATGCAGTTATATTTTCCAAGTAAAACTAATCGATATTATCAATACTAAACAATATACTACTTCAACAAGTTCCAATAAGCAATATGAATCATATGCTTTCAGAAGTCGTGGTCAAGAACAAGAAGAGGAAACTGAAGAACATACTCCTGTAGCTGAAACTATAAAATCTTCAACTAAATCTACTAAACAAGTTGTTATTGAACAAGAAGAAGATGAGATTGATGGTGAGGAACAAGAAGAGGAACAAGAAGAACAAGAACAAGAGGAAGATGAGCCTGTTATTGAAACAAAACCAAAAGGTCGTGGTAAAGTTGTAGTAGAAGAGACTAAACCTAAAGCTGGTGTTCGTAAAACAAAATAAATTTATATAGAATGATATAAAGTATTTTTTATAATTCAATTTTTAATAATGAGACTTTATTAAAAATAATTTTTTTTATTAAAATAACTTAGAGTTTAAGATAGTTTTTAATAATATAAAATATTAATATATGGACACTTTTATTTTTGTAATTGGAAAAACAAATAGTTCTGTAATTGAAGAAAATTTAAAAATTGATGATGTATATGATGTTAGAGATAGAACTCACAAAAGATTAATATTATCAAAATTAATGTTAAACAATAATAAATTATTGGTTGAAAGTAATTTTTTAAAAGTTATTGATATAGACCTTAAAAAAAATAAATTAATATTAGAATTAGATGAAGAAACAGATAAATTATTTAGAACTTTAGATAATAAATGTATTGAACTTTTGGGTAGTTTATTAGAAGATGATAAAATGAATAATATAGAAATTGTTATGGATGGTGACTTAACATTTGTCCCTTTAGTATCTGATGATAATAGTTCAAACATATTAAGATTATGTTTAGATAATAAAACGACTTTAAAATTTAACAAAAATGATATTAGTTTAGACCAAGTTAAAGTAGGTGATATGTTTAGATTTTTAACTGAAATAGAAAGTATAAATTTATATCCAAGTGAATTAATTTGTCATACAAAACAATATTGTCATATGGGAGAAATTTATAGAACAAACATTCACAAGTTAAATAAAAGAACATCTATAAACGATTATAGATTTTCTACTGATGCAGAAAATATATTTAAAAAAGTAGTTTTGGAAGATCAAGATATAAGTTTAATTAAAACTGAAAAAGAACCAGATAATCAACAAAAACATTTTATTGTTTCAAAAGAAGATAAATTAACTGAAGATGAATTAACTGAAGATAGTTTATCTGATGTTAAAGAAACTAATGAAGTTTCTCAGTCTGAAACATCCAATTTAGATAATGATTATGGCAATAATTTAGTGAAAAGTTCAAGTGAAGAAATAGAAAACCCAGAACAAGTAGAAAATTTAGAACAAGAAGTAAACAATGAAATTAACAATCAAAGTGATAATAATGAACTTAATCAAGCTGATGATGAAACAAGTTCAGAAGAAAAAGTAATTGAAGAACCTATAATTAAACCAAAAAGAAAATATACAAGAAGAGTAAATGTAGATAATAATAAAAAAAACAATGTTAAAACAACAAGAAAAAAAAATTAAATTTCTAAACCAGTAACTATTGACTTACTAGAAATATTATTACTCATTGTACTTATAAATTCAGTAAAACGTGATGAACCAAGAGTTTCTCCAAATGTAATTAATAGAACAAGTAAAGTAAATATTATAATTAAACAAATAAATTCAAAATTCATTATATATTATTAAGTATATAATAAATTAACATTTTTTATAATTCTATACAAATATTTCTATGAACTTGTGGTGCTTTAAAAATTGTTTTACTTGATAAATTGTCAACAATAACACTACTATTTGAATTTTTATAAATATTCCCAATAATACTATTATTATCTTGACAACTTGATTTATCAGTTAATCCACAAGATGATGTATTAGATTGCATTGAAGTATTACTTGAATTAGTAGAGCTATTAGAAGAATGTTTTTTAAAAAAAGAATTAACATGTTCATATTTTGCAATAATATCCCTATAATTTGTTTCAGTACAATTAATTACATCATTAGATATAGCCCATCTAAAAAAATTTAATTGTCCCAATGTAGTTAAAAAAGAGACATTAAATTTATCCAAAGTAAAAACAAACTTTTTTTTTCTTTTGAATGGATCAAAGTATTTTTTTGTAAAAGATTTTAGTTGTGCTTTATAACTAATATTAATATTAAAGTTATTTTGTTTAGTAAATTTATTATTTACATTTATATTAGTTTTATACAAATAACAATATCTTGTAACAAACCAATCCAAAAAACGCAATGAAATTAAATGATTACCATTAATAATATCAACCATTTTTTGTATAATAGGTATTTCACAATTTATAAAAAATTTTTCCAGCATACTGTAGTGCCAAATTTCTTTACCTTTTAATTGACTTATTTCAATTATATCTTCATCATTTGCTAAAAATTGAGAAGTTGCGTCAATATTTTGTTGGGAATTGTCTTTACTAGAAACACTAGTTTCTGATTCGGAAGTATTTTTAATTTTTTTCCTAGGCATTATGTTTTATATAAAGTTAAATATTTATATAGGTTAATTTAAAAAAAATAATTTTTAAACGTATTATTATAAAAAATAATTAAGTAAAATTATTCTTAAATATTTCTTCTTCAATACTATCTTTAATTAACAATCTTAAAACTTTAATTTCTTTAAACTTATTACCTAAACGTCTTACTCTTCCAATTGCTTGATTTTCAGTATTTAATCTATATTGTTTATCACCATATACTGGATCTAAAAATATAACCTCCTCTGCATTATTTAAATTAGAGCCTGATACTGTACTATCTGAAGATAACATAATAATTCTATATTCATTATTAACAATATCTTTACCATTAAATAATCGTAAAACTTTATCTTTTTGATAAACATTACCTTGACAATATAATGTTTTAATATTATTTTGTTCTAATACTTTTCCTACTTCTTTTAATAGATAATCCCATTGTGAAAAAATAATTCTATATTTATTTGGTGTTGATTTTATGTAATTTATAATATAAGCCAACTTAGTCCCCAATATATCAACATCTTTTGATTTATTTTTACTTATTAGGAATATATTATCTAATTGAATTGATTTATTACAATTTGGACATTTTCCTGGTGTTGATGAAGATTTTGATTCCTTAATAATTGTACTAATACAACTATAACAATATAAATGTCCACAAATTGTAATACCTAAATCATGTTCCTTTATTGTATCCAAACAAATAGCACAATTTTCTTGAGTTACTTTATTGATGTCCGATATCAATTCAAGGAAAGTTTTATAATACATAAGAGTTTTTTCTTTGCCATCTTTAATTTTTTTTAATTCTGGTAATTTTTCCTTATTTCTAAATAAGTCTTCTTTTAAATTTTGATAACCGATTAAATTTATTTTTCCTTCTTTTTCCATATCCTCCATATCATTTTCAATTCTTTCTATTCTTTTAATACAATCAGTATAATTATCATTTGCTTTGTCATAATCTTTAAAGTACATATTTTTAATATGGTCTTTCATATCAGACAAACTTTCTAATTTATTAGACATATTTTCTCTTATTTTTTCAGAAAGTAATGGATGACAGCATAATTGTCTTAAAAATATATCATATGCAGTATTATTAGGATCAGCTAAATAAGCATTATAAATCATACGTTCAGTTTCTGTAAAATTAAGCCAAATGGTTTCTTCTTTAATTTTTGGTAATTTTAGAATTGCGACATTTTTGTCGTGAGTATTTCTACTAAAATGATTTTTTATATAATTATAATTATTGTAATTTGTTAAATCTATTGTGTTCAAAATATTAGATTTCCAACTTAAATAATCTACAATTTTTGATAAAGAAGTATTTTGCAATTCTGCTGAATTATCAATAGAATGTTCTTTAAATGGTGTTCCAGATATAATCCATCTGTAATCTGATTCTAAAAATTTTAATTTTTCAAATAAAGCTGTATCTTCTATTTCATGATATTCATCAATTACAACTCTATGCCAAAATAAATTAAACATATTAACATCTTTTTCGAATAAATTAATAAAACTATATAATTGGTCAAATTCTTCATGTTGATTAATTTTACAATTGAAGAAAAAATTTGCATTTACAATTATAACATCAGCATTCATTAATTCATAACAAGTATATTTATTATAATGTCTCTTAGTTAACATTTTTATTATGTTAATTTGTTTTTTTAAGTGTAAATCAAATTCCCTTTCCCATTGACCACATAAATGATTTGGAACTATAACAAGTGTTGCTTTAGTAAAAATTTTATTATTTTTTACTTTGCTTTGGTATTTTGATTTATTTTGATTTATCAAAGTTATAATTTGTAAAGTTTTTCCCATACCTACTTCATCAAATAATCCACCTCCTTTAAAAATAATTTTATTTTTAATATTAGCATATTCTTCAGTATAATTTCTATTTTCTATGTCTAGCATCCAATTTATATTATTAACTTGATAAGGATATAACTCTGTTTTTATATTATTAAAATTTGTAATTGTAATATCAGATTTTGGATTATTTTCTAATATTTCTGCAAATAAATTATTCAATATATTTAATTCCATTTTTTTATAATATGTATAAGCTAACATTTTGTTATTTTCAAGTAATAAATTTGAAATTTCATTTATTATAAATTGATAATCTATGGTGATATTGATAGTTTGGGCATTTTTATTTGTAATATAATTAGCAGTTTTTGAAGATTTTGCTTTTTTTTTACCTAAAACTTCTCCGTCCTCTAAATCCTCATCAATATCATCAAGACTATCGAGAATTTCATCAACGTCATCTGTTTTTTTTCTTTCTTTCTTTTTTATTTTTGAATTTATGGATTTTGTCTTATCTGTAGTATTAGAAATTATTTCTTTGTAGTCATTATATATTAAATTATAATTTTCCAATAAAACTAATAATTTTCCTATAATTATTGAACCATCATTTTTTGTAGAAATCATTATATTCATAATAAATTACTTATTATTTATATTTATTTATCATAAAAATCAATATTTTATATATATATGTTTTAATTAAAAGCACATATACAAAGGATGTTATATCCTCAAAAAAATTGAAATTTTAATTGAATATTTAAAAATATTTAAAGATTATATAATTACTAATAAATATACACAAAGATGGCTAAATCCACAAAAAAAGCAGTTCAAGAAGTACAACAAGTTGATAATAAAGCAGTTGATACTGATGTTCAAGTCGATGTAGTAGAACCTGAAGTTATGGATGAAAAAACAGCATTACGTTTGGCTCATTATGAAGAATTAGTGAGTAAAATTGAAAATACTCTCTCCGAACTTAAATCTCTTAAAACAGATCTTGGTAAATTCCATAAACTAGTTGAAAAAGATATTGCTAAAGCTAATAAAGGACGACGACGTGTTAATCGTGATCGTTCTCCTACCGGTTTTGGTAAAGCTGGTGTAGTCCCTGAAGGTCTTCGTACTCTTTTAGGAATTTCTGAAGATAAACATATGACACGCCCAGAAGTCACCAATATGCTTTATGCATATTTAGATGAACATAAACTTCGAGATCCTGAAGATAAACGTATTATGCGAACTAATCCAGCACTTTCTAAAGCATTTGGTCTAACACCAGAACAAGTTAAAAGTATTAATAGTTATAAGAAAGATGAAGCAGGAAAAGTAGAAAAAAATAAAGGTTTAAACTTTTATAATATTCAAAAATATGTTGCGGCATTATACAAAGGTCAACCAATTACGTTTGATATGGATAGTTCAGAAGATGAAAAAGATCAAGAACTTGAGCAAGTAGTAGAAACTAAAGGTAAAGGTCGTGCTAAAGGTAAAGTTAATGTAGTATAAACACACTAAATATTTTTATAAAAAATAATATTTAAATATTAAAAATTATTTTTGAAATTATTTAAAATTAAGGAAATTTAAATTATATAATGTTATCCAAAATTTATGAATTTAATAATTATAAGTATTGTATAAAATCAGTATTAGAACTAGTTGAAAAAAATAAAATTATTAAAGATACTACAGATATCTCTATGAACAGGGGCGATATACCTATAAATTGTTCTCATAAAGATTTTTATGAAATTCTAAAAAATACAGAAGTAATTACAGAAGATATTACTCAAGGAGATATTGAACCTACAATAATTTATAAAAAAATAATATGTTATGACAAAAAAAAATTAGATAACATTAAAGAAAAATTAGGTCAATAATAAAAATAATTTACCTCTACTAATTTTATTTATTTTAACATCAATAATTTCATCTTCTGTATTATAATATGGTAAGCCTAAATTATCTATATAATAAAGATTACCAAAATCTGCATCTATTTTTTTTAAATTATTAATATTATATTCATAATAATTATCATCCAAATGTGTAAAACTAATTATTTCATCAATAATATTTTTATTATTTATGATTGCATATAAATCATTATTAAGTACTTGATATTTAATGTTATCATTTGAAGTATTAATAATATTAATTTTTACAATAAAATTACCATAATTTGAATTATTGTTCAAAATAAACATTTCTCCCTCATTTTCATAAATTTGTGTTAAGTCAATTGGATAAATTATTTCTTCAAAAATATCTTTGGTTGTTCTTTTATATGACAAAATTTTATGATTATTATTATATTGTTCTTTCAAAGTAAAGTTCATAATTATTTCTATATCTAATAATTTAAAATTATTAATTGAAATGATAATGTCTATAAAATTCATTTTATTTATTTGAATTAAAAAATTATCTAACTGCATATTGTTAAATAGAGTTTGTTTAAATTTATTATCCAAAATATTTAAAAAAGAAACATATTCTTTTGTACTAAATAAATTCTTTAAATCATAAAGAACTTTTTCCACATTATTGATTGAAAATTTTTTTTTTGTAATTTCTTTATCATATTTATACCTTTTTTGCTCATCACTTAAAATTTCATAAGCTTCTGATATTTTAATAAATATTTTAGTTGTTTCTTCTAATGATAAACCAGACGTTTTTTGTTTATCTGGATGATATTTTAATGATAATTTTTTATAGGCTTTTTTAATTTCATCTATAGAAGCGTCATATTTAACTTTCAAGATATCATATAAATTTATATTATTATTATTAAAATTATTCATTTCACAATATAGTTAATTATTTATTAATTATAAAGTTATTTATAAATAAATATACAAGTTTAATTTAAAATAAAAAAATACTAAATTTATAATATAAAATGTCTGTTTCAAGAGAAGCCTATAATTTAAAAAAAATACAAAAATTTAATAAAATTGATCAATCGTACGATACCGAAAGTCTTAAACAAATGATTTTAAAACCAGAAAAAATAGAAAAACCTAATTTAAATATTGAAAGTTTAGTTAAAAATAGAGAAAATGATGGAAAAAAGGAATTAGATGAATGTCTAAAAAAGAGAACAAATTTACCATACAAAGGTATTATAAAAAATTTTAATTATGATAAAAAATTTGAAAAAGCAGAAGATTTAATTGTTCATAAAGTAACTGCCGATGATAAATTGCATTTTGAAGAAGATATAGTTGATTATAACAATAAAGTAAAAAAACAAAATAAAGAGATAGATGATACATATTCAAAGGATAAAGAAGATGAAAATAAGAAAAAATTTGAATATCAACATAAATATAAATATAGAGGTAAAATAACTGCAGATGTTGATACTGATTTAAGAACAGATAGAATAGAATTTTATAAAAAGGAACAACAAAAAATGGAAGATAGTAAAAAGAAAATAGATGATATATTAATAAATTTAATCGATTCTGGTGTATTATCTGAAAATTTAGAAAATATTGATTATGATAAAATTAATGTTGATGAACTTGAAAAAACTTTAATTAAAGAATTTGGCGAAGAAGAATTTTCAAAATTAATGAACGAAATAAAGAATTAAGATTATAAAAAGTAATTTAATAAAAATTTATTTATGATTAAATAATAATTATAAACAAATAATTTTTTCTAATTAAATTAATATAAATAATGGCAGATGGAACTTATATAATTAAAGATAATCAATTTAATATTGATGATATTGTGACATATTTAGTTAATATAAAAAATGTATTAATTAAAATGAATATTAAATTGGATAGTCAAGAAATTAATAAATTTTTAGCTGATTCACTTAATAATTCTTTATTTGAAGGCAAATATAATAAAGACACAGCTTATGATGAACTCGTTGCTAAATGGGATACTATTAATTTAGAACCAATAGAAGCTCAAATAAGAACATTTAATCTACAACAAAATTACGAATATTATGTAAATTTAGAAGATGTTGTATATTTGGTATTTTATAAACAAATTAAATATACTAAAGAAATTATAGAAGAAGTTATTCAATATTTAAATTTTGGTGTAAATCCAATATATATATATACATTTATAATACAATCTTTTTATGACGATCCTGTTGTTTTTAATTCATATATATATTTTATTGGTAAAATTAGAGATACCATTAAAGATGAAAAAATTAATGTTTTTTTAGATAAAACTATTGTAGAAAAACTAGAAAAAATTTTAAATATAATTTATGCTAATGATAGTAATTTTAATAAATTGATTGTTGATATACTTTCAGACAGAATAAAATTTATTAAAGATGGTATTATTGTAACTACACTAAGTTATCCCAATAATTACAATTGTAAAGAAACAGATATTAAAAAAGGTATAATATCTACTAAACCTAAAGGACATAAATCAGATAAAGAAAATAAAGATATTGAAGTATTAGAAAAACATTTTTATAAATTAAAATGTCAAGTTTTATTTGAAAAAAGGCAATTAGAATTAAATGATAATTTTTATACAAAACTTGGTAATTTATTATCAACTGAACCCTTAATTAATTTAGAACTATGGTTAGGCTTTATTTTATTCTTATATAAAAAATTTGAATTTGATTATCAAACAGAATTTAAACCTAAAGTTGATGCAATTGTTGACGCTAAAGGTGATATTTTAAAAGATTACAAACCAAAATTAGATTATTATGACGATTTAAACGTTCCAGAATATAATTATGAAAATAAACAACAAAAAGGAGGTACTGATATTTATTTTAATAAATATTTGAAATACAAAAACAAATATTTAAAATTAAAAATTTATAAAAAATTAAATTAATTTTTTTGCTATATTTTTTTATTTGAATTTAAAAATATATTTATTACTAATACTAGATGGACGTTACACAAGGGAATACAATTTTTAAAAAGGCTAACTACGTGGATTGTCAAAATATTAAAGTAAAAAATAATACAGATGCATCTATAATAATGCAAGGAAATAATGATGATGATGATAATTTATATAATTCATATAATTGGTTGGATGATATTGATAATTTTTATAAAGATAGTGCCAATATTTTTAATTTGCAATCTGAAAATGAAAATAATCACATATTTTTTGATGATAATGACGATGATTATGATGATGATTATAATAGTCAAAGTTCTGATAGTTCTTCCAGTGATAGTTCTGATGAAGAAGAGGAACAACCAAACAAAAAAATGAAGACGGAAGATATAAATTCTTTAAAAGAAGAAATCAATGATTTAAAAAAAGATATAATTAATAATTCTTTTTCATTAGATCATATTGTAATTGCATTAGACAATTTAAAACAAATATGTGAAGAAAATTCTAAATCAAAAGTTTCTGTTATAGTAAATAAATTTAAACAAGAAATAGATAAATTAGATGATTTAAAATCTAGTCCAGGAATAACTCTTTTTGATGATATGTTTTTAACATATAAAAATGCCTATACTGATGTTTATAATATGATTAAAAAAGAATATGCAAAAAAAAAAGAAAAATTTAATATTAGTAATTGGGTCAATTCTGAAATAAAAAAAAGAGATAGAAAAACAAATATTGCAAAAGATAATGATTTTTTATTTACAATAATTTATCCACAACCAATTACGGAAAATATTTCTGGATGGGGAGGTCAACCAATAAAAGATCAAGAATTAGTTACTGAATTTACTAATTTATATAAGCAAGATGCTAGTCATAAAAATGGAACTGAATATTTCAAAGAGTTAAATACAAAAGATAAAAAAAATTTTTTAAAGAGACTAAGAGAAATAAAAAAAATAGATGGAGATTTAGATAATAAACCTAATATGGCTAAAATTTTAGAATGTGAAACTACCAATAATAATAAATCAATCATTTTATCAAAAATAAATACTTTTGAAAATTTAAAGGGTTCATCAGAGTATTTTAAATTAAAAAGTTGGATTACAAAAGTTATGAAAGTGCCATTTGGCAAATATATTTTACCACCAGTAAATAAAAATGAAGGTTCTGAAAAAATTAAAAATTATTTACAAAGTGTAAGGAAAAATTTAGACCAAGATATTTATGGTCATGAAACAACCAAAAATCAACTTATTAAAATATTAGCTCATACTATAGCAAATCCTAGTGAAGGAGGTAATATTTTTGCTTTACAAGGACCTCCTGGTGTTGGTAAAACCGCATTAATACAAGATGGTATATCAAAAGCATTAGGAAGACCATTTACTTTTATTTGTTTAGGAGGAGCAACTGATGCTTGTTTTTTAGAAGGTCATGATTATACTTATGAAGGCTCAAATCACGGAAGAATAGTAGAATTGTTACATCAAGCAGGATGTATGAATCCTGTAATTTATTTTGATGAATTAGATAAAGTATCAGAAACTGCAAAAGGTGAAGAAATTATTAATATATTAATGCATATAACTGATGTTACACAAAATTCACATTTTAATGATAAATATTTCGGCGGAATAGATTTTGATTTATCCAAAGCTATTATAATATTTTCCTTTAATGATGAACAAAAAATTTCAAGAATTTTAAGAGACAGGATGAAAATTATTAAAGTGAAAGGTTATAAAATGTTTGATAAAATTAATATTGCTAAAAACTATTTATTACCTAAATTAATGAAACAAATTGGTTTGGATATTGAAATTAAATTTAGTGATGAAATTTTAGAATATATTATTGATAATTACACTTATGAAGGAGGTGTAAGAAAATTAAAAGAAACACTAAATGATATTTTACTAGAGATTAACTTGAGAAAATTAGAAGATAATACTATATTAGGTAAAAAAATAAAAGATACTTTAATGATTACCAAAGAAATGTTAGAAAATGATTTTTTGAAAAAGAAACATAAAATAGAACACTTAAAAATTAATAAAATACCGCATATAGGACAAGTAAATGGATTATGGGCCAATGAGTATGGTGTAGGAGGTTTAATACCAATTGAATGTTGTTGGATACCTGCCAAAGAAAAACTACATTTAGAATTAACAGGTATGCAAGGAAAAGTAATGCAAGAATCAATGATGGTTGCTAGAACAATTGCTTGGAGAATTATACCAGATGAAATTAAGGAAAAATTAAACACAAAATGGCAAAACTCTTTTGATTATGGTATTCATATACATTGTCCAGATGGTTCTACCCCTAAAGATGGTCCATCTGCAGGAGGAGCTATTACAACATGTTTAATTTCACTTTTAACTGGTATTCCTGCTAATAACAAGATTGCTATGACAGGAGAAATTAATTTAAAAGGTCAAATTACTAAAATTGGTGGTTTAGAAGAAAAAATATTTGGTGCTAAAAAAGCAGGTGCAGAAATAGTTTTATGTCCAGCAGAAAATCAAAAAGATTTAGAAGAAATCTTGGAAAAGTTTCCTGCTTTAACTAATAATAATTTTATTATAAAAACTGTAAATTATATATGGGAAATTTTAGATTTAGTCTTAACTCAAAAATTAGAGTATAATAAGTTCTAATTATCCCCTCAGTTTAAAAATAAAAATATATACATATATTATATAAATATTTTTCTATGGATAACGATACAAAAAATGAACAAACTCAAAATATAAATGAACAACCAGAAGTTGCAGTTCAACCAGTAGAACCAGAAGTTGTAGTTCAAACTGAAAATGTAGTTCAACCAGTAGAACCAGAAGTTGTAGTTCAAACTGAAAATGTAGTTCAACCGGTAGAACCAGAAGTTGCAGTTCAAACTGAAAATGTAGTTCAACCAGTAGAACCAGAAGTTGTAGTTCAGCAAGTAGAGTCAGAAACTAAAGAAACAGAAAACAAAGAAGAAGAAAAAACCGATAATAATACTAATAATTCAGTTGATGTAAATATGGTAAATATAGCAGAAACCAATTTAATGGCAAAAAGCGATTTAGAGATTATATTATATTTTTTACAAAATGACGTAAAATTAAAAGAGTTAATCAGTAAATTAAATATTGATTTAGACGACCAATCTGAAAAAAAGTTAAATGGAATAATCAATTTTTTATCAAAAAATAATGTTAAATTTGATAATAATCCACCAATTAAAAAAATAATAGACGAAATAAAAGTAGTTTTTGCCGATGGTAAAATGGATTTACAAGATATACCAAACTTAATTTCTATTATTACAAATAT
>Ga0194133_10004256_pt1 | contig 19442 bp, 12 predicted proteins | sample TA2KigOf40mmetaG_FD_155448 | JGI IMG/M metagenome (GOLD analysis project Ga0194133, IMG submission 155448) | Freshwater microbial communities from Lake Tanganyika, Tanzania - TA2015055 Kigoma Offshore 40m | ecosystem: Environmental > Aquatic > Freshwater > Lake | place: Tanzania: Lake... | reverse complement strand
TTGTTGCCATTGGAAGAGGCTTATGATTTCCACGATTTTGTGTCACCCCAGCTCAATGATCCTGACTTTGATGCCAAGCCAATGATTTTGTTTGTGGGACAATATTCTACAGGTGGGTCTTTGTCCTTGTGACAACTACTAGCTTGATCTTTCAATGAATTTCTGGCAGGCAAAACCAGTCTGATTCGGTACCTTCTTGAACGGGATTATCCGGGCCTGAGGATTGGCCCTGAGCCCACCACAGACAACTTCACAGCTGTCATGTACGGAGAATCAGAACAGGCAATGGATAATAATAATAATGATAATCTTGTGCAGTGTAGACTCACGCAATGTTGATGTGCCACCAACACCTTTATAATAGTTTACGGCCACTGTAGATTACTTTACCCTGACTGAGAGTGCCTTGCTGATTTTTTTTGCAATCCAGGGTTGAAAAATTGCTGATATTGGCCAGGGATTGAACCCACAACCTTAGATGGGCACCCTACTTTCATTTACCCCCCTCCCCCCAAAAAATTTCATTTTTGTGAAGGACCAGTAGCTAAATTTCTACCCCTCACAAGTACGATTATTTTGATAGGCCTTGAATGATGTAACTTTTGAAATCACTCTGCATCTTTGTTGACCAGAGTCAACATGTTCAAAGTTTTTCTAAGCAAACAATAGCTCCAAAAGTGACCCTGACAGTCAGCCTTTGACCTTGCAGATCTATGTACAATTAGGTTAGATTAGATTAGGTTAGGTTAGGTTAGGTTAGGCTAGGCTAGGCTAGGCTAGGTTAGGTTAGGTTAGGTTAGGTTAGGTTAGGTTAGGTTAGGCTAGGCTAGGCTAGGTTAGGTTAGGTTAGGTTAGGTTAGGCTTGGTTATATGAAATTTTTCTTACTAATATTTTAGGTTTTGCCTACCTAAAAACTATTTGTTAATAACTCTTTATTAATAACTACACATTCATGTAGATTGCTCCTGAGATTGTATTAAAACAAACCTTATATATAATCTTGTGCAGTATAGACTCTGGCAATGTTGATGCGCGACTAACACCTTTATGAGAGTCCCTCTATAGAAGTTTTATTTGCAGATTCCTATTACCCTGACTAAGAGTGCCTTGTTGGTTTTTTTGCAATCCGGGTTTGAAAAGTTGCTGGCGGCTGGAAGCCGGGGATTGAACCCACATCCTTAAATCTTAGTTTTCAGTCAGGTGCCTAAGGCCCCTACCTTGTGCAATCTCTGATACGGGACAGCACTGACCCTGTGAAATGACACATGCCTCTTCTGCACTAAACTTATATTGAAGGTTGAACCAACTGCTAAAAATGCTTTATTCTCATGAGTACAAATAATCAAAGTAAAATAAAATTTAAATTATGTTTAATAGGGAAAGACTTTTAAAGTACCCTTTTCACCTATTTTGTGGTATTGAACCTTCTCCTAGAATTTTTTCTCACAACTATTTCATAGGTTCTCCTGAGATTATGGGGTTTGAAATGGCTTACACCTTCTGCTACCCAACCTTAATTCCTTTTGGCTTTGATATGTTTTTAAATTCAATCTAGATCATCCCTGGCAATGCCTTGGCTGTCGACAACAAAAAACAGTTCAGACCTTTGACAAAGTTTGGAGGTGCTTTTTTGAACAGATTTCAGGCAAGACAGTTTTAAATTTATTTGCAATAATATCTCAAATTCTGAAAAGGGCTGCAGGCGCCGACCAAGATTATTTACAGAGAAAATATGTGATTTGTTTAGGTTAACATCTATTGATTTATTTTCATGAAAATTTTTTAGATATTTGAAAAAAGACGAATGGCTGTAAACAAAACTTTTTTATTTATTTTAGGAAGCATCGAGCATTAAGTCTGAAAAAAAATTTCTGCTCATTGTTTATGTTCATGACAGTGTTTTGTGAAAAAAATAATTTATTTTTTTATCAAAAGTAAATAATATTGTAAGGGGGAAGGCAATTTTCTCTGGGATCAACATAAAGTCTGATGAAAAAAGAAGCTTTTTGAATTTTACATCTGAAACAATTTATATACTTTACAATGAGTCACATTGTGAAGTATTCTTTTTATTATTTTGAGGTTTACAAACCCAAAAACTTTCCATTTTTTTATTATTTTTTACCAGTAATTACATCTTTCTGGTCCAAGGTACAAAAGCGATGGAAGTTAAATCCATTTCATCTCTGTGCTAAAAATTGATCTTGCCCAGAAAAAATTTTTTAAGAATTATTAAATCTTGTAAAAGATGTTTTAATATCTTAGAAGTTTTTCCTACTCAGAGAGAATTATCATAAAAGAAAATGTAAAAAATCTTGAATGATATTGTGGGAAATATATGCAAAAATGATAGAAAGCTATTAAATAACATTGCTTATAACACCTTTTTTGATTAGAGAAAATTAATCATCATATTTTAATGATAATGTTCTATTTTTATCACATTCCTGTTCAACTCATTTCAAGACAAGTTGTCGCCTGATATTTCATCCCGACTCCTTTTTATGTTAACACGACATTTCTATGCAAGGTTATGTGGATTCCTCCAATCAGAGAATGCAAAAGTCTCTGATCCCTCTCATTGGTCTTATCACTGATTTGAGTCTCTCTTATATAAAGAGTTGCCGTTCTATCAATGAACAATTCAGGATTGATTCTTTTCTTGAATGGGAAGGTCTTCGCTGGATTTTTTTGCTGACCCCTCACACACGCACTCAAACTATGCTTAATTCTACAACCTGTGTCTCTTGTCTTATCTTATATCCCTTTGCTTTAACACTGATCTTTCAATCTAGTGTTCAACAGTACGAAGTCCAGTACTTAAATGTGTTACCATGATTGACTCACCTGGAATTTTGTCTGGAGAAAAGCAAAGAGTCGACAGAGGGTATGACTTTGTAGGAGTTTTGCAGGTAAACCACACCAGTTTATTTCAATCAAAACTGAACCCATTTTAATTTTTACTTTTAGTGGTTTGCCGAAAGAGTTGATCGAATCATTTTGCTTTTCGATGCAAACAAGCTTGACATATCTGATGAATTCAGGAGGTCGATTGAAGCCATTCATGGGTATGAAGATAAAGTCAGGATTGTTTTAAACAAAGCAGACCAAGTCGATCATCAGGTGCAGCTTTTTCCTAAATAAATTATTTTTAATATGAAAAGCCAAATTTAGATTTACTTAAAATCAAGACTTGGATAATAAATAAATTTCAAGATCACTTAAAATTCAACCCCCAAAAAGAACTTTTTCTAAAGTATGATAAGGTTGAATACTTGACCCCAAGCACATTCCTTCCAGGTTAAGAATTTCCCTATCTGGATGTAGTAGTCAAAATTGTCACTTTTATACATTCTTGCTCAAAGTTCTGCTTCTTGAATAACTAAGTTTAAAAAGTTTGAAATTTTCCTATTGTATATATCTATTTGTGTGTTTCAAACAAACAGGCTTTTGATTTTTTTTGGCCAAGACAATAAGGTCAAAAGTCAAGTCAGAAAATTTGGCAAAATGGATGAACAATATCTCCTTCGATTATTTTAGGAACTGATGAGAGTTTATGGTGCCCTGATGTGGTCCATTTCAAAGGTCATCAATGTCCCAGAGTGTCCCAAAGTTTTCATAGGTTCTTTCTGGGATCAACAGTTGAAGCATGATCTTTATAGGAGACTTTTTGAAAAGGAGCTACAGTGTCTTTTCGATGATCTACAGGCAAATTTTTTTTGTCATTTTAGAAATTATTTTTAGTCATGCACGTGCAAGTAAAGGTTAAGCTTAGGGATTAAGTATTTTTTTCTCCACAGAAACATTATCTGTATTTCAATTTTTTCGTCTTCGCCTCCCTCACAAAATCACCCCATTAATCTTGATTCACAATTGTATTGCTAAAATAAGTCGTGTCTGGGGTTCAATCCGGAAGTGGATCTCAACACTAAATTTGCAAATTAGAAAATATAACTCCCAAAATCTTCAAAAGCTGCACATAAAATAAGTTTTTCTATCTGAACATGAGATTTTTTGGGAGTTTATAATTTTCTTGTCTTCTAATGTTCGTTGCACAAATCATGATCTTTCTCTTAATGGGATGTCAAACTTACATCTTGAGTCATTTTTTCTCATTCGTGCACTACTTGAAGTTGAAATTTTCAAGCAGAATCAATTATTGCATGAAAATTTGTTAGACATTCTAAAAACAATTTCCATTTTTTACTCAGATAAATGAAGCAACAATTCTTTTTCTTGAATTAGAAAAAAAATCCTCAAAGGCAAAAATCAAGATTTGATAGGGATGCTTCACCATACGTGGATGATTTAATATACAAAAAAACATGTTTTTCATTTAAATTGCGTCTATCTGTACTCTTGTATTGCTTTGCTTTAAGCTGTCAAAGGCTGAAGCTTTTAAGCTGAATCTTAAGTAGAGAGACAAAGTTGAAATTTTTCAAAAAAAATTCTTTTTATTGGCTACAATTCTTTTAGTAAAGTAAAGGATTCTTTGAAAGTTTTGTTAAAATATTGCCTCTGCTGTTGATAACTCATATCATGTGTGTCTCAAGTTTTTCTAACTAGTAGCATCAAAGTCACATCTGGAAAGCTAAAATTTGTCAGATTTCTAGTTATGCTAGTCAATTTTCGACATTATTTTTCCACATCTCAAAGTCACAATGTACGAAGGTTTTTAGTCCCAAAGATGATTGAAATCAGTAACTTGAGTTAATTGACCTTCAACATTTAAGATTGAGGGTCAAGCTGCCTCACTCAACATCAGAGGTTTTTTCTGCCAATAAACCTGAAGTTTTAATGAATAATAATAATCTTGTGCAGGATAGACTCATCTGATGCTAAGGTTCGATTAACACGTTAAAAGAGTCCTGCCATAGAAGTCTATGGTGACTGCAGATTACTATTACCCAGACTGAGGTTGCCTTATTGATTTTTTTTGCAATTCAGGGTTGAAAAGTTGCTGGCATGGGCCAGGGTTTGAACCCCAAACCTTAGATCTTAGTTCTCAGTCAGGCCACCTTTGACCTCTCAGCCATGATGACCTCTTTCCCATTAAATTGTAATTTTTAATGCTAAAGATTGAAACTGAGGCAGATTTAAAATTGTCAAATTGGAATTTTAGCTGGTGAAATGCTTCAATGGGTGTGAAAAATATGATTGTCAATTTTTGCTTTAAGTTTTTGCCTGACTTTTTACAGGATCTTCCAAAATATGCAGCTTTGAGGAAACTCAATGATTTCATCAAACGTGCTCGGATGGCTAAGATTCATGCTTTCATAATCAGCGCTTTGAAAGCTGACATGCCAAAGTTTTTTGGAAAAGGGCGAAAGAAAAAGGAACTGATCAAAAATCTTCCTGTCCTTTTCAAAAAAATAATGGAAGAGCATCTGGTAAATCTGTAAATGGAATAGTATAATTAAATCTATATTTTTTTACAAACTCTGGATTCATTTTGACCTAGGTTTCAGCATCTGACATTCCCCCTGTTGAAAGTATGCAGGAAAAGCTGAGGAATTGTGACTTTAAAAAGTTTCCACTCCTGAAAGACAAACTAATTGCAGCTGTGGACACAATGTTAGACAAGGTAAACTTTTTCTGACTCAATTTTTTTGTATTTTTTTTCAATTGAAACTGATCCTCATTCATGAGCTTTTTCAAAAAGTATATTTCAAGCTAGTATAAGAATATTGCTCAGGACATTTTTCAAGGTTCAGTTGCTGGGAAAATACTACACCTTCAAATTTCAATAATTTTTGTTAGAGCTTTGACCTAATTTTGATTTTGCTAATGACCTGAATTGAACAAGTTATAGCAGTTAGTTTTTATTTTTAAAGTTAGAGCTTTTTTCACTATTATATAGTAATTTGTGGTCAATCACTTCCTCTTTCAAAGTTGGAAAAATTCTTTCAGTTTTGAAAATTTTCATGCATTTGATATCTAGCAAAGTTAGGATGAGAAATGACTCTATTCTGTTTTTTTTTGATGATTCTAATTGTTTTTTTCAGGATATTGCTGACTTGATGTCGATTGTTCCACAAGATAGTGAAGAACCATCAATAACTGGAGGAGCTTTTGATGATGTCAAAGATACTGTTTCACCTTTTGGTTACAACAGGTGTGAAGGTGTAGACTTGGGTGCTGGTGAGCCAGAATGGATAGTCACTAAAGAAAGGTCTAGGTAATAATTTTCAAGAGATTTGTCTGCATGTTCATCAGTATTTGGCTTAATACCAATGATTTAATATCTTGGATTTACTCTTCAGAAAAGCAACTTTCAAACATCTTAATTTTCCAGATGGGATTTAGTGTTTGAAGAGCTTAACCCAATCAAGGGGAAAATATCAGGATCTGTTGCAAAGAAAGAGATGATCAAATCTAGACTTCCCAATCCAGTTTTAGCTAAGGCAATCAATGATGATTGTCTACTTTAGACACTTTGATGTTGCTTTAACTTTTAACTCATTTAGGTTTGGAGGTTAGCTGATGTTGATGGTGATGGAATGCTCGATTCTGATGAGTTTGCATTGGCTATGCACCTCATAAATGTGAAGCTTGAAGGTTATGATTTGCCAGATGAACTACCTGGTGAGTATTTTGTTTAGTAACATGACTATACTTCAGGGGATTTGAATTGCAAGTTTTGATTTCTTCAGGCCAATCTACATTTTGTTTTAAGAGACAGGCAAAACTTATTGAGGAAGTACAAAGTTCACAATTATTCCTTGAAAATGGTAGCCAAAAATTGACGATAACTGATGTGAACATTGGTTTGTACAATAACCCTGGGTTAATATATACAAATTTTGGGAATAGTGTGATGTTCAAATGGAAAACCTACTTAATTTTGGGTTTTAATTTTACATATCTTTTTAGATCACTTAGTGCCACCCTCTAAGAAAACAAATGGATTTGCAAATGGTGATTCTAGTGATTGACTAGATGCCGGACCCGAGCAAACAAAGGTTTTCTTTAATAGTAAACCAAAGGATGACAGCTTTTTAACAAAAACATTTTGCTATTATTTAGAGACAGTCACTGATACTTGATTTCAATACCAATCATGGTAAAGTTGTCAAACATCAGGCCAACTCTCTTCCACGAACAACTCAACATACCAAGTCAAACTTTGCTGGGAAACGTGTTGCACCTGAATTTCTTCATCCTCAACTTCCAGAGCCTAAAGAAGATCTCTCTGAAAAGCTGATTAAGAAAGAGGCTCTCCTCACAGAGAAAATTGTCAAAAATTTGGTACTGGCTTTTTATTATAAAATAATAGCAACATAAAGGTCCTTAATCCCTCCCTAGCGAAGCGAGGGAGGAGGTAGAAATTCTCATAGCGTTCGCGGGAAAATGAGTGTGACGTCCCGCGTCCGTCTGTCACCTCTATCTCCTCCTACACCTTTGGCTCTTGAAGGTTGAAATTTGGCAAGAATAATCCTCATAGGGATGGCTCAAAATCTGTGGTCTTAGATTTTTGAAATTTTGCTTAGAAGCTGAGATATTTAAGTTCAAAGATATATAGTGAATCTTAGCTTTCAAACATGGATGATTTTGAGCCATCACTTCTAGGACCAAAGGTGCAGGAGGAGATAGAGGTGACAGACCAGTTGAGAGAATAAAACCGCCGTTTTGATTGTTTTAAATTCAACATGATCAAGAATAAAACCGCCTTTTATCTAATTTTGAACTTTTTAATCTGACATATTCATATTTAAAAAGATTATTATTCATGATCTTAATGAGAGATGAAAGATTATTTCCAGCAATCTTAATGGTTTTGTGATTAAAAGATCATATTCAATGACCTTAATGAAAGGTCATAGATTTTCTCCAGTAATTTTAAAGGTTAAGAGATTAATAAAACTATTTTCCATGATCTTACTGAGTGACAGATGAGGAGGAAACCTGCTTTGAGGGGTTGGTTGGGTCAGGTTAGGTTAGGTTAGTTATAAACTCCTTTCTGGCAATATAATGTTGTTGATTGGGGTTAGAGGGGGAAGGGTCGCTTGGGAGGGTTAGGTATTTTTCCCCGCACAAAAAATACCCATCTTCCTGATTTTTTAAATTTATCTACCTTTTCAGGAGAATATAGGGCAACTTGCTGCAGAGCACTTGAACCAACAAGGCCTTGGAGCAAAACGGTAGCTTCTTTGATTTTACTTTTTGATTGCCCTTTTTTCTAAAAAAAACCCCCAATTTTTTAGTTCTAGTGAAGAAAAATTTCACACTGTACATTACAAATCAGGTGTTTTAGTAACAAAACATCAAGATGTTCGGGTCCATGTAACAGAAAATGACAAACTTAAATCCTCAAAATCAACCCCACTTTCGATTTCCAAGTCAGCAAAGAAGGCAACATCCAAATATCAGTCGTCATCGTCAACCCCATTTGATAACAACCATTTGTCAAGTACTGACTCAGTAATTGACGAAGAAAAAGAAACGTGTGAATTTGTTGAACCTCAAGATAAAAAAAGCTCAGACAGATCAGAAAACACACAAAATTGTGGAAAAAGTTCAGGTATTGGGCTTTTCTCTACACTTGAGGTAAAAGGGCATTTCTACGGTGCCATGAAAATCCGTCGAATCCCGATCCGTCGAATCTCCATTTATACCAAATCCACAATAGGTCGAATCTCCGTTTTACCGAATTCATGATAGGTCGAATCTCCATTTTTACCAAAAATTAGGTTAGGTAAGTTAAGTTGCGACAGATCGTGAATTTGACGGATCATAAATTCGACAGAACAAATTTTTGGTAAAATGGTGATTCGACGAATCATGAATTTGAAGGAATGAATTTTTGGTAAAATGGCATTTTGACGAATCATGATTCATTAAATTCCGTCGAGTCTCCATTTTTACCAAATTCACGATAGGCTGAATCTCCATTTATATCGATTTCACGATAGGTCAAATCTCCGTTTTTACCAAAAATGAGGTTAGGTTAAGTTAGGTTTTGATGGATAGTGAATTCAATGTATCATAAATTTGAAAGAATGAATTTTCGGTAAAACAGTGATTTGACGAATTGTGAATTCGATGGAACTAATTTTTGGTAAAACATTGATGTTGAAAAAATTCACTATTTTAGATTCCACATTGACTGTGTCAGTAGCTGATTCAAAAGCAGAGGCAACAGAGGACAATTATGCGAGCTTGGGGGTTACATTTTTAGAGCTGACAAATCAAATACAAAATGTCTTGCAGGTAACTACAATAAAAGGGTAATGTTTCATGCAAATCAACTCTTACTTTTTTTTTGAAGGAAGTCACAACAACCTCAGAGACAACCTTTCACAATTCAACTGCCACGAATGACCTTTCCAAAGGTGATCAAAATGACTTACCCTTTATTGATGATGGCGATGCTGAGCTGGATGCTGCCATACAGGAAGCTGTACCTTTGTTAGATCACCAAGACCAAGTCACAAGCATACAAGTATGTTCAATTTCATCTTTCATTAAGATCGTTTCAACTGCGAGAAAAAACTTTTATTTTTATTTTAATGATAAGCTTACTTCAACTGCCAACTCAACCTCAGATGTGTCAACCCTTTTGGTTTCTGAAAGACCCTGCAGTGGGACAGACACGATTCACACATCTGAAAAAGTGATCCAAAGGGAGTACAGAGATGTTTAATTGTCACCATTAAGACATTTCTTTTTTAAAGTGTTTTTTCTACCATTGTTTACCCAACCTACAATTTTATAATTTGTGTAAGTAAGACAAAGCTGTTATTATTCCTTTTACCATTATTTTGGTTCTCTGTTTCAAGTATAATTCACAATGTGAAATAAAATGATATTGTTTTTTAAGTCATCTCATTAGAAAATCATCAACGAGCTTCCAAAGATAAGGATAATCAAAGCATTTTAACCTCTTTTATCCAATCAAGTACTTAATCATTGTACTAGGAGATTTTTGAGCAGCAAGCCTTATTTTTTCTCTGCTTTTATCACCATGCCCCCCATGCCTGCATGATGGGACAGACCTTAGGGTTTTATATATAACTAGCCAACCGGAGCCCGTTGTTGCCCGGGAAAAATTTAATGTGATTAAGTCACCCATCTGAACATTTTTTGTAAACCAAAGTTTTTCCTCCCGTGTTGCAGTACCCTGGGGTTAGGGGGTCAAGTTGGCAGGGTAATTCTTGTGTTAAGAACCTTCCTCGAGTTGGTGGGGAGGACTGTACAAAATTTGGTGGAGATTGGTCTGGCGGTTCGTGCGTGAAAAGGGGACATAGGTACATAGGTACAGACAGTCTCTTTTATATACATAGAGATAGATAGATAGATTTGATTGTATTACTAGCCTGAGAATATCGATGCATCAAATTTTTCAGGAGTAACTTTGAGCAGACCTACCTTAGGTAGTTGTGCCAAATAGTTCCAAAATCTGAAATCAATAAATCTGCTCCATTTTTGAACTGTTATGGACATGGAATCTGGCTGGGATTTGTGGGTTGGGGGTCAGAACTCCAGTCCTGGACAACCTTTAAGCCCTGGTTGCCACAAAAATAACTTCCAGCCAGGATATTACAATGTCTGAAATGATTAATTTTGATAGACACTCAAGTCAAAAATCTGGGTGTGTATATTGGAGTGTCATGGGTTGAAACTCCAGCAGTAATTCCAAACAACCTTTGATCCAAGGCTGGCATACCTTCAAAAAATTTTCAGCCAGTGTTCCTCTCATGATTAATTTAGCCAGGCAAAATAAAAAAATAGTATCTTTCCACAACCAGGCATGAAATTCGAATACATATTGATTTTATGCTATTACTAGCCAACAGGGCCCGGCGCTGCCAGGGAAAAATTTGATGAGCCTACATCACCCAACTGGACATTCTATGTTACACAAAGTTTTCTCTCTCGTGACCTGTTTGGGTTTTGGAGTTTAGGGTACCTTGGGGTCCAGGCATAGGGTTTCCGGGGTCAAGCTTGTGTTAAGAACCTTTCCTAAGTTGGTTTGCAGGTCTGTGCAAAATTTGTTGGAGATTGGTCTGGTGGTTCGCGCGTGAAAAGGGGACATAGGTAGGTACATAGCTACAAATTCTCTTTTATATATATAGATGAATTTAATGGTATCTAAAGGTCAGTCTGGCCACAATTTTATTGGGTCAGGCCAGACTGGGTAATGAAAAGCATGTCCAGCCGGATTAGGTCTGCAACCTACTGCAAGGCACAGGCAATGAAATTCTATTTGCTAAACCTGTTCCGAGATCAACAACGGGTCGGCAAATGCCCTGATCATAATCATAACAGTGCTTTATTTAACTCGGGTCCTTTCCATTCCCCACCTCAAATGATATCTGAACTTGAATGTATTTATTGTCTTCATTTCAAGTAATTCAAGTCAATCACTTGATAAACATTTTTGGACTTTGATCCATAAAAATTAATAAACAGTCGAAATTAAATCAAATACGTCTCTTCCATTTTTGAATGTTTGGTCTAGGATTTCTTTGATAGACATGAGATCTTGGTCATTGATTGAAAGTCCACTTGGATCAGAATCATCACACAAATCAGGCAAATCTATGTCACAATCTGGCAGCAATGAATTTAAGCTCCATGATCCAACGGAAGATGGACCAGATGCAGAAGCTGTTGATTGAGGTGAAATCAAACTTGTTGCATAATGACAAATTGAGCCCTCTGGTGAAGAAGGCTCAACTGGAGAATGAATTGGTTCAAATATTGCATTAATTGGTAGAGTTTGAGTCTCCCTTTTACAATGTGAAGGAGTTGATGAGTGGAAAGAAGATGATTCCTCCATTGAATCATGTTCAAATTTGATATCTAGCTTTTGCAGGAGGCTGCTACAGGTCAAAAGTCTGCTGTTAGCACTGTGAATCATTGCTGGAGTTTTTGTAGATGGTGAGCTAAAAAATTAATTAAGAAAAACTTTGACATTATAAAATCTAGTTGGATAAAAATAAGAACTTACTTTCTTGAGCTGCTACATATATGATTCAAAAATGGGTGTGCTCTTTTAATTTCTTCAGTTGAGCTTAATGAAAAATCTTCTGAAATGTTTGTCAACCTTGGGGATTCACTTCTGATCACTCGAACATTAAGAAGTGGTAAAACTTTTAACTTTTTTGTGTTGTCAGAATTTGAAATGGAAACTGCATTTTGTGTAGGATAGATATAGGTCAAGGTTGAGAAGTCTTTTTTCGGTATTTTGTTTGGATCGATTGCACTTGATTCCTGGTATGGTGTGATTCCAACAGCAGTATTCAAGAGGTTTTCAGGAACCTGAATGTCACTATGTTGGGGTTGATAATGGCAAACTCCTGTGGTTGAGTAATTTACTTTCAGAACTGGATTTGACCAATGAGCTGCAAAAGAATTCAACTAGATTTTAGGAAATCATGTAAATCATGATCAGGATTATCAGCTTTTTGAGCAAAGTTCAATGGTCAAAGGTAGACTCCATGCCAGGGGGGTGGGTGGGAACTCATGATTTAAGGATTACCCTATGACCAACATTTATTGCAATTCCAGTTAAAGTTTGAGAAATTTATTTTGTATTTGCAGACCTACAAGTAAAGGTACTAGATGCTATTGCAATTAATGTAGAAAACAATAAGTCCTTAATAAATGCTTGAAATGAAAGTAAAATAACCAAAGTATGTTGCCTCAAACTTATTCTTTGGCATTATCTCAAAAAAAATCAATTACCTGATGTAATAGGCTTTGGATTTACACCTTTTGCCAAAATTGAATTATCAAAGTGGTGAGTGACCTAAAAAGCACAATTAATTTGCCTCAAATTAATAGGTTCAAGTTCTAGAGTTCTCTTTACCTTTACTGTAGATCCAGTTGGGAGACAGGAGGCCCAGGATCTTATTTGACTTTCAGGTAGGCCAGTTGCAAGACTCAGTTCTGACACTATAGAATGTGGCAAACCCCCAGCTACAATGGCTTGGTGTGATGTCTCAATTTTTCTAGTTGAATGTGCTGCTGTAATTGATGGTAAAGTCTCAGATGAGGCTTTCTTCATACAAGATGGTGATGAAACCAAATCCTCTCTTTTTCTACCCAGAAAAACTTAATGAAGCACAGGAATTGAAATTTACACCAATAATAATTTACCTATTGTCTGCCAAATTGGTTAATGAAGTGGGAGAAGATTGTTGATTATTGCCACTTTCACCCCACTCTGGGTTTTCATATGTCTCTGACAAAAATGAAAAATGTCCAGGAGGAGTTTTTGAATTTTTCATAGACAAATGTCTAGATTGTTTTTTGGTTCTTGTCTCTCCTTCAATTGAAAAATTCCTTTTTGGACACCGATTCAATTTTGTATGTTTTATTAGACCATTTCGGTAAGTAAATCTGGTTCCACATAGGCTACAACTGTAGGCTTTTTCACCCTGAAAATATTAAAAACTGTATTTAGTTTGTTTGCATTTTTTACTTTTTCTGCTTTCCAGCATCAGTCCTAATTGCTTAATTTTTTTGAAATAAAAGTAGAAAATCTCAATGTAAAAAATTAATGCAAAATAGGTAATTTTGGCAAAACATAGCTACATGCATATGAGCTATATTCTATTTATTTTCTCATTTAAATGCATCAGAAGTTAAGCTGTTTAATTCATTCACATTTACTTTAAAAGTCATTTTGATATTTCTTTCATGATGGCGCCACCTTTTGCCAGTCAAAAAGGCTAAATAAATCTTGGACTTTTATAGTTGGTTTTACTGTTTCTAAATTATATTCCCAGCTGGATCATTTTTGGGTGCTTCAAACAATCATATCATTAAAAACCTTTTCAAATTGTCTCATTTCAAGTATAATCAGGTTTACAGTTGTTTTACATGTTGTATAGTAATGAATGAGCTTTCATTTTCAACCAATCTATTCATTTTTAACCTTTCAACTAGTTGTTAGAATCTGTGACTGTATGGAGTAAGTGACAAATGGGTAATTTCAAAACACTTGCCGAAAAAGTTACAGAATCAGCTTGACTTTGAATAAGATAAAAGTTCATTTTGGAATGACTTTTCTCGACTCAATTAAGACATCAATCTTTTTTATTTCGCATGAATAAAATATTTTTGAAGATTCAAATCTTGAAAATTGAGGTTTCAAGTTAAAAATATCCCAACCTGTTAAATATGCCTCCAACAAGAGTGACTTTCCTGTCAAAATGGACAGAATTGTTGTCACAAGTAAAAGAGAGAGAAAAAAATACATTTAGAAGTAAAAAGAAAACCCCTTCCCTATTTCTAATCATGATGAAATTTACGAGGCCAGCAAGACTTGAAATTCTTTTTTTTCTCAAGCTGAGTTATTGCCTGTATGGAATGACAAAAGATTGAATGCTAAGATTGACAAAAAGGAATTCTTTCAGTTCCTTGTTCAATGAAATTTAAATGAGCTTTGAAGCAAAAGTGAAAGCTGGGAACTTTAAAATCTTTTTTTTCTTAAAAATATTTTGGAGAGTGTATAAAAAAGTACTTTTTTGTGAATAATAAAATAAAGCAAGGTCAAAAGTATTAAACTGTATGTAGTCTGAAACCTATTCTGACAAAAATATGTTGACAGAAAATAAAAGCAAAATAATTTATGAATTTTCATTGTGCAAATCATTGTGGTCAAAATGGTACAATAAATTATTCATTTTACTAAAAGGTTATTTTTGTGAACATGTGTCAAAACTACTTTTTCCTCACACATGTAGGAAAACAAAAACTAAGGAAGCTAGATCAGTGTGAGAAATTTTCTCTTGCAATGATTTTAAAAATTTGTACTTAGGTGAGAATGTCGTGTGGAGAATTGGAGTTATAGTTTTAAGGTTGTCTAACTGAGAGCACATTGATAAAGTCTAGTAAAAAGTAGCAAGGAGTTGCCAATAACACAGACTATAATGACTGAAGGAGAATGAATTTTTTCATTGAGGAATGTGAAACCCATGCAATTATAGCTATTATCTTTGGACTTGAAACATTCAGTAAATTTTTAAGCAAGGTCCATTGCCAAGCACTCTAACACAAAGAAGTATGCAATCTATGAACTCAAGAAGTGAACATAGACACATTCACATCATTATGTTTAAGAAATCACTTCCAAGCTAACTTTTTGAATTAAGTTTTACCTTTTTCCATGAAAATTACCTGTAACGGTAACGAAGGATTGAAAAATAGAGCATGAAAAGATATACAATGTGAAAAAATAACTCGAGTCCCAAGGGAGAAATTTTTTGGAATTAAATTTATGATCTTGATTGTGTACATTTAAAAAAATCATAAACAAGAAGAAGACCTGTAATCCATATGCGTTTAACTCTGAGACACCAATGTGATGTTCAGGGCTGTAATTGTATGAATAAAGAGTAAAATAATTGAGGATGATTAATCCTGTTGAGAAAATCCATCCCATTGCAGTATTATATCAGAAAGGAATCACTCAAGAGAAGTTAAGATTTCATTTAATTATTGTTGATTTGCCCTAAACAAGGCTGTAAGATATTTTTAGGACTGACATCGCCTCGAGGCAAAATGTAAATTTTAACTTTTAGTAACTAATAAAGGTGAAGTAAATCTGACCAAGTGACCTGTTCAGGCTGTAAAGATATCAGGACTGAAATCAAAGAACTTAACCACCTCAAAAGAGAAAAAAAGTTAATTGCTAAACTTTTACATCAAAATGAGAATTTTTGTTCATTTAGGTTTTTTTGTATGGTTGGAAATCTTTAAAAATTTTCAATCTAGTCCAGATAAACCTGATTTTATTAATGTTAAATCAGGTCACAATTCTGCAACAATAAGTCATAATGAATGGATTTGAACTTTGACACAAACTTGTTGTTGATAATATTGAAACATTTTTAAGTTTCTGAGTTTGTCTACATTAATTCAGCCAACAAATGGGTTCATGTGCAAATATTTGTCACAATACTGTATCTAGTAGTAAAAGGTATTCAACGAATCATTAGCATTGTTATTTTGACAAAGAAAATTAGATCACTTCCAACAGAAAAATGTGTACAATTTTGAACTTATTATTGTATGTTCTTGACATTTACACATTCAGAATGCAAGGAAACTGAGCAGTGTAAATATCTCTCAGCTCATTAAGAAAATCTCAGTAAATTCTTAACTCACTTACCGAATGCTTTCTCCTATGTTCAGTTAGCTGTTGCTTCGTCTTGCAAGTAAAAGTACATTCTGGGCAAGGGTAGGGGCGCTCACCACCATGATCCATCTGATGCTGCTTTAATTGCCATTTGGTTCTACAAGTTTATCAGGGAGAAAGTTAAACATATATACAAAAAAATTCAGGCCATGGTGGAACCATAAGCCCAAGGGATCTGTGGATTGGTGGTTCATGTCCAACACCTTACTGCAACAATCCTTTGATTCTGGGTACACACAATTCAATTAAGATATCAAAAACTGACAAGAATAAACCAAAAGGGTTTGAACAATAAAAAATGTAATACTGTCTAAGCTTACCTAAAAACCTTTTGACAAACTGGACACTGCTCAGGATATTCAGAATTGTGAATCTTAAGGTGAAGCTTCAGGGTTCTAATTTCCTTGAAGCATTTATCACATTGAGGACATTGGAAAACACGATCCATTGTGTGAAACTGGAAAAAGTGATGGATATTATAAAAATTTTACTCTTACTCCAAAAGATGGCACAAACAATTCAAAATTATTAGCACGTGAACCTTTTCTATTAAAAACCTTTTTCAAAAAATCCTCATTAAATTCAACCCTTAGGTGATCCAAGGACAAAACTATCATCCGTATTTTTTTATCCACAGCTTCCACTTCATTAAAAATAGTCATATTTTGATCCCCTAATTTTATGCAAAATTATGGCAACTCCCTAGCAATACAATTTCAATTAAAAAGATCCCCTTTCTTTCTACCAGTAAGCAGAAAAGCCTGAATACGAAAGTATAAAAGCAAGACCTCTCTTACACTGGTTATGAGAGTTTACCATCACCCTTTGCCATTACAACACCCATACTTCGTGTTCATAGTTTGACTGTTTTTCGATATTCTGCTGTTTGTTCACCTGTTGTTTTTGATCTTTCCATCATTGTCAAGTAAGGTAATAATAAAGTATTTTTATATTACTTCCTTGTTTTAATCTAACGGGAAAGGTAGAAACTCAGAATTAAGTCAAACCTCAGGGTAAGAGAATGTTCTCATAAAAACATTTCTACATGTATCATTTCAATTTTGGTGAACAGTTTATCAGTTGACACCAAAAGGTCTTAACTCAGATTTTTTGTCTGCTCTATTTCTTACATCTTTTTTATGTTAGGGTTTGGGGGCAAAATTGAGATGCAAAAACAACAACAAGTCAACCCAAAATCATTAATTTCAGCTTCCTCTTGTTAACAAGTTGAAATGATGTTGACAGTATCTTTTGAAACATGTTTAACGAAGCTGTGACTGTTAATTTGATAAATTCATCCCAAAATAACTTCACCATCACCAAAAAGGCTGACTGATAATTTTGTTCAAAATTTAAAGAATCTATTTTAAGAAAAATAAAAGAAAGTCGATTTTGCAAAGCCATCAAGCAACATACGTTATATGTGAATTTTGAAAAGAATACATTGCACTTGATTTTAATATTTTCTGTTGTTGAAAAGAAGGGGATATTTCATATTTTTTCCCTTTTGTTTTGCCTAATGAGGCTGATGTTGAACAAAGCAAAGTGATCTGACTACTTAAAGAAGGTCAACTTCTTTCTAGATATTTCCTACACTTGTTCTCTAACTCTCTGAAACTTTGTCATTATCATTTTGTATTTTTGAGAAAAAAAGCACTTGTGTTTACATTGAGTCATTTCATGGCTTTGAGTTGACAATATTTTCTTGTAAAATTACAAGAAAAAGCTGATTTTTAGAGCTGGAATATAAGAAAGAAAAATTAGAATGGATGGAAAGGATAATCTCAAGTCTACATTTTCTGATATGAAAATTTATTAGAAAATTAGGTATTTGCTGAAATGTAAAATATTTTTATTTTTTTATATGTGTTAGCTCAGCCACCCATCAACTCAAAAATGAAGACAAATCTTTTTTCGTTCATTATTTTGAAACATATTTGTTAGGGGAAACAATTTGACAGTTTATGCTTTAAGGCCATCATGAGCTTCGTGCAGGGCTGAAATATATATTCTAAAAAAATGAATGAAATTTTGTTTGGTGGCACACAGAAAACTATATATATTTGATGCAATTTTAACAGATTTCCCAATAACAAAAACATTTATTCCAAGAAAAAAATGAAAACTTATTGGAAATATTAAGCTCAAAATTCTTGAAACAAATCCTTTAAAGATTATTACCAATGTTTCTCTGGGCACCTATTTTAGATTCTTGAAAATGTTATATCAAAGTTATTCTTCAAGTTTATTTTTTAAATTTTTGCATCACTAAATGCAAACCTTATAAACTTTGGCTTTATTTCACTAAGCAGTACGTAAGAGACATTTTTAAAATCAAATGAGGCTGATCAAAGTCCAGACAAAGTTAGTTATCTTATTATTTCTTTACTTTTGACTTTAAAAACTCAACATTATGAAATGAAAAAAATGGAGTCCAATTCAAATTAAATTCTAAATGGCTGACATCTCTGGGCCATCTTATTTGGTTTTGGTTGAATATAATCAGTTTTTGGCACAGGTTAATGGAGACTAATTGTCAGCTCAATGTGTTTTACTTTTCTGTTTTATTCTAGGGGATAATCCTTTTTGCTGTATCACAAAACCCTCTCTTTATCTTTTGGAAGGCTCTCGCACCACAGCCCTGTAATTTTCCTGACTGATGAGAGACTGGCGGGGTAATTGTAATGTTTATTTGAGGTTTTTTAAAGAAATATATTTCATTGAAAAACACACCTGACTTTTATTTTTGGTGGACTTGTTTACGATAACAGACCAAAAATATGGCAAGACGCAGAATTTGAAATGTAACCATCTTTTTGGGGTAGGTTCATCATCAAGATTTCAACTAATGGCTTTTATTTACAGTTACATGAAGATGAGGTCAACATCAAACCAATCATAAAAATAAAGAACATAAAAATAATTTTTCCAAAACTTTCAAGCTCAAAGTAACCCTATTTTTTGAAGGGGCTCTTCTGCTTATTGGGAAAAGCTTTAAATCAAATATATAGAACATAGAATATTAAACATAGAATCACATCTCACCTTTTGTTAATGTCAAACCTTGCTGCAAGAAACCATCTTGGTCATCATAAATTTTTTGCATTTTTACAACAGGTCTTTGTACAACTTTGAATTGCATTTGTTTCATTAAAAACAATTTGAGAATGAACTAAATTACTGTCATTTTGACTTGCACAAAATTTGTTTAATAAAAATTTTCTTCTTTTTCCTCCTGCCACGTTTTGAAAATCTCTTTCTCTGGCTTTTCAACTTCTTCCATTGAGACTT